>JACCDW010874629.1_pt1 | contig 82033 bp, 50 predicted proteins | sample 7449781 | NCBI WGS metagenome assembly JACCDW01 (sample SAMN15323449, study PRJNA562643) | freshwater metagenome | isolation source: river surface water | place: USA:Blue River Watershed | collected 2017-08-18
AGCAGGGCGCCTTTAGTTTCGTCCCAACGGCTTTCTAAGAGTACGTTTGACATTTATATTATCTCCTAAATTATGTCGTTTTATTAAAGCCCTGCCAGACGCTTAATGTCGATGACGTTATCATCATTTTCATCAACTTCTGCGACCTTTACGGCAGTTTTATCACCAGTTGCTTCTGCAATAACAGATTCAGTCAATGCCTTTTTCTTAGGGGCAATTTCTGAACCAGTATTGAGAACTGCTGGCAAATACTTATTGAAAGCGTTTTCTAACTTTACAGTTTGTACGCTTTCAAGTAAAGCCTTCATCACTTCAGCCTTTTCAGCATTTAAAGTTGACAATAGCTGACCCATTGTCTTCTCACGCTGAGCCGATTCCTTAATGATGCGGACTTCACGATCTTTTGATTCTACAATCTTACTGGCATTTTCCAACATAGATGTAGCTTCTGCTAATTGTTCATCTTTCTTAGCAAGTGCTTGAAGCACCTTACGAGTTTCAGCCTTCTCATTTAAGTGAGTAACACTGAATTCGCTTGCGAATGCTTCGAATAACTTGCGTCCGAAAGTATTTTCTCTGGCAAGTTTGATATCTTCTTTAAGTTGTGATAGTTCACCCTTAAGATGATTAGTAACTGCGCCGCTAACTTTCTTAGCACTTTCAGCAATAAATCTTGCTTTAAGTGCTTCGAGTTGCTTGCGACCTTCAGCGACCAACTTAACCTTAGCTTCAACAACTGCTTGTCTATCTTGTGAGAATTCTTTGATTTCACGAGATAGGGCGTGAACAACGAATTGTTCTAGTTTCTTCTGTGATTCCATCTGTGTCTTGCGGTCTGAGCGCAATTCACGGATTTCTTCGGCTAACTTGGTGACCATAAAGTCATTAAACTTAGTAGCATTTTCACGCAACTTGAATTGAGCTTGAATGCGTTCTTCGTTCATTGACTTTCTTTCTTCTGAAAATTCACGAATTTCTTCTGAAAGATGGTCTGTGATCATCTTGTCGAGTGCTTCTACCATTACGCTACGATCATGTTCGTAACGCTGTGCAAATTCCTCATGGAGTTCTGCACGTACTTGTTGACGAGCTTCATTCAATTTCAGTTCCCAGGCTTCATTTAACTGAACCCCGATATCTTCGTTGATTAAGCCGCTTTCAAGTAATGGCTTGATAGCATCTAACATTATTTTGATTCCCTTTATAATTTAAGTTCGTTGATGAGGCGTTTTACTTCCTCACCAAGGAATCGCTGGACTTGTTTGTCGCCCTGTACTTCCTTAGCAATCTCAAGCACTTTATGTCCGTGCTTCATATTCATGAGACTTTCATAAATTGCCTTAGGGTAAGCATTAGGTGCACTAGGTTGGGCGACGATATCGACAGTAATGATTTCAAAATCACTGACTCTACCATCCATATCGTTTACATTACCTGATCCACGACTGGATACACCTAGTTTTACACCTGACTCCAACATTGTTCTTACTAATTGACCCATTGGAGTTGGAAGAATTTTTAATTTACCGTAACCATTTGGGCCATCCATCCACATACTTGTGATCATATGGCTTACGCGGTCTAAATTGATTTTGAGATCATCGGGGTGATCGACTTCTCCGAGAACGGAATAGCCTTCTGAGATTTGCTTGTTTAATGTATCTACAGCATTTTCGATTTCATTGACGGGGTAAACACGCTCATTTGCGTTCTTTACCCCGCCCTGAATAAAAATCCCCTTCATGTAGAGGGTCTTAAAATCAGCGCCCTCTTCCTTAACAGATTCGACAATCATGCCGGCCCTGTCGAAGGTCAGATTTTCTCTAAGATACAAAGCCATTTGCTCTCAGATCCCTTAGCGAATTGGTCTACGAGCAGAACGACGAGATTCTGCTACTGGGCTCTTAGCGTTTGCACCGTCATCACCGTGCTTTGGCTTAGGAGCTGCACTTAAGTCTACACCCTTATTACCTGGTGCATTCTTGAACTTGCCTGCGCCTGGAAGATCCTTAGTACCTGGTGCTGAACGACCCTTTTCGTCGCCGTCTGCGAAGTCCACTGGGTGACTGTCCATGCCTGCTTTACCTGAGTTAGCAGCTACTGGGCTCTTTGTTTGAGCACCATTGTCACCGTGAGTTACAGAAACCTTCTGTAGCTGTACAGCTTCCATCATTGCTTCTTCTTCACCTTCATCACCGAAGTCCATTTCTTCTTCGTCGCCGAATTCAATTTCTTCTTCGTCATCGCCGCCGCCCATGATGTCTTCAAATTCAGCCATCAATTGGTCTAGCTTGTCTTCAATGCGAATTACAGCGTCTTCAACTTCTTCGCCGCCTTCTTCATCATGATCAGCTTCAATGTCATGAGTGAGGTCGTCGCCAGCTTCTTCTGCGTCATCATCAAAGTCGATGTCTGCATCGTCTTCTTCTTCTTCCATGACGCCTGATTCTTCTGCGTTGATTTCGTCAAGTAGATCACCTACTTGTCCGCCCATGCCTTCGGCCATATCGTCTTCCATTTCTTCGGCCATGATTGACTCGAAGATTTCTCTTGACTTTTCTACAACGATTTCATGAAATAGTTCTTGGGCTCTTTCGTTATCTTCGTTGATAACGAGATCCATTAATTGTTCGAATTTCTTGGTGTCCATTAAATTTTCTCCTGATAGAAATGGCTTTGTGTAGACTTACTTATGCCATAGTCAGGAAAAGCACTCAATAAGTGCTACTTTTTTACATTTTTGGTATTTTTGCGTTAAACTGCTGGTTGCTGTTCTGGTTTAGCACCATATTGTGTTCGTACTTTATTTAGGTACATCTTTTTTTCATAATTACGAACATCAAGCATTCTACGCAATTTTCTAATTTGTGCTAAGGTTAATTTTGTTTTTCGTGATGTTCTCCACACAGGTTTACTATTGTCAGTATTGACATCTTGTAAGCCTTGGATGGGCGGTTCAAACATCTCGAATAATTGCATAAAATTATTTATCTTTTTGTGATCTGTAGTCTATCCAAAATCCGATAGCTACAACAATATTCATTCCTAATGATGCTAGTATCATATGTATGTCTTGATATACATCCATATTCATACTTAAATGAACATGACCCACCATCCAAAATGGAATAGCTAAATTTTGAGATATCCAAATTAAAAGAAATTTTACAAATTCTTTCATTTGTTAGATTTGCATCGCTCCGCCGCCACCTACAGGGCCTGCCGCGCCGCCAGGAACTGCTTCGCCACCTTGACTTCCGACTGGACCCGCTACTTCTGGACCTTCTTCAGGAGCTTGTTCTGCATTCTCGATTTCATCAGCAGTATTCAAATCAGTTTCAAAGTCACCAGAGCTTATTCCAATGTTTCTTAGATCAGAACCGGCAGCATCCATCTCAACCTTCTCACTATTTTCTTCGCCCCAAAGCTTCTCGTTCTTCTTGATTTCTTCTTCCGAAAGACCTAAGAATCTTTCCATAGCGAAACGCTTAGAAATATAAGGTAGTGCTTCCATTGCAGTGAAAGTGCCGACTCTTGCATTGTCAAGTTCGCTTTGACGATATGCAGCAAAGTTCTGTGGAGGATTAAATGTGATTTGGAACAATCCAGTATCAATGTTAAATCCTCTCCAACGCAAAAACAACTTGAATTCTTCGTCAAGCTTCATAGCCATGTAGTTCTGTAGTCGTTCACAGTACTGATTGAATCTGAATTCTTGAATCATAGCGGTACCCACACGACCATCACTCAATGGAGTAGTATTGTCATCTGGTCCAGTTGGGAGATAGCTTGATGGGACACGAAGACCACGGGCTAATCGATTGTTAAAATACTTCAAGTCATCGATTTCGCCTAAGTTCTGTCCACCTGGAAGAACTTCGACACTTGAACCACGACCTTCTGCTGTAACAGGGAAAAAGTAGTCTTCATTCATTGATAGTGGATTATATGAAGCGTCAACTACACTTGAGCCACCATATAATGAAGGAATTCTACGCTGGTGAATTTCATTCTTAACTCGTTCAACAAACGCCATAGCCATGTGACTTGGCATGTTACCAACATCGATTTTGAACATTCTGCGTTCAGGAGCACGCTGTACACGATAGATTAGAACAGCGTCTTCTAATAGTTCCTTCTGCTTGTAGACCTTAAAAATGTTTTCAAGAATTGATTGACCGAATGGCCAAAATCTGTCTAGACCTTCTGTCAAACTTAAGTGAACAACATGCTTTGCATCTACCGCAGATTCACTCTGCCCTAATGTAAATCGTGATCCTGTAGTATTATATGGCATTGCAGGAACAGTGTAAGGAGTGTTGGTACCACCGCCAGTGCCGCCTAATCCAGTCGCTGGATTAGCTGCAAAGTCAGTATTTGTTTTTTGTGCAACACTTAAATCTTGTAGATTAATGTTAATATCTTTAATTACATACTGTTCGGGCTTCTTGCCTTCACTTTCGTTAACGACTACCTTAATAACCTTAACCATATCGACCCAGTATAACTTAAAGTTTTCTGGATCACGAACAAATACCTGATCTCCGTACTTGATAACATTGCGGAAAATTTTAAACATACGAACATCAAATTCGTTCAGTTTACACCATTGTTGTAACTGCTTACCTAGTAATTCTACTTCGTGAGGAGTAGGATCTTCTTTAAATTCAAAACTGAATGGTGTCTTATTGTGTTCATTGCGCTGAGTTGAGAATTCAGCAATAATATCTAAACATGCATTGATTTCAGCATCAACATCCATCATTTCATATTGATTGTAACGCTCAATTCTGTTTGGATGTCCTGTATAGACTTCTGGAAGTCTTGACATATAATTCTTGTAACCAAACTCAGTGCTATTATAGCCGCCGGCCATTGATCCAGCTTGACCATTCCAAGCTCCGCTGTTGCTGTTTACTCCAGAGATAGGGCTTGAAACCCCGCTCTTGTTTAAAAATTTCTTTTTATATGACATGTATAGACTTCTTTTAGTTACTCATTATTTATTGTTAGGCACTAGCTTTTTTCAAAATCTTCTTGGTTGTATCGTTGCTTTGTTTCAACGCATCGATCATTTCACCAAGCTTATAAGTTAATTCACTCATTGTATATCTATTAGCATCCATCATAGTTCTCATTGAACTAGTAATTTCCATAGATATATTTTGTATTGGTTTATTATTCTCGTTGATAGAATCTAATGCCTGAGTTGTTTCTTTAGATACGATAGCACTGACAGTTTTTTGCAAATCACGAACTTGACTCATAGGAGACCCTTCTAAACCAGTCATAGTTTTATCTAGTAATTGATTAGCTGGCATTTTAGCAAGACTCATCAATAAAGAATTAGGTGTTAATGGTGCTACCATTTCAGTACCATGTAACTCCATTGGATATCCTGATTTAGGTCCGCTAAATATTCCTCCTCTAGCGGCTTGCATTCTTTTAGTTTCAACATGCATGTGGTCATAATGGCCTGGTGCTCTCCAAATAACTGTATATCCGGCAGTGCGTAACTGATTTGCTAGCATGTCAAATCTTGCGCCATTTACTGGATCATACGCTTCCTTACTTCCTACACCAACATTTACATCAATTGCTCTGCCTTCGTAGTGTCCTCTACCTTTATGTACAGGAGCTACACCACCAAAAGCAGGATTTTCACTAACTCTCAATCCTTGAGCTTGTAGCATTTTGCCTAACGAGACGATATCAGGAGATGCTCCCATCATACCACCGTAAGGCATCATAGGCATACCGCCGCCCATCATACCGCCGTAAGGCATCATGCCCATGCCGCCCATCATGCCCATCATACCCATGCCGCCCATCATGGACATGTTTTGCATATTGCTTATTAGACCGCCGTCTCCCCCAAACATAGGCATACCACCGCCCATCATAGGCATACCACCGCCCATCATAGGCATACCGCCCTGACCAGAATAAACACCCATCCATTTTGCTTGATACGCTTGTGGAGTTAAGCCATTGTTTACGGCTATAGCTCTAGCAGATATTTGACCGTTAACATTGCCAGTATACCAAGCAATCGGTACTCTACTGACATCCCCTCCGGTTTTCTCTAAGATTTCTTGAGCATATCTTGCTGCAACAGCATCTTGAACCTGAGGAGGAGCCATAAATGCACGGGCATATTCAGTACCTATACCATATTTTTTAGTCAATCCTCTCCAAGAACTATCAATAAATGCATATGCACCACTAGCACTTCCAGGCATTCCTCTTGGGCCTGGAGTATCATATTTTCCGCCAGATTCAACTTGTCTAATAGTAGCAAGTATTCGACCCATATTGCCGTCGAACCCTTGCATTGGCATACCCATCATTCCATTTGGACCTGCTAAACCGCCCATCATTCCAGGCATGCTTCCGCCAGCGAAGTTTGGCATACCGGGGACAGAACCGGGTGATCCGGGAGCGCCCGAGGGAGCGCCCGGTGCGCCTCCTGGCATTGTTGCAACACCCCCTCCGGTCGTACTAGGTGATGCTGCTGCACCACTTCCACTTAAAGAAGACGGTGCAACTCCCGAAGCAGCAGCGGATGGACTTAGTACTTGATTGAGTAAGTTTAATAAATCTCTAAAGAGACTTAATGATTTGTTAGTTGTTTCTAATGTTTTATTGAGTGATCCAAATGTATTTTGATTTGTTTTTCCTGCTTCCTCAGTCAAAGAAGCAGCTTGTTCATCGGCGCGAATGCGATCTTGCGTTGCGATATTCATGCGCTCTAATTCTTCAGCTTGAGTCCCTGGCATTGCTCCTGCTGCTGCGTTTCTAGCAGCAATTTCTTCTGGACTTGATCCTAGTAATCCAAATGTCAATCCATTTAATGCACTACTTCCTGCATTTTTAAGTTTACTTCCGAAACTTGCATTAGGATCAGCATTAAATCCTTGAAATGCATCATATGCACCCATGGCTGCTGTTAGGGGTAATGCTAACTTACCTAACAGTCTTGCACCGCCCTTTAGCATTCCTCCCAAACCACCTGCACCAGCAGCGGCTTCAGCAGCACCTAACGCGGTTCCGGCTCCACGAGCAGCTCCAGCGGCTCCAGCGGCGCCACGAGCGCCTCCCATTAAACCTCTTGCTCCCATTGCCAATGACGCAAGTCCAGCAGCGCCTGCCAATATGCCTAAAGCAATTGCAGCCGTTTTTGCAATACTTTCAAAGTTTTCAAGGGTTTTTGTAAGTTTAGGAATACCTTGTTCTAATAGACCAATTAGTTTTTCGTTATACTGAGCAGTTTTAATTCTTTCTTCGGAGGCCAGTTTTGCCATTTCATCTGCAATGGTATCTTTTCCTGCCTGACCTGTTGTTGTTGCATCCTTTGTAGCAGCAGCAACTCTTTCTGCCATTGTTTTGCCGCTAAGTGCGTTTAATTGTTGAATAGCAGCTTCATCGCCGATACCCAATGTCATTCTTTGTTCAGGTGTTAGGTATTCACGAACATCACCCAATCTTTCGGACATTCCACCTGCTCGTTGACGATAAACATCGAAGAATCTTTGAGCACCTTTATCTTTATCAGATAAAAATCCTCTGATTTCTTGAGCAGTAAATCCTAATTGTGCGAGTTCTGGTGTTTTTGCTAAGTTACCTGTTCTAGCCGCAGTTGTTAATTTATTAGCAAGTTCTGGAGATAGCATGTTGGCAATTTCTCCACCAACCTTAAGTCTTGCGTCTCTGTCTCTTTGTATGCGGTCGGCTTCGGCCCTGTCTTCAGCACTGCCTTTTCTTAATCTTTCGATTTTAGTATTTTCAGCTAGAATAGCTAATTGTTCTTCTGCGGCTAATCTTACTTTATCTTGTTCTGCTTGTAGTTGTTCTGCCTGCTTACCGGTTAGTCCAGTAAGTTTAACAAGATTTTCAGCATAGGCTAGCGATTCTCTTTGAACCTGTGCAGCAGACTTAGCCTGCATTGCCATAGCATTTCCGCTAAGTGTTTGCTGCTTAATATATCTTCCTTGATATTCAGCAAGTTGCTCGAAAGAAACTCCCATTCTATCAAAGCGTTGACGAACATCTTCACTTACATCTGCAATTTTAGCGAATTTAACTGCGCCTTGACCGGCGGTAGTTCCTAAACCTACTAAACCTGATCCGACGCCTTGTAGCGTTTTTTGGAAGGCTTCCATATGAGCGCCAGCAAAGCCCGCTTCATTAGCAAGTCTTGTAAGTTCGGTACGAGTTACCGGTAATGCACCAGCAGTTTTAACAACCTCTCTTTGCAGAGTGGTCATTCTGTCGCCTAATTCTAGTGCATCTTTAGCTTGTTTTGTGGCATTTTGAACGAAAATATCAATTGCTACACCGAGCAGACCCATTTTAGCAGTAACTTGACTTACTGTATTTGCTGCTGCATCAATCGCTTCACTATATTTTGATAAACCTTCTTTACCGCTAACAGCAGCATAACCAAAGGCCATAAGCATTTTGTTTGCACTCTGAGCGGCAGCACCTATTAATCCAGATGCTACTTCAATTGCTTTTGAAAATTTTTCTGAGGATGCTGCTGTTTGTGTGGCGGCTTGTTGTTGTGCTTGTTGATATCTGGTAGTAGAGGCAGTAGCATTATTTTGGGCAGTGGCTTGTTGCTGACTTGCTGTTGCAGAAGCCTTTGAAGAATTCATATTTTGACGAATGTTTTCGTTTTGTTGACCTAATAGGTCTGCTAACTGTCTAAGCTGTTCTTCTAACTGCTGATTAATTTCAGGATCCATATGTATTGCCTTTTTTATACCGAGGTTTTTTACCCAATAAATACTACAGAGTATTTATTAATAATAAACCATACAATTTTAATGAGGAATATCATGGACAATAACCCGCTTCGTCAATATTTTAGAAGACCATCAGTATACTTGAAACTGCCCAGTGGAGGACATAGTTATACACCTGATGTTGTAGACATGCCTGAAACTGGAGAACTACCCGTTTATCCAATGACAGCAGTAGATGAGATTACTGCAAGAACACCTGACGCATTGTTCAATGGCATTGCAGTAGTTGAGTTAATTAAGAGTTGTATTCCAAATATTAAAGATCCTTGGAAAATTACTAGTGACGATGTTGACGCTATCCTAATTTCTATTCGTGCTGCATCCGGAAATGATACGCTTGAAATGGACTCTACTTGCCCTTCGTGCACCGAAATGGAAAGCTATGGAGTAAACTTGATCAATGTTCTTTCTCAGTTGAAGCCAGCAAACTATGACGATCTACTTGAAGTCAGTGACCTAAAGATTAAATTGCACCCTCTGACATACAGAGACATGAACAAAGCAGCTATGGGTCAATTTGAAATTTCAAGAGCGTTCATCAATATTCAAACTCTTGAAGATGATGAAGAACGAGAAGGAAAAACTCGTGAAGCACTAGAAAAAATCACTTTCCTTACAATGGAACTATTGACACATTCTATTGAGTACATTGAAACTCCCAATGTCACTGTCACTGAAAAAGAATTTATCTTAGATTTCCTAAGACATTGCGATAGTACTATCTATACCACTATTAGAGATTATAGCGCAGAGTTAAGAAAGCAAAGTGAAATTCCACCACTAAAAGTCCAATGCGGTAATTGTGAGCATGAGTATGAGCAAACATTTACGATAAACCCGACGGATTTTTTCGGATAAGACTTCTTCACGCAAGTCCGGAAGAAGTCAAGAATTTAATCGAAAAATTTGAAAAAGAGGTTGACACCATTAAAAAGGGTGCATTAACCTTGGCTTGGTATATGAGAGGCGGAGTTAGCTATGAAGATATCCTTAACATGTCGGAATCAGAACGCAAAGCAATTGACGAACTTATTGAAAGTAACCTAGAGATTACCAAGAAATCACAAATGCCATTTTTCTAATATACTTTTTCTTTTAGAGTTGTTCTTCGAACAACTTATACCTTACTCACTTCGTTCGTTTCGGTATAGTTTTTAAGAGTAAAGGTATAATTCAATTATTAATTATATATTGCCGGTTTAGAAGCCATGGTAGTGCCGTTCAGAGGCACTACCAAGACTTGGACATTGCCATGGCCCGTCATCCTGTGCTGTCTTTCCCCCGTTATACTAGCTTTTTCTGCTGCATAACGCTACCGGTTGCCCTGTAAAGTTTGCTGGGGTTGTAGTAAGAATTTAATCTTTGCAACGCATGTTCTATAGCTTCAAGACAGAATATCTATAGACTCATTCAGGGTTCGCCTACCTAACGAGAGCCCTGTCGGTATTCCGTGACCTCACGATCACGCATACTCCAGAATCTAGCCGCATACAACTGTGGTGCAGCCTCAAGGAGGTTCTTACGAACATATCAATGTAATAGGGTTCAGTGTATTAGTTGGATTGTGGTTCTAAAACAATTGACTTGGTGTCGGTGTTTGAGCCTGAGTAAACTTTAAGAAGGTCTTTGTTTAATTTGAAAAAATGATCGAATTCCATAATAATCCATTCGCCTGTTTTATCAGAGCGATAATGAATAAAGTTGTCTGCAACCCATGTAAACTTAGATTGTACTGCAACAAATTTGCCCTTGCGGTTAAACTTCATGAATAACACGCTACAATCATTTTCTTCTGCTACATCCATGAGTTGATTAATCCATGCATCTATAACTTTGCACTCACCTGTTAATAGTAAGTGAAATGGAAAGTCTGCATAGCTTTTACATTCTGCGTTGAACAGCTTGAATGTTTCGCCCGGAACAATATCCCCCTTGAAACTTCTAATCTGTCCTTCGTGTAGAAACTCTTTTCTAGCTTGATTCTTACCACCCACATATGCACCACTGCCTGGCGCACGAATAAAGCTTTCAGAATACAAGTCGCTTAGAAATCTTGCGATTTCTCTTTCAAAGCTTGAACCTTTGTTCTTACTGGGGGATGGCATATAATAACTTATCTTTCTAAATGGTGTCTGTAAATTTTTATTCAATATCTGTTGTGGTATTATAACTTGTGAACCCATTTTCTTTCACAACCTTCAATACCTGCGGAACTCGTCCAGCAAGTTCTTCTCTATGAGAAACAAGCCAGATGGATTTGTTTCTGCGTCTAGCCATATCCTTAAGAATAGCCATACTGTTCTCAACACCAACTGTATCCATACCCGAGTCAATTAACTCATCAATAAAGATAGTGTTGATAGGATAGTATAGGTTCTCCCATACGTCTCTAAACGCAAAACTCAGACCAAGAATCAGCCGGTTCCGCTCACCCCGTGATAAGTTATCAAAGTCTAACTCACGACCGAGTTCAGTAATTTCAACCGACAAGTCATTCTTGAAAATGACTGTGTGCGGCAAACCAATCTTATCAAGATAGTTTGTCAACCTACTATTTAGATAACTTAAGTTCTGATCGATGATCTTCTTCCGAACAAAGCTATCCTTACTGGTTAACAAGTCTTGTAAGAACTTATAATGCTCACCTAGCTTGGTGAGTTCATTAATCTTATCAAAGCTGATTTCTTGTAGTGCTTGCTTTTCCATATCAACGATTTGTTCGCTGTATGGATCAGTTTCTTCTGCCTTAGCAGCAATTGATTTTTCAAGATTACTAACAATAGTCTTATGTTCAACTGCTTCTGCCTCAGTATCATAGATTGTGTTAGGCATATCACCTATGACAACACTTGGATTCTCTAGTAACTGTTCAGCATAAGGATCTTCTTCATTCTTTTTATCTTCAATCTGCTGCTGAATTCTTTCAAGTTCTGAGCTATGCTTAATTGCTTCTGCCTCAGTCTTGTAATGTGTAGTTGGTTTCTCGCCCAAAACAAAAATAGAATTTTTATTTTTTTCTAAATCGTTTTGGGTTTGGGCAAGATCACCCTCAGAAACAACCAAAAGATCACGCTTGTTGTTAATAACAGTTGTGTGATTCTCGTCGTGAAAATCCTGACCACATGCATAGCACTTGTTGTCTTCAAGTGTTTTGATTTCTTCATTTAACTTGTTGACAAGTGCTTGATCCTTCTTTAAAGAAGCTTCAAGTGCGGTAATAGTCTTATTAAGATTGTCAAGTTCAAGCTTGTTCGCTTCATAGACCTTAATATCATAGTGAGATTGTAATTCAGATGTAATATCAACATGGCTTAATGTGTCATACTGAGACTGGAATGCTGCAATATCACTGTCACGCTTTTGCTTCCAAGCAATCTGACGGGCAAGAATAGCATCATACTGTTCTTGCTTTCTTTTAAGATCATTGTAATTTGCCAAATCTTTATGTGCTTGAAGTTCGGCTTCAATATCAATCTTACTAAGTTCATCGAAGTCAGCAACAAGTTTAGAGAGTGCCTCGTCATGTTGTTTCTGCCAAAGAACTTGACGGCGCTTTAAACTGTCAATTTGTTCTTGAACACGCTTGTTAGCTTCTTCAATTGCTTTGACCTTAAACTCTTCCTGCTGAATGTTATCTTTGTTAAGACGAATCTTTTCTTTGATAAGATCAGCCTTCTCACTAAGAAGTGTGATACCAAGCAACTGTTCAATGATCTTTCTCTGATCACCACCGGGCAATGACAAGAACGGAGCACTATATGTGTTCAATGCAACAATGTGCTTGAACATATCAGGAGTCATCCCGATAGCTCGTTCAATCATTTGTTGAGTTTCTTTGTTTTCACCCTGAGCATCATCAGTGCCTTCTTGCAAATCACTGTTGACATAAAACTTAAGAACATTAGGACGACGACCGCGCTCAATCTTGTATTCAATGCCATTAGCACTAAACTCAAGAGTGACCATCATAGCCTTACCATTGGTGCGATTGATCAAATTGTCTTTACGAATCTGATTGATTGGGCTACCAAATAACGCATAGGTAAGACCCTGAATAAGAGTGGTCTTACCTGTACCATTTCTAGCACCATCGCCACCTAAGTCAAGATTTTCACCAAGAATAAGTGTAAGCTCCTTGCTGTCAAAATTAACAGCTTGGGTTACTGCACCAATGCTAAGAAAGTTGCGAAGTGTGATATTCTTTAATACAATACTCATAGGTTACGATAGATTTCCAACAGTAGTTTATTATCATAAAAATCACTTTCAATTGCAGTGATTTGGTCAATAACGATTTGATCGACACTTTCGAACTTGAGTTCACCGGGAGCCAAGTCTTGTCCCACAGTATCAAGCTTCATAGGAATCAGTGTCATTTCTCGTAGATCATGTCTTGGCATAAGTGTCTCACGAATGTAGTTTGCTTCTTCATATGAAATGTCAATATCAAGATGCACTCTAACATAACTCTTTGGAAGTAGCAAGCCCTCTGGGTTATCTAAAATTTCGCTTAGTTTGTATACACGAAATTTGGGCTGACTGGGCCAAGAATGAAACTCTGGGTCTTGATCCCATTCTAAGATCATCATACCACGAGCATCATCGCCTGCGTCTGCATAGTTATGAGGGAACGCATTACCAATATACCAAATATTGTTACGAGCTTGACGCTTGTGGAAGTGACCACTGAATACCTTTTCAAAGCCAACTACATGGTTATCATTAAGTTCGCCATGATCAGGCATCTGAACCATTGCGTTCATATAAAAGTTGGGAAGTTCAAGATGGGAGAACAAATACTTGCCTCCCATCTTGGCTAACTTCTTATAGTCATCTCCGATCAACCACGGCGCAATGACTACATTGCCTTCAACAAACCAATCGTTGACAATCTGTACATTAGGTAAGTGAGTAGCCCATTCAACACTGTGAACATCACGCCGATCACGATAATAAAGATCGTGATTACCGGGAATGAAGTAAGTCTTAGTAAATGCGTTGTTAAGTTTTTCTAACGCACGAAGACCATACTGTAATGTATGAATATTGATACTTGCTCTGTGGTGATTCCAATCACCTAAGAACAAGCAAGTCTCACATCCTTCACTCTTAGCTTTCTCAATAAACCAATCAACAAAATCACTGCAATCTTGATTATGTTGTAGGCTATTACTCTTTAAGCCAAAGTGAATATCAGTGAAGACGGCTGCCTTCTTGAATAGATTTGTCATACTTTAAGTTATACTACCTATTTGCGTAAAAAGCAAAGAGTTTGGTGACCTTAATCACACTGCTTCGTTAAGTTTTACACCACTCATCTGTCTAGAGAATGATGGGTTCAAGCCATTCATTTCTAAGATATCGTCACGAATGTTTTGATTGCGCTTTTCGGTGTTCAATACACGGCAGAAGCTATTAGTGATAGCGGCTGTATAGTAAGCGAATGGATTAGCAGATTTTGCTTCGTTGAATCTAAGTCCAACATAAGTCAATTGCAAGATTGCGCTGGCCTTCATTTCATCATTGTAGGTATAACCACGCCAGTTAAACTTCATAGCATACTTTTCGCAAAGCATCATGTACATACGAGCTAATTTGTTAGTGATGTTTCCATGATCCTTACTGAAATAACCATTTTCCATACCACCAATCCAGTGACTCTTACCAATACAAATCCAAGAGCCATTTTCGTCAAGCTTATAGTGTTGGAAAGGAGGGAAGTTTACCTTGACATGAACCATGTCTTCAACTTCACCCTTTGTTGTCTTATCTTCTAAGTCTGAGAAATCTGAATCGTCATCATCTTCAAATACAAAGATGTCCTTAGCGGTCTTCTTCTTTACAGTTTTTCTGGGTTGTTTTTGTGCAACGGGGACATGTTCCCAAGTCATTACACGAAATACTAAATCTTCTTTTTTGATTGTCTTTGGATCGACCTTCTCACCTGTTTCTAATGAAAGTCTAGCAGCACGAACTTCTTTTGCTGCCTTAATCTGTGCTGGCTTACCGGCAAAAGTTAATGATGTAATAGTATCGCTATCTGGTTTATCAATGATCAAATCATAGCGATGATATTCTGGTTCTACAAAAGAACAGTATGTACTTTTACTCGAATGAATCTCTTTTAAGATATCTTTATTATTTAGGTAATTAGTTGTTTTCTTTGCTCTGATTGCCACGATGTTTCCTTTTCAGAATGAATAGTATACGACAACTGTTGCAGAATTGCAACAGCTTTGGGTAAAAATAGTGGTTTTTTGCTGCGATAAATACTATTTGAGTAAGTGTATTTATACGGGAAAAAACATGGCAAGTAACAATGTAACATCAGATTGGAAAAGTGTATTAACAACCGCCCAACAAGGCCTTGCGGACGCCACACTCATGAGAACAACTCAGAGTGAAGATTTTAAACCCATTAGAGCAGAGCTTGCCGCAGCGACACTTTCAGTTGATACAGCAAAAACAGCGTTAGCTACTGCGAGGGCGGCTGGAAATCAACAAGATATTACCTATTATACAAACTTACTAGCCCAACAAGAAAAGAGACTAACATCTGCAAAAAAGGCAGTCGAAAGTGCGGTTGACAAGATTGGTGTTACTAACGATTTAATCAATGGGTATAAAAAACAAATAGACGAAGCAAACACCCAGATAGCTAAACAAGCGTCCGGTACTGCTCCTGGAACAAACAACAAAATAGCAGCAACAACTACACCTGCATCATCGAATCCTGGAAATCCAAATACTGCTACTACCCCAACTACGCCGCCAGTCGCAGCGCAAGGTAATACATCAGTTGCTACATCGTCAGTTGCATCGGGCACCAAAGCGGCAGTACCCAATACTACCACATCAGAAGCAAGACCAAATACATCTTCTAATAAAATTGTAAAGCCTGCTACAAAAACTATTACAACCACAAGAACGGTCACTAATGATGGTATCCCTGAGGCATTAAAGAATGCACCGGTTGGTTCACAATGGAATAGGCCCGGGTCAAGTGATGGTAAGATCAAAGCAACGAACTTACGAAAGGTTGGACCCAACCAGTTTGTAGCCTTTGATAGTGGAGGAGCGCCTATTAAACTTGACGCAGCAGGCGCCGCCAAACAGTTTAGAACTAAAAATTATACAAGCTGTAACAATCCTGCGTTTATGCCTAAAAAAACTACAACCCAGGTTAAAGAAAAGAAAGTTGTGCCGGCGACTAAAGGTGCCCCTACTCAAACAACACCGGTTGTTCCAGGTGAGGGCGGAGATTATACAGTTAAAAAGGGAGATACATTATCTGCTATTGCTAAAGCATATGGCTTAACTTTACAGCAATTACTCGAGGCTAATCCACAAATCAAAAATCCAAACTTGATCAAGGTTGGTCAAGTTATCAAGATTCCTGGCAAAGAAGAAGAGAATCCACAGTTTGATGATTCAGACATTGCTTTAGCCACAGACATTCAAACTTCGTTCGACCAGGCAAATTTTGAAGCATTCGAAGACTGGAGAGTAAGGCTATCATTAGCGCCTGGCGCAGACTATCTTTACGCCGGTAAAAATCCTGGAATCTTGCAACCATTGCGATCTACACAAGGTGTAGTATTCCCATACACACCTACTATTCAAGTAAACTATCAGGCTAATTATAACGGTATTGATGTTACTCATAGTAACTATAAAGTATTTCAATATTCAAGTAGTAGTGTAGATTCTGTAACAATTAGTTGTGACTTTACTGCACAAGACGCTTATGAAGCAAGATACCTACTAGCTGTCATTCACTTCTTTAAATCAATGACCAAAATGTTTTATGGTCAGGATACATATCCAATTAGAGGTACCCCTCCTCCCTTATGTTATATGTATGGATTAGGAGGATATCAATTCTCAGCGCATCCATTAGCCATTAGAGATTTTAATTATAACCTACCCAATGATGTGGATTATATACAAACAACAACACCGTCTACTTTTGACACATCGCCAACAGACAGTGATTGGATGAATTATATTATGAACAGAGTTCCTGATAGTGTATCAGAAACTAGGTTAGGAGAACAATGCACAGTAGGTGCTGGCCCTCCTCCGCCTAGATTCTCTAATTTACCGAGAGACATTACCACTTATGTACCGACTAAAATACAGTTATCAATTTCGTGTGTACCAATTATGAGTAGAAATCAAATTTCTAATTACTTTAGTCTTGACGATTATGCGAGTGGTTATCTTGTTAAAGGAACATCAAGACCTGGCGGAGGTATGTGGTAATGACTAGCGTTTCAAATACTTTTACTTATCCACAATCTAGTCCATATTATGATACAAACCTAGTAGATGGAAAATTCTTAGATTTCTTAGAATATAGAGAAATTCCATTAAACCCTAGTGATGTATATTATCAATTACCATTAGTGTATCAATATAGACCAGACTTGTTAGCATACGATTTATATGGAGACGCTTCATTATGGTGGGTGTTTGCTGCAAGAAATCCTAATAAATTAGGACCAGATCCCGTGTTTAACTTTATAGCAGGTATTGAATTTTATATACCAAATATGGTTACACTTCAAGTGGCACTCGGAATTTAATAATTTATGGCAACAAATAATAATCAACAACAGCAGATACTTAATAAGGCACTTGCCACACTTAAGGCTGGAGGCACCGTACCTATTAGTAAAACCTCTGCGGCAAGACAGGTGCAGGGTAAAATTGTTATATACAATCCACAGGTTGTGCAAGCATTTCAATTTGTAGGCAGTGAAGATAAGCTTAAGGCAGCAGTAGCCTCAGGAAAAGTCAGTATTATAACTACTGCACAACTATCTGCTGCACTTAATCCAAAACCCAGTGTACCGAAACCTGTAGGCAGTGCAAAACCAAAACGAACTGTTAAGGGTAAGGCTGATGATGACCAAAAGAAGAAAAAGCCAAAAATAAAAGTAAGAAAAGAAGCAGATCCTGAACTTGCTACCGGAAAAAGATTAAAAAATCCACTCGGTGCATTATCAAGCTATAATTATCAACTATCTCTTTATATGATTACACCTGATGCTATGGAAATTTTTAAATCAGAAGGGTATAGAAATATCAACAAGGTTGGCGTGTTGCCAGTCTCGGCATTAGGACCTGATGTAGCAAACGATTCGGTTACTGCTGGAGCTTATCTAGTAGCTCAATCAGGTGGCATTAATAAGGAATTTGAATTGCGTGCGCCTAGCTTTGGATTAGATTATTATATGGATAATTTATCTTTTGAAGTTGCTGGACCTGCCGATACCGGAACTGCGGTTGCATCATATAACTTCAATTTTCAAATCACAGAACCATATGGTTTCAGTTTTATTTCTAATTTGAAACGAGCCGGAGATGCGATCAGAGATTATATTGCAAAAATCAACAAGAAAAGAGCAGCAGTTGCTAAGAAAAAAGCTGCGGCTCAACAGCAAAGAACTAGAAGACGAACCTCCGCATCAAGTGCTACACCGTCAAGAAGATTAACTAAAGGTGGAGTCGGCGGCAGCGGTGTCACTTCGGTAGATTCACAAGCTGCTAAACGAGGAAATTACTACAACACTAGATTTCAGTCTAACAATGATATTCTAGCAGGAGTAAGAGGAACTAAACCAGGAAGCAGACCCTTACCTAAGGGAGGTAAAGCCGGCGGTCGTGCAGCAAAAGATAGCGGGTACAGATTATTAACTGATGCATACGATAGGGAGCGGGCGGCAGCAAAACAGGGCGCAGGGAAACCAAAGGGTAAAGATAAAGCACCTTCAGAAGAATCTGCACCATACAATGCTACAAAACAACTATTTGTGCTTGGTATAAGATTTTTAGGATATGATGCATCCGGTCATCCTATTCGTGGAACTGACACTACTGCGGCCACTAACTCTTATAGCGGTGTTATTGAAGGCGCACAACAAGAAATCGATCCAGGAAATGGCTCATATAATTTGTTTGAAAGATATTATCCAATTCTTATTACAGGAGTATCAACAGTTATTGATGGTAGAACCGTGCGATACGATGTTACTGCTCAAGGTCAACAAGAAGAAGCGATGGGAACCAAACGAGGAGTCTCTATGAATCCTGTCGAATTTACTGCTGAAACAGTGGGTGACGCTTTAGATAATTTAATGTCTAGATTGAACAAAGAACAGCAGAAATTAAACAAAGACACCAAAGCGGGTTATAGCTATGATATCAAATATGCTAGTGGCTATGATGCCGACCGCATACGAACCTGTAAGATTGTAAGTAAGGCAGATTTAGACAAGTACAAATGGCCAGGCTCGGGCGCAAAAAATACTAAAGAATCAAATGCTGCAACTGAAAATAGACAAGGCGGTAAACCCAAAAATAATGAAAGAAAATTTACCTTTGCCAAAGGCACGCCCATTATTCAAATGATTAATCAGATTATTGCACAAAGTTCCTTCTTAGAAGATGCATTGAGGTCAGTTTATACAACCGCACTAGAACCAGATCAAGAAAAAGAAGGTCTGCCCGCATTAGACCTGTCAGGTAAAAAAACCATTGAATGGGTTATGATTACTCCTGACATTGAAAACCTAAGTTGGAATGAAAGCAAAGGAGATTGGGTATATAGTATTAACTATGTATTAAATGTATACGATACTCCCATTTTAGATAGTGCATATACAAATCCAGGAAAACAATATTATGGTCCTGTAAAACGATACGATTATTGGTATAGTGGTACTAATACAGAAATTCTAAGCTATAAGCAAAAAGTAGACAACACATTTTACACTACATTTTTGGATGAAAATTTTGGAAAAGACAAAGATGATAAAAAGGCAGATAAAAAAGGTGGAACGAATACTACCGAAGCAGGAGGAGGTAATTCCGCAGGAACAACCACTCCCGTTGTGCAAAATCAAAGAACAGGACAACCAACCCAAGGTAAGACGGGTGTTGGTATGGAAGCGCAAAATAGTTATCTGACATCATTGTTTGATCCAACTGCAACAGCTACAGCAACAGTTGAAATATTCGGGGATCCCGATTGGCTTATGGCGGTCAATAATACTCAGTATGGCCAAAATGAAAGTATAGTATATAATAAGTTTTACGGTAGAGATGGGTATTCGATAAGTCCGGCAGGCGGACAAGTATTCTTTGAAATCGACTTCAAAGAAGCTATCGATTACAAATCAGAGGGCGGCAACTTTGCAATTAATGATGGCGCAGGCGGCATGGTCACTGGAGCCCCGGGTACCCTGTCTATTAACAGTAGTATTTTGTTTTGGAAAGATCCAAAATCAATTAGTAAAGCAGTCAAAGGACTTAGTTACAGATGTAATACTGTAAGAAGTGATTTTAGACAAGGGGTGTTTAGACAAACACTAACTGCCGTCCTTAATTCGTTTGGAGATTCAGGATCAAACGACACCGGCGCTGCAAGAGAGAATAAAGGTAAGTCAGGTAATAGTGGTCCAAATAAAGGCAACGGCAATGCCACCACAAGTAGCAAGGGTTGGAAGAATGCAGACTATGAGGCTGCTAAAAGATATAGCAATGATCCTAAGGTTAGAAATGCAGCTTGGAATAAAGAACTTGCGAAACGAAACGATAAAACATGGCAGAAAGCATTACAAAAAAATCCAACACTAACAACACCACCAAAAATAGCAAGAAATACACCGGAAACATAATAGGATAACCCAATGGCAGAAGACGTAATTAAAACGAAGGGTGCATTAAAATCTACTAAAGCAGATGCTGGTGGTGGCGTCACCTATGATCACCCAGTAATAGGTATTGTTAAAGATAACATTGACCCAACACGCTCAGGAAAGATTAGAGTACAGATTGAAGGTAATACAAATAATGATTCCAATAGCGGCGATGGTTGGGCAACTGTGCAATACCTCAGTACATATTTTGGCATGGTTAAGCCAACGGCTGGACAGACTGGCAATGGTGATTATGTAAGTAATCCAAGTGCATATGGTCAATGGCAAAGTCCTCCCGACATTGGTACAAAAGTACTTTGTATTTTTGCTGATGGTGATCCCGGTCGTGGATATTATGTAGGGTGTGTAGTAGATCCAGAAGCATTGCAGATGGTTCCCGCTATTGGTTCAAGTGACAACATTGTTGCAAACGAAGGTGAAGCAACAGGACTTGCAGGTGCAACAAGACTGCCAGTAACAAGTATTAATACAAACAATAAGGCACAAGCCGACAGCACAAATTACTTAGACGCTCCTAAACCTGTACATAGCTACACAGCAAGTATTATGAGTCAACAAGGTATTATTCGTGATCCTATTCGTGGACCAATTTCTAGTTCTGCTTCTCGTGAACCAGTAAGTCGTGTGGGCTGGGGGATTGCTACTCCGGGCCGTCCTATTATGGAAGGCGGGTACGATGACGCTAATCTTCCTGAAAACTTGGACGCAAAAAATAACACTCAGCTTAAAGTTACTGCCCGTCGAGGTGGACATAGTATTGTTATGGATGATGGAGACATCATTGGGCGTGACCAATTAATCAGAATCCGTACTGCCTTAGGCCATCAGATCACAATGAGTGATGATGGCCAAACATTAATGATATTGCATAGTAATGGTCAAAGTTATATTGAATTAGGTAAAGAAGGTACTGTAGATATTTTCAGTACTAACAGTTTCAATGTTAGAACACAGGGAGATATTAACTTTCACGCTGATCAAAATATTAATTTGCATGCCACTGAGAATATGAATATCCAAGCTAAAAACCTTCACATTAATACAGAAGAAGATTTTAAAATGCGCGCCGGTTCAAACCTGCAATTATATTCAGTAGAGGATTTTACTGTAAAGAGTCTAGGTGCAGCAGCAATTAAAAGTGATGGTCAAGCAAGTCTTGCAAGTAGCAGTCTTACATTTATTAATGGTCTTAAGGTTAATTTAAATACCGGTAAATCAAGTGTAAAGCCTAAGAAAGTTCCTATCATCACGCTTATTACACAAACTGATACTTTACATGATGAACAAAAAGGATTTATTGCGGCACCAGGTAAACTATTGACAGTTACTACAAGAACTCCGGCGCACTATCCATGGAGCAATGCTGGTCAGGGTGTTGATGTAAAAAGTACCTTGGATGCAACAAAGTCACTTCCAGTAACACCTAGCAATGGTGTGCAGAAAGCAAATGAAGAAGGGTTGGCGACTGGCGCAATAGCTCCTGCAATCGCAACTGTTGCAAGCGCGCCGGACACAAAATCAATTAGTAAAAGTGTCGATAAAACTGTTACCAATGCTGTTATGGGAAGTGTTGCCACAAGTGCTGCAACAGGTACAGTTAAAAAGGCAGTAACATCTGGTGCTGCAATCGTGTCTACTTCAGCCTCAAGCAGTTCCTCAAGTACAACTACGACCACAAATGGAACAACTACCACTACTACATCTTCAAGTAGCAGTAGCAGCACAAAGGTTGTTGCGGTAGGTACATATGCACAATCACCTACGCAACTTGTTAATGCAGGTGTTCTCAAACCGGGTGCTGATACACTCATCAATGGACTGGCTCAAAAAGCAAATGCAACAGTTGATAATATTATGCCTAAGAATTTGTTTACTGGCAAGCCAGGGGCAACAGACTTAAAAACTTTTGTTTCAGATACTAACTCCCAAACAAAAGCTGTTATTAATACAGCACAAAAGGCGCAAACTGTTTTAACTAAGGTTGGTGTTATTACCGGTAAGGAAACTCCTACACAGTCTGCTGGACTCGTATCTGCTGCGGCAACAGTAGGACCTAAAGCAACTGTTAACGCAGTACAAGCAGTGGCAGGCGTAGTGCCTAAGGGAGCTGATACCGCATTAGCAACGGTGAAAGATCCTATTGCAGGCTTGAAGGGCGTAGCAGGAGTCGGAGACGCTAAAATACCCGGTATACCATCTGCAACAGCCGGTTCACTCGGTAAAGCAGGATCAGCACTAGCTGCAATCGGTGCTGGTGCAGCCGCTGCTGGACTCGCTAATAAATTAGGTGGGCTAGGGGGAATTAGTAATTCACTTAAGGGTCTAAGTAAAGGACTCGGTGGACTCAAGGGTATAGCTGGTAGACTTGGCGGACTCTTTGGCAAAGGTGACGGTCCATCATTCACTGACCTAGTTGAAAATGTTAAGGGACCAGCTGCTGCTGCATTTTCAAGTATCAGAGATAGTTTAAAGCCATTGCAACCGGGTGTTCCACAGAATCTATCATCTATCGCAAAATCTACTGCCGCAACAATGGCAACCATTTCAAGTAGCTCAAGCGGTATTGCTGGCGCTGGACAAGATTTGTTGAAATCATTTATCGATGATTCAAATGCACTATCTATTTTTGATATAAACGAATTAATTGAAAATAATACTGTAGCCGGAATTGCGGGATCGTACAAGCAAATCAAATCTCAGTTAGGTTCAATAGCAAACGATCTGTCTGCACAATCTGCAAATTTGGTGAGTACGATAGGTTCTACTTCAACTAATTCTACGAACGGTATTACTGATCAACTTACTGCTCAATTTGGAGGAAATGCAGTCTCAACTGTTACTAATCTAACAAAATCATTAACAAATACTCCTAAGTTATTAACTGGGTTACCTGAATCTGCAAGTTCAATGACTAATCCAATTAATGCTGTTAACAATATCTTTAATGATATAAACACGAGCATCACCGGAGTTAAAAATAGCGTAAAATTAGTACCAACTAGTATTGAAAATACAATCTCAGAAATTGACACTGCTGTTAAAGATGTTAATGGTATGATTGGCGCTGCACCATCATTAGCGACAGGTGATATGACAGAACTCAGCAACGCCGCTGCTGCAATTCAATCAGGTGCAAGTGCCGCAAAAGCAGCAGTACTTGCTAGCGGCATCAGTAATTTGCCCGGCGGATTAAAAGTCGCCGCCGCAGTTATGAATAATGCAGAAGGTGCACTGAATAAATTGCCAGGCACAGAAGTATTAGGTGATCTAGTTAAAAATGCACAAACAATTTCTAATTTAGGAAAAAATATAGGAGGAATTGCAGACACCTTGAATTCTAAACTTGGTGGTGCATTGGGTAAGGCAGGAGGATTGACTAACTTAATTAGTTCGGCACTTCCATTAGGTAAGGCAGCAGGATTGTTGTCAAGTCTATCAGCACTAGGCGCGGGCGGCCCTGCAAAAATTAAGTTACCCACTATCAGTTTCAATACATTTGATAGATCAGGAATAGAAAATCAAGTCAAAACTTTATTAAGTAATCCTAAGATTCCATTACCAAATCTTCTTGGCGAAATTAAATCAGAAGTTATCAATCAAATTGAACAACTTGCTCAAAAGACCAAAGATGCTTCAAAGATATTTGATGAATTAGATAAGTGGGATGAAAAAATTAAAGAAGCTAGAGATAAACTTTATACTGCTGAGGCAAACTTACCTCAGGGAGATAAAGGCATTAGTCTTGCACAGGGTGCATTAAAGTCTCTATTAAACGATACTGAATATTTGTCACTGAAAAAGAAAGCTTCAAACTTTGGACTAGAACAAGTTGCAGATGTAGGCAATTTAATTGCTAATGCAGGACAAACTGTTAATAATATGCTTAATACTGAGAATTTTGGTAAAGCAATTAGTACTGTGAAATCAAGTGCATTGCAAGTCATACAAGAGGCTGCAAGTTCACCAGCTAAAACTGCCGTGAAGACAGTGAAGGGTCAGGGTTCAACATCCTTGCAAATATTACAATCTAAATCCTTAGTTAATGAAGCTGATATTAATAACTCTATTTCTGGGATAGTAGGAACTTATGCAAATACTAGTGTTGATCCTGGATCAAGCGGTCAGGGCCTAACATACACTTAATAAGGGAAGCTAAATAATAACATGCCTCAGTATTATGGATATTCAAGTATAAATGCCGATAAACCTAAAACCACCAATGCGGTTATAGGAGCAGACGGAGGGCCTGGCGGCATTCGTCAACCTATCTATTGGGGTAAAAAATTTACTCTCACTGATGAACAACTTGTTATTCAAGATTTTATTAATGCATTTAATATTAAAAAAGGTACTAAGGTAGGAAAACCAGGCTATGGAACTACTCTTTGGGACTTTGTGTTTGATCCAAACACAATCGATGTAGTACAACAAATACAACAAGAAATAAGACGAGTTGCCAATAGTGATCCTAGACTAGTTTTAAATACTATTAGTGTTTATCCTAAAGACAATGGCATCTTAATTGAATTAGAAATGGCTGTGCAACCCTTCAATCAAGCACAGTTGATTTCTGTGTTTCTAAACCAACAATCTGGGTCAGCATCACTTCAATAAGCTTTAAAACCGCTTTTTTTGTAAAGATAAATACTTTATAAAAGAGTAAGGCAATATGGCAACAAGTTCAAGACAATCTGCTTTGTTCGGTTTAAACGACTGGAAAACCATTTACCAAACATTCAGTCAAGCCGACTTTAGAAGCTATGACTATGAAACCCTAAGAAAGAGTTTCATCGACTACCTACAATTATATTATCCTGAAACATTTAACGATTATACTGAATCGAGCGAGTTTATTGCCCTCTTAGATGTTATTGCCTTCATGGGTCAAGGTCTTGCTTTTAGAAATGACTTGAATGCTCGTGAAAACTTTATTGACACTGCCGAACGCCGTGATAGTGTTATCAAGCTTGCCAATCTTGTTAGTTATACTCCAAAACGAAACATTGCCGCACAAGGATATCTAAAGGTAGTAAGTGTAAGCACTACTCAAAATATCAATGATATTAATGGCATGAATTTGAGTAATCAAACTATTCTTTGGAATGACCCTGCTAACCCTAATTGGTTAGAGCAATTCAATACAATCATTAACGCTACATTAGTCGATACTCAAAAGATCGGGAAGCCCGGTAATGTCCAAGATATTTTAGGTGTTACTACTGCTGAATATAGCATGGCTATTCCTACAGATTCATTACCCATCGTTCCATTTGATAGTACAGTTGATGGTGTAAACATGAATTTTGAACTTGTTAGTGCAAGTTCGATTGATACAGATTATGTTTACGAAATTCCACCTGCACCAAGTGGACAGTTTAATATTCTTTATCGCAATGATAAATTAGGTTTCGGTAGTCCTGAAACCGGATTCTTCTTTTACTTTAAGCAAGGATCATTACAAACCTATGACTTTAGCCTACCGCAACAAATAAGCAATCAAACAATCGATATTGATATTCAAGGAATTAATAACACTGATACATGGCTTTATCAGATTACCGAAGCAGATACACTTAATCAATGGGTTCAGGTAGAAAATGTATATGCAGATGCATATCTACAAACAGAATCATCAAATAGAGCGATCTTTAGTGTTGACAGTAGATATAATGACCAAGTAACATATGTGTTTGGCGACGGAGTATTCAGCGCAATTCCAGTAGGAAACTTTACTGCTTATGTTCGTGCAGGTAATGCATTAAGCTATACAATTGATCCTATCGAAATGGCGGGGGTCAGTGTAACATTCACTTATCTTACCAGACAAAATAAGTTTGAAACGATTACCTTTAATCTTGAATTGCCTCTTCCCGTTAACACTGCACAGACTCGTGAACCATTAGACGAAATTAAACTTCGTGCTCCTACTCGTTACTATAGTCAGAATCGCATGGTTAATGGTGAAGACTATAATAACTTCCCATATACTTTGTATAGCTCTATCATTAAAAGTAAAGCAGTCAACAGATCAAGTATTGGCGTAAGTAAGAACTTAGATTTACTTGACCCAACAGGAAAATATTCAAGCACCAATAGTTTTGGAAGTGACGGCGCATTGTATCAAGATACCGCTGATGGATTCTTAACGCTAACTATTAATACTACGAGCGACGTTATCGCATTCTTTACTGATACACTTTCAAGTATATTGTCATTAAATCGTGCGACACAATATTATATTCAGAATTATCCTAGATATGATATTAATACCGCTAGCGGTGATGGAACAGTATATTGGAAAACAAGTAGCGTAGATACAGGTACTGAATCAGGTTATGTCTTTACGATTTCAGGTTCTAGTGAGCAGCCACAAAGTGTTGGTACATTTAATTCATATAATTTAAAATATTTGACTCCTGGTGCAATCTGTAAATTTAATGCGCCAGCAGGTTATTATTTTGATTTAACTACAAACAGACTATTACCTGGCATTGCTCCTGCTACAGAAAATGAATATATTTGGACTACTATTTTAAGTGTAGTAGGCGATGGTAGCAACAATGGTGAAGGTAGTTTTGCTAACGGTGCGGGCCCAATTAAATTAAACGGCTATGTACCATCAGGCGTTATTCTTACCCAAATTATTCCTGTCTTTGATAACTCATTATCAGCAACATTGATTCAGGAATGTTTGATAAAGATGGAATTACAGCAAAACTTTACTCTTGTGTTTAATAATAGTTTAATGGTCAATGAAGAAAGATGGAGCATTAGTACTTTCACAGATAGTAATTATTTTGTAAAGTTTGAAAGTACCGGTGCTAACACTTACTTGATTACATATAAAGCACTTACCTATTATTTTGGTAGTGTAGCTGACACTAGATTTACATTTAGCCCTGATGAATTAGTATATGATCCGTTCTCAGGAAAGATCATTCAAGATTTTATTAATGTATTAGCAGTGAACAGCCAATTTAATTCAAGTACTCCACTAGGTCGTGACTTAAAGGTAAACATCTTGGGTCAGACAGTAGAGAGCGATGGATATGTCAATGACTTCCAGGTAGAGGTTGCTGCAACCGATGTAAACAATCGTCAATTAATATTAAATCCAGACTTCTTCAATGCAGTTACTGGATATCAAAATAATAACATCAATGTAGGTGTTTATGTATTCTTTGAAACAGTTCAGGATCCAATTAATTTAACTAGAGAATATATTATTCCTTCAAGTGATGTTGTTTATACATACCAAACAAAAACACAAATTGAAGTGTCAAAATATGATTATCCTTTAGGAACTTTGTTCTATGCTTATACAGAAAACAAGTTCTATAAAACAATACAGGATCAAACAGTTACTACGCCATTTTATATTGTTACCGAACAGACACAATATAGTATGAAGCCCGGTCGTCAAGGATTAAGTTTCCAATACAGACATAACAGTAATAATACAACGAGAATTGATCCTGTAACAAGTAATATTATCGATTTGTATGTTGTAACACAAAGTTATTATACTGCTTATACTAATTGGGTGGTTGACACTACAAATACAGTACCTGAACCAACTCGCCCTACTATAGGCGAACTACAACAAGAATATGGTCAGATTCAAAATTATAAAATGTTGAGTGATGCAGTTGTTTTAAATAGTGTTGTGTTTAAACCACTATTTGGTCCAAAGGCAGATCCAGCATTGCGTTCAACTATTAAAGTAATTAAATCTAATGGCGTAAACGCTAGTGACAGTGAAATTCGTAGCGCGGTTCTTGCTTCGATGAACAATTATTTTAACATTAATTTTTGGGACTTCGGTGATACCTTCTATTTCTCAGAACTTACTGCGTATCTTCATGCTACTGTAGGAGAATTGATAAGTTCAGTAGTGCTTGTTCCAAACGATCCTACTATGAGTTTTGGAGACCTATATGAAATAAAATGCACTCCCTATGAAATTTTTGTTAACGCAGCAACAGCAAATGATGTGGTTGTGATCCCAGCTCTCACACCCGCCGAATTACAGGTTAGATAAGTATATACATGGCTAGAATTAGAACATTAAACTTCCTTCCGGAAATTTTTCAAACACCCAACAACAGTGAATTTTTGGCAGCTACACTTGACCAAATTGTTAACCCACCAAGCACTATGCGTATTCAGGGTTATGTTGGTAGCAAGTTTGGTTATGGCATTAATGCTACAGACGATTATGTAGTAGAACCAACTAAAATTCGTACTGACTACCAATTAGATCCTGCAGTTGTCTTTACAAAAACTGACGAATCAGTTGCACAAGATTTTATTACCTATCCTGGAATTATTGATGGGTTAAATCTTAAGGGAGGAGTAACAAACAATAATAGTAGATTGTTTGAAAGCCAGTTTTATTCATGGGATAGTTTTACTGATCTCGACAAATTAATCAACTACAATCAATATTATTGGTTGCCGGAAGGTGCTCCCGCAGTCACCGTGGGTACAGGCGTAGTATTCACGAATGAAGATTATGTAGTAACTGATTTGCCAAACGGTTATAACATTGCTGAACTTGGTTCTGGTGCCGGCGCAATTAATCCAACTCTTACATTGTTGCGCGGTGGTGTTTATACATTTTCTGTAAATCAAAATAGTCAATTTTGGATTCAAGGGGAACCCGGCGTTACTGGTTACAGTCCTTCACAACCTAATCTTTATACTCGTGAGGTTTATGGAGTATCAAATAATGGTGCTACTCAGGGAATTGTTACATTTGCTGTACCTAGTAAAGATGCACAAGATCAATATAATTTCCCATACAACCAAACAGTTGATCTAGTAAGCGATACTCCATTTGATCAGATTAATGGAGTAAGATTAGCAGATTTGCCTGACGGCATTGACGGTGTTACGGGTCTTAACGGTCTTACTGTTATGTTCTATAATACCGGAGTAGTAAATGAATATGGCTATGTAAGTTCATATTTTGGTGAAACGGAATATGATACTAACTTAGGTTTAGTACCTCTAGTAACTGCTATAGTTGGAAGCAGCGATGGTACATCATTGACGCTCTCATCGGGTACTACCGATCTATTTTATGCAATTGATCCCGGTACTGGCACAATGATTTTTGCACAACCAACTATTACTTTTGATAGTCCAGCAATTGCCGGTGTGATCCCTGGTCAAGTTTATTATGTAAGCAGCATTCTTAATTCTACTGATTTTACTATCAGTGAAACACTAGGTGGACCTGATGTTACATTAAGTGCTTCCACCGGTTCAATGACTGCAAATATCAACCAAGGTCTATACGAAGAAGGATTCTATACTGCTGTTAGTCAGAACTTCTATCAGGTTGAATATGTAGGTGATCCTAACGATCCTGTATTAAGATTAAATCCAGTAGGACTTATTCCAATTACTACAAAAATTACTCCAATTTATGGTAGAGAGTATATTGGTTTAGGATTCTATAAAACTGTTGCAGGTGTGATTACTCGTATTCCATATATCAGCGCACCTAAAGATATTTTATATTATCAAGATAGTGTTAATCCAAATAAGGTTGGCATTATTCGTTTAATTGAAAGTAACAATACTAACACATTAGATGTTGAAACTGATATTCTTGGTAAAAAGAACTTCACATCAACTAACGGTGTTGTCTTTACTAATGGATTAAAGGTAGAATTTGACGGGGATGTTATACCATCAAGCTACCTACAGGGACAATATTATGTTGAGGGTGTAGGTACTGCTATTCAACTAGTTCCGGTTGAATCATTAGTAGTTCCAGAAGCTTTTACTACCGGTGTTTATAACCCATATGATATTCTCCCATACGATATTGGAAACTATGATAGTACATTATTTGTTCCCACAGATAAAGATTACATTACAATTGCTAGAAATAGTATTAATAAGAATGCATGGTCAAGAAGTAATCGCTGGTTCCACATTGATGTTATTCAAGCTACAGCAACCTACAACAATAATCCAAGCTTAATTACGACTCTAGGATCATACGACAACAAAGCAGTTCGTCCAATTATTGAATTCTATCCTAATTTGAAACTATTCAATAGTGGATCTGAAGGTAAGAATCCTATCGATTTCTATGATACAAGACAAACTGATGCATTAAGTATTATTCCTGGTACTAAAGCATATTACCCAGATGTTGAAACATATACTGCGTACACAGCAACTATTGCTCCGGCAGTCGCGGCGACCTCTACAACAATCACGGTAGATGCAGATGATGTAACCGGAATATTTCAAATTGGCATGTATGTAGGTGACACTGATGCTGTGTTGCCAACTAATAGTCAAATCACAAGCATCACTGGCACAACTACACTAACAATTACAGTGTCATGGGAAGATGCGAAAACTTTTGCAGGTACAACTAATGCAAGTATCGTAGGAACTGACACTACAGTAAACAACTATGAAGTATTCAATGGTGCAAGAATTGTATTCAGTGAAGACACAACTACAGGTACAAAAAATAAAATCTTTGTTGTTGAAATTTCTGAAATCGTAGACGGACAAGGTCCTGTAATTACGCTTTCTCTCGCTGAAGACGCTGAAGTATTGCCAGATGATCAAGTATCAGTATTAAGAGGTTTTAATTATCAGGGTCTTACATTCTATAACAATGGTATTGAATGGCAGCAGGCGCAACAAAAGGTTACAGTAAACCAAGCTCCATTGTTTGATGTGTTCGATGAGAATGGAATTAGTTTTGGTGACAGTGCCGTTTACAATAGCACTACTTTCAACGGCAATAAACTATTTTCATATGGTGTAAGTGACAGTACAATTGATGATCCTGTATTAGGTTTCCCTGTACGCTATTCTTCAATTGACAATGTTGGTGATATCAGTTTTGATGTCAGCTTGAACCTAGACACATTTGATTATGTTTCATTAGGTAATCCTATTACCCAGAATGTTAACACTGGTTATGTTTATAACTACGATACACGCACCGTTTACAATAGACTATTAGGTTGGGAAACTGCTATTGCACCATCGATGCAATATCAGGTGTTCAGCTTCCCATATAATCAATTTACGCAACCAACACAGTTCACATGTGACATTGCTATGTTGCCTGCGCCAACCGAAGCTAATCCCGGCTGGCCTAGCATTCAAGTTTATTACAACAACATATATCAAGAGCCTGAAAATTACTCAGTAAGTGTTGGTGCAAGTTCAACGGTTGTAACTATTCTGAACACTCCGGCTGATCCCAACGATTCAGTCGTTCAAATTTTGTTGTTGAGCGATCAAGTAAGTTCAAATGCATATTACACTATTCCAATTAACTTGTCAAACAATCCATTCAATGGCAATTTGACAACTGTTAATGTCGGTGATGTTCGTCAGCAATATAGAGATATTTTTATTAATGCTCCTAACACAACTGGTGAGATTTTTGGACCTAACAACTTTAGAGATTTAGGAAATCTTGTGCCATATGGTACAAAGATCATTCAAAACAGTGCAAGTCTTGTGTTGCCAGGTACATTTCTACGCAAGAGAGAACATGATTTGTTCAATGCATTATTGTATAATAGCAGAGAATATATTAAGTTCAAGCAATTAATTGTTGACACTGTACAGAATAGCGAGTATGTACAGCGTTATACGCCTAGTGATATCCTAGACGATGCACTCGACCAAATTACTGCCGCTAAGAGTCAAATCAACGCATTCTTTTGGTCTGATATGTTGCCATCAAAAGCACCGCTTAGAACAAATGTTTATACCTTTAATAATAGTTTAGATACTAGTATCTATCCACTATCTAAAATCTATAATTTTGATAGTGCAAATTATAATGGCGTTTTAGTGTATTTGTCAAGAACAGTAGATGGATTAACATTCCAGCAACAATTGCTAAGTGATGTTGACTACACTGTAAGTACAGATAGCCCTTCACTAACTGTGACTTTGGATTTGTTACCAGGTGATAAGATCACTATTAAAGAATACAATCAGACATATGGTTCATATGTACCTAACACTCCTACTAAATTAGGACTATATCAGGCATTCGAACCATCAGTTGTATTAGACAGTAACTACAATCAGCCAACTTATTTCATTAAGGGTCATGATGGATCATACACAAAATTATATGGTCAATATATCGCCGAGTTAGATATTCTTGTAGATTTCAGAGACCAAGCATTGCTTGAATTTGAAAAAAGAATCTATAACAATCTTAAATTAAGCACAGAAGTTCCTATCTATGATTATGAAGTAATTCCTGGCTATTTCAGAGATAGTACCTATAGTTGGAATGAATTCTTAGAAATGTATTCTGTTGGTTTCTTGAATTGGATTGGACAGAACAGACTCGATTATAAGACACAGTTCTTTAATAAATTAAACGAGTGGACATATAACTATACCAACTCAGAGAACAAGTTAGACAGATCACCTATTTTGCAGGGTTATTGGAGAGGACTGTATCAGTACCTCTATGATACAACTACGCCTGAATCAACTCCTTGGGAAATGTTAGGATTTGCAGAACAACCAAGTTGGTGGACACCACGATATGGTCCAGCTCCCTATACAAGCGACAACGGTATATTGTGGGGAGATTTGGAAGAAGGCTTGGTTTGGAACAACGGCGATCCATATATTATTCCAGAATTAGCTCGTCCTGGCTTAGCACAAATTCTTCCGGTCAACAGTGCAGGTGAATTACTCACACCTTTCGTAAGTGTCGTTGCTAATTATAATCCTAGCACTTTCCAGAAGGATTGGAAGATTGGCGACATGGGTCCAGTTGAACTTAGCTATCGTCGTAGTTCAACCTGGGCATTCGATGTTATTCGTTTGTTTGCATTGACTCGTCCAGCTGAATTCTTTAACCTTGCAGTAGACCTCGACAACTACAAGTATAACAGCGAATTTAATCAGTATCTCGTAAACAATCGTAGTCACTTAGTAATAAGTGATGTTGAAATATATGGTAACGGAACTGCAAAGACATCATATATCAACTGGATTGTTGATTATGAAAAGCAAATCGGAATCACGGCAACTGAAAATATTACAAAGTTGCTTGATAATCTTGATGTTAGACTTGCTTACAGACTTGCTGGCTTTAGTGATAAAACACTTCTCAAGTTCTATGTTGAAAAGGGTTCACCAAACAGTAATAACGCTTCGTTGTTAATTCCTGACGAAAGTTATCAGGTATTACTGTACGACAACCAAGCATATGATCAATTACAGTTCACTGGTGTTGTAGTACAGAAGACAGCACAAGGTTGGTCGGTGTATGGAAATAGTCAAACTTTTGCATACTTCACTGTTCAAGAACCTATATACAATGGCAACAATTATACAATTTCAGTTAATGAAGCATCAGTTAGTGTAACTAATGAATATAGTTCTAAAGAAGCACTTGTACCATATGGAACAATATTCTATAGTTATCAAGAGGTTGCACAGTTCCTACTAAGTTATGCTGCTTATCTTAAGAATAAGGGTATGATTTTTGACACCATTGTTAATGGTAGAGAAATCAATTGGGAACTAATGGTTCAAGATTTCTTGTATTGGGTACAGGTAGGTTGGGAAGTAGGAAGTGTTATCACTCTTAATCCTGCTGCAAATGAAATCAAAATTAACAAGGAAAGTCAGGTTGTTGAACCACTAACCATTCAACAGCAAAACTTTATTCTGAATCAGGATCTTTATCCTATTCAAATGAACAATCTTAATGTGTTTAGAAATGATACAGAATTTGTAGCTAACCCACTTAACACTGGTGACGCATTAAGCTATGCACAGTTCAATCTTAACAATTTTGAACATGGTATTGTATTCAATAACACGACTTTGTTTAATGATGTGGTCTATAACTTAATCACTGGGTTGAGACAAAATAGAATCACCGTTAATGGTACAAAGACTGCTGAATGGAACGGCACAGTAAACGCATATGGTTTCATTCTAAATCAAGACAATGTACAAGAATGGTCTAAGAATGTCAAATATACTAAGGGTCAAATTGTCAAGTATAAAAATAGATACTATTCGGCATTAACAATTATTGAACCATCATTAGTATTTGATGAATTATCATGGGTCTTAGTTGATTACGAAAATATTCAAAAGGGTATGCTACCTAACGCAAGTACTCGTTCATATGAAAGCACTCTATATTATAATGTTAATAAAGCTAACCTAGAGCAAGATGCTGATTTGTTGAGCTATTCTCTTATTGGATATCGTCCAAGAGACTATCTCGCATTAGTAGACTTGACCGATGTTACGCAGATTAATGTATACAAAAACTTGATTCGTAATAAGGGTACAAGAAATGCAGTTTCTGCCTTCAAGGGCGCTAATTTGCCACAGGGCGGAATTGACTACGACATTTACGAAAACTGGGCTATTAAGTCAGGTGAGTATGGCGGTGTACTAAACGAAAATTTTGTTGAATTTAAGATCAACCAAACTTATATGACTGGTAATCCATCTATCGTTTCATTGACTGATGGTGTATACACTCCTGGTTCAAATCAAGAAATTCCATTATACAGTTTGTTCAACTATGGTCGTCCTGTAACAAGTCCAAACATTTTGAACACTACTTCGTTAACCTATCCTAATCCGTTATATCCGAACGCAGGTTATGTAAACTTTAACGATGTTGAAATGGCAAGTTACTACTTCTCAGGTCTTCCTGCAGCGGTAGATTCTAATGGAGCAGTTGTCCCCATCAATGAGTTTTATGTAAGAGATTACATGTGGCTCGCTAACTTTAAAGAAAAGTGGGGCGTATTTAGTTGGAAGCCAATTGGTCAGGTAGTTCAGGTTGCAGGTAATTTAAGTGGTACCGCTACTGTAACATTCGATCAACCACACAATTTACAAAGACTTGATCCGGTTGCTATTATTAACTTTGCAACCAATGTAGATGGTTACTATATTGTAACAGAAATTCTTAATCTAAATCAAGTTATTATTAACCTAACTGTTGAAAACGCTACGAATAGTATTATCCAAGGACAGGGTATTGGCTTGTCATTTGTAAATCAAAGAGTAGCAACACCAGCTGGTATTAAAGACTTAGATTTACTTGAAGCAGAGTTCACTAAGAATACTGTCTGGGTAGATGAAAATAATGATGGTGATTGGGCTGTATATCGTAAATCAATCAACTATACCAGTCAGGGACAAATCGAACTAGACAATTCAACTAGTTTTGGTTCAGCAGTAGCATTCACTAACTCAGGCTATTTGATTAGCGATCCTGGCATTGGGAATGTATATCGATATGGTTACGACGATGTAAATGGTACATATGCTATTGGAGAAACATTAACTGAAGGAGCCTCATTTGGTTCTAAGATTGTTTATGCAAATAACATTTATGTTATCTCAGAGCCTACTGGTTCTCCGAATGTCTATATCTATGCAGTAAACGATAGTGTATTGACAGATGACTTCTTGCCGTATCAAACAATTGCAGCTCCAGGTGGTGTAACTAATTGGGGAACAGAATTAGCAATCAGTGATGACACTAATTGGATTTATATTAGTGACCTAACAAATGGTAAAGTCTATGTCTATCGTAAACAAAATGTTAATTTAACTGCTGGATATTTTGTTTCAGGTCAAACCTATGTTATAACAAATGTAGGCGATACGGATTTCACCGCAATTGGCGCTATTCAAAATATTGAAGGTACTATCTTTGTTGCTACCGGTACAGGCACCGTCGGTGATACTGGTACTGCGATGCAGATTACATACGAACAATCCGCAATCATTGATGGGTCAGTATTGGGCCTTGTCAGTGCAGATGGATTTGCTAAATCGTTTACAACAAATCAGAATGGTAGTTTGATTGTTGTTGGTGCACCCAACAAGAACTTTAGTAATACTATTCTTGATTGGGGTACCGCGTATGCTTATCAACGCACCACACAAAATGTTGAAGCGCAATATAATACAATTCCTAATCAGCCTCAGACATTCCAATTAGCATGGACTCCTACTACAGTAGCTACAACTGTATCAAGTACAACTGCTCCTAATACAGTTACCTTAGCAAGTGCTGCTGGAATTTCTGAAAACGATCCTATTATCTTTACTGGTGTAGGATTAGGTGGTACTGAGATTGAAACTAATGTAGTTTATTATGTGTCAGGTGCGCCAGCAGGCAACAACATTCAACTTAAGACAAGCCGTTCTTCAACAACACCGATCACTGTAGTAACAGATGGTTCGATTACAGGCGTAGCTGCTACGGCACAAACTTCTCCATTGTATGTAACAGTGAATGGTGCATTAGTTGATGATGTCAATTACGCAGTTGTTGGAAGTCAATTATATTATGTAGGTACTTTGACAGCCGGCGACATTATTAATGTCAGTGACAATCAATTTAATCTTGTGCAAACATTTAACAGTGATTATGTAAACAGAACCAACATTCAGTTTGGTTATGACTTGGATGTAAACAAGCAAGGATCTGATATTCTTATCGGTAGCCCATTTGAAATTGATAGTAAGAATCGTGAAGGTGCAGTTTATCGCTTTACTAATGGTGGTGCTAGACATGGTATTGTTATTGGTACAACCGATTGTAATGTTGTAGGAAATCGCAATCTATTGATCAACGGTTTCTTAGTACAACTAACACCGGGTGATGCTGAACATATTGCTGCAACAATTAATACTAACAACATCACAAATGTTCAAGCTGCTGCAACTAATGGAAAGCTTGTAATTCAAACAATAAACAATGATCTCACATTGTTAAATGAAAAACTAGTTATTACTGCATTTGATGGAAGTACATTAAATGAGCTTGGTATACAAATCTTTTCTAAGACACAAATTATTACTTGCCCACACGAACAGGGTCCAACTCAGTTCGGTAGTGCTATCAAGATTAATGAAGCAGATTCAGTAATAATCTCTGCACCAGTTGGTACTCGTTATGAAGGAACTACATTTGACTTCACTGATGACGAACAACTAGACAACGACACTGTATTCGACAATAACGCAACTCGATTTATTGACAGTTACCCAAATGCAGGTGCAGTTTATATGTTCGACTTCTTAGGTCAGTATAACGAGAGTTTGTTGAATCCAGGTGCATATGTATATGCACAATCAGTAAACAGCAATAGCACAGATTATGGTTTTGGTCCAGAATATGGATATGCATTAGATTTTAATCAAAATGTCGTGATGGTAGGTTCTCCTAACTATCAACCAGCATTATTGGGTGGCCAAGTTATCGTGTATAAGAATAACATAGGTGTAAAAGATTGGTCAATCTTTAGACAAAGCGCACCTATTGTTGATATCGATAAGATTCAGAATACTCAAATCTTTAGTGCAGAAACTAACAACACCTTGGTTAATTTAGATTACATGGATCCACTACAAGGTAAACTACTAGGTCCCGTTCGTGCTAATATAGACTATGTATCAGGGGTTGATCCAGCAAAATACAATAGTGATCTTGCTCCTATTACCGGTCAAGTATGGGGCGCAGAACATGTTGGTGAGATTTGGTTCAATACTGCTAATGTAAGATTCATGAACTATCACCAAAACGACCCAGTATACAATTCTAAATATTGGGGTTCATTGTTCCCTGGGTCTGATGTTGCAGTATATACTTGGGTAGCAAGCAATGTTCCTCCTAGCAACTATCAAGAAACAGGCATTCCATTAGATGTAAATCTGTTTTCTGTAAGTAGCACATTAAATGCATCTGGACTAGCTGTGCCGATCTATTATTTCTGGGTTCGCAATAGCAATGTCATCACTCAAAAATTAGGCAAGACATTATCTGACACTGTGATTGCTGCTTACATAGCAAATCCAAGATCAAGTGGCGTTGCATATATGTCTCCTATTCTACCTAATGCATTTGCATTGTACAACTGTGCCCCATATATAAATGCTAATGATAGTGTATTCCATGTCGGATATGCTAACGGCACAACCGATGATGTCGCACACAACGAGTTTACACTTATTCGTGAAAACTATGCAGATGACTTCCTTCCAGGATTGCCATCAATTGTAGTTAGAACTAACAACACTGATAATAATTTAGTACAAAGTTTAGGCAAAACTTCTGCGCCATATGGTCTTTATGATAGAATGCTTGACTCACTTAGTGGATGTGATGAAGCAGGTCAGGTTGTTCCTAACCCATTCTTACCAAAAGCAGTTCAAAGTGGTATTCTTGCAAGACCAAGACAGAGTTTCTTCTATAATAGATTTAAAGCGTTAAACAACTATTTGGTTTATGCAAATGATGTATTAAAGCAATTCCCAATAGCTGAAACAAGACCGGATGCTACATTCTTGTTCGAAAGCGGAGAATTCTTTAACACTAGTGATTATTGGGAATACATCAACTGGTGGGCACCGGGCTATGACAACAATACTAAATCCATTATACAAGTTCCACTTTATGCTGACTTAGCAGCACTTACTGTTCCAGTTGGTACTATTGTTACCGTAGAAGAAAATGGTGCTGGTAAATTTGAAGTTTATGTATTGTTAGGAAATGATTTCCCGACTTGGATTAGAATCGGTTTAGAAAATGGTACTATCGCATTCAAGTCAAGTCTTTGGGATTATAGTACTGCTAACTTAGGATATAGTGGTGATTTTTATGACACCACAGTATATGACTTGTATCCTAGCGAAGAAACTCGTTACATCATTCGTGCATTGAACGAGCAGATTTACATTGACGAGTTGATTGAATTCAGAAATAAGAGTCTTATTCTTCTCTTTGAATATATCCAAAGCGAAACTACTGAATCACAGAATTACTTGCCATGGCTTAATAAGACTTCATTAATTGATGTATCACACACTATTCGTGAGTTGTTACCACTAGAAAACTTTACTACTGATAATCAAGCATTCTTGGAAGGGTACATCAATGAAGTAAAACCATACCATGTTGTAATTAAAGACTTCTTATTCAAGTATACAGGAATAGATACTTTTGCTGGTGATGTCACTGACTTTGACTTACCTGCACAATATAATAGTAACTATCAGAAGTTTATATCTCCTCAGCTTGTCTACGGGGAATCAAGCAACGAATATGAATATTCATTAACTAATTCAATTTGGGAAGACACTGAATACAGTCAGTGGTTTGCTAACTATGGTGTATCAATTGCCGGTGAACCAAATTATCAAATTACTACACTATCATCTTATGTAAGCACTAGTTCTACATATATGATTGTTGATAATGCTCAGGGTTTCCCAATCAATGGTGTAATAGCTATTGATGGCGAACAAATGAGTTATTCTTATGTAGATAGAGCGTTGAATTTATTGGGCGGTCTAGTTCGCGGAATTAATGGAACTACTATCACTGAGCATTTGCCAGGAACTCAAATTTATATTGACTTGCCTGCGGTTCTACTATTAAATGGTGGTAGAGGGTATATTGAGCCACCCAAGGTTACTGCTTATATTGATACAACAATTTATCCTGAACCTACAGTTCCTGCACAGTTAGAAGCTGTAATGGCATTAGATAGTGTGTTGCAAATAAATGTTATAAATCCGGGTCAAGGGTACGCTGTACTTCCAGAAATTAGAATCGATCCTGCGTACTCAGTCACATTTAATTCATCGAATGTTAATAATTTATTACATACCATTAATGTCTATGCACCTAACCTTAGAACCGGAGATTTAATTCAATACAAAGAATCACCAACCGGCGAAACAGTTAATAAACTAGTCCATGATCAATGGTATTATGTCGGCGTGTTGGAAGGAAGCCCAGTAACTGTTATTGCACTTTACACCAATTATGCTGATGCATTACAGGATCATGACAGAATAGAAATATCTTCTGATGGTACTGGCATTGGCATGAGCTTAAATGCCGGTGCACGAGCATCAGCAATTACAAATGCAAGTCCGGTAAGAGAAAATAATATTACTCTACGCTTTGACAGAACTACCTATAATTCTCAGGTTACTGATTGGGAAACTGGTGCATATTATGGATCATTCTTTGCGGGTAACTTCTTCAATGGTGAATCTGTATCTAGCTCGTCACTGCTTCTTGATAATGAAAATCCCGACATTAGCACGATTCTTGCAAGTGCCCAAGGGGTGGTTTTCGAAATTGCTGACACTGAGAATGATAGACAACTTACTTGGTCATCTTTCGTAAGAACAGTAGAAAGAACTTCTGCAACAGATAATACCATTAGATTAACACCTAGCGTAAAAACATTTGTTGGTACTGCGTCAATCTCTGCAACAACTATGAATATTACTGCGATTGATGAAGGTACAGTAGAAATTGGTTCATATATTTATGGACCTAACATTGATCCTGATACTCAAATCGTTGCTCAATTAAGCGGTACAACAGGCGGAACCGGTCTTTACGAAGTTTCCATTAGTCAAACCTCTGCAAGTGGTACAGTGAATGGTTATGAACCACATGTGTCAGGAAGCACTTTAGGTTTCTATGTTGGAATGCCAGTCAAGTTTGAAGGATATACCATTGGCGGCATTGACGATGGAGTCGAATATTATGTTGATCAAATCGTAAACGATTTAGATTTTACTATTTCGACCACTGACGGCGGATCAACTTTTGTTCTAACTTCTGAAAGTGTGGGACTACAAACACTAAATTGCTACTCAGGTGAAGTCGTTGACACTGCTATCTTAACAGTAAACTATCCCGGTATTTTAAATGTCACTGCAACAGCAACCGGTACAAATACTCTTACTGTTCCAATCTCAGAGATTGGTACAGGTGGTACTGCTGGGTTCTATCCTAACTTACCTGTATTCTTTACTGGAAATGTATTCGGCGGAGTAATTGAAAACGATCCTTACTACATTACTACAGTACTTGACAACCAGACATTTACTATTTCAACAACTGAAAATCCATTAACAGTTCAGGCTACTGAAACTGTTGCATTAACTGATACCGTGATAATGGAATCAACAGACGGATTTGGTGTAAATGATGCAGTAATCTTCACTGGAACTACATTCGGCAACATTCAATCTGGTACTGTTTATTATGTAAGAGAAATCGTAAGTGATACCGAATTAACATTATCGACCGCAGTAAACGGTCCAGTATTTGGATTATCTGATGATACCGGTACTATGCACGCAGTTAATCAAAAGGATACTCTAGATTTGACCACTGCAACCGGATCAATGACTATGAATGTGTCATTACCAGTAAGTCCAGGACAAGTTAATGGTCAATTGTTTACTCTTTATAATACCTCAGGCCAATATCCTGGTATTGACAACGGTGAAATTGGTAATATTATTCAAAGAAATGTTACGGCTGCAATCGGTAATGGATTAAACAGATTAGCTATAACCGAAGCTAGTGGCGGCACTGATAATTTCTATGTTAATATGCCTATTCGAGTTAGCACAACTATTGGTGGCAACTTAGTTTCAGGCACAACCTTCTATATAAGTGAGTATTCAGGTGAAATTATTTCTGATCCATTCAATCCTGGAGAGTTCATCGCTCGTCCTAATATTGAAGTAACTGTATTAAGCACTACATCAAGTGGGGGCGAAGGGATTCTCACATGCAGTACTATCGACACTGCTACCCCAACTGACACATTATATGTAGACATGCCGATCATATTTACTGGTACTGGTCTAGGCGGAATCGTAGTTGGACAGACCTATTATGTTGAATCAATTGACAACTCGACTCAATTCAGAATTTCTGAAACTGTTTCCGGAGCCGCAATCAACCTAACCACTGATAATGGCACTATGCTTGGAACCGGTGATCCATATATTGTTGTAGTAGATACTCCGGGCGGAACTGAAATTGTATTGTCAGACGAAACTGCAACTTCTGGAACTACTCTTGACCAATACTATGATACTGTAACATTGCCTTCCTTTGCTGTTTCTTATATCTTAGGTGGATATAGAGTCATCATTGAAGAAGGTGGTTCTGGTTGGGCAATAAACAACACAATTACAATTTCTGGAACAGAAGTTGGAGGAACTAGTCCTGCAAACGATATTACATTGACTGTAAATACCATTGATGAAAATGATGATGGTGCAATTACAGATGTGATTGTTGCAGGTACTGTACCTTCTATTTCGTCACAGTATTACCTAAAGGTTGTGTCAACAAATCAATTTGCAGTATATAGTGATCCATTAATGGAAGTTCCTGTTTCCGGTATTAACTTTGGATTTACTGGATTCACCACAAGCGATGTAACTAATATTAATTCTTCTAATAATAGATTAACTATTGCTGATACAACTATATTTGATGTAAATGATGCAGTAGTCTTTACAGGAAGTGTGCAGACTGCACTAACCAATATTGTAGCTGGACAAACCTATTACATTTACGACATTCCAAACTCAACTCAATTTAGAATTTGTACTGTTCCCGGTGATGTAACTACAGTTGTAACAATGGTAACTACAATCGCTGTTGACTTTACAATGGCTAAGGTCGGAAGTTTTGCATTCTTGCCCGAACCATTCTACTTCTCACCTTCGATTGTAAAGTATCTTGGAAGAGTTTGGATCTGCGTTGTGTCTAACAACGATGACGAATTTATCTTGGGTAAATGGGAAGAGTTGCGTTCAGGCGACAGAAGACTTAATGCCCTCGATAGAACAGTTGGATATTATCAACCAACTGTAAATATGCCAGGCCTTGATCTCACTCAGTTGTTTGAGGGTATTATCTATCCTAACTCAATCTATCAGGGTAATGCATTCGAACCCGATCAACAGTTCCCAATTGACGCTATATTACAAGATCAATCATTCTATCCAACTGAAGTTGACTTGACCGCTATTGTATACGATGGTGAAAAGTATATTGCACCTGCTAACTTACCTAACTATAGTGCGGTAGTAGGAAGTGTTGACAATGAAAACTGGGTAATTGGAAAATTAACCAATGCAGGTATCGGCATTACAGATATTATCTATGCTGGCGGTTATTATGTAATGACTTCTACCAATAGTGCAACACCTATTTTAAGAAGTAATAACGGAATCGAATGGACTACTAACGGATATTACACACCCTATAGTTTCTTACCATATGATGTCAGTCCATATGATATGACCTCATTAAGTGTATCAGCACTTGCGCTAAACAGTGTTGGTTACTATAATGGCTATTATATTGCGGGCGGCGAAAACATCATACGAAGTGAAGACTCATATGTATGGTACAAAGTTACAGACTTTGATCCTGCATATAATTATCAAATCTATGGAATAAATGCTGTAACAACACAAGACTACACAGGAATAATTGCAGTAGGAAAGGGTAAGTTACCTGAATATTCTACTGGTGTAGCAGAATTAATTGACACCGATCTAGTGTTTTATACATTAGATTCCGGTTTGACTTGGACTCAAGTCAATTCGTTAACTCCTAAGGGTTTCTATGGTGTAACAAGTAATGGCACTGTAGCTATTGCAGTGGGTGAACAGGGTGTAATTTACTACAGTCAAAATGGTGCTGATTGGTTTGGCATCACCGAAGCAGGAATTATATCTGTAAATAGCTCTACTGATCAGGTCAACATTACGAGTACAGTGGGTATGGCAGTAAACGATTCTATTGTATTCAATAGCTCGTTTAGTAATATTGTTGCAGGAACCGTATATTATATTAAAACTATTGATTCCCCAACGCAAATCACTATTTCTGATACCTTGGGAGGATCGACAAAAAATCTTACAGAGGCTACTTCAATTCCTCTACAATCTATTGTAGCCCTGTATAATTCAGCCGATCCTAATCCATCATCACTACGAGATGTAATCTATGCAAACAGTGTTTGGATTGCAGTAGGTGACAACGGTACTGTAAAAACCTCAACCGATTATTTAAACTGGACTATTCAAACTACTGATACAACCGACAGTCTTAAGGGTATTACTTACAATGAAGATACCCTATCATTTACTGCTGTAGGTGACAATAATACTATCATTACTAGTGGTGACAACGGTATTACTTGGACAAATGTATCAATATTGAATGTAGACCCTCCCGTTTACACTGTTCAAGGTGCTCCATTCGAATTTGGTTATGGTCCAGAAGAATTAGTTCCTGGACTCGTAACAGACAACTTAGCTTTAATTGTAACTACCAAATCAGGTACAATTTGGCCAGTTGTTGAATATGGACATTCTGGTTTTGCAGTGAGTGCAATTGAATTGACTCCTGAATCTTCTAGCCAGACTGAATATAGCTTTAAACATGTGGTAGAATATCCAACTCAAATAACTGTACAGGTTATTAGTGGAGTAACTGGATTGGCAACTACACTCAGCGGAGATGATTATAGTGTTGATTGGGTAAACAAAACAGTAACACTTGATACTCCACTTACTTTCTTACCAGTTGATAAATTACGCATTGAAGTATACGAAGCGGGTAATGGTAACCAGTTGGTTAAATCAAGTACTGACATTAATCCTATAAGACAAAATGCGAATAGTGGCTTTGATGAAGTATACTTGAATTGCAATTATACTGCACCTATATATCAGGGTAGCGGTGTTATAAGACCAGGTACTGGACCTGTAACAGTTGAAGCTACTGCCACAGACAGTGCTACTAATAGAATTACAATGACAAGTGTTGATGATTTTGTTCTCAACAGTCCTATCACTTTCCAAGGAACTGTGTTCGGAAACATCCAAGAAGATACAACATATTATGTAAAATCTATTAGTACCGCAACTAATACTATTACAGTATCTACCTCATACAATAGTACTACTGGACAAGCTGGCCCAACCTTCAGCTTAACATCTGATACCGGTACCATGTACGCTAACATTACTAATGGATATGGTTTAGTTTGGGCTGACCCACTAGTATATCATAATGGAATAAGATTAGCTTTAGGAACAACAGGAATCATTACTAAATCATCATCGATTAATAATGCTTTCACTACAACAACAACTTCGGGCCTTGCATTAAACGAAAGAATTATGTTCTGTCAGTGCATGTTCGATGCAAATATTTCTCCTATGACAACCTATTATGTTAAGGAAATTATCGACAATAATGAGTTTACAATAAGTGCTACTCCCGGCGGTACAGTAATTACACTTACAGACGGATTTGGTGGTTCTATGTTTGTAACAAATGATTTTGCATTCGGATTACAACCTAACGAAATACAAGCAAAGATTATCTTTGCGACTGATGAGTATGAAAATGGACAAGACTATTTGGTTTATTCTGTACTGGGAGAGCAATCACCTATAACTTACGGATATTCAAATCCTGAAGTTCAAGAATTTACTGGAAATGGTTCAACAACAACATTTGCACTTGACAATTATTGCGGTGGAAGCAATCCTGAAAATGCAGTAGTAGAGGTTAACGGCTTAAGACTGTTGAGTTCACAGTATACTATTGACTCGGGCACAAATAACTTGTTGTTAAACTTCACACCCGCTAATGGCGTTCCAATTAGAGTAACTACATTTAATGATACCGAGCAGCAATATCTTACTACTCAATTTGGTATCACTAACAATCCTGGTACTGCAATTGTAAGCGTTACAGTGGGCGAATCTAGACACACTGAAATCTCGTTTGACAATTTAGCAAGCCCAACAGCAAATGCTCCTACTGTAACAACTCCGTTTGTTGTAGGACAGACCTATGTGATTGATACCGTAGGCACAACAAACTTTGTAGCAATTGGCGCATCAAGCAATACAGTTGGTGTAGTGTTTGAAGCAACTGGTCCAGGAACAGGTACAGGTACTGCGTTTGTAGGATATGATGCACCATCACAAATTCCAGCAACAACTTATGATGCAAATGAGTTAGTTCCAGGAAATGTTTATGAAATTGCAACACTGGGATCAACAGATTGGAATGATGTTGCCGGTAGTACCGGATACACTTACAGTGTAGGTGATATCATCACTGTAATCAACACTGGTTCTGGCACAGGTACTGCTACAACCGTCGATAGTGCATATGATGAAAGTCTTAACTGGTTGGTATTATCATCAGGTTCGACTTCCTTACTAAACATAGGAGATTCGATTATCTTTACTAGTGATCCAGATATGCTCGGTGGATTGGTTGAAGGTAAAACATACTATGTTACTGAAATTTGGAGCAGCACCGAATTTGTCGTTTCAGAAGTACAAGGAGGTTCACCCGTTGCATTGACCAATGATACCGGTACAATGGAAGGTAATACAAATCCATTTACAATAACTGGTATTACTTATGTAAACAATTTAATTACTCCTGCAATTACACTAACAGTTGCAACTGATACAAGTACTGGAACAAATGAAATTACTGTATTAGATACCACTGACTTTGTGGTTGATCAAACAGTATCATTTAAGGGAGATCCAGTATTTGGAGGCATTACGGCAGGACAAGTTTACTTTATTGAAACAATTGTGGATCAATATAACTTTACTATCAAGGACAAAGATGGCGTACAGGTTCCACTCTCAACTGATAGTGGGCAAATGGTAGTTACTGTCGGTGGAACACCTACAGTAACAATAACTGTTGCAACTCCTGTAGTATATGAATTGAATACCCGCGTGAGAATAGACGGAGTAAGTGGATCAGTTCAACTTAACGGAAATGCCTATTATGTAAGACCAATAACAGATACTTCGTTTGAAATATATCAACAACCTTATCTAACAGGATTGACCGACACAAATTACCCGGTCACAGTTGCTTCAAACTACACTGGTGGCGGCTATGTTTGGCAGCAGGGTATTCTCTATCTAATATCTGCAAGCGCAACAGCAACCACTACAAGTACAAATATCATTACTGTGGAATCCACTGAAAACTTAGTAGAGAACACTCCGGTATACTTTAGCAAAGCAGGTGAAGAAAATGGAGATCCTGCAGGTATACTAGGTGGCATCGTTCAAGGAACAAAATATTTCGTAAGAGAAATAGTAAGTGCTACTGAATTTACAATCAGCGAAGACCAATACGGAGATGAGTTCTTATTAGACACTGACACTGGATACATCAATGTAACGCAGTGGAATCAAGAAAATGTAGAGCGTGTTTGGGTAACAGTTAATGGATATAGAGTACCATCTACTGGTTTGAGATTGTATGATTATAATGAACTTGGTATTTTGACTACTGTTGAAGCAGGCGATGCAATCATTATTACTAATATGATTCCAACAGCAACTCCAAATCAAGAGACTTACATCAATTTTGTAAATCAAGTTAACGAAGGAAGTGTTTATAGAGAAAATCTTGCAAACAACACTTACCTAACACAACCCATTTACGATTTGAGTACAGAAATATTTGTTGCTGATATTAACAGTATTACGGATTCAATTATTCAAAATGAAGTTGTACCAACTGCAATCGATGGCAAATATAGTTTTGGATTAAATGCAAATAGAAACTTCATTATATCTACTATCGTAGTTAATAATACAACAGGGGATGTTATTGATCCTTCTAATTATTCGGTAGTAATTGAAAATGTGGCTCCTGTCTTACAAATTGACGCCGGCTCATATATCAATGTCGGAGATTCAATAACTATCACTGTTATTGAAGGAGGTACTATCTTTGTAAATGGTGAACAAATCTCGTTTGGTTCTGTTGATTTAGAAAACAACAGCGTAGGACAATTGCAGCGCGGCATAAATGGAACTGCAAAGCAGTTTTACATTTCGCAGTATACACAAGTCTTTAGTTTACTTGCACAAAATAAGCTTCCAGATACTTATTATAATCAAACTTGGAATTCATATGTCTATAATACTGTTGACGGTGATCCTCTTCAAATAAGTCTAACAGTACCGGCACAATTCTTAGAATCGGATGTGGATCAATGATAAATAAAGTGATGAATGATAAGTCAAAGCCTGTTACTGGATCAGTGAAAAATGTCGAACGGAAACCTAACGAAAATGCTGGATTCCATTTCTCGTCAAGCGTAAAAATCTTTGATCCTAATACACAGCAAGTAATATTACATAAAAGAGGGGACGATTAATGTCTTTAATTACATTATCTTATAAGGTTGAAGGCTTTTTAAAAATTTACGACCCCAACTCAGGTGAAATTTTTGTGGACAAACACAATGCCATTAACTATGAAAACATGTCCGAAGCTATTGCAGATACATTAAGTAGTCGCGGTTACGGAGAAATTTATCAAATGGCATTTGGTAATGGTGGTGCAAGTGTAGATGATACTGGTGTTATTACCTATCTTCCACCTAATACAACAGGACAGAACGCAGCACTGTATAATCAAACTTACGCAAAGATTGTAGATGATACAAGTGTATTCAATCTTGATCCTACTCGTAATAAGATGACAGTATTCCACACTACAGGAAAAACCTACACAGATATTCTTGTTCAATGTTTACTTGACTATGGCGAACCAGCTGGTCAGGCTGCATTTGATAACAGCACACAAACCGATTCTGATTACATTTTCGATGAATTAGGGCTTTTGGCTAATTACGGTACAGATAATAATGGCAATGTGATCACACGATTGCTCACCCATGTTATCTTTCATCCTGTACAAAAATCATTGAATAGACAGATTCAGATCGACTACACGGTTAGAATCCAAAGCTTAACCAACTTGGTAACAGTATAAGATAAATAATATTAACGGAGTGATTTAAAAATGGCATATACAATTGTTAAGAGTGACGGTGTACCGCTAACAAGCATCGCGGATGGTACTATCAACACTACAAGTACCTCTTTGGGGTTGCCCGGCCGCAACTATGCAGGATATGGTCAGACACTTGACACGAACTTTGTTCACATTCTTGAAAATTTTGCTGACAGTACTCCTCCTCCAAATCCTCTAACAGGTCAGCTTTGGTACAATACCAATGATTCTACTCTTTACATCTGCCCATCAGATGGTGAAGCGAACGCAAATGCTTGGTTATCATTAACTTCTACCCAATCAGGCGGCACAACAACATTCGGTGCTGTAACTGTTTCTGGTAATCTTCAAGCTAACAATATCACTGCAACAAACAATTCTAACGCAAATGCCATTACTGCTTCTTATCTCACTGTATCAGTTCAAGCAAATGTTGCTAGTGCAAACATTGTAGCTGGCACAGTTGGTACATTAACAACAACTGCAATCACTACCGGCGCACAAGCTAATAACGGTACACTTACCGGTGTTTGGACTGCAAATGGTGCAGGTACTGCAAATGGAGTTGCAGGTACTAGTTTATATGTCACTGGTGGTAACTTAGTTATTGCAAATACCTCTAGCAGAGGTCTTGTTGCTGACAATTTCTATTATGGTAACGGTACTCCAATTAGTTTTGCTGGAACATACAGCAATAGTAATGTTGCTTCTTATCTCCCTACATATAATGGTAATATTCTAACAGTACAGACACAAGCAACAGTTATTACAACAGGTGCAAACACAACTGCTGGTACTATTACCGGCAACTGGACTCTTACTGCTGGTTCAAGATTACAAGCTACATACGCTGACTTGGCAGAACGCTTTGCCGCAGACGAGGAATATGCACCTGGTACAGTAGTAGAAATTGGTGGTGAGCATGAAATCACTGCGGTTCAATATGAACTATCAGAAGATGTATTCGGGGTTATCTCTAATACTGCTGCTATGATTATGAACGGCGCAGCTGGTTCAGACATGACCCACCCTCCTGTTGCAGTTTCGGGTCGTGTTGAAGTTAAGGTAACAGGTAAAGTTAATAAGGGTGATAGACTAGTTAGCGCAGGCGATGGTTTGGCAAGAGCAGCCAAGATCGGAGAAGCAACTCATTTTAATACTATCGGTAGAGCATTAACTGATAAAAAAGATGATGATATCGGCTATGTCGAAGCATTCGTTTCAATTAAGTAATAAAAGGGTTTATAAATGACATACGCACAATTTGGTACTGTCCAAGCTACAGACTTCAATACATTAGTCGGGGGTAATCCCACAACTACTGCAAATACTTTAAATGCAACTTGGGCAACAGGTGGCGGCGCTGCCGGATATGGACAAACTGCTTTAGCAAATGTTAGCGCAGGCAATACCGTACTCGCAACTCAGTGGGCTACTCTCGTATCAAATACTGCAAGTGCTGCAACACACCAAGGTTCAAGCATTACTTCTGTTACTGCTCCGGTAGCAGGGGGAACTATTACCTATGTGTCAGCTATTCCTACAAATCTTCAAACTGTCTATACCAACAGACTTAACGCAGCGACACAAGGCTCTACAACTACAAACACAGTTACAACAGGTTCTAGTTGGAGCAGCATTGCAACTTGGACTCACACTGCAACCTTTGCTAATGGTGACGCCGCAAGATACTTCTTTAATTCAGGTGGACAGCTAAAACTAACTATGAGCCATCCAAATGGATCAGGTATTAACTTGTTGTTCTTTAACCTTGCATCTAATGTCGGTACAGTAGTAATGTCATCACCTTCAAGTGGTTCAATCACTGTAGCTGGTACAAGCTACAATGGTATCACTAAGATCGGCGGCGGCGGCAATTCTCCAACTATTTCTCAGAATAGTGGTTACTATGCAATGACTACCAGCAATGCTAATGTGTTTACACAGACAGCAAGCACCGGACCTTCAGGTTATCTATCTACATTCATTAGAGTAATTGCAAAGAGTAATGGTACACAAGGTTCAAACAGCGATGCTGGTTCTGTAATTACAATTTACACTGTTTGGGACGAGGTTCCCGATGGCTTAGCAGTTTCTTCAGGGTCGTCAGTAACATTGACAGCCCAGGCACCCGAAACAACTAATTTAGCTAATACTTGGGGGACAATTACCCTCGCAGGTTCAGTTTCAGTATCTTAATTTTTTAACACATGTCGGTATCCATCTAAATACTTCTAGGAGTATAGGATGGATACCAAAACCTTAATAGCAGAAGCAAAAGCCCGCTTCAATCACAATTCGGCAAAAGCCTACCTTAAAGAAAAATATGATGCAAAGCTATTAGTAGCTGATCAGGGTGGCCTGTGGAAAGCCGATCAGAACACTATCGCATTTTTGTCAGCATCAAACAATGAAGACATTGTTGTTATTGATACATTTGATAATCCAGTAAAAGTAAAGCGTACAGAATTACTTGATAAGCTGACCGATACTTACTATATTGTCATGAACGAATGGCATGATGAATGGAAAGAACTAGAAAGCAAAAGATGACTCGTGGTGTAATCCTTTTTGCCTTCAACTCACCGAAGTATAACTATTATGATATGGCGTACTATACTGCCAAACGGGTGCAATATTTCTTAAACTTACCTGTAACATTAGTTACTGATGAAGAATCTCTTCCTCAAGTTGAAGATACTATTTGGGATAAGGTGATATGTGTAACTCCCGATAAGAATAACTTCCGTGATTGGGGTCTTTGGATCAATAAGGGAAGATATCAGGCATATGAGTTGAGTCCTTATGATGAAACATTATTATTGGATGTTGACTATGTAGTAAACAGCGATAAATTGCTCAAGATTTTTGATTTTTACGACGATTTTTGTTGTCACAATAGAACAGAATATTTGATGCAGTTTGGCGCAGCGCAAGAACTATTAAGTGATTATAGTTATGAAACACTTTGGGCTACTGTCGTCGCATTTAAGAAAACACCACGAGCAAAACAAATCTTTGACGCACTAAAGATGGTTCAAGAAAATTACGATCATTACGGAAACATTCACAGTTTTGTAGGAGGTGTGTACAGAAACGATTATGCACTAACCATAGCATTAAAGATTGTTAATGGCCACAGCGACAATATTAGAGATTACATACCTTGGAATTTAGTCCATGTAGGTAAGAATACGCAAATTGAAAAGTGTCCCGGAGAAATGATGGACACTGATTTTAAAATCTTGTTTGACAATTGGCAGCGAGGAAAAATAAGAAAAGAATATATCAATGTTAGAGATATGGATTTTCACATTATGAATAAGGATTTATATGCGGAGATCATCAATGGATAAGGGTTTTGTCATTATGGCGCAAGGTGACGATTATGTCAAATGCGCTACAGCATTAGAATACAGCATAAAAAATGTAATGCCTGACGCAAATGTAACGATCATCACAACCGAAATGTTGCCATACGGGGATCAATGTCCTAACACAGATTGGAAATTGCAAAACGATTGGCAAGTATATGAGGCAAGCCCATACGAATATACAATTAAGCTAGAATCGGATATGTATATCCCACGATCAATTGATTATTGGTGGGATGTATTAGCGAAACGAGATGTTGTTGTAAGCACTAAAATACGGAATGTTAAGCAAAAAATTACTCCAATTAAAACTTACAGAAGTTTTATCGTTGACAATGATTTGCCCGATACTTATAATGCTATAACATATTTTAGAAAGAGCGATTTGGCTGACAAATTTTTTAAAACAGTTAGAAACATATTTGAAAATTGGGAAGACTATAAATCTATCTTAAAGTGCAATGTTAATGAAATCGCAACTACCGATTATGTATATGCTATTGCATGTCATATATTAGGAAAAGAAAACACTACACTCCCTAACTTTAATGAAATGTCAATGGTTCACATGAAAAGATTTATTAACAATTTACCAAGTGAAGATTGGACAGATACTTTTATCTATGAACTATTGCCGCACACATTTAGAATTAATACGATAGCACAATGGTACCCGGTTCATTATCATATCAAAGATTTTGCTAATGTAATTTTGGAGAATTTTAATGTCAGATAATGAAGAATATGTAATAACTTGGGAAGCTCCGATCATAGAAAAACCCGAATTCAGGCTTTATTATGATGACAAAGGCAATGTAGTATGCTATACTTGTGAAAAGTTAGAAGGCACTTACATCACTATTGATTCGTTAACATTTGCCGAAGCAAGACCAGATGTTAAGGTTGTAGATGGTAGGTTAGTACGAGCAATGACAGGAGCTGTCATTTCACGATTGTACCCTGATAATGAGGGTATCATGTGTGAAGTAGATGATGTAAGTGTACTAACTAACAAAGACGGAAGATATTGGAAACTAAAAACATATGAGTTACGATGATATTGTTGATGTTGCAGATTTAGACTGCATTTATCTGTCATACGATGAACCGCAGAAGGAAGAGTTTTGGCTCAAGATCAAGAACATGGTGCCATGGGCAAAGCGTGTTGATGGTGTTAAGGGCAGCGATGCAGCACACAAAGCTGCTGGGGAAGTAAGCGAAACAGAACGCTTCATTCTTATTGACGGCGACAATATGCCAGATGAAGAATTCTTCAATCAACAGTTAGACTTTACTGATAAAGATCCAAAGTTTAAATTAGCACAGTTTCGTTGGAAAGCAGTTAATGCTGTTAACGGACTTCGCTATGGTAATGGCGGCATGAGTTCTTGGACAAAAACTTATGTTCGTGACATGAAAACCCATGAAAATCAAACTGAAGGTGATATTACACGAATCGCAGACTTTTGCCTAGATCACAGTGACACATTATATTGTCACATGCACGATTGCTACTCTACCACATATCCTAACTATACTCCCTTCCAGGCGTGGAGAGCAGGCTTTCGTGAAGGTGTCAAGATGGTACTGGATCAAGGGGCAAAGCCTAGTGTTGATGAACTTAGAGAACGAGTAGCAGGAAGAAATCTCAATAATCTTACTATCTGGCATAATGTTGGAGCAGATGTTGAGAACGGCTATTGGGCAATTTATGGCGCAAGACTAGGCACTTATATGACTATGCTTACTGATTGGGATCACACAAATGTACAGTGGTTCGATAACTTTCAAGTGATGTGGAATGAGCATAGTGAATACAAAGACCCAATCACTACAGCAGAAGAATTAGGAGAAGAACTATCTGCTAAACTAGGACTTCCAATGTGTACCTTAAGTCCAGAGCAAAGCAAGTTCTTTAAGCGTCACTATAAAACTGATTATCGTAATCATGGATTGTTAGTAACTGAAATGGATGTTATCCGTAAGATCGAAGGCTGGTAAGTGGCAGGTGAATACGATCAATTTGCAAGAGATATGCGGGACAAACTTAATAATGTTAGTCCTTCAATGTGTCTTGCTAAGTGGCAGCAAGTAAGTCTTCACTTACCACAAGGACTTACACAGAGTTGTTATCATCCCCCAACGCATAAAATCCCAGTAGAAATGCTGAAGGATAAACCTAGTGTATTACACAATACTCCACAAAAAATTGAAGAACGCAAGATGATGCTTGAGGGTAAAAGACCCTCAGGATGTAGCTATTGTTGGAAAGTAGAAGATGCAGAAAGTGATGATCCTAAAGGACACCTAAGCGATAGACACTATCGTTCTAGTGAATGGTGGAACGCTCCCACTTTTGATGAGGTTGTCAACAATACATTTGACTATGATGTTGTCCCTAGATATGTAGAAGTAAACTTTAATCAGGCTTGCAACTTTAAGTGTCTGTACTGTAGTCCTCATCTTAGTACTTCATGGGAAGATGAAGTTAAAAAGTATGGTGGACTAAAGCTCGAAGGCAACTATGTTCACAACGATCTAGAATCACTTGAGCAAAAAGGTTTGATGCCATTAAGGGTAGCATCAAAAGAAAATCCCTATGTAGAAGCATTTTGGGACTGGTGGCCTACTATCTATCGTAAACTAAGAGTCTTCCGCATGACTGGCGGCGAACCTTTGATGGATAAGAACACATTCAAGGTTCTTGAATATGTTAATGAAAACCCACATGGGCAACTCGAACTTTCGATTACAAGTAATATGTGTCCTCCTGATCAGAAACTATTCGATAAGTTTCTTGATAAGGTCAAGTCTCTCGAAGAACTTAGAACCTATGAAGACAAAGAGAACTTCAACGAGTTCAGCGGCAATCACTGGTATGTTGATAAAGGCTTAAAGCACTTTTGGCTATTTGTTTCACTAGATGGATTCGGTGAGCAAGCAGAGTATATGCGTACTGGACTAGAGTTCGAAAGAATGTTAAACAATGTAAGAACTTTCTTGCGTGAAACAAAATACACAACTGTAAGTTTCATCAATACATTTAATCTATTAAGCATTCCTAGCTTACATAAGTTTTTAGAAATGATCTTGGAACTCAGACAGGAGTTCGGTGGTAGAAATCAAATTGAATTTGAGATTGCACCTGATCAAACACAAACAGAAAAAGAAAATAACATTGTCCATAAGGTTTATAAACAAAAGAAATTTCAGAGAGTGTTCTTTGACATTCCTATCTTACGGTTTCCTCCTTGGCTAAGCATTCAAAATGCTGGTTCATATGGAATCAATGAAGTCGAAAACTGCCTGAGATACATGGAAGAAAATGTGCAGGGCGAAGACTATATGGAAACATTTGAGGGTTTTAAGCCATATGAAATCTTGAAATTAAAGCGAGATTTAGCTATAATGAGAGAAACATTACCCCACGAAAATGAGCAAATAAATAAAAGAAATTTCTATTTGTTCATCAACGAAATGGATAAACGAAGACAAACAAATTTCTTACAAACATTCCCCCAACTTAGGGAATATTGGAAATCGTGCGTAAAAGCACATACACAGCATTGAGGATAACATGGCAGGAAAGAATCACTACGAATCATTTTCAGACTACAAGAAGCGACTAATTGATCCAATTAGTGATAGCTATTGTGCGGCAAAATGGTTGAACGCTACAATTTGGTTAGGCAACGGACAGACTACAAGCTGTCACCATCCACTTGGACATCAAATTGATGCAGGTGAACTAGAACAAAACCCTAGCGCAATTCACAATACACCGCATAAGAAGCTTATGCGCAAGATGATGCAAGAAGGCACTCGTCCACAAGAGTGTGAATACTGTTGGAAGATTGAAGACTTGGGCCGCGGCTCTATCAGCGACCGTGTATACAAGACTGCTGTATTTGACGAAGAACATATTCAAGCAACTGCTAAGGCAGATTGGCAAGACAATACTATGCTTCGCACATTAGAAATCAGCTTTGATCGCACCTGCAACTTTGCCTGTTCATATTGCAATCCAAGCTTTAGTACAACTTGGGTTAAGGATATTAACAAGTTTGGTCCATATCGTAACATTAATGGTGATGCTCGTAGTCACTTTATTAACAAAGCCGATCATGCTCGTCCTCTTCCAGATGATGTAAACCCATATACACAAGCGTTTTGGCGTTGGTGGGAGCAAGAAGACGGTCTTGCTGATAATCTAGAAGAAATTCGTATTACTGGTGGTGAGCCACTCATGGCCCCCGGTGTATGGAAGTTGTTCGAATGGTTCCGCGACAATCAAGAGCGTGTAAAAAATCGCAAAGACGGCAAGGTAATGCGTTATGCTATTAACAGCAATCTTGTTCCTAAAGATGATATCATGGATCGTCTTATCGAACTAAGCCACTTTGTTCCCCATCTTGAAGTATACACAAGTGCAGAAAGCATGGGTCAGCACAGTGAATATATTCGTGATGGGTTTGTTTGGGACAAGTGGATGCATAATCTTAATCGCTTGCACACGGAAGGCAACATTAAGAAAACTCATATCATGATGACCATCAATAGTTTGTGTCTTGCAAGTATTGTTGAGTTCATGGATGAGATATTGGCATTCAAGCGTAAGCACGATACACATTATCCTACAATGAGTTTGAATATTCTTCGTTTTCCAAGCTTCCAAAGTTGTTCAATGCTTCCAATGGAAATTCGTCAGAAGTACAGCGAAAAGTTACAGGTATGGCTTAATAAACAAATTGAATTAGATGAGCGCACAAGCGGCGGCATGCCTATTCTTATGAGTATTGAGCGTGAACAGACTCAGCGACTTATTGATTATCTTGATGTTATCAAGACTCCACATAAGAATGTTAAGGATCCTGAACAGAACAAGAGAGATTTCAAGCAATTTTACAGTCAGTATGATGTGCGTAGAGCAAAGAACTTTAGAGAAACCTTTCCTCCTGAGTTTGTAGAATGGTTTGATAGTATCGATACAGAAGTACCTTCAAGTGCTGAAATCATTACGGGTAATTATCGTGAGGGTATGGATCTTGTTCCTGAGCATCCACCGGAAGATCCAAGTAAGGAAGAATTTGTCAATCCGGACTTAATGTAATATGACTTTAGGTGTTTTTGGAGATAGTTTTGCTGACAGTAAAGAACATCCCTTTCCGGGAATCACACTTTCTTGTTGGCAAATACTATTATCCAAAAAATTAAATGTGAACCTAGAAAATTATGCATACTCCGGCACTTCACTTTGGTATTCGTATAAAAAGTTTTTAGAAAACTATAAAGACAAAACTCATATTGCTTTTGTATACACAGAGTACAATAGATGGCCCTCGCTTCCCGAAGAATTAAAAAGATTTGGTAGCATTTATAATCAAAAAAAACTTGACATGTTTCCTACTATTAAACAGGATAAACATAACTATGATATCATGCAGCAGTTAGTAAAGGTTCATCCATATATTTTTGATGAGCAATATAACTTGTTTGTGTATCAGCAAATTTTTAATAGTATCAATCAAATCTGTAGAGAAAACAATATAAAATTAATAAATATTTTTCCTTTCTGCAATGAAGATCCTGATATTGATATTACTAATGCACATGGATCATGTATTACTGGATTGGTAGAAATATCTTATCGTGAAATTAGAGAAAATGGTTATGGAAGTAAGTGTAGACACGATAGACTTGAATTTTTTGAGACCAACGGAGATCACAGGGCCAATCATTTAAACTCTGCGAATAATATGTTGTTATCTGATGTAATATTTGAAGAAATTAACAATAACACTAATAGAATAGTAAAACTTTTTAATGATACTAGAGTCGAATATGATCCTAATTTATTGTTAAAATATATTGATGAACTTGAGGCGGTACTATAATGTCTGAAAATAAAATAATTCCTATTTGGGGAGAGAATGCAAAGCCTGCTCCAGATAGTCCTAATAAAGTTTTTTGCATGGCGCCTTGGACTCATACTTACATCAGTCCACAAAGCGAACGCAGATTGTGTTGTGCTAGTAGAGAAGAACATAGCTTTCAAAAGCAATATATCGATAGTAGCAACGATGAAAAGTATGGTGAAGTAACAGAAAGTAAAACCTCGTTAGACCAATATAAACCAATGAGTCTTAAGGAGCATTGGAACAGCCCATACATGCGTGATATTCGTGTAAAGCTTATGAAGGGCGAAGAGATTCCTCAGTGTGATGTTTGCAACAAAAACCTATTGATGGAAGGTCATAGTTATCGTGGCTGGTTCACTGGCTCATTGTTTAGAGATAAGATTCAGGAAGCATTTGATAAGACTGATGACACAGGATATACTACGATGGAACCCATTAGTTTCGACTATCGTATCAGTAACCTGTGTAACTTTAAATGTCGTATGTGCGGAGAGCAACTAAGTTCAAGTTGGGAAGCTGAAAAGCGTATCAATAATGCTTGGACTCCAAAGAATCAACCGTTCATGGTTCCAGAGATTAAAGAAGCAATGGAAAACTTCCAACAAGAGGTTGTTGAACCAGAGTTTCGTGATGCCATTAGCAGAGGCATTGTAGAAGAAATCTATTGGGTAGGTGGTGAACCATTAATGTATGATGTACATTGGTGGGCATTGCAAGAAATGACACAGAACGGCAGTGCTAAAGATTGTTATCTAAGATATAATAGTAATCTAAGCAGAGTGCAGTTTGGTAACAAGAATCTATATGACTTCTTGCCTCAATTTAAAGACTGGATGATGTGTGCTAGTATCGACGGTACTGGTGAGATTGTAGAATATATCAGATCAGGAATCAAATGGGATCAGTGGCTCGAAAACTTTAAGCAGGGTTGTGAACTACCAAACGGTAAAAACAAAATGATCTTAGACCTAACGATCACTGCGCCCGGCATGTTTAGCATTAAAGATTTGTTTGATCTTAGTAATGAACTAGGTGTCAAGATCGAAACTAAGATTACTTTTGCGTTTCACCCTGATATTATGTGGAGCCCAACAAGCTGGCCTAGAGAAATATTAAACGAAGTAGTGGATGATCTATTAGATTATATTAAGCCTCGTGCAGATGAATGGCGTCATGGTACATTGATTGCTAACTTAGAAGCACTTAAGTATAGCCGCAATACACACGAAGAAGAATGGCCCGATACATATAAGCAGGCTGCAAAGAATGGTAAGGGTTGGGTAATGTTCTTAGAAAAAATCCGAAAGAGCAATATGTCACTAAGAGATATCTATAGCAGAAATAGTAAATTACTTGAATGGTGGGATAACATCTAATGAGTGATAGCTTCTGCGTATTACCCTGGATACATTTAGCTACACATCCTAATGGCGGATGTAGTTTGTGTTGCAGAAGCAATCACACCAATGCCGTTAGCTGGGCAAAGAAATTCGACAGTCATAGTTTAGTAACACTTGACAACGATAGTTTAGATGATATTATTAACAGTAAAAAGTTTATCGAAGTCCGTCAAGCAATGCTTGATGGTAAAAGAACTATTGAATGTGAAGGCTGCTGGCGTGACGAAGAAGCTGGAATTCAAAGCAAGCGTCAATATGAAAATGAACGCTGGGCCCACATCATTGAAGAACTAGAGAAATCAGCATACATTAAGCGACCCAACTATCGCTATATTGAATTACGATTAGGCAATATCTGTAATAATGCTTGCTTAACTTGTAATAGCTATAGTAGCACTAAGTGGTATCCAGACGAGCGTAAGATTGCTAAGGACTTGCCTTGGTTTAATCTACGCCCAATGGAAAACTTTAAGTGGTTTGAAAAGCCAGAATTCTACGATGAACTTACAAAGTATAGTGAAGGTGTTGAAGAAATCTATATTAATGGCGGCGAGCCTACATTAATCAAAGCACACTTTAGATACTTAGAAAATCTTATTAACAATGGTACTGCAAGTAAGGTTCATCTTGTTTATAGTTTAAACATGATGGATATTCCTGATAGACTAATTGAATTGTGGAAAGGTTTTAAACAGGTTACCGTTAACGCAAGTATTGATGACCTAGAAGATAGAAATTATTATATCAGATATCCTACTAAATGGGTAGAAACTATTAATAGTATTGAGAAATTGAATCAGGTAGAAAATGTTTATTGGCATGTTACACAGACTGTTAGTATTTTAAATATTGATAATCTACACAATTTCGCTGACTGGCTCAAAACTACTTATAATAAGGTCCCTCATCACAATTATGTATTGTATCCAGACTATCTAAGTTTGGCTGCATTACCCGAATCATATAAAGATGAACTAAGATCATTCTATAGCGATAAGCTAGAAGAACATCAACGCAACGAATTATACGCTAAACTAACAATTGACCACAATCCATCACTAACAACTAGAGCCAAAGAGTTTGTAGTTGCAGTAGATAAAGCAAGAAATCTAGACTATAAGGATTATGTACCACATCTAAACAAGTTCTTTGACTAAGCCAATATATGCGTATAAATATACTGGTGAGTACTCCTAGGACTTTTAATGGTAGACATCCCTAATAATATTAAGCATAGCTTTTGCGCTGCAAAATGGCTAATGGTAACCATGCATTTTGGCATGGGAGAGAACCATAGCTGTTATCACCCTCCTATTCATCGCTGGAATAAAGACGAAGTAGAAAAAGATCCTAGTGCATTGCATAACACTAGTCATAAGATCGAACAACGCCGCCAAATGATGAATGGCGCACGCCCAAGCGAATGTTATTACTGCTTTAATATGGAAGACATTAATCCAAATGCAGTAAGTGATAGAAAAAGATTTACTAACGAAACATGGGCTATTGAACGCAGACAAGAGATACTTAATAATCCATTTGATAGACCAATTAATCCTGCATATATGGAAGTTAGCTTTGCTAACACCTGCAACTTTGCTTGTAGCTATTGTAGCCCAGGACAAAGCTCACGCTGGGAACAAGAGATTCGCAGACTAGGAAGTTATCCAGTAGATGATCATACAGTGCATCAAGATAAAATGCACGATATGATTCCAGAAGATAACAATATCTATATCGATGCATTCTGGAAGTGGCTACCCGATGCCTACAAAGATTTAAGATACTTGCGTATTACTGGCGGCGAACCATTAGCCACAAAGAACTTTATGAAACTGTTAGACTATGTTGCTAACAACGATAACCCTGATCTAACATTGGTTGTAAACACTAACCTATGTGTTCCAAAGATGAACTTAGACTTGTTCTTTGAGAAGGCCACTGCATTGCAGAAAGCCAACACTATTAAGGGTCTTGAGGTCTATACGAGCATTGATACATGGGGCATACAAGCTGAATACATTAGAGATGGATTAAATGTTGAGACATGGGAAAACACTGTTCGTAAGGTAGCAACTACATTCAATGTCCCTATTAGAGTTATGGTTACATTTGGATTAATGAGTGTTTTTAATTTCAAACATTTTATTCAAAAAGTAATCGATATGCGTAACGACGGTATTGACATTATGTTTAATTGTGCTAGATTGGTTGATCCAAAACAGTTTGATTTGCGTATATTACCTGATTATTGCGATCAATATTTTGAAGATACAAATAATTTTATGAAGCGTTATGATAATACAATGCCTAATGTCGAGCGTGAAACTTGGCAAATGGTATATGATTTTTGGAAGTCACGCAAAGAAACGATGACTGAAGAAGAACGCAATTATAGAACTGACCAATTCAGTAAGTTCGTAAATGAATATGATAAGCGTAGAGACAAGAATTTTCATGAAACATTCCCGGAGTTAGCACAATGGATTTAACCCCTTTTAAAAACTGCTTGGCGCACGAAAAAAGCATGTTTATCACTACTAACGGTGATACTAAATCATGCTGTTATTTTGACATTGATTTACCCAGCAAATTAAAATTTGACAAACATAATCAATTGTTAAGTGAAGTTGATATTGCTAAGGGATGTCGCCACTGTATCGAAATCGAAAGTAGCGGTACTGAATGGTCGCATAGAAAAATCTTTACAGAAGATCGTGATTATGTTATATCAATCTTTTTTGATAGCATGTGCAATCAGTCATGCGTAACCTGCTTCCCCGAAATTAGCTCAAGCGTTGCTAAAGAATGGTACAAGAGCGATTTCATTAACAGATTTGAATTCGATAGAGTTAGAAAGATTCCTCAGTTTGGTGACAATAAACTAGATTTAGTAAAAGAAATTGTTACTCGCAAACCAAACGAAGATATTATCATTGAGGTATATGGTGGTGAACCTACCTCAAGCCCGCATCTTGTGCCAATGGTTGAATGGCTCGTAGAGAATAATCATAGCAAGCGTATTACATTATCATTAATTTCAAATGGCTCTAGAATACTAAAAGACTTAGAAACACATTTAAGTAACTTTAAAGCAATTAAGGTATCATTTAGTATCGATGGCGTTAACGATCAGTTTACATATCTAAGATGGCCCACTAAGTTCGAAGTATTACAAAGTAATATGGATTATCATTATGAGTTATCAAAAAAGTATAATAATCTGTTTCTAAGCTATAACTATACACTAAGCTGGATGAACGCATTAAACTTTTTTGATTTCTTAGATTGGATGTATAGTAGATATCATAATCTAGGAACCTATATGACTAAACTAGTGGGCAAGGATGTGTTTAGTGTTGATGTATTGTCAGATGAATCTAGACAATTATTAATCGAAAAAGCTAAAAACTATAATAATATTGAAGCAGAAAAAGCAATTAACTATTATGTTGATTATCTGTCAGGCAGGGTAGCACAATCAAGTAAGAACAAAATGCTAGATGCTATTGACCATATGAAGAAATTAGATGTGGTTAGAAATACTAATTGCATTGAATTATTTAAAGACATGATTGAATTGGAGAACTTAGATGTCTAAGAAAACAGAGCATCTAAAAGAAAGTAAGGTTTTTTGTATGGCCCCGTGGGTGCATACACATATTTGGCCCAATGGCGATGTATACCCATGCTGCATGTCAGATACTAATTTACCTATAACTAATTACAAAACAGACGGTGATCTAAAAACTGTATGGAACAGCGATGGCTACAAAAAGCTTCGTGAGAACATGCTAGCTGGTAAGGAATCAGTTGAATGTAATCGCTGCTATGAACAAGAACAGCATGGCAAATATAATTTAAGAATGCAATTAAACAATGAGTTTGCTCATAGATATGATTTAGTAGAAAACACTAATGATGACGGGCAACTTGATCAACTTGAATTATTATATTTGGACATTAGATTTAGTAATATATGTAACCTAATGTGCAGAACATGTGGTCCAGATTTAAGCAGTCAGTGGGGAGCAGTAGTTGCAGCAAAATATCCAGAGCGCAAACAACCGGCATTGATTCGTATCGAGTCTAGTAGTAAGAATAAAGAGTTTTGGGATGATCTTTCGCAATATATTGAGAATGTAGAGCGCATTTACTTTGCCGGGGGTGAACCACTTCTTATGCAAGAACACTATAATGTGTTAGAATACTTAATGGAACATAAAAAATACAATATTAACATCTATTATAATACAAATTTTAGTACACTAAACTATAAGAATACTAGTGTGTTAGAATATTGGAAAGACTTTAGAAATATTGTAGTATGTGCAAGCTTAGATGGTAGCCACGAAAAGGGTGAGCTTATCCGTAAGGGATTAGATTGGGATACTGTTATAGAGAACAGAAAGCGCATGATTGAAGAATGTCCTCATGTGCGCTTTATTCTAGCCCCAACTATTAGCGTATTCAATGCAGACCATGTGTTAGATTTTTATGAAGAATGGGTTGAATTAGGTCTCGTAAAGAAATATGATATTCAGTTTAATGTATTATTATTCCCCAGTGCATATAGAATTGAGTTGTTGCCCGATGATATTAAATCAAAGATTGTTACACGGATCGATAAAATAATTGAGGATACTTATAACGATCCAGAGGCTCTTGTCAGCGGACATTTACATCATAGGTCTTCGGCATTTGTAAGTGAAATACAGCAGTTTAAAAATGCACTACTAAATATTACAGACGAATCGACTAGAGAAGAACATCTAAGAGACTTTAATCGTAGAGTAGAAGAATTAGACCATGACAGAAACGAGTCAACTTGGGAAATATTCCCTAACCTACACGCATTGAAAAGATAATATATGCCAGACACCAACGCTTTTTGTTCATATCCTTTTAATAGTTTATTTTTAAGTGGTAATGCTGAATATAAGTTTTGCTGTGCCTCGAGAACTATTTTGGGTGATGCTAATTCTACAACTGTAGAAGAAGCAATGAATAGCGAAGCTGCAAAAGAAATTCGACAGCATATGCTCGAACATAAGTGGCATCCAAACTGTGTTGTATGTAAAGACATCGAAAACATTGGAGGAAAATCTACTCGTACACAGGAAACATGGGTAGGTCCAGACGATACTTTTAATGATGAATCATTTATATTAGAGTTTGTAGATTTAAGATGGAATAATACTTGTAATCTATCATGTAATTATTGTGTCCCTGAGTTTAGTCATCACTGGGCTAGAATGAAGGAAGAAAAAATTACTAAGATTGCTAGAGAAAATGAACCTCAATTACTAGAGTTCATTGAAAAGCATAAAGATACAGTAAAGAAGGTAATGTTATTAGGGGGAGAACCTTTATTGCATAAGCAAAATCTCCCACTAACTGATATCGTTCCTAATGCTTTCTATTATATATTAACTAACTTAGCAATTAAAAATCTACAGGACAACCCTAATGTTAATCGTTTCTTGACATTGCCTAATTTTGATTGGGGAGTCAGCTTTGAAACGGTTGGTCCTAGATTTGAATATGTCAGACATGGTGCAGTATGGGATACCTTTGTAGATAACTTATGCTTCATCGATCAACAAAGTAAAGAAAAGAATTTTAAGTTTAGCGCACACCCACTATATGGTTTATATTCTGCATATAATATTGTTGACTATTATGATTTCGTATATGAGAATGATTTATTTTCTAGTGGTGGTATTTGGTGGCAATCACTATTGAATAATTCGGGCGGGCTTATTAATAAGATGACATATAAAATGAAAGATGCAGCGATCAAAGAAATCGAACGCTGCGAAATTAAATATCCAGATGCATCTGGTCTTGATATGCTTATTGAACTAAAAAAGCATATGATCGAAGATTTGGATAAGCCAGAGTCTACTGATCATATGCTTGAGGTATTAGCAGAGTTTGATAGACTAGAGAATAATTGGCTTACAAATAAGACTTATAAATTTAATGAACTGTGGCCACAAGTATATGAATGGCTAATAGAAGGAGCATCGAAATGAATCCAGAACAAAGCGTAATCTTTGAAGAAGCAGAAGAAAGAAGACTTAAGACTAAGGACGACTTGATTCTAGAATCTTTGTTAAAGACTAAACAGGTTAATGTCAAGAAAAATCAAACTGATGTTGAGATTTTCCATGCTACCAGAAAGAGTAGTCTAGTACTAATGTTGATGCCTATGTGGGCTCCTACTTATGCTCCCTATAATCTCGCACGACTATCAGCAGTTACTAAAGCAGCGGGATATGAAACGACAGTGTTTGATGTTAATGTTCATGGTTATAAATTAAGCAGAGATTGGGATTTGGGCTGGGATCCTTATCACTATGTTTATATGACTCGCTGGTTCAAGCCTACATATCAAGAAATCTTAGAACCACACTTGCTTCCATTGTTTCAAGAATATGTAGACAAGATTGTTGAAATGAATCCTACTGCTGTTGGCTTTACGCTATACGACCAGAATAAAGAGCCGGTTAAGTGGATGAACCGAGAGTTGAAAAAGAGATTACCAAATCTCATCACTATTCTAGGTGGACCTATCTGTCATAGAACTAACCCAATGGTAGGTGAAGGTGAACATGGTGATGGTCACATCCCATTTGAATATATTGCTATGGGCGAAGGCGAAGAACTAATCTTAGATATCATGCAAGATATAGAAGACAATGGTAAACCAAAAGAAATGAAGCACTTTGTTCAAGACTACAACCAAAAACTAAACCTTGACGCAATGCCATTGCCTGATTACAGTCATTTTGACTTTAATGATTATGAAATGCCTAACGGTGCGACGAGTGAATTAAGTCGTGGATGTACTGCTAAGTGCGTATTCTGTGATGAGACACACTTTTGGAAGTATAGAAACAGAGAATCTAGCAAAGTCATGGATGAAATGCGCTATCTATATGATAGAGGTGTAACTAGTATTTGGTTCTTGGATAGTCTTTTGAACGGGAATATCAGAGAACTAAACAACTTCATGGAGCAAATGCTTGAAAGCGATATGCGAATGAACTGGGCTGGATATATGCGATGCGATGGCCGTATGGATTTAGAGTTCTATAAGAAACTTAAAGCAAGTGGCTGTTGGAACATTTGCTACGGGGTAGAATCTGGTTCAAACAAAGTTCTTAAGGATATGAACAAGGGTATTACCCGTCAAGAGATTGAACAGAATTTTAAAGATGCGACTGAGGTTGGCATTGATGGGGTTATGATGATGATTCCTGGTTTCCCTACAGAGACTCCGCAAGAGTTCTATGAGACATTTGTTACATTGTGGAGAATTCGTAACTGTGCAATTAACTATATTGCTGCTGGACAGATCGGTCTCGCCATCAGTGAAGAATCAATCATTGGGCATATGAGAGAAGACTATGGAGTGCTATTGCACTCATATGGACATAACTGGATTACTCACAACTTTGATAACAGTAAGGTTCATAGATTAGTCCGATCAAAAATCTTTAATATCTTTTTGAATAACCTCATTAATGACAATAGAAAAGACTTTTCCAATAGAAAGTCAATTGATAAAACATATACACTAACATTCAAGGATCCAAAATTACAGAATGATATTGAACATGAAGAATTTGACTTTAACATTATTAAGCCAAACACTGATAATAATCTAGCAAACACTGTGGTAAATGAGATTTGGCCACTATTAAGATTAATGTATAGAGCAAGAGGTGCATTTAAGTTTGAATGCACATTTGATGCCGAAGAAGATACTAAAGAATTTAGTATCTATTTGGGTTGTCCCTTCGACGCCAAATATTATTTTGAAATTGATGAAGAGGGTAATTGGAAAGCTGATTTTAAAATGAGTTATAAGCAGCCAGAAGATTATTGGCATCACAATAGTTTTGCGCACAGCAATAGTAACGCTCACAAGAGAATTCAAACTTGGGCTAGAAAATCTAAATTCCCTGTCAAGACCGTAGAAGAAGGTTATAATGATCTGATGGAAAACTATATCCATCTAGACCTAAGCTTTGATTATCACTATGTTGATGAGGGAAAATGGTGAATGTATAACTTTTCCCATGATGATATAGTTGTACTAGGCGATAGTTTCGCCGCTAGCAGAGTGCAACCTAACTCATGGGTAAGACAATTCACTGAAACATTGACAGGTTCATGTGAACCCGCAAGGGGAGTAGGACATATAGGGGGAGCATGGTGGTCATTAAGACGAGAACTACTTAAAGAACTTAGTATTAACGTTCCAAAAATTCTTGTAATGTGTCACACCGAACCTATGCGTTTGCAATCTGAATATGATTTTCCACTTAATCATATAACTGCTAGTGAGCCTGAAAAACATATACCATATGGCATGAGAAAGGAATTACAATTTCAATATCGTGAATCCTGCCATGCCGCTCTACAATACTATAAACATTTATTCATTCAAGACTATCATATCTGGTCGCAAATACAATGGTTTAAAGAATTAGATGAAATATTGAGTAACCATAATATTCCATATGTCATACACTTACATTGTTTCCCGCAATGGCCTCCGTTGAAAGAAACCTATGTATTTCGAAATGGACTTACCGTTGAAGAAATATTGTGGGACTATGCAAGCGACAATAGAATGTCTCTAAATATAACGCATAGTCCTGAATCAGAATACTTAAACCATTTTACTGATCAAGAAAATCTAAGATTGGGAACACGACTAGTTGATGCAATAAATAATTATTCTAATGGAAAGCATAAGATAGGGTTGTAATGAAAATAGTCATTTCTGGCGACAGTGTTACATTTGGCCAAGGTTGTGCCGATAAAATTACTGTATATGATGAAAAATTAAAGTTTTGGAAACCTAGACACGACAATGAAACTACCAGTGTCCATTGCTGGGCCTCACTACTTAACAAATATTATAATCAGCATCAGGTATATAACTATGCTATGCCTGGCAGTGATAATATTTTTATAAGCACAAGCATTATAGATAACATTGACGGTGCTGATCTTGTAATTTTTCCAGCCACTGGCTTCAATAGAATGCAAATCTATAATCCATACAACGGTAAAAAGGATAGTTGGGTAATCGGAACTCCTGCCACAGATTATTCACCTGAGTATAAACGAGCTACCGAAGAATATGTAAAATACATTTACTCAGAGGATTATATGGTTGAAGTATCTACAATGGCTATTTTAGGAGTAGCTGCTCAGTGCTATAATAGGAAAATTCCTTTTCTATGGTCAGCTCCAATGTATGGCACTGAACGAATAGATGATCACAAGGGCATTTATAAAGATTTTAACAGAAGAATGGCAGTAATAGAAAATTTCAGAATTCCTTCATTATTTGATTATTGGCAAAGTGTATACTATGGATACCAAAATGTTCCTAAACTTGAAGATAATCCTTTCATGCATAATGATGGACACTCTAACGAAATAGGTCATAAGTATTATTTTGAACATGAAATTTTACCTAGACTAAAGCCATATTTAGGATAAAGCGAGGCATAAAATGAATTGGATTAAACGAATTTACTATAAGATTAAAGCAGAAATTAGATACCGCAAGCGTATTAAAGAGTTGCGCAAAAGGGATCCATTCATTTACTAATGACTCCTGATTTTGCAAAACTTAATTTATACAATAGCAAAACACTAGATGATGTAAAAAGATACACTGGGTTAGCACTAGAGGTAGATCCACAGCCAGCCATATTTGACTACTTAGGGCCTGGCGATCTTGCTAATGCACATTTGTGGAAACACGAACACTTCGACTATGTTATCAATGAATATGGATTTAGAGAAAGTAAAAATCCTAGTGACACTAACATAGGTGCATTTGGGTGTAGTTTTACATTTGGTTCTGGGTTACCTATTAATATGTTATGGCATCAAATCTTAGCTAAACAACTAAACAAAACATGTTATAACTTTGGTTCACCTGCTAAATCAATTGAGTCCGTTATCGACATATTTCTGATAGTAACTAATCATATTAGATTAGATAGTGCTATTTTCTTAATGCCATCATTTACTAGAAAGCAAATAGCAAAAACACACCCTACAGAACCAAATGTTATTAATTATGTTAACACCGATCTTAATTTTGACTTTAATTCACTGAAAGCATATGAGATTGATTGCGATACAGTATATCGTGCTACTCCTGACGAAGAACTATTAAAAAATTGTAGAAACAAAATTTATCTACTTGATCACTTTGCTAAAGAGCGAGGCATAACGATATATCTAAGTTCGTGGGAAAAGAGAACCTACGAGTTTATTGAGCAAATGGATTTAGAACATTGCGTTATGATTCCTAGTTGGGAATCACTTTCTATCGAATTCATGAATAGTGATTTGGCAAGAGACCAGTTGCATCCAGGCAGTGAACATCACAGTCACTGGGCTAATGTTATCAAAGAGTATATAAATGTTTAACGAACAACTACCTTGGAATTTGACTCATCACCGATATGCTGTATTAGGTGTGCCTCGTAGCGGTACACAGTTGTTAGAGTCATTCGTGAAGTATAGCTTGAACAAAAAATTTAATAATGTCGCAGACCTACAAGAGATATTCACTACGCAATCTTGTTTGGTCAATACATTAACGCTTGATAATAATCAAATCACTATAACGGAAGGCTCAACTGTAAAAGCATATGATGCTCTTACGGTATCACGAGAAAGATTAAAACTAATAGAAACCGCTGATATAACTCAGCCACTTACCTGTAGAGTATTTCTTGATAACAGAATGAGTTCCATTGGCTTTGTTGATGGAATCAAGTTTTTACAAGACCTTGACTTTAAATTTATATATGTAAATCGTAGCTTTGAACACAAGATACTAAGCGGTCTCTTTGCAAAAGAGAGTTTTATTTTTAGTTCTTTTAAAAACGAAATGGTATTAAACATTGATATAGATGAGTTGAAATCGTTTATTGTAGCTAGGTATATTATAGAAGAACATCATATTAAGGTAATGAAGTCACTTATCGGCAAGTATGATATTGTGGATTATGATGGCTTAGTTGATAAAACTGAGACATTATCTGATATAGAAAAACAAAAAGCGTTTGGACTGTTTACTGTTAAACAACTTCCATTAGATCCATACGAGCAAATAAAAAATCGTGACGAGGTTAAACAAGTCTTCGATGAATTTTATCCTAAGTTACAGGAATTAGCAACTATACTATTATAGTTTATTGTACCATTCATATGATGGCTTATTGATAATATCAAGCAATTGTTCGAAAGATATATTAGACCGACCAAACTTGTCTCGTTTCTTTATCTCAGACCTTATTGTTGTATAACATACATCAGGGTTCGATCTTTCAGTAATATACTTGTTTAAAATAGCTAACGAGTTATCCACACTAGTTTTGTTAAGATTACTTTTTGCTAATTTATCTTTGGCATTTGTAATGATATCGTTGAACAATGTTTCGGGATATAACTTAACATCTAATAGTTTGTTGTACCCAATAGGTAGATATTCATGATCGAAAAAGTTGCATTGTTCTTGTTCTAAAAAGTCAATATATCTTTCGATGTCCATCAGTACAGGTGCAGATAATACTGAGGCTACACTAATGTTTGGTATATATTTTTTATACTCTTGCCAAATATTATAGACATTATTCCAATTGCTCCCATCTCTACAATAGTTGTGTGTTTCTTTTACTCCATCTAAGCTAGCCCAAATAATAGTATTGAACTTACTAAGTGTTTCAGGAATATATTTGTTTTTATAATATAGTTTTGAAAGATTAGTATTATAGAATAATTGTATCGACTTGATGTAGTCACGGTATTCGTCTACTTCTAACAATTCTTCCATCTTGTTTAGTACATCCCAGTGCAACTTCATGATCATAGGCTCACCACCGGCCCAGTACAAAATTCTTACTTTCTTGGCTATAATACCATCGATAATTTCATCTGCTAATAGTTTTTCATATTCACTATCAACCTTATGATTAGTGCTGTTTATACCTAATTTAATTGATAGTTTTTTGTGCATACTGCTATGATTTTCATCGCAAGTAATGCATTGTAAATTGCATACAGTGCTTCTTACATCGTAGAAGATTGGCTTTAATGAAAGGTAACCGTCACTTTCAGTATTATGTATGATGTCTTCTATGTTATATTGCTCATTAGCTTTGTTTCTTAAACTCTTGCCGCCACTCTTTTCAAATTCATAGCAATATTCACATCCTGAAATATGTTTACCCTCAATCATGTCCAAACGGACTTGTTTGACATAATCACTATTCCAAAATTCTTTGGTCGTAGTCTTATAACTGTCAGGTAATGCAGGTGTCAGGCAGCATAATTTTCGTTCGTATGTTGCGCTGACATGCGAATGAACAAATGGATATGCACAAAAGGTTTTGTTCATAAAACATATTTATAGCATAGTTGTGTGAATAAGTAATATCATGAATTATGTAGGAATCAGTTGCGGCTTCCATGATGCCGGGTTAAGTGTCATTGATGACAAGGGTAATATATTATTTGCTGGACACAGTGAACGATATAGTAAAAAGAAACATGATAGCGAGTTATGTTATGGTATCATGGATGATGCCCGTGAATACCTTACAGACGAGTACGAAGTTCATTACTATGAACGTCCGTATGTCAAAGCTATTAGACTGTTTCTTGCTAGACAAGATATAGGGTCTCTTAATCCTGTAACAATTATTGGCAATCATAATCTATATGCATTGAATAGCATGGAGCATATGCAACGCGGCAGCGTTAAGACGCACAACCATCACTTATGCCACGCCGCAGCAGGATTTCAAACAAGCCCATACCAAGACGCTACCGTAGTTGTCATCGATGCTATTGGCGAACTAGATACTATCAGTATTTGGGATGCAAAGTATGATAAAAATGGCAATGCAAAATATAAGAAACTCTGGGGTCGTAGATATCCAGACAGTATTGGATTGTTTTATTCTGCGATGACACATAGAGTGGGGCTGCGTCCATTAGATGAAGAATATATCTTAATGGGTATGGCTGCTTATGGAACTCCTAAATATGCACATAATATGGAAAGATTGTTTAGTAATTTTGATGATATTGTATTGAAAGATAATTTGCATATTGGAGTTGAGGAAGACTTCTTACAGGGTGCAGATGAAATGGATATTGCTAGCTCTGCTCAGGTTACTGTAGAAAAGCTTATTGAAACTGTAATGAAGAAGGCTAAACAGTTAGGCAAGAGTGATAATCTTGTATATGGTGGTGGCGTTGCCCTTAATTGTCTTGCTAATAGATTATTAGGTAACTACTATGAAAATATTTGGATTATGCCTAACCCCGGAGATGCGGGCAATAGTCTAGGTGCAGCAGCATTAGGCTATGGTAAACAAATTAACTGGACTGATGCTTTCTTGGGCTATGATATCAAAGGCGAATATCCTATTGACAATATCATAAAAGAGTTGTATACTAATAAGATGGTAGGGGTTGCCAATGGCCGAGCAGAGTTTGGCCCTCGTGCATTGGGTAATCGTTCACTACTAGCAGACCCTAGAGGGCCTGAGATTAAGGATAAAGTAAATGAAATTAAACGAAGACAGAAGTTCCGCCCGTTTGCGCCAGTCATTCTGGAGGAACACGCTAATGATTATTTTGTTATGCCTAGCGGCTTCGATAACAGCAGGTATATGCAGTGCATCGCTACTTGTAGGAGTCCTGACTTATTTCCTGCTATCGCTCATTTCGATGGGACTAGTCGTGTACAGACTGTCCCGAACGATGGATCGGGAATTAGAAAACTTCTAGAACGATGGTATGAAGAAACAGGCTGTCCAATGCTGCTCAATACATCACTAAACATTCGCGGTGAACCCATGGTAAATGACAGACATGATGCTGATCGATTTGAAAAACTATATGAACTTAAGGTCTGTAGTTAATGCTCAGAGATGTTTTTTATTACGGCAAAAAACCAAATGTCCATCCAAGAGAACAATTTGCAGAAAATCTTGAAGATGCCAGAAACAAAGCCACAACTCGTGATTTTTGGATAATCAACGAGTTTTGTGATTACCGCAACTTTGATTGGGATTTTGATTTTGAATTCTTACCCGACGAAGATGTTTGGGCAGAAGATCATAATAATGTATGGCCAAGCCAGCACCAAAAAGATAGTGGTACATGGCTTTGCCCGAAAGAACACAGTGACTTGATTATTTATCGTTGTGATGTTGATCCTGTTATTCGTAAGAATGAAAAACAAAGTGACAATTGGGTCGAACTTGATTTAATCGATCATACTAAGTTTGACTTTAGCTGGCATCCTGATCCAACTGATCCTCCTTTTATCTATAAGTGGGGCTGCAAGTTCTATCCAGCAGAACTTAATCATGTGTTAGAATATCGTGTACCGGGAGCAACACGAGAAAAATATATGTCTGCTATTGTTGAACTATTGCCACAGACTGATCTTTGGGTAGAACACCAAACAGTAGATAAACATAAGTTTGATATGTCATGGCGACCTGATCCATTAGACAATCTTTATATCTATGTTTGGGGTAACAAATATATTGATGGTAAACTAAAGCCTACTCTTGAATACCATACTCCCGGAGCAACTGAAAAAAAGTATATGCCCGAGCTGGTAGAAGTATTACCCGAATGGGACAGATGGGAAATACTACATCCTATAGTTAAGAGTTCTTTTGATTTTAGTTGGCGCCCTGATCCTAGAGAGCCAGATTTTAATTATGTATTCGGCAACAATCAATATCCCGGCGAACTAATGCCGACTGTGATATATAAAATGCCAAATGCAACACAAGAAAAATATATTGAAGCTATTACTGCTAAGTTAGATGTTAATATGAATAACTGGGTAGTCCCAGATAATATTGATGTTACTGATTTTGACTTTAGTTGGGTACCCGACCCCAAATCACCACCTTATATCTATGAGTTTGGCACTCAGTGGCAAATCAATGGTGGACCTCAGTATATTGTACCCAACGCAACAGAGAAAACATATGTCGATATTCAAAAAGCTAAAAAACTTCCTTCAATCGAAGGTTGGGAAATTTTTGGGAATTATAATCTTAGTGGATTTGATTTTTCATGGCATCCAGATAATAATAGTCCTCCTTATGTGTATATATTTGGCAATCAATGGTACCCTGCCGAGATAATGCCCACACTGCAATATAGTGTTGCAGGAGCTACAGAAATAAAATACATTAATGACATTGTTGCTACTTTAACTGTAAACAAGGATAATTGGATTATACCTGATACTATTGATACAGCGCAATTTGATTTTAGTTGGATTCCCAATCCACATGATCCTCCCTATATCTATCAGTTTGGTACTCAGCATCAAAAAACCGGCGGTCCCCAATATGTAGTTGAGGGCGCCACTGAAATCAAATATGTAGATTATATCAGTGCAGTAAAGATAACTAGGGATAACAACTGGAAAGTTGTTATCAATAACAAGATCAAACATTTTGATTATACATGGCATCCAGATGAAACTGAGGAACCATATATCTATGTCTTCGGCAACAATCAGTATTCAGCGGAAGAAATGCCTTCTATCGAATATGTTGTAGATGGCGCAATTGAAAGAAAGTATGTTACTGATATTGTAGTGACACTGGATAACGATACTACCAACTGGGAAATACCAGACAATATTGATCAGAATCAATTTGACTTTAGTTGGATTCCGCATCCTAAGAGTCCTCCTTATATCTATGAGTTTGCTACGGTATGGAATGATCGCGGCGGCCCCAAGTATGTTACACCAGGCGCAACTGAATACTATTATATTGAAGATATCAAGGCAAAGACCCTGCCCTCACGAGATAATTGGGAAGTACCAAGCGATATTGATGTTCGAAAGTTTGATTTTAGTTGGATTCCGCACCCATTAGCTCCTCCCTATATCTATCAGTTTGGTACTAAATTAGATAACAATGATGGTCCCAGATATGTTACTCCCTATAATAATGGAGAGATCGTATATCTAGAGCGTGTAGAATTGTCCGGGGAAAGCCAAATTAATGTCAACCAATATTATATTGAGACCACACTAGAAGATTTGATCAACGAGCATCCTAATGAAATCTTTTGGGCATTGCGTAAGAATATCGATTATGCACAGTTTGACTTTAATTGGCGCCCAACTACTGTAGAGGTTGCATATGAATTAGATTATGTTCATGTGTTTGGTTCTCCCGAATCAGAACTAACACAGACATATTTTGTCAGTGCCGAACACTATCTTAAGGGTAACACAGAGTTTAAGTTTGTAGAAGATTTGCAACTAAACGAAGATACATTGGCTAAACTGTTTAAGAAGCCAGATATGTTTTTTATCGATAGAAGCAACAGGGAGTCGAACGAAAGATTTGAAAAACTGAGAGAGCGTTTCCCTAACATACAGAAAACTCGCTATCTTAATAGCTGGGTAGATACCATTAATCGTTGCACAAAGAAAGCAACAACTGAACTAATTTGGGTATTGAATAGTGAATTAGATTATAGTGATTTTGAATTCAACTATTATCCTAACCCTTGGCAGATGAAAATGGTTCATGTGTTTGGCACACAGTGGAGTCACTGGGGAACAACCTTTATGATCAACACTGAGACATTTGCTGAGGATACCAAATATATCAAAATCATCGAACATCTTTCAAATCTTAATTTTGTCAAGTCACTAAAGGCTAAAGCAGTTGATTGTGTATATGATGTAGTGATGATTGATCATGGAAACAGAGAAACAACTAGTATATGCAATTACATTGAAAACAAGATTAATGGCAAAGACATTATTATTGTCAAGTATGATAATAGCTATCTAAACACTCTACGCAGTTTTCTTACAAATCTTCCAGTAAAGAAAGAACATTATATTTGGGTATGTTCTAGTGTTTGCGATTATAGTAATTTCGACTTCACCTATATTTGCGATCCATTTACTAGAGAAAATTTACATGTATTCCCTAGCGGAAAGCAAAAGTTTGGTGATACTTTCTTAATTGATATTAATAAGACTAGAGAACTAATCGATGAAATCACAGAACTAGGCGAGTATGACCAAGTTAATTACAATCAGACTATGAGAGTAAATCGTATCGAAGCTCCAAAATTAATAACAGAACATGATACCTTAGTGGACGCAATAAAGGATTCAATACTTGATATTGATTTTCCCTATGCTACATTGATGACCGTTGACAATACTGATCTTGATGAAACGGAATATGAACCATTAAGTTTGTGGTCTAAGGACTCAAAGAACATAATTATTACGACTACAGGTGCTACTAGAATCGTTATACCTAAAGAGGCTAAAGATTATATCGATTGCGAGTTATATGATTATCCATATATCAAAAGAGCACCTAAATTAGTTAAGAGCAATCCATTAGACATTGTTTTCTTAAGTAACGGTGAAACTGGTGCAGAAGAAAATTACGAACATTTATTGAAGATTGCCGAGAACTTACCTAATAGAGTTGTAAGAGTTGACGGTGTTAATGGTCGTGCTAAGGCATATCATGCAGCAGCAGAAGCAAGTAATACGCCGTGGTTCTTTGCAGTTTTTGCTAAACTACAAATCAATAATAAATTTGATTTTAGTTGGCAACCAGATCGTATGCAGATTCCAAAGCATTATATTTTCCATGCTAAGAATCCTGTCAATGGATTAATCTATGGTCACCAAGCGATGATTGCATACAATAAGAAACTTACATTGGGTAACGAAGGTCACGGACTTGATTTTACATTAGATAGCGAACATGAAGTGGTGCCCCTCATCAGCGGAACTGCACATTATAACACTGATAGTTTTTCAACATGGCGTACTGCTTTCCGAGAAGCTATCAAACTAAGACAAGGTAATGACGATGATAGTCGTGAGCGTCTTGATTACTGGCTTACTAAAGCAGAGGGAGACTTCGCTGAATATAGTATTAAGGGCGCACAAGATGCTATGACATATTATGATGAGGTCAACGGCGACTTTGCTAAACTAAAATTAAGCTATGAATGGGCTTGGCTACGCAAAAGATTTAATGCATTATAAAATGGGTATTAAATAGCTTGATATTTAACCATAAACTAAATATAGTAGAGAGATTGATATGAAAGACATTACAATAAAAGATTGGTTAGGCACATTGGTTTTGATGACACCCGTCATTTCAATTCTAGCCTTTGCAACCTATAAGCTTGCACTTGAAGTCTGGTGCATTATATATGGGTTGATTTATTAGTCTAAAGGAGACTGAATATGAAGAAGTTTATTGCATCACTTATTGCTTTATCAATGATTGCGACACCCGCGCTTGCACAACGACATGATCGTAGTTATGGTAGCTATGAACGCTATGAGCGTAGTCATCAAAAGCGTCATCACAGAGGTTTGAACACCGGCGAAACTTTATTGGTGTTGGGTGTTGGTGCGCTTATTGGTTCAGCAATTACAAAAAGCAATCGTAGAGAGCGTGAGACTGTTATCTATCAGGAATATCGCACACAGGTTTGCCAAGATGTTATCAGATACAATACATATACTGGTGAACCTTATGTAGTTGGTCGTAACTGCTGGTATCAGTAAGAGTTTCACAGATTAGTCGTTGATACGATCTAATGTTTGTGCAGGACCCGGGGGCGGTACCCGGCAGGTCCACCATAAAGAGATTTTAAATGGATTGCATTGAAAAAACAGTTGTGCTTGATGATGGACGAAATGTCCATTATACTAAGGATGTGTCCAAAATGACACTGAAAGAAGCACAAAAGGTAGTTGATGCACTTAGAAAGTCTCTTAATGCCGGGCCTGACATAGGATCGACTGCAAGGCAGAGGTGAGAGTAGACTAATAGGTTGGTCGCTTATAGACCAAAAACTGTAAATGTCGCAGCTAATGACAACAATGTGGATCTTGCCCTAGCGGCATGATTTTACGGGGTCCGGGAGTACCTTGCAACAGAAACTCCCAACCATACTACCTATCATAAATACAGTATGGACATTAACGAACTCGAATCCTTTAAAATGTCAGATGCTATTAAGTTCCACGACGAACTTAATTCTAACCTGTGGCACAACAATAAGCTTGACCCAAATGTGCGTAAGCAGTTGTTGATTATTGCAGAAGACTTTATTCAGACATTGGGCATCAAAGACCTTGCTGTAAAAGATATTACTGTTTCAGGAAGTAACGCAGCATTTACATACACACCTCATAGCGACTTAGATTTACATGTATTGGTAGACTTTAATGAATTACCAGATAACGAAGTATATCAAGAACTATTCAATGCTAAAAAAGTATTGTATAACGATGCCCATGACATTACTATACATGGTGTTCCAGTAGAACTATATGTTCAGGATAGCAACCAACCTGTAGTTTCATTGGGTGAGTATAGCGTATTAAATGACAAATGGATCAAGATTCCCAAGAAGCAAAGAGCAAATCTTGACCAAGAAGCAACTCGTGCTAAATTTGATAAACTAGCAGAACTAGTAGAACTAGCATTACAAACCCGTGATAGCAATAGAGTATACAAAACTATTGACACTATCAAACGATATCGTAAAGCAGGTCTTAGTAAGGGCGGCGAGTTTAGTCCTGAGAATCTAGCATTCAAAGCTATCCGTAAGCAGGGTGGCATCCAAGATTTATATGACCTTAAAGATCAGTTGCACAGTGAAAAATTAAGCATTGAAGAAGCAGTTAATCGTGACGATGCCATATCAAAGATTAAGAAACTTCAAAATCTTAAAGGTAGAACTCCTGCTGAGATTGAAACTACTAAAAATATTATTGACAAACTATTGAAACAATGGAACATCGATCCAAATGAGCTTGGTATTCGAGTGCCGGTTGATCCATTGAAGGCAAAGATTGCTAAGGCTGCATATGAAAAGAATACAGCAGCAAACCTGTTTAAGCAAGAGTGGGAACAATTCAAGAAGGGTATCTTTGCTGAGGAAGAACAAGTCAATGAACTATTCAACAAACCATATGACACTACCCCAAGAGAAGATGATGATTATCCTGATGATTGGCATTATGGGTTTAGTACTGATGATGGCTCCAAATATGTAATATCAGTGTTTGATCCATATGATTATCCTATGATAGCATTTGCGCAATTGAAAAATGGGGAATATGTGGATGATACTACAAACACCGGCGATGCATTTAGAATTCTTGCCACTGTAGGGGAAGTCATTAAGAAGTTTGTTACTGATATGGAACCAGATCAGTTTTCATTTGCCGGTGTAGTAGACGATCCTTCAAGACTTAAACTATACGATAGGATAGCACAATATATCAAAAAAGTATCACCTGACTATAAGAATGTGAGCATAAACAACAATGCGAGATTCACCGGTGGTAAGGTAGGAAAAGAGTATATTTTCCACAGATCAACTTTTAAGAAAGGTGTAGACGAGGGATATGCTGGAAATAATCCAGCTATTGGCAAAGTTAAAATATTAACTGCTAAAGATATCAAAGGCAAGTACACCGACGATCAGCTTATTGCTGCTGGATTTAAGAAGGAACCAAATGGTAACTTCACTATTCCTCTTCTTAAGTGGAATAAACTACGCTCTACGAAAAAACTAGAAGACTATGATCCAAATGGTCCGCCCCCTGGTCCTGAGTTTAAGCCTACGATGCCTGCTGGTACTGTCAGAGTAGATGTTAGTGATGTATACGACTGGTACAAGCTAGGACAGCATATCAGTAATATGAAGGGTCTGGGCAAGCACGACTTTGGTAAAGGACCTCCCAGCACCATTCTATCATTCGGCGATGAAGATACCGAACACAAATATATTCAAGACTTAGAAAAGACTGGACTATCTACAACCGATATTGATCCAGTTGATCCTAATCAACCTAAGGGCATGAAGCGTCAAAAGACTGATCCTACATATAAAGTTGATGAAGCAGAAGCCGCAGATAGAAAAGCAGCAGTACTAAAGATTCAAAAATACTTGAATAAGAAATATGATGCTAATCTTGATCTTGATGGTAAGTTGGGTCCATTGACATTACAATCAATCAACAAGTTTATGCCTAGAGCCAAGAAAGGTTTAGCAGATGAGCCTAACAAAACAACAAGAGTACAGGGTAAAAAGCTAAAAGAAGCTGATAAAACATTAGGCATTACATTTACCCAAGAGCCGTATGAAGGCTGGAACGGCATGGGCGCAATGATCACTGCCTACGCCGACGGAGATCAGGTTGGTCAAGTTATTTTTGAACCTACTGATAACGATAAAAATAAATGGTATGCAACTGAGGTTGAAGTAGAAGATGAATTTCAGCGTAGAGGCATAGCAACTACTATGTATGATATGGCTAAGAAAATTGCTCAAAAAGCAAACGCGGTCATTGTACCAAGTAATGCACAAACCTCAGATGCTAAGGGATTATGGAAAAATAAGAAAGTTTGGGAAGCCTCAGGTTACATTCCTAGCGAAAAGGAAAAGAACGATCCTCGCTTTAAGACTGCCCTCACCGTAGATGTAAAGCCAAACAGTATCAAAAAGAATGCTAAGGCATTTAGCTGGCTAACATCACGAGCGGGCATTCCTCCAGAAGCCAGACCCGACGGCAAAATCAAATAGGTTGACAATGACCCAAAACTACTGTAGTGTAATCATATGAATAAAACATTCAACACTGCATTAGAAGCTAGGGATATTATCATAGACCTACGCATACAGTTGAATAGACTTCCATATAATCCTGACCTCAGAAAACTCTGCAACAACATCGGCGAAATGAATTCTACCCTTAGCCGACTCGAAGTTGAAGCACGCCAAACTCGTAAGACCCACAAAGTTGACGTACATAAGGAAGATATGATCAAGGCTATCAAGCATCTTGAGCATCTTATCCTTATGGCAAAACTCATGGCATAAAAAAATATCCACTAAGGCAAAAAAGTGGTTGACTTACCCCTCTGATTATCGTATAACAAGACTATAGAGAG
>JACCDW010672522.1_pt1 | contig 81834 bp, 67 predicted proteins | sample 7449781 | NCBI WGS metagenome assembly JACCDW01 (sample SAMN15323449, study PRJNA562643) | freshwater metagenome | isolation source: river surface water | place: USA:Blue River Watershed | collected 2017-08-18
CAGTGGGTGCGGTTGATACGTTAGGGGTTTATGCACCATTTAGTTCTGTTGGCCCTACTTCTGATGGTCGAATTAAACCCGACCTTGTGGCTACCGGTTGGAATACCATAATTTGTAATGATAATTCTTGCTTTTACGGCAGTGGCACTTCTTTTGCGACGCCGCTCATGGCTGGAGTTGTTGCCTGTCTCTGGCAATATCTGCCGGGTTCGTCAAATATGCTATTATTATCAGCTTTAAAAAGCAGTGCCAACCAAAGCTATAAACCTGATAATAAACTAGGGTGGGGGATTCCGAATCTTTGTAAATTAATGACAGCCTATTCTACTTATGAACTAAGAGTTTTTGAGATGGAGAATAACCATTTATCGCTCGATTTTTCCTATAATTTGTATCAATACGTGAAATATAAAATATTTGACTACACCGGTAAAATGGTGTCAGAGGGCTCGCTTGATCCAAGTAAACTTATTCATAAAATTTATACTGGCCACCTTATACCCAATATCTATATTATAAAGGTTGAAACCGCAATTGGCGGAAAGAATATAAAATTCGTGAAGTATTGATTCTATGAGCTTAACGGAGAAGAAGTCTCTTAACAAATTAATTATTGTAGCGGCTCTAGGGTACTTTGTCGATATCTACGATTTAGTATTATTTAGTGTTGAACGTAAGGATAGTTTAACCGATTTACTAGGCGATGCTGCAACCAGTCAAAACCTTAAAAATATAGGAATGATGCTGCTCAATTGGCAAATGGGCGGTATGTTGGTTGGAGGACTTTTCTGGGGAATGTTAGGCGATAAAAAGGGAAGATTATCCGTTCTTTTCGGTTCGATTTTAATGTATTCTTTGGCAAATATCTTAAACGGTATGGTAACAGACATTCCCGCATATGCCACGTTGCGTTTTTTAAGTGGCTTTGGTTTAGCAGGGGAGTTAGGTGCAGGTATTACCTTAGTTAGTGAAGTGATGACAAAGGAACGACGCGGAATTGGAACCATGATTGTAGCAACAGTTGGTGTTTTTGGTGCGGTTGTGGCTGGATTCATGGGCGATGTTATTCACGATTGGCGCTGGAGTTTTTATATCGGTGGCGGGATGGGAATGGTATTGTTGTTATTGCGTATGGGCGTGTTAGAATCAGGTATGTTCCACTCAGCAAAGGAGTCGAACGTGAAACGTGGCAATTTCTTCGATCTTTTTAAGAATAGACACAGAGCCTGGCAATACCTTAGTATTATTATGATTGCAGTTCCCGTGTGGTATGTAATGGGCATTTTGATCACCTTCTCACCTGAAATATTTGTCTCGTTAGGCGTAACAAGTTTTAAACCCGATGCAGGCAAATCGATCATGTACGCTTATTTGGGAATTACCGTTGGGGATTTGGCCAGTGGGGCGCTAAGTCAATACTTAAAAAGTAGAAAAAAATCATTAGCTGTCTTTATGCTATTGACATTAGTTTCGGTGTTTCTTTATTTCAAATTTGCCGTTTTAAGCGAGTGGTGGTATTACTTCATTATTAGCATCGTTGGCTTTGCTACGGGTTATTGGGCTGTTTTTATGAGCACGGCGGCAGAGTTATTTGGCACCAACATACGTGCCACCGCTACCACAACTGCTCCGAACTTTGTAAGAGGAGCAGTTATTTTCTTGACAATGGGTTTTAGAGGACTTGAAAATGCCTTGCCATTGGTAGATGGCAGACCTGACACTAAAGGAGCAGCAATAGGTGTTGGTCTTGTTGTGGCTGTATTGGCAACCCTTGCTTGGTTAAATTTGAAAGAGACCTTCCATAAAGATTTAAATTATACAGAATAATGGCTTTACCTACTGTAATCATTGGGGCATCTCCCAATCAAGAACGGTACAGTTTTATTGCAACTCAGCGATTAAAACAATTCGGGCATCCAGTTTATCCGTTGGGAATTAAATCTGGTAAAATAGGCGAAACAGCTATTATTACTGATCGACCAGTATTAACAGATATAGACACTGTTACGCTGTATATTGGTCCGGCAAATCAACCGCTTTGGATGGATTATATTCTAAAGCTTAAACCCAAAAGACTCATATTCAATCCAGGCACCGAAAACCAAGAATTTATTGCCATTGCAGAAGAACAGGGTATTGAATGCTTAGAAGCCTGCACATTGGTGTTACTAAGCACAGGCCAATATTAAGATGACTTTTGAAACAAAAACGTTCAACGAATTAACGGTACATGAACTGCATGCTTTGTACGCCTTACGTTGCAAGGTATTTGTAGTTGAACAAAATTGTCCCTACCAAGAAGTTGATGATAAGGATAAAAAGAGTATTCATGTTCTTGGCTCACTCAACCAGCAACTTATTGCTTGTGCTCGCATACTTCCGCCAGGGGTTAGTTATAACGAACCTTCAATAGGAAGAGTAGCGGTTGAGATCGAATTTCGAAAGTCTAATAAAGGCTACGAGTTGATGCAGTACATTTTAGAGATAATGAATTCCCATTTTCCGGAGCAGGATATTGTTATTTCTGCTCAAGAGTACTTGACTCGCTTTTATTCAAAATTGGGTTTTTTGAGTGAAGGGGAGGTCTATTTGGAAGACGCTATTCCCCATATCAAAATGAGAAAACCATTCATATCAAACTCCAGTCGATAGGTTCTACTTGGTGTGACGCCAGGTAGGTGTTCGTTAACGAAAAATGATGATTGCCGAAAAAGGCGCCTCTTGCTAGTGGAGACGGATGTGCAGCCATTAACACCAGGTGTTTATTTTCATCAATGTAAGCCGCCTTGGATTGAGCGAATTGACCCCAAAGCAAAAAAACCAAATGCGTTTTACGTAGACTAAGCTTTTGAATAATGCTATCCGTGAAATCCTCCCATCCAAGTCGCTGATGGCTTCCTGGTTCTGATGCTTTAACTGTTAAAGTGGCATTCATCAGCAAAACCCCTTGTTTTGCCCAAGGAGTAAGATCGCCAGTAATAGGCATTTGGAAGCCCGGTAAATCCGTGCTAAGTTCTTTGAGTATATTTCTCAAACTAGGTGGCAATTTTGTACCCGGGTGAACCGAAAAGGCAAAACCATTGGCTTGACTAGGACCATGATAGGGATCCTGACCAATTATTACCGCTTTTAAATTTTCAGGGGGGCATGCATTAAAAGCATTAAATAAGCAGTTTATCGGAGGATAGATCGTTTGATGCTCATAGGCATTGAATACAGCCCTTGATAAATTTGAGAAAGAAGCCGTTGCTATTTCTTCTTTCAAGAAAGCCTTCCAAGGAGGAGAAAGGAATTTGTCAGTGATTAACATTTCGGCGTTCATAATTCATAAAGTTAGGTACAAGATTTGATTCTAATTCGCTATATTTGAGGTATTCTAACAACTATGAAAAAGGTATTTGCAATTTTGTTTGTGCTTGCTGTAATCAGTATTTCAGCTTGTAAAAGTCATGAAAGATGTCCTGCTTATGGAAAAGTAGGGCAAAAGTCAATCCAACACTAATATTCAATATTGCCCCGCAAGGGGCAATTTATTAGGAGTCTTTGGTTAACATAATATTAATTATGATATATTTTATTAAGGCTGTCGTGTTAATGGATAACCTTATTATTGGTTTGATTAGCAGTAAATTCTCATTAATTTAGTACCAAAGTAATTTTATGCTGAGATTCGATTTACGCCTGTTACCTGAAGAAGGAAATGAAAAAGAACGTGCAATCATTGCAGAATCAAACGCCGCTGCAGAAAAAGGATTGAATCACCTAAAAAAACTTATCGGACATAAAAAATGCCGCAAACACCCTAGCTCGCCAAATAAAGTAAGGGTTTTTGCCGTTAATGGTAAAGATCCTCATGCTGAACTGGTGTTCTATTGCTGCCCGTTATTCGTTGAACAAATCAACAATTTCCGCTAACAACGCTCCTTCTTCTCATGCGACCTGTTATTCTGATCGCTGAAGATGAAACCCACATCGCAGAAGCGCTTCAATTAAATCTTCAACTTGAAGGTTACCATGTTCTCTTGTCTAAAAATGGACAAGAGGCCATTCAGCTTTTTAAAACACAGCCACGAAATATTAATCTGGCTATACTTGACATAATGATGCCTATTATGTCGGGCCTAGAAGTGTGTGCCGCAATTCGTAAAATTGCCCCCGATCTACCCGTGCTGTTTCTTTCGGCTAAAAATAGACAAGAAGATAGAAATACAGGTCTTCGGTTGGGTGCGGATGACTATCTAACTAAACCATTTGACCTTGAAGAGCTTCTATTACGTGTGAAAGTTCTTTTGCGACGATCACCTGTCCACTCGTCCTTATTTGAGTTTAAAAACGGGAAAATCAACTTCGAAACTTACGAGATTGTTACGGCTAAAGGCGATATAAAGGCTCTTTCAAAACGTGAAATGGCCTTGCTGGAAATACTCACGCGTGAAGAAAATAATGTTGTCTCTAGAGATACCATAATCGCAAGTTTATGGAATGAACAGGATAATGCCTCCTCAAGAACCATCGATAATTATATTCTAAATTTTCGCAAGTTATTCGAACCTGATCCTAAAAATCCACAGCATTTCCACTCCATAAGAGGTGTTGGGTATAAATTCACCTCCTGACGCTTTATTCGTGTTTTTACGCTTTTTGATAAAAGGCATTTGTTATCTTTAACACGTTATAAGTATGACTCAACTTCAAAACTATGCCTACGGCGAATGGATCGCCGGCTCAGGTAAATCACAAGAATTATACAATGCTATTAATGGCGATTTTATAGCAACTGCTAGCAGCGAAGGTCTCGATTTTGCAAAAATGTTTGACTATGCTCGATCTGTTGGTGGACCAAAATTGCGCAAAATGACCTTTCAACAGCGTGGACTCATGTTAAAGGCGCTAGCCATGTACCTTCTTAATAGAAAGGAAGAGTTTTATAAAATCAGCTGGGCAACAGGTGCTACGCGTTCAGATAGCTGGGTAGATATTGAAGGAGGAATCGGAAATCTGTTTACGTATGCTTCGTTGCGACGCCAATTTCCAGATGAAACATTTTGCTACGACGGTGATGTCGCAAGACTAAGCAAAAACAACACCTTTATCGGACATCATATTTGTGTACCACGTGAAGGAGTGGCTGTTCACATAAATGCATTCAATTTTCCTGTTTGGGGAATGCTTGAAAAAATTGCAGTGAACTTGTTGGCTGGAGTGCCTGCCATTGTTAAGCCAGCTACTATTACGAGTTACCTTACCGAAGCTGTTGTAAAGGCTATTGTTGAAAGTAAACTACTTCCAGACGGGGCGCTTCAACTTATTTGTGGCAGCGCTAGAGGGATACTTGACCATGTTTCAAGCCAAGATGTGGTTACTTTCACGGGTTCAGCATCAACGGGACGAATGTTGCGTGCACACCCGAAAATTAATAGCGAGTCGGTACCTTTTAATTTGGAAGCAGATTCGTTGAATTGTTGTGTATTGGGCACTGATGTTACGCCTCACATGCCTGAATTCGATATTTTTATAAAGGAAGTTGTTCGCGAAATTACTACAAAAGCCGGCCAAAAATGCACGGCTGTAAGGCGAATCATGGTCCCAGCAAATCTAATTGATGAAGTGCGGACCGCTATTCAGAAACGTCTCTCTTCCAACATCATTGGTGACCCAAATACCGAAGGGGTTCGCATGGGGGCTCTTGCCGGAAAAGAACAGGTTATAGAAGTAAAAGAGAAGGTTGAACTACTCTCAAAATCGCAGAAAATAATTATAGGCGATTTTGAATCCTTTGAAATAAAAGGCGCCGATAAAACCAAAGGGGCTTTTATGCCCCCTATCATTTTCCTTAACGAAAAACCATTTGTTAATACTGATTGTCATGATATTGAAGCCTTTGGTCCTGTTAGCACGATAATGCCCTACTCGACCATTGATGAAGCAATTGCCCTTAGTAAATTAGGCAAGGGAAGTCTTGTATGCAGCATCGTAACGGCTGATTCGAAAATTGCAAGAATGTTTACCATTGGTGCCGCTAGCATGCATGGTCGCATTCTTGTTCTTAATAACGAATGCGCAAAAGAAAGTACAGGTCATGGATCTCCAATGCCAATGCTAGTGCATGGAGGCCCAGGACGAGCTGGTGGTGGAGAAGAAATGGGGGGTAAACGAGGCGTCATGCATTACATGCAAAGAACTGCCATTCAAGGTTCTCCGACAATGATAACCGAAATACTCAACCAATACCAACAGGGAGCTAAACAAATTGAAAAGGATATTCATCCGTTCAAACAGTATTTCGAAGACCTTGAAATTGGCGAAACCTTGATTACAGCAAAACACACGATAACAGATGCAGACGTAGTTAATTTTGCCAATGTGAGTGGTGACCACTTTTATGCCCATACGGATGTTACAAGTCTTGATGGGACCATTTTTACTGGACGTGTTGCACATGGTTACTACATACTTAGTAAGGCCGCAGGCTTGTTTGTTAATGCTAAAAAGGGACCTGTATTGTTAAACTATGGTATTGATGAATGCCGATTCACAAAACCGGTCTATATGGGTAGCACCATTGGCGTTCGCTTTACCTGTAAGGAAAAAATAGCCCAGGAAAAAAAGAATGAAACCGATATTGCTAAAGGCATCGTAAAGTGGCTTGTTGATGTATACGACGAAACCGGAGAAACCGTAGCTATTGCCACAATTCTAACAATGGTAAAAATGAAGAATCAAGATTAATGTTGAAGCAACTGCTCCATAAAATTCAAACACTAGGCGTTGAAAAGGTTACTGGGTACATCAATAAGCGTGACCTAGTTGGTTTCAACACTACGTTTTTGTGGACCAATGTGCTGATTTTTCTAAACATTTTTATTTCCTTTATACAACACATGCCGTATGTGGCATATGTTAACATTGCCGGCAACCTCTTGTTTATTTTGGTTTTGTGGTTGAATGCCCAAGGTCATTTCTATATTATGCGCCATATCGGAATTATTTTGGCGCAGTTATATGTCTATGTTCAAAGTATTGTAGGCGGTGAAGAGTTACAATTTCAGTATGCCTATACCATTATTGCAACAATAATTGGAATGGTGTTTACACAGAAAAAACACCTATTAATACACCTTCCAATTTGCCTCTTGTTTTTTGTGGCTGTTGTTATTTCCTACAAATACATTCCTCCCATTCAATACATTTCACCTGAAGAACGTGTAAACTTCGCTATCAACAACGGGGTCATTTTTATGATTCTGGTGTCTGTTGTAGCGCTTGGTTTTCGCAATCAGTCTAGCTTTTATATACATGAAATTGAAGAAAAGAAAAATGTTATTGAACTAAAACAGAAGGAAATCTTTGATTCCATTACCTATGCAAAACATATACAGGATGCAGTGTTGGATAATCAAAAAATATTATCAGAACACTTGGGTGATGAGCGCTTCTTCTTAGTCTATGAACCAAAAGATGTGGTAAGCGGCGATTTTTACTGGGCTGCTCATGTAAAAGTAGCAGAACCTTCTGATGATGCTGAATTCGAAGCGCGACAACACGATGAACTCTTGTATCTAGCTGTATGCGACTCAACAGGCCACGGTGTCCCAGGCGCCTTCATGAGCCTCATAAATATTGGCTACCTCAAGGAAGCAGTTAACGAACGTAAAATTTATAATCCAGGTAAAATTTTTGATTTTGTACGAAAACGACTAATCGACAATATCAATAGCGATGACCATAAGGATGGATTCGATGGTATTTTGCTGTGTAAGAATTTGGCTACCGGAAAAATTTGGTATGCAGCTGCTAATAATAAACCAATACTTATCAGTTCGTCTGGCATTGAAGTCTTAGAAGCAGACAAGATGCCAGTTGGCATTGGTTTTAAACAAAACGAGTTTACTACTCGGTCACTAACGTGTGAACGAGGCGATTTTCTGTACCTGTTCACCGATGGTTTTGCTGATCAATTTGGTGGCGAAAAGGGGAAAAAATTAATGCAAAAGCGATTAGTGCAATTATTGGAGGAGATTGCCGGTTTACCAGCTACGCAGCAACAAGATAAAATTGCCGCATTTTTCAAAGGATGGAAGGGTGACCTTGATCAAGTTGACGACGTGTGTATGATTGGTTTAAATATCCATTAATTCTGTGCAAAACCTTTCCTTGACATGCTAAGGCAAAGGCTATATTTGCATTGAATCCAAACTACTATTCATGAAAAAAATTATTAATACCCCTGACGCTCCCTCACCTATCGGTCCATACAATCAGGCCGTTGTTGTAAATAACTTTGTCTTTGTGAGCGGCACCATAGCCATGGATTTGCAGAGCAAGCAATTGGTCAAAACCAATATCAAGGAAGAGACGCGGATGGTCATGGAATACATCGGTGCCATTTTAAAAGCGGCCGGTTGTAACTTTGACAATGTTGTTAAAAGCACCATTTTTCTTAATGACATGAACAATTTTGTTCAAGTGAATGAGGTTTACGCTTCTTATTTCAAAACCGATTTTCCGGCTCGAGCAACCATTCAAGCTGCACGTCTACCTAAAGATGCCAATGTTGAAATCAGTGTTGAGGCTTTTGTAAATAGCTGATAAGCAACGAGATATAATTCGTGGAAAAACATCAACGAAATCGGGCATTGTTAATTACTCTTTTAACATTTTTTTTAATTAGGCTTGATTTTCAAAGATTTTCATTACCTTTCGGACAACACACAAACGTTTTTCTATGAACATTTTTGTAAGCAACATCAGCTTCAAGGTAAGGGAGCAAACACTTGCGGAACTTTTTGCCCAATATGGGGAAGTGGCAAGCGTACGAATTATCAAGGACAAAGAAACCCACAGAAGTAAAGGGTACGGCTTTGTTGAAATGCCAAACGACGATCAAGCCACGGCGGCTATCAATGCCCTCAATGGTTCTGACCATTACGAGCGAAATCTTGTAGTGGCTGAAGCGAAAGGCAAAAAAGAAACGGCCTCCCCTTCTGAGTAAGTTTCTAATTCAATTCCAATTAACCCGGTTTATCCGGGTTTTTTTATTTCTATATGTCAATATCTTTAGCTTTTTATCTCACTGGTTGAGCCTTATCTTTGCGGGATTTTAAGCCGCAACCTATGCCAAAAGATACTTCCATTAAATCCGTTTTAATTATCGGTTCAGGACCAATAGTTATTGGTCAAGCGTGCGAATTTGATTACTCTGGCTCACAAGCTTCAAAAAGTTTGAGGGAAGAAGGAATTGAAGTGACGCTGATCAATTCCAATCCTGCAACCATTATGACGGATAAAGTGACTGCAGATCATGTGTATTTGCTACCACTAGAAGTTAAATCGATTGTAAAAATTCTTGAAGAACGGCAGATTGATGCGGTGTTGCCTACAATGGGTGGGCAAACAGGACTAAATCTCGCCATGAAATGCGAAGAATTAGGTATTTGGAAAAAATACAAGGTCCGCATGATTGGTGTTGATGTAGAGGCGATTAAGGTAACAGAAGATCGCGATCTTTTTAGAGCCCGTATGGAAGAAATAGGTGTGGCTATGGCACCAAGCCGTATTGCTAAATCGTTTCTTGAAGGTAAGTCGATTGCACAAGAATTTGGTTTCCCGCTCGTTATACGTCCCTCTTTTACCCTTGGAGGAAGCGGAGGATCGGTTGTTTATGAAAAAGAACAATTTGATGGACTTTTGAATCGTGGTCTTCAAACGTCTCCTATACACGAAGTGCTTATTGACAAAGCTGTTCTGGGCTGGAAAGAATACGAACTTGAATTGTTGCGAGATCATGCAGATAATGTAGCCATCATTTGCTCAATCGAAAATTTCGATCCTATGGGCGTGCATACGGGTGATAGTATTACGGTTGCCCCGGCAATGACACTTAGCGATAGTACGTATCAGAAAATGCGTACTATGGCTATCAAAATGATGCGCAGTATCGGCAATTTCTCAGGGGGATGTAATGTGCAATTTGCAGTAAGCAACGATGATAAAGAAGATATTATCGCCATTGAAATCAATCCGCGCGTATCTCGTTCTTCTGCACTTGCGAGTAAAGCAACCGGTTACCCCATCGCACGAATTGCTAGTAAATTGGCAATCGGGTACCGCTTGGATGAATTACTCAACCAAATTACAAAATCAACTTCTGCCTACTTTGAACCAACTCTCGATTACGTGATAGTTAAAATACCACGCTGGAATTTTGACAAATTCAAAGGTTGCAACCGTGAATTAGGCTTTCAGATGAAATCGGTTGGAGAAGTTATGGCCATTGGTCGTTCTTTTCAGGAAGCCCTGCAAAAGGCTTGTCAAAGTTTAGAAATTAAACGTAACGGTCTTGGCGCTGATGGAAAAGAAATAACCGATCAAGCAGAATTGCTAAGAGCACTTGAAAAACCGAGCTGGAATCGCCTCTTCATGATATATGATGCTATGAAACTCGGCATCTCTGTCAAAACCATTCAAAAATTGACAAGAATCGACATGTGGTTCTTGCAACAAATTGAAGAACTTATAGCGCTTGAAAGAGAAATAGAACGTTTTCGTTTAAATGAAATCCCTAAAGATTTGCTCTTTGAAGCAAAACAAAAAGGATATGCTGATCGCCAAATTGCCCACCTTCTGCGTTGTTTAGAAAGTGAGGTTTACAATAAACGTATTGAAATGGGCATTAACCGTGTCTATAAACTGGTTGATACGTGCGCGGCTGAGTTTGAAGCGCGTACGCCTTATTACTATTCTACCTTTGAACTCGAGAATGAAAGCATTAAAAGTAACCGTAAAAAAGTCGTCATTTTAGGCAGCGGACCGAATCGGATTGGTCAAGGTATTGAGTTCGACTACAGTTGTGTTCATGGTGTTTTAGCTGCTAAGGAATGCGACTATGAAACGATTATGATTAATTGTAATCCTGAAACGGTTTCAACGGACTTCAGTACAGCTGATAAACTCTACTTTGAACCTGTTTTTTGGGAGCATATTTATGATATCATCCGCCACGAGCAACCTGAAGGTGTAATCGTTCAATTAGGCGGACAAACAGCGCTTAAATTGGCTGAGAAATTAGACCGCTATGGCATCAAAATAATTGGCACTGATTTCAAATCACTGGATTTAGCAGAAGATCGTGGAAGTTTCTCAACTTTATTGAAAGAAAACAATATCCCCTACCCTGCTTTTGGTGTGATTCAAGATGCAGAAGAGGCCTTATCATTATCCAAAGAACTAGGATTTCCATTATTGGTGCGCCCTAGTTATGTTTTGGGTGGCCAATCCATGAAAATTGTAATCAATGACCAGGAATTAGAGCAGCACGTTGTAAAACTGCTAAATGATTTGCCTGACAATAAGGTGCTTCTCGACCATTTTTTACAAGGAGCCATTGAAGCTGAGGCAGACGCAATATGTGATGGAAAGGATGTATACATTATCGGTATAATGGAACATATTGAACCTGCCGGCATTCACTCTGGGGATAGCTATGCTGTTTTACCTCCCTTCGATTTATCAAACGATGTGATAAAACAAATCGAAGATCATACCCGAACAATTGCATTAGCACTTAATACGGTTGGGTTAATCAATATTCAATTTGCCGTTAAAGAAGGTAAGGTTTATGTAATCGAGGCAAACCCTAGAGCGTCTCGCACAGTTCCTTTTATCGCAAAAGCTTATGACGAACCCTATGTGAATTATGCCACGAAGGTGATGCTTGGTGAAAAGAAGTTAAAAGACTTCAACTTCAACCCAGTGAAAAAGGGATATGCAATAAAAATTCCCGTATTTTCGTATGAGAAGTTCCCTGAAATTCAAAAAGAACTTGGTCCAGAAATGAAGAGCACGGGTGAAGCCATCTATTTTATCGACTCCCTTCAGGATGAGTATTTTCAAAATATTTACAGTGAACGTAATCTATATCTAAGTAAATAATGAAAAAACTACTCCTTTTCAGTGCCGCGACAGTTTTGTTACTTGCCTGCAAAACAAAAAAAGAATCAATTGGTGTTGTTGCTGAAACAAAATCGACCTATCTGCCTGCAGCGCCTCAAATGACTGCGGCTGAGAAAAGGTGGCCAGGTACTACTGCTTCAGACCTTCAAACGGGACATACGATTTATACCACAAAATGTACTCGTTGTCACGGTAATTTTGAAGTCACCCAATTTTCTGAGAAAAAATGGTTGCATGAAATTGATGACATGAGTCCTAAAGCTAATCTTACCCAAGATGAAAAGGACAAATTGACTAGATATCTGCTGTCTTTACGCGATACACGAACTGTATCGACTCAATAACGCCATTAATCTTTTACTGATGCAGGCGCTATCGTTATCGATGGCGCCTGTTTTGCTATGAGGGAGGTCAATAATTGCAACTGATTGGCATAGATTGCCTCTGCAATCAATTGCTTATCCATTTGGGCGTTTAAAAGAACCAAGTATTCTTGATCCATTCCAATAGAATCAGCATAGCTAGAAAACAACGAATTTCCTAACTCACAAGCAGCGCGTGGGTTCTCAATATCCTTCGATAATAGAAGAATTTTATCGCATTCCGATTGTAAACGAAGTCCAATCTTTAGTTTCGGAAACTGATCACTATTAGCCGTAATAGCAGTCATGCGTTGTTGAACTTCTACCTTTTTTAAACTGCTTTTTTCGGTGTAATTTTCACAAGCAATTAGCAGAAAACAAAACACTATTTGTATTACTGTCTTCAAACTACAGCTGGTAAAACGGTTGATGTACATTCTCCAAATCCAACACGAATGCCGTCTTTTTGGCAAAAGCCGCGTAAAGTTATGGTGTCTTTATCATTGACAAATTTGCGTTCACTGCCATCATTTAAACGAATGGGCTGTGTTCCACGCCAAGTCAACTCCATAAAACTACCATACTCTGAAGGGGTTGGTCCACTTATCGTACCACTCGCCATCATGTCACCTACATTGATATTACAACCATTCACGGTATGATGTGCTAATTGTTGCTCCATGGTCCAATACATGTACTTGTAATTTGACGAACAAATTCGGTTCTCTGAACCATTTTCAGGTGTCAAATAAACTTCTAATTGGATATCTAGATTCCGCTCACCTTGGTATTGAAGATAAGGCAAAACGGTTGGTTCCTGCAGGTATCCTTTTGTTCTAAATGGTTCTAATGCTTCGATAGTTACAATCCAAGGTGAAATGGTGCTGGCAAAATTTTTGGCAAGAAATGGACCAAGTGGCACGTACTCCCATGTTTGAATATCACGGGCACTCCAGTCATTAAACAGTACCATACCAAAAATATACTCATCGGCTTGGGCTGTTGAAACACTTTCGCCCATCTGTGTACTTTTACCAATAATAAAGGCTGTTTCCAACTCTATATCGAGCAACTGACTTGGACTGAAAACAGGTAATTCAGCATCTGCGGGCTTACGCTGGCCTTTGGGACGGTGAAAAGACATGCCACTAACCCCAATACTACTTGCTCTTCCGTGATAACCAACTGGCAAATGTTTCCAATTCGGCATAAGCGCATTGGCCGGATCACGAATCATCTTTCCAATATTAGTAGCGTGGTCAATACTACTGTAAAAATCCGTGTAATCACCTACTCGTACCGGCATAAGCATTTTAACGGTGTTCGCTGGTATAAGTACGCGTGTTTTCACAGCTGCATCAGTAGATAAAACTGATTGAGGATTTGTAAGGTGTTCTATCAAATCTAACCGAACTTGGTTTGTTATTGTCTTACCAAGTGCAATAAACTCATTCAAAACAGAACTTGTCAAAACTTCAGCTGGAACCTTAATCAATCCTGCATCAGCAGCTTCATACAAATCAATAATAAAATCGCCAATGGCAGAGCAAGCCCGGTGGTGATGGTGTTGATAGCTACAAATTCCAAATGGAATGTTGTGGATGGAGAAATCTGAACTATCCGCTATATTCAACCAACTAGTTTTAGCCATGTTAAAAATTATATCTGTTCTTTAAAATTGAAATCAAATCTTCTAAAAGTCCTGTATTCGCAGTGCTTGCCGAAGTTGCTAAGTTCAATGCCGCCTCGATATCACCTTTTTGAAAAGGACCCTCCGCCTCTTCAATAACTGTTAAGGCTTCCATAGCTACAGCATAATCAGGGTGGCAAACCAATGCAGAGAAAAATGTCATGTAATGACTGAAGTCAACACCACTTTCCCAACAAATTGCCACCAATCGTCCTAAGTCATCTTCATCACCGCTTTGACCAAGAATCTTAATCATTTGTTCAGCAGGATGGAGTGCCTTCAATTTGGAAAACGCTTCAAAAGTATCAAGCGCTTGTTTTGAATTCTCTACGATTTCCGTCATCAGGTCAGCCACCTGATTTTCTTTATTGGTAAAGCCATCGCGGTTTAATACCAATGTATTGAATTCTTTTGAATCAAAAAGGCGTTTAGGGTCAAACGCATTTTCATCTAATAATTCATCAATTACCATACTTACAACAATTGGTGTATAATACTTTCAACCGTCATTCCCTCAGCTTCAGCTTTGTAATTGAGCACAACACGATGGCGCAAAATAGGGATAGCGATCGCTTTTACATCTTCAATATCGGGACTGAATTTTCCATTAATGGCCGCGTGACATTTTGCACCGGTAATCAGGTATTGCGAAGCACGTGGTCCAGCTCCCCATTGAAGGTATTTTTTTGTAATTTCTGATGAGAACTCGCTTTTTAAACGTGTTTTTGATACCAGTTTAACCGCATACTCTACAACATTATCGGCAACAGGCATTTTCCTAATGAGTTGTTGGTAGGCAATTATTTCCTGAGCTCCCAGTATTTTATCTACTTTTTGGGTAATGCCAGAAGTTGTTTGTTTTACCACCTGTAATTCTTCTTGGTAGGACGGATAGTCGAGCCAAACATTAAACATAAAGCGGTCAAGTTGAGCCTCTGGTAATGGATAGGTTCCTTCTTGTTCAATTGGGTTTTGGGTGGCAAGTACAAAAAATGGTTGATCCAAAGCGTATTTGTGACCAGCCGCCGTTACTTGTCGCTCCTGCATAGCTTCCAAAAGTGCAGCCTGCGTTTTGGGTGGGGTTCTGTTAATTTCATCGGCTAATATAATATTAGCAAATAAGGGACCTTTTATGAATTTGAAATTCCTTTGCTCATCCAAGATTTCACTGCCAATGATATCACTTGGCATTAAATCAGGTGTAAACTGAATCCGACTAAAGCCTAAACCCAAGGCATCTGCAATTGTGTTTACCAATAACGTCTTTGCTAATCCCGGTACACCAACCAACAAACAATGTCCACCACTAAATACAGCAATCAAAACATCTCGAACAGTTTCCTTCTGTCCAACAATAACTTTCCCTATTTCTTTTTCAAGGGTTGAATAATGGGTAACAAACGACCTGATGCCGTCTGTATCTGATTTAAATTCCATACAGAATTACAAAGATAGCAAAAGTCGTAATGAGGGACAGGGAATCAATGCCCTTCTGGTGATTCTTCTTCGAAAAGATTGTTAAGGGCATCCATCGCCTTTTCACGCAACTCGTTTACTTTTTCAGCATTATTAAGTTGATCGAGTTGATTCTTGAATTGAATTAATTCATTGACAGACTTTTTAGCCTCAAGAAATTCATTCAAATCTGTATATATATCGATAAGACGTGCTTTGTTAGAGCTATTGTCTTGAGACGTTGAATTCATCCTTCTAAAATAGACAAATAGTTCAGTAAAACTACTACCTGTGAAAACATTTTTTAATGCTTTTATCCCATTCTAGGTGTGAATAAACTACTTAATTGCCTGATAACGTATCACTTAAATAAAAAAAATCCCCCTAAAAAATTGAATTTCTAGGGGGATTGAAAATATCGGTAGCGTTAGTGAATTCCAGTTGATGCGAGGTAACGTTCTGCATCTAGAGCCCCCATGCAACCACTTCCTGCAGCTGTAACAGCTTGTCGGTAGTGTTTGTCAGCACAATCACCTACAGCAAATACCCCTGCAATATTGGTCTTAGTTGTTCCATGTTCAACTATTAAGTACCCTTGTTCATCCATTTGAAGCTGACCCTTAAAAATATCAGTATTGGGTTTGTGACCGATGGCTACGAAAAATCCGGTCACATTGATTTGTCGAACCTCTCCTGTTTCTACATTCTTAACTAAGGCGCCTTCAACTGCATCTTTCCCTAGTATGTCCTGGGTTTCAGAATGCCACAGTATTTCTATGTTCTCAGTATTGGTTACCCGATGTTGCATGGCCTTGCTAGCACGCATTTCGCCTCTACGCACAATCATATAAACCTTTTTGCAAAGTTTTGCGAGATAGGTTGCTTCTTCAGCTGCGGTATCCCCTGCTCCAACGATAGCCACTTCTTGTCCACGAAAGAAAAAACCATCACAAACAGCACATGCACTTACTCCACCTGCATTCATGCGCAATCTATGTTCATTTTCCAAACCCAACCATTTAGCGCTGGCGCCTGTTGAAACGATAACTGTATCCGCCGTAATTTCAATTGATTCATCAATCCACAGCCGTTTCGGAGAAGCGTTTAAATCAGCCTTAGTCACCATACCAAAACGAACCTCCGTTCCAAATCTTTCAGCCTGTGCCTTTAAGTCTTCCATCAAGACAGGACCAGTTACCCCTTTTGGATATCCTGGAAAATTATCTACTTCAGTCGTTTCTGTTAATTGACCACCGGGTGTCATACCGGTATAAACAACGGGTTTGAGATCAGCACGGGCTGCATAAATGGCGGCTGTGTAACCTGCAGGTCCCGAACCCACAATAAGACATTTTATATGTTCTGGCGTTTTCATAACAAATTTAGTGGCACAAAGGTAATCGGACAGAAGCAGTTAATGGGAACAAGTATTCCCATTTTTCAACAAATTATGAATTGTACAAAAAAAGGGATTTCAATACCTTGAAATCCCTCACTTTTAAATTACATACCGTTTACCCGCCACTTGTTCCAGCTAGGATAGAAGATCCAGAAGAATCGTAAATTGAATCGGGCCGAATGGCTATTACAGGAATTTTTGAATGGTGTAAAATTTGTTGTGTATACGGACCAAGATAAATAGAGCTTAATTCAGCGTCTTGATCAGTCATAATGATTAAGACATCAGAACCAGAACGTTCACACTCTTTTATTGTAGTCTCAGCTCTGTTTTTATAGGAGGTGATTAATTCATTGGTTACGGCAACTTGTTTTTCACCAGCCCGCTCCTTCACTTGTTTTACAACCAATTCAACCGCATTGATTTCTGATTGATCATCCGTATTAATTAATCCAACCACATGCAGAGTAGCGCCAAAAGCTGCCGCAAACTGAATGGCGTAGTTAACTTTTTGACGCGAATTGCCTGCAGCAGTCATAGGAATCATCACCTTTTTGTAGTGCGTAGTACTTTCAGCACCAATAGCCATGGTAGGACAATGACCTTTTGTTAAAACACGCAATGCTACACTTCCAATAACAATGCTGTCCAAAGGACCATAGCCATGTGTACCCATAACTACTATTGAGGCTTTAATTTCTTCAGCCACATCATTAATTACAGCGTTTGGAGATCCAGTTCTTACAATGCTATTCACCTCTAATTGGTGTTCTGCGATAATGTCTGCTGCGAGATCATTTAATTTGGCAAGGGCTTTTTCTTCTACCACACCTGGCTCGATAGATACTATCGGCACAAACATGTTTTGCGCCACGTAATGGGCATTAATAACATGAAGAAGCGATAACTTACTGCCAGTTACCTTTGCCATATTTGCTGCATGTTTAACGGCTCTAAGTGAGACTTCACTAAAGTCAACAGGCATCAAAATTTGTTTTGGTTGAAATTGAATCATAGTTACAAGTTGTATTGCTAAAATAGAGATTAATTCTAAGGATTAAAAGAATCAGCTGAAGTAATCAACGTTAAACCGCCAATTTTTTGTATCGAATGCGCTTTGGTTCTGCATTTCCCTGACGTTTTTTACGGTTTTCCTCATATTCACTGAAGCCGCCTTCGAACCAATAAACAGTGCTGTCACCTTCAAAGGCTAAAATATGAGTACAAACACGATCTAGGAACCAGCGATCGTGACTAATAATCACGGCGCAACCAGCAAAGTTTTCCAAACCCTCTTCTAATGCCCGTAGCGTATTTACATCTAAATCATTCGTTGGTTCATCCAGCAACAACACGTTTCCTTCTTCCTTTAACGCCATGGCTAAATGCAAGCGGTTACGTTCGCCACCAGATAAGACCCCGACTTTTTTTCCTTGATCGCTTCCACTAAAATTAAAACGTGAAATATAAGCTCTGGCATTCATAGGTCGGCCGCCCATGCTGATATTGTCCAATCCTCCACTAAGAACATCGTAGACGGATTTATTCGGATCAAGGTCCTTATGACTCTGATCGACATAACTTATTTTCACAGTTGGTCCAACTTTGAAACTGCCGCTGGAAGGTGTCTCTTCCCCCATAATCATTCGAAATAAAGTTGTTTTACCAGCACCATTCGGACCAATAATGCCAACAATACCGGCAGGCGGTAAACGGAAATTAAGGTGTTCGTATAATAGACGATCGCCATAACCTTTTGCTACATCTACGGCCTCAATTACTTCAGAGCCAAGACGTGGACCATTTGGAATAAAAATTTCCAAATTTTCTTCCTTGGATTTAACATCTTCGTTCAACATTTTCTCGTAATTATTAAGACGGGCTTTTTGTTTAACACCTCGTCCTTTCACCCCCTGTCGAATCCAATCTAACTCCCTTGCGAGCGTTTTCTGACGTTTACTTTCCGTTTTTTCTTCTTGTTTCAGGCGTTGCCCCTTTTGTTCTAACCAACTGCTATAGTTACCTTTCCAAGGAATACCTTCTCCGCGATCTAATTCTAATATCCAGCCAGCCACGTTATCCAAGAAATAACGGTCGTGGGTTACAGCAATCACAGTGCCTTTATAATGTTGTAAATGTTGCTCTAACCAATCAACACTTTCTGCATCGAGGTGGTTCGTAGGCTCGTCAAGTAATAACACATCTGGTTCTTGCAGTAAAAGGCGGCACAATGCTACCCGTCTGCGTTCACCACCAGACAATACATTTACAGGAGCATCGCTTTCTGGGCAACGCAAGGCATCCATGGCTCTTTCAAGTCGGTTGTCTAAATTCCATAAATCGTGCTGGTCAATTAATTCCTGCAATTGGGCTTGACGGTTAATTAACTTATCCATTTTATCTGGATCGTTTAACACCTCTTCGTCACCAAACCGATTATTTACTTCCTCAAATTCTTGAAGAATGGAAGTGAATTGTTGAACCCCTTCTCGTACAATTTCAATAACTGTTTTGCTTTCATCGAGTTTTGGTTCTTGTTCTAGAATTCCGAATGAATAACCTGGTGATCTATGAATTTCGCCGATGTAATCTTTATCTAACCCCGCTATTATGCGCAATAAGGTTGACTTACCCGAACCATTTAGACCGAGGACACCTATTTTAGCTCCGTAGTAGAATGAAATATAAATGTCTTTTAGTACCTGCTTCTGAGGTGCATGAATTTTGGAAACATTGACCATACTAAAGATGATCTGACGTCCTTCTGGAGTTGCCGACATATTGGAAAAATATTAGGATTTAAATTTAGTGATTGTTTGGAACTTAATATTCAATTGAACAGAAAATGCTTGAGTATGTTGAAAAGGCAATATATTTGGTTTTTTGGAATCCACGTCCTACATATTCAGTAAAACGGCCTTTTTAAAATTAGAGCAATGCGAGAAAGCGTATTTTTTCTACCGAAAAATGCCCTACCTACGTGATAAAGTTGAGACCGATAAACAGTTGACTTTTTTGCGGGGACATGCAGTTGGCATGAAGGCACGTGATTTGTTTCCAGGGGGGCAGGAAGGTTTTTCTGAAGGTATGACCATCGACGAAGCTGTTCAACATACCAAGGAACTTGTTTCAAAAAAAGTAGAAGTTATCTATGAAGCGGCTTTCATTTATAACCAAGTACTGATCATTACAGATTTGCTCGTACTTGAAAATCAAAAATATTTTGGGTATGAAGTAAAGAGTTCGTTAAAAGTATCGGAGACTTACCTAAAGGATGCTTGCTTGCAATACTATGTAATGAGCAATTGTCTCTCCAATTTTGAGGACATGTTCTTGGTTACGATAAATCCCGAGTACAGGGCGACGCCAAATGCCATGTTACGTGACCTCTTCAAAAAGAGAAGTGTAAAGGAAAAAGCGATCGAAAACACAGCATTTTTTGAATATAAAATAGACAGTGCAAAATTAATACTGGATAAGGGCACCATTCCCGATCTTCCAACTGGCATACATTGTTTCAGACCCTATCAATGCGATTATTTTGGCACCTGCTGGAAGAATGATTTAAGCGAGACCAGTGTGTTTAACCTCCCCCTAATTGATAAGGGAACGCTTTTAGAATGGTTTCATGCAGGTTGGAAAAGTTATACCGATGTGCCTGACGAAGCCATTGCCAAACCCATTCATAGGCGAATTAAAACCGCTTTGACAACCAATTCTGTTTTAATCGATGCACCACAACTGCAAACATGGCTAAAACAACTATCAGGTTTTATGGCAGCCTTTGATATTGAGGTTTGGGCACCGGCTATTCCAGAAATAGAAGGAACACGTCCGTTTGAGCAAATTCCTTTTCTTGTGAGTATTCAAAACGAAAACGGTAGTTATAGCTTTATGACAGAACATGAAACTGATAACCGGCGTTTAATAGCCGAATTTCTTTGTGAAAAGTTAGCACCCTACACCACCCTCTTGGTATATGATAAAACGTTGGAAGTTGGTGTTTTGAACCAATTAGCCAATTTATTCCCAGAATTAAGGTCTCAGTTAAAAACGATTGAAGGAAAAATAGTCGACGTTTTTGATGTTATCTTGAATGGTTGGTATTATCACCCCAAGTTGTTGAATAATTTTTCTCTCAAAAAATTGGCTTCATTGGTTTCTGAAGAACAATACACCGACGTTACATCTGGATTAGAAGCTATGCACCTATATGCGCATTATCGAATGGAATCGAATGTTATAGAAAAAGAGCTTTTGCACCAACGATTAGTTCACTATTGCGAATTGGACGCACAGGCGACTTATAGTATCGCCAAGTATTTTCAAACCCTTGTAAAATAAAAAAGGCCCCAAAAATTGGAGCCTTCTTTTTTCCTTTCGGAAATCAATTACTTTTTGCCTTTCTTAGAAGCAGCAGCAAGAGAATCAGCTACACGAGTAGAATCAGCTACACGTTTAGCTTCAGCTTCAGCAGCCATTTTGTCAGCTTCTGCTTGAGCAGCAGCCATTGAATCTTGCTTAGCTTTTTCTACCGCAGCGATAGAGTCAGCTTTTTCTTGCTCACGCTTAGCAAGTTCTTCTTTAGAAGGACCACATGAAACGAATGCAGTTGCAACAGCGGCAACAGCGATCATAGAGAAAACTTTTTTCATTGTTATTGGTTTATTGTTTTAAAACGGTGCAAAAATACACTTTTTAATTATCATGGACTAAAAAAAATAAATTCCCTCCTAAATTTTATTAACATTTTTGCTCAAAATTAGGGATGGGCATCATAACAGCCTAACTTTGCGCCTGTTATTCCCATTACATGTACCAAATTCTTAAGCGCTTTTTATTTGGAATGGACCCTGAAAGGGCACACCATTTAACATTTAGGCTAATTACTTCGCCGTTTACCGCTCCTTTCCTCAAATTGTTATACAAACATGATCTTAAAGGCTTGGAAAAGGAGGTATTTGGGCTAAAATTCAAAAGTCCTGTTGGTTTAGCTGCTGGCTTGGATAAAGATGCCATTGCATTTAATCAACTAGGCGAATTGGGATTTGGTTTTATTGAAATTGGCACTGTAACCCCCCTCGCTCAACCAGGAAATGATAAGCCACGTCTATTTCGATTGGTAAAGGATAATGCTTTGATTAATCGAATGGGATTCAATAATCAAGGAGCATTTGCAGCTGCGCAGCGTTTGAAGCATCGTAAAGATAGAAGTGTACTGATTGGTGGCAATATTGGCAAGAACAAACTAACCCCCAATGAATCGGCCACTGATGATTATGTTAAATGTTTCAATGCGCTTTTTGCTGTTGTTGATTATTTTGTTGTCAACGTTAGCTCACCGAATACGCCTGGTTTGAGAGAATTACAGGATAAAGAGCCTCTTAAAAAGCTGTTGGATACTTTAATGATAGAAAACAGCAAACAGCCAAATCAAAAGCCGATCTTGTTAAAAATTGCCCCTGATTTAACTGATAATCAACTAGATGATATTATTTGGATCGTTCAATCCTCAGGTATAGCCGGCGTTATTGCCACCAATACGACTTTATCTAGAGAGGGATTATTAACCCCTAAAGAAAATGTTCAGGCCATCGGAGCTGGTGGATTAAGCGGCAAGCCTTTAACTAAAAGGAGCACAGAGGTGATTCGCTACCTGAAGGTTAAATCTGGCGGGTCATTTCCAATTATAGGTGTGGGTGGCATTCATTCTGCAACCGATGCTTTGGAGAAATTGGCGGCTGGGGCAGATTTGATTCAATTGTATACTGGGTTTATTTACGAAGGACCCGGCTTAATAAAAGAAATACATCAAGCACTTAAAGAAAAAAACTAATGAGCCAACTCTATATTACTGAATGTCCGCGTGATGCCATGCAAGGGATTGTTCAGCTCATTCCTACAGACGAAAAGGTGGCATACCTCAACCAGCTACTACGGTGTGGATTCGATGTGCTCGATTTTGGCTCATTTGTCTCGCCAAAGGCTATACCACAAATGCACGACACCACTTCTATTGTCTCTCAATTACAACTTGAAAAGACGCGTACTAAATTACTGGCGATCATAGCTAACGAGAGGGGGGCTGCCGACGCTGCTGCCTTTGATGAAATCACCTATCTTGGGTTCCCTTTCTCTGTCTCTGAAACGTTTCAACAGAGAAACACCAATAGTTCTATAAACGATTCATTAAAGCGGGTTGAAGCAATTCAAACAATTTGCGAAAAAGCAGGTAAGCACCAATTGGTATATTTATCAATGGCTTTTGGCAATCCCTATGGTGACGTATGGCACGAGGAACTTGTGGCGGAGTGGGCTTTTCGCTTAAAATCAATGGGTATTCAACATTTTGCTTTGGCTGATACTACAGGATCGTCAACACCAGAATCAGTAGCGAGCCTGTGGCGCGTTGTTGGTACTGAACTTAGTGGATTGAATGTTTCACTTCACCTGCATTCAACGCGTGAAGAAGCCAAGGCCAAAATCAAATCGGCAATAGATTCTGGATGTCGCAAATTTGATGTAGCAATACATGGATTCGGCGGTTGTCCGATGGCAAAAAAGGAATTAACTGGCAATTTAGCTACCGAAGATTTACTTGAAGTGGCGGGTAATCTAAGTATCAAAAACAACTTGATAATGAGCGAATTGGATAAAGCGATGGCTCAATCCTGGACCATTTTCAATAACTATCATTGATTAAAGTGCCAATCGCTGCCCTATTCTAAGGGTTGAAGTTGGACGAAGCTTATTTTTCTTGCACAAAGCATTAACCGATGTACGGTTTCTTCTGGCAATACTTGAAAGGGTGTCCCCTTTTCTGACTGTATAAACTGACCTACCCTTTTTTGCACCATTTTTTGCATTTAAGCCAACATCAGAACGGTGCCTATAGTGTAATGCTCTCAAATCGTACTTATTTTCAACATCCGTTTTTCGAAGTGTGAAATAGTTGGTCTTGAGCTGACCAGTCTCATAATCAATAAAATCCTGAGTATCCAGTGCTTGACCTAAGTACCTAATTTCAAAATGCAAATGGCTTCCATAAGAATGCCCCGTATTTCCACCAAGACCAATTAATTGTCCCGAGGTAACTGATTGACCTGACTCAACAGTTATTTTCGATAAATGCGCGTAAACAGTTTCTAGGCCATTGTTGTGTCTAATAATCACACAGTTGCCATACCCTTGATAGTACTTTGCCAACCGTACCATACCATCAAAGGCAGCGATGACAGTGTCACCGGTATGGAGACTGATGTCTGTACCATAATGTGGGCGGTACTTTCTCCAGCCAAATAAACTAGTAAGGTTACCTCGGTAAGGAAGCGTGAAGTTATTATCTCCTGGATTGACTAAGGTTATCACCACACTGTCTTCATGAAAAACTTCATTGAATTTGTATGGATGAGCGGTGTTTACATCCCAACTAGCATAGAGGTCATGACTGGGAAATGTAATAAGCGTAGTATCAGGTGTTTCGTCTGCGTCAGTTGAAGGATCTGGTAAATTATACGCGATGGTGTCTTCTTTCTGTTTAGCCGCTTTACCTTTTTTATCATCCCCTGGCTTTTTATCATCGGGATTAAAAGGGGCGGCAAATAACCCATTAGTGCAAAGAATTGCACCAAGCAGAAAGGATATGAGACGACCGTTTGTCATTCGGCTTGCAAAGATTTAACTTTTGATTGTTTGACCAAGAAAAATGTGATAAATCCGGTCGAAGTTATTAACAATTGCCCGAAAAGCGTAAAAAATCGTTAAAATTCACTGAAAAATAACCTCATTCTCAGGAAAAACTAACTTTTTGGAGACTTTTTTGTCACCTATTACAATATTGACAATATTGATTTCTTGAGGACTAAACTCATAGAGTACTTCACTCTTTACTTTAAATTGTATGGGGGCTTTTGGTTCTTGGGCCTCATAAAAGACAAAAAGGTCTACACCATCCACTTCAAAACCAATTACATGGTAGATTATAACCTTGTTATTTTCAAACAGAACTAAGCGGGGTTGAAGGTAGTTTTCTAGTAGGCGTATAGAGCCAGTTGTATCGGCTTTATGGAGGTCAATTGTTTTGTGATGAATTTTTGTAAGACTCGCTTCCAAGTCATGAATGGTTAATTTTAGTGTCCCTTCTATTCTTTTTTCAGAAGTATTGTACTTAATGTCATTGACAGTCAAATAGAAAGGATGTGTGACAAAAAGTAACAGTTGAATAGCAGCCAGAAGCAAGAGTTTCATGGATTCAAAAATAGTCAATCCTTCCTTTGAATTATTTGCAACACAATTTTTATTGTGAGCCTTTGAAATTTCTTACTTTTATCACTCATCGATTCACATGATCCGAAAATTATCCTTTCACTGTTTAACGCTAACCTTCTCGCTCGTTAGCTTGCAACTATCCGCTCAAAACATTAAAAATAATCCTAGCTCCAACCATGGAAACAAATTTGAGCAATTAGGAACAATACTGCCAACTCCCAATCCGTATCGCACAGCTTCTGGCGCACCAGGTGGCGGGTACTGGCAGCAACGTGCCGATTATGAAATTGATGTCAAACTAGATGAGGCTAATTTATCCATCATCGGCACAGAAACGGTTACCTACCATAATAATGCCCCTGAGGGGTTGACCTATTTATGGTTGCAATTAGATGAAAACCAGCACGACCCTAATAATGAGGTAAATTACTTTGATGAGAATAAAGTAGGTGAACCTCTGACCGACCAGTCGATGAAATCGCTCACGGTGAAAGAAAATTTTGCGGGACTTGGTGATAAAATAGATGGGGTAACTGATGGAATGGGCAAAAAGCTCAAATACACTGTGAACGGCACAATGATGCGGGTGGACCTACCTACCCCACTTGCCAGTAAATCTAAGTTCAAGTTTATTGTAAAATGGCATTACAAGATGATTAATCGGGTTGAGTTCGGAGGAAGAGGTGGATACGAGTACTTTGCTGAAGATGGAAATCACTTGTTTACCATGACCCAGTGGTACCCGCGAATGTGTGTTTACAGTGATTTTCAGGGTTGGCAAAACAAGCAATTTACTGGTCGTGGAGAGTTTGCCTTGGCTTTCGGAAACTTTAAAGTACGCATGACGGTTCCTGCCGACCATCTCGTATGTGCCACAGGTCAATGCCAAAACTATCAACAAGTATTAAGTCCTGAACGATATGCTCGATGGCAAAAGGCTCAAACTGTGAAGGAGCCATTGGAAATAGGATTATTGGAAGAGGCGAAAAAAGCTGAAAAGACTAAATCACCAGGTACTCGAACATGGGTGTTTAAAGCAGACAGCGTGCGAGATTTTGCTTGGGGAAGTTCAAGAAAGTTCATTTGGGATGCCATGCCAGTGGTTTGTGAAGGAAAAAAGGTGATGTGCATGAGTTTCTATCCTAAGGAGGCCTATGGGTTATACCGTAAATATTCAACCAAGGTCGTAGCCCATACAATAAAAACCTATTCGAAGTACACCATTCCCTACCCTTACCCGGTGGCCCAAAGTATCGAAGCCTCTAATGGAATGGAATACCCGATGATCTGTTTTAATTTTGGAAGAACAGAAAAGGACGGCACCTATGCAGAGGGAACTAAGAATGGAATGATTTTGGTGATTATTCATGAAGTTGGCCACAATTTTTTCCCGATGATTATTAATAGTGACGAACGTCAATGGAGTTGGTTGGATGAAGGGTTAAATACCTTTGTTCAATATTTAACAGAGAGGGAGTTCGATGCCAATTACCCATCTGGTAGAGGACCAGCATATAAAATGGTAGATTATATGCGGTTACCTAAAAACCAATTGGAACCGATCATGACCAATAGTGAAAATATAATTGGTTTTGGTCCAAATGCTTATGGTAAACCTGCCACTGCGCTCAATATATTGAGGGAAACGGTTATGGGACGCGAACTATTTGATTATGCTTTTAAGGAATATTGTCGTCGTTGGGCCTTCAAACATCCAGAACCTGCTGATTTCTTCCGAACCATGGAAGATGCCAGTGCTGTGGATTTGGATTGGTTTTGGAGAGGTTGGTTTTACGACATTGAGCCCGTAGATGTTTCATTGGATACCGTTAAAATATGGAGTATTAATAAGGGGACAAAGGTGCCAGTGCGCATTGATACATTAACAAGTGGTCCAAAACCAGTTGAAGCTGAATACATTACCACCATTCGAAACCGGCAAGCTGGTATTATTCCACTTATTGAACAAGATACGACCTTACGCGATTTTTACTACCGTTATAAAGCGCCTGCCGATGTGGTTAAGGAAACGCGCAACCGTTATGAAAATCTTGCAGAGTTACCTGATTCTCTTTATAAAAAATATGAAGGACAGTATATCATTGAACTGAAATTCACGAATAAAGGGGGCTTGGTAACTCCGCTCATTATCAAATTCAATTATGCTGATGGTTCGAGTGATATTGAGCGCATTAGTGCCTACATCTGGCGTAAAAATGAAAAAGAAGTAACTAAAACCTTCCTCAAAGAAAAAAGGGTAATTTCTGTTCAACTTGATCCTTATCGCGAAACAGCAGATATCAATGAACAAAACAATACCTACAATATAAAATCAGAGCCGAGCCGTTTTGAATTGTTTAAAAGCAGGGCAGCTACTGGAAGGAATCGTGGAAATCCTGAAAACCCAATGCAAAAAGCGGGTTTAGGTAAATCGACCAATTAACTTAAATAGAGAAATTAGAAAGGGGCCGTCTCAAATTTTGAGACGGCCTCTTTTTTATTCGAGTAAGTTGCCTGAATTTAAAAACTACTAAGCGATTCCCAACGACTTCATTTAAGATTTGAGTTCGCCCATTTACTATCGCTCTAATCTTACGATTCCCGATTTTTCATACTTCCGCCGGTCGAGTCCGTACCAGGAGGCTTGATAGGAATAAACATCTGACTTACAATCCAACCCTTTAAAGGTGCCATCCCATCCAGTTTCTATATCTGTTCCGTAAAATACAACGTGTCCCCAGCGATCAAAAATGCGAAGGGTTATATTGCTGATGGATTCACCATAGATAAAAAACTTATCATTTAACCCATCACCGTTTGGAGTAAAAACATTGGGCACGTAGGCTGAGAAATCTTCTCGCACCTCAATGCATACTATGTCCCGTTCAACACAACCGTATTCGTTAATAGCTTGAGCCACATAACAACCGTAGTTGGTTGGGTAGATATTGGTTTGAGAGCAATCGCGGCATTCAATTCCGGTTCCATCTATCCAAGTAATGGTGCCGGTACCCGTGGCTATGAGCAATTTAGGTTCGTTCAAATTAAACGAGGTATCGCGACCAGCGAATACTTTCGGACGAGGATACACATCTACCTGAACTGAAGCTGTTGACGGACAATAGGAATTATAAGAAACTTCTACCTTGTAAATGGTGGTAATACTTGGATTTGCCACCACAGCAGCTTGGTCATCAACATTTAAGCCATACGACGGAATCCATTTATAAGTGTCGCCTCCAGATGCCTTCAAAGTTGTTCCTTGTCCCTCGCAAATACTGAGTGTTCCATCAATTAGTGCATGCGTTGGATTAATGACATTCACATAATAACTGAGCTGCTGGTAACAATCGACCCCACCCAAACTGTTTGTTCCAAAAACGGTATAATCCGTTCCTGCATTTGGTAGGATTGTCACTTGACTTAATGTTGGGGTGCTTGTTAGACCTTGAGGTGGAGCCCAAGAATAGGTCATAGCGCCAGTGGCCGCAAGTGTGATCGTATTACCTCTACAAACCGCCAAATTACTTGCCGTAATTTTCATATCAGGCGATTTTACAGTATGAATGTAAATAGAAGTTGAACCAGTACAAATCCCATTATAACCATCTACCGTATATGTTGTGTGTTCAATTGGGTAGGCCATAACAGAAGGACCTGCATTCATATTCAATGTAAAGGCAGGTTTCCATTGATATGACAAGGCGCCAGAGGCTTGCAAATGTGTTTCACGCCCACTACAAACGGTATAGTCAGACGCAGTAACCGACACTACAGGCACGGTAATTACAGAAATAGTTACCATTGCAGAATTGGTACATGTATTGAGGATGCCAGTCACCGTATATTGAGTAGTTACTGGTGGAATTGCAATAACGGTAGGTACATTGGCAGATGTAAGTGAGGTGCTCGGTTGCCATGAATAAGAGCTTGCACTTCCGAAAGCCGTTAATAGGACATTTTTACCTGCGCAGACCGTAGGGCTTGAGGCTGCCACAGATACATCTGGAACGGGTAGCACTAGTAGAACCGCATTTTGCACATCACTATAACAACCATTATACTGACCACGCACGCTATAAAAGCTGGTTTTATTTGGGTTGGCCACCACTGATGTGGGTGATGAGATGACTAATGTTGGATCAGGTAACCAGGAATAGGTCGTAGCGCCGGTGACAGAAAACATTTTCATCTGACCAGGACAAACGCTAGCACTTGGAGGAAAGATGGTTATTGACGGATTTTGCATCACACTGTAATTGTAAGTAGATGAAACAGTACAAACCGATTGAGCACCTAGCACTTGAATACTAACTGGGGTAAAGCCAGGCAAAAAAGTTCCAGATGGAACTATTACCGGTACGGGGCCATTTTGATTGAGCACATTCACCCCATTGCCAATTACTGTAAAAGTACTTGGTCCGTTAACGGTCAATGAAATGCTATTAATAGAACCATTGTGACCTAGAGCACACATGGATAGATTGCTAGCTGCAACTGAGAGCACTGGAGGATTAGCAATTGTAATTGTAGCCGTTGTTACGTTTGTACACGTATTTAAAGTACCTATAACTGTATACACTTGGGTGGTTGGCGTAATTGCAGTGACTTGTGTGCCAAATGTATGGTTAAGTGTGGCGGTAGGTAACCATCCATATTGAGTGGCAGTTCCTTGTACAGACAAATTAACAGCAGTACCTAAACAGACTAATGTACTAGCTGGTACTACCGCAAGAGTAGGAATTGGAAGTATTATCAAGGTAGCCGTAGCAATTCCTGCCTTACATCCATTGCTTTCTCCAGTGACTGTATAGATGCTATTAGCTGTAGGAGTTTGAACGATAATTTGTGAGTTTTGAGAGCTTATTGGTGCCAACCATTGGTAGTTTTGTGCACCAGAAGCAGAATATTGTTGAATTTGATAAGGACAAATACTTGCTGTTGGGGGTGTCACTGAAATGGTGGGGTTAGGGATAATGGCTAATGTGGCAGTAGTAGCAGCTGTACAGGTAACATTGGCACCTACCAATGTAATCGTTTTTACCGTTAATGTTGGTGAGTACGGAGAAATTGAAACGACAGATTGAAGTGTAGAAAAAGGCGCGGTTGATTGCAACGAAGTACCGGTATAGAGCGTATATTGTTGGGCCCCTGTTGTTGTCACAGTTACCGAATTGGGTGATCCTCCTGTATTAAATGCGCACATGGAAGGTGAACTAAGAGCAATAGCTGGATTTGGATTTTGAATAAAGTTTACCACACTGGAGGCCGTACAACCAGAAACGGGGTCGGTTACTATAACCGAATATGAGCCAGCAGAAGATATATAAACACTTTGCGTATTAGAGCCATTAATACCAGTTCCTAACCAATTAATTAAATCGGTAGAGTTGTTATGAGAAACAACAAGTTGTTGAAAGATGCCATTAGTTATACAGATATTACCACTAGGCGTAATACTTGCAGCAACATTACCATTATTAAGTGAAACGGTAGTTGAAAGTACGGCCGAGCTTGGTGGACATCCATTGGCACTTAGTGTAACAGAGTATACACCCGGTTGATTAATCGCAATAATATTATTGGTAGTTGAGCCTACGATACCTGGGCCACTCCATGCTATGCTGATCGAGCCTGAACCGGTATAAGAGACTGAAAGATTAGCAGTAGGGGTTATACAGGACAAAGAAGCGCTCGAAATACTAGCACCCGTGAGCGTGCCACTTGTATTACAAACAGGACAAGAGGCAAAATCACCCGGAGAGGCCGAAAAACCACTAACTTGAGTAAACGTCACTTGAGCCCCCGAAATAGTGCCTATAAAAAATCCGTTACTCAAATTGTTTTTAACGTAAATCGTGTTCCCAATAATGGCAAATCCACCACCGGCAGAAGCCGCAGGCATATTGTTTAATGAATAGGTACACAAAACAGCCCCGGCAGGACTGTACATGGTAAGAACTTGTGGCGTTGTTGTTTTTAATGCATAAAAATTGCAATTACAATCTGTGACCAAATCATACGGTCCTCCACCACTGAAATTTTGCAAAGTCGTTAAAAGTGTTCCTGTTCCAGTACCATTATATACGTATACCTGTCCACTACCCCCGACCAAATTATAGATGTAACTGTTACATCCAGCTATATTAACTGCAGCCGAGTTACCTGTGCCATGACCTGTATTCGTCCAAGCCGTGCCATTCCAGTAATAATAATTACCGCCAGAAACCGTATAAAAAGTAGGATTAGGAGTGCCTCCATTAATATTCGGCATAAGTGTCAAACCACTTCCGAAAGCAGGAATATTGAGAGTTCCTGGGTTGGTTGCAGACAAAGGCTGAGATGGGTCGTAAAACTTGAGATTGCCGCCACCGTCCATAAAAACGTAAGGGCTAGGACAAGTAGGCATTTGAGCCTTAAGCGTACCCAAGGTCAGCAGCAAAGCAAAATAAATTAACCACCGGTTGGTGCGCATACCCCTAAATATAGACCTAATTGTATGAAAATCATAAGTTTTGCGGTAAAACTAGGTTTCAATTTATTGAAACCTAATAATTACTGAGTGAACTGAGATGCTATTTTTTTAAGAACAATCCTCTCAATAAACCGTGAAAATGCGGAAATTTATGCGATGAGACATTCCTATTTGAATGAATTGAATCCATTGCAAAGAGCAGCAGTGGAAGCGACAGAGGGGCCAGTGATGATAATAGCCGGAGCCGGTTCAGGAAAGACACGTGTGTTGACCTATCGTATTGCACATTTAATGAATAAGGGAGTGGACTCCTTTCATATATTATCACTCACCTTTACAAACAAGGCAGCACGAGAGATGAAGGAACGAATTGCCAAGATAGTTGGCGATCGTGAGTCGAAAAATATCTGGATGGGCACTTTTCACAGCATTTTTGCTAAACTTTTGCGTGTTGAAGCCCAGCGTTTGGGGTACCCTTCTAATTTTACCATATACGATACAGATGACAGTAAAAGTGTTATACGGGAAATAATCAAACAATTTAATCTAGACGATAAGGTATACAAACCGGCCCTTGTATTAAATCGTATTAGTGATGCCAAGAACAAGTTAATCTCAGCACAACAATATCTCAATAACCCCATCACCCAACAAGAAGATTTTAGCAGCAAGAAACCCTTGTTAGGTAAGATCTATGAAGCCTACCAAAAGCGCAATTTCAAGGCTGGAGCGATGGATTTTGATGACTTATTATTTCAGACCAATATTTTGCTGCGTGATTTTCCAGAGGTACTATTGAAATATCAGAACAAGTTCCGGTATATTTTAGTTGATGAGTATCAGGATACCAACTTCTCACAATACGTAATCATTAAGCAATTAGCAGCCAGATTCCAGAATATATGTGTTGTTGGCGACGATGCTCAAAGTATCTATGCCTTTCGGGGGGCGAATATTCAAAACATCTTAAATTTCGAGAAAGATTATCCTGATTTACGCACCTATAAATTAGAAGAGAACTACCGTTCTACTAAAACCATTGTTGCAGCGGCCAATCAAATTATTGCCAATAACAAGGATCAATTTGAAAAAAATGTCTTTACGAATAATGAAGAAGGGCATTTGATCAAAGTCATAAAAGCCTCAACCGACAATGAAGAAGGGCAGTTAATAGCCAATAGTATATGGGAATTAAGAGCCCAGCACCAAGCAGATTACAATCAATTTGCCATACTATACCGCACCAATGCTCAATCACGGAGTTTTGAGGAAGCCCTTCGTAAGTTGAATATGCCATACAAAATATATGGAGGCATAAGTTTTTATCAGCGGAAGGAGATCAAGGACATTTTAGCCTACTACCGATTAGCCATCAACAACAACGACGATGAAAGTTTGCGACGAATCATAAATTATCCCGCTCGTGGTATTGGTCAAACAACGATGGATAAAATTTCATTAGCCGCGGCAGAGCACGATACAAGTTTGTGGAATGTTATGTGTAATCTAAGTGCTTTTCAGCTTGGAATAAATGCCGGAATAAGCAGTAAAATTGTAGATTTTGTAACGCAAATTAAGTCTTTCGCCTTAATGATTCCAGGCAGGGACGCCTTTGAATCAGGCAATTACATCGCTGTTCATTCGGGATTAATCAAGGAGCTTTATAACGATAAAACACCAGAAGGCGTTAGTCGATATGAAAACGTTCAGGAATTACTCAATGGATTGAAAGATTTTACTGAACAACCGAGAACATTGGTTGAAGAAGAAGTCATGGAGAGCATACAAACGGAATCAGCCAGTGAGATTCGGACATTGGACGAATACATGCAGGAAATTACGTTGATGACATCGGTTGATGAAGAAGACGAGAAGGATCCAGAAAAGAAAAAAATCAGCATGATGACCATTCATGCTGCGAAAGGCTTAGAATTCCCCTATGTTTTTGTCGTTGGATTAGAAGAGAACCTTTTTCCCTCTCAGTTATCGGTCAACAGCCGATCTGATTTAGAAGAAGAACGACGTTTATTTTATGTTGCCTTAACTAGGGCTGAGAAGCAAGCCATTCTGAGTTATGCGACTACCCGCTACCGTTTTGGAAATTTGCTTTACTGTGAGCCTAGTCGGTTTTTAGATGAAATTGATTCGAAATTCCTCGATGCACCCCAAGAAAGTCAAGAACAAGGCTTTAATGGCGTCTTTGAAAAATTTCGTCAAAACTACACCGAAGCCCATCGGCAGCGGTCCGATTCCTCGAGTTCAACTGGAGCAACAGCCAAGACCATTGGCTTCAAACCAGCAGGAAAACCCTTAAGTCGCATTAACTTCAACAGTGCCCCACAAGGCTCAGTAGATGTAGCATTGAACCAATCCCTCACCCAAGGCGATCGGGTCTTCCATGAAAAATTTGGATTCGGTCAAATCATAGGATTAGAGGGTAGATGGCCGGAAACTAAGGCGATCATTCATTTTGAGAAGGCAGGCGACAAGAGTTTACTTCTAAAATTCGCCAAACTAAAGAAAGAATAACGGCATAATTTTTGTTAAAGTAGGCCTTGAATTATCGGGTAGTATTTTCTACCTTTATTAATTGATTGAATTTAAAGTACCATGATAAAAGCGTTACGTTTATTTCTAGTTGGATGTCTTATGGCTTCCTTTTCAATGCAAGCTCAACAGCAGGCTTGTGGCAACCAAGCACCTAGTCAGCAATGGGAAGAATGGTTTGGAAAGCAAATTGAAAATTACATTAAGAACCGGGCCTTGAATAAGGCACAAGTAGTGAACTACACTATTCCAGTTGTTGTGCATGTTGTTCACTATAACCACAATTATGGCACTTACCCAAATATCGACTCTAATCAAATCAAATCACAAATTGATGTTTTGAATAAGGACTTTGCTGGTTTGGGCAATAATGTTCAAAACGTTCCTTCCTACTTTCAATCGTTGGTAGCCAATACGGGGATTAAATTTTGTTTGGCACGCATACACGGTGTAACAAACGCTGTGTTAACAGAAAAGGGAGTTGATCGTGTAAATGCGCAAGCCAATACATGGACCAATCCAAGCACTGCCACTTTGAACATTTATCAATACATGAACAGTGTTATTATTCCCGCAACTATCTGGGATCCTAACAAGTATTTGAATATTTGGATTAGTGACAAACCTTCAACAGAAACGTTAAATGGTTTTGCTACCTACCCTGCTAACACCACTATTCCAGGTTTATTTAATGGCAATTACGGTACCTCTAACAATGATGGCATATGGGTTTGGGCAAAAGCTTTTGGCACAGTTGGAACGCTGCAAGCCCCTTATAACAAGGGCAGGACAGCCACACATGAATTAGGTCACTGGTTAGGATTAAGGCATATTTGGGGTGATGGCAATTGTTTGTCAGATTATTGCACCGACACGCCAGTACAAAAGGCACCATCATCGGGATGTATTACTTCAACAGCGCCTGATTTGTGTGGAACAGGAACTTCACCAAATGGCGCTATGGTAATGAATTTCATGGATATGACAGAAGATGATTGTAAATACATGTTTACTTGGGATCAAAACCTACGTATGCAGGCTGCTATGAGTCAATGTCCACAACGTTATATGCTTGGCACTCACAGTTTATGCACTCCAACGAATGTCCCCTCCTCTACCTCTGGTGCTGTGGCAAATTTTGTGCTGAATTCAGACCAATGTACTGGTTCTCCCGTTACTCCTTATAACACTTCTACAGGTTACCCAAATCCTACTTATCTCTGGAGCTCTTCACCGGCTGTATCATTTACACCAGCAGCTACCGTTGCCAATCCAGCCATTATTTTCCCAAATGCTGGAACATACACGATTACCTTAGTCGCAACGAACAGTCTAAGTTCAAACACACACACGCAATTGGTGACAACCACTTTTTCTTGTGAACCATTTAATATCTGTTTGGATAGTTTAAAAGCCATTAAGAGTGTAGACACCCTTGCATCCCTTCAAGCACCCTTCAATGCGAATGTGGCTGAGTGTTCAGGTAGTGGCTATAGAGGAGCGCTAGCAGGGACCAACTGTTATTCTGATCGTGCCTTGGCGCAATATTATGGTCCAAGTACCTACACCTCCATCATTAACCCACAAGTAAGTAGTTTATTAGTATTGTTTCACAAACAGGGCACTAAAAATGGTGGTGGAAATACCACCATTAATGCCCAGATCTACGGTGGTAATTCTGGATCTGGACCTACTACAAGTAATTATGGTGCCGCAGGTGCTTTGTTATCTGCAATCATTTCGAGCACTAATACTGCATCAGTTGGTTATTTAGGAAACGGCATTGCTGTTTCGGGCAGCATAATTCCTTACCGTTTTGACTTCCCAATTCCTGTTTTGATTAATCCTAATTCTGGTTTTTATGCTACCATTTCTCTGCCGTATACATCGGTAAACGATTCAGTTAGGGTATTGACCAATACTAAGAACAATACGGCTGTAGACTCTTCAGCTTGGTTCCAATCGAGTCCAAGTAATAACTGGCGAACCTTCAAAACCTATAGGAATTCTAAAATTCAATTGGCTATTATTCCGATTATGAGTTGTAGTGGAATAAGTGGCGTGAAAGAAAATTCAGCGCTTGCAGATCGTGTTTTTGTAATTCCTAATCCTTCAGAAGGTCAATTTCAGTTAGCTTTAACCTTAGCTAATGAATCGGAAGTCTCCATTAAAATATACAATACCATGGGGCAAGTATTAAAATCTAACCATATTCAAAACGTTACAAATACTTTGGTGGACGTTGACTTAAGTGATTTTGCAGATGGCGTCTATTATGCAGAAGTGCTAGTGGGCGGACAGCGAACCGTCAAAAAGATGGTTATACAACATTAAAAAATGAAAGGCTAATCTTCGATTAGCCTTTTTTTATGCATTTTACTAGCAATAAACTAATCATTAAATTTCGGCATGAAATTATACAGCATTAATACTGGCCACTTTAAATTAGATGGCGGCGCTATGTTTGGCGTTGTTCCTAAAAGTATTTGGAATCGTCTCAATCCGGCTGATGAAAACAATATGTGTAGTTGGGCTATGCGTTGTTTGTTGATTGAAACTACTAATCGCCTTATCTTAATTGATAATGGAATGGGCAGTAAACAAGATGAAAAATTCTTCGGTTATTATTACTTGCATGGCAATGATAGTTTAGACAAATCGTTAGCAGCCCACGGGTTTTCAAGAAATGACATCACGGATGTAGTTTTAACTCATCTGCATTTCGACCATTGTGGTGGAAGTATTGAAAAAACAGCAACTGGTCTATATGAACCCGCTTTTAAAAATGCCCACTATCATGTACACGAAGATCACTGGAAATGGGCTGTCCAACCAAATGCAAGGGAGAAAGCCAGTTTTTTAAAGGAAAATATATTACCTATTCAAGAATCTGGTCAATTGAACTTTATTGATGAACGTGAACCGCTTGTTGAAGGTGTTTCATTCTTACGTGTAGATGGTCATACAGAAGCCATGCTGTTACCAAAAGTGTCGATGAAGGGCTCCACGCTACTATTTATGGCTGATCTAATTCCAAGTGTTCACCACTTGCCCCTCCCTTACGTTATGTCTTATGATGTAAGACCCCTATCTACTATGAACGAAAAAACGACCATCCTTAACCAAGCGGTACAAGAAAATTGGGTGTTGTTTTTTGAACACGACCCACTTATTGAATGCGCCCGTTTAGAACTTTCGGAACGTGGTATAAAGGCTGCAACAAAAGGAAATTTGTGCGATTTATTTTGAAGGTGTAACGATTCTTTGAATGGTTTGAAGAATAATTTTCACATCCATCCAAAAACTCGCCCTTTCAATATAGTGAAGGTTTAATTTCAATTTTTCAGGCATTATCTCTTGAATATAGGTTGTTTCGGGATCGTTAGATTGGGCCAGCAGTTCACTTTCCTTAAAATAACGTAGTGAAGCTAAGTCTGTAATACCAGGTTTTACTGTAAGAACTTGCTTTTGTTCGGATGTATAGTGTTTAATATAGCGTTCAACTTCAGGACGAGGACCCACTAGGCTCATATTACCGAATAGTACATTAAACAATTGCGGTAGTTCATCTAGTTTATATTTTCGCAGATAGTACCCTGAATTAGTAACACGTGGATCACGATCTCCAATTGTTAACTGTCCACTTTTCTCAGAATTATTGCGCATGGTTCTGAATTTGTAAAGATGAAACAGGTTGCCATTTTTCCCGACTCGTTTTTGAAAAAACAGGATAGGCCAACCATCCTCTATAAGGATCCATGCTGAAAGACAAATAAAAAAAGGTAGAAGTAAAACAATTCCCACCAAGGCCATAATTATATCAAACAGGCGCTTGATCATCCCTTCAATACCCTGTTTACCGCATTCAATACAGCCGATTTAACCAATTCTAATTGATCGTGGGTTAATCCATAAAATACCGGTAGTGTAATTTCGCGAGATGAATTATCAAGCGCTACAGGGTAATCGTTCACATTGTAACCCATTTGTTTATAGAAACTCATGCCTGGTACAGGTAGAAAATGGACATTGACACTTACGTCTTGCTCAAAAATATCAGCAATGATAGCATCCCGTTGAGCTTCTGTTATCCCGTTAATTCTGAGAGGATAAAGATGATAACAACTGTTTCTGCTTGAGTCTGCATGAATAGGAACTTGAAAACGCGCATCATTTTTGAAGCACTGATCGTAATTCAAAACGATAGACTTTCTTCTTTCAAGAGTATCTTCATCGTATCTTCTTAATTCTACCAGACCAATTGCAGCAGCGAGGTCTGTCATATTGCATTTATACCCCGCCTCAACAATATCGTATCGCCAATTGCCCTTCTGGGTTTTCGCAAGTGCGTCTTTATTTTGACCATGCAAGGTTTTTATACACAGTGCATCATAAATTTCCTTGTTATTAAATGGACTTGGCAAATTAAGAGCAACTGCTCCACCCTCTGCAGTAGTGAGATTTTTTACAGCATGAAATGAAAACACAGAAACGTCTGTGAGCGCCCCAGTGTGCTGGTTTTTATAAGTTGCGCCAAACGAATGTGCCGCATCTGCCAAGACTAATACACGGCCTAATTTTTTCTGGGTTTCAGAGGTTGGTATAAAAATCGAACGTGTACTTTCAGCTAAGCGGTTAATTGCTTCATAATCGCAAGGGAGTCCTGCAAAATCAACAGGCATGATCACCTTTGTTTTAGGCGTAATTGCCTTAGCAATAGCTTCAGGATTGATATTAAAATCAGCAGAATTTACATCCACAAATACAGGCTTTGCTCCACAATGAACAATCACATTCGCTGTAGCCGAATACGTATACGCGGGAAGTATAACTTCATCACCTTCTTTTACGCCAAACCAGCGTAATATAATTTCTAGTCCAGCGGTGGCTGAATTGAGGCACAAAGTGTTTTCAATGCCACAATAACCTGAAAGTTCCCTTTCAAATTGTTTTGTTCTAGGACCCGTAGTTATCCATCCACTTTTTAGGGCAGCGATTACTTCGTTACATATTTCATCATCAATTCGAGGTGGAGAAAAAGGAATCATAAACGCAAAAATAGCAAATCATAGAATATTTACTTGAGTAGCTCCAAAACCAAAATCTTTGTATGGCGCATCATGAAACGTAATCCCTGATGTCTGTCTCAAAATGGCTTGAATTTCTTGCCTTAGTCGGCCGTTTCCTACCCCATGGATAAAAATAAGTTTCTTCGTATTGTTATGAAATGCATCATCTAATTCCTTTTCAAAACGTTCTAATTGTATATGCAGTAGTTCGTGTGAACTCAAGCCTTGGGTGTTTTCAACAAGTTCAGTGATATGCAGATCAATTGTTTTTTCGAGGGACTTCAAGTACTCTTTTGATGATTTCGATTTTGTAGCGGACGACTTGAATTCTTTGAGCGCCTTTAATTTGGCAAGATCAACCATGCTCAATTGGTGTTCAACCTTTTCTGTCTGAGCAAATTCATCCCTTAATAAGAAGCCGTATACGGGGTAGCGGAATTCTTCATGCACTATGCGATCGAATCGGTTTAAGATAGCGGGACTAACATGAAGAACTTGGTTAAGCGGCGGTTGCGCTTTAAAATAGGAGTGTCGATAAAAGATGCCTTCAATACGGTGATAGGGGAATTCGTTAAAAAAGGGAAGTTTAACTTGTCTCAATAATACCTTCTGGAAAGGTCCTGCTTCACCATGTTTTATTGTTTGATAATAATCTTCATCACGGATGGAATAAGCATACAACAAATTGAAACTGGAAGAGTTGAAGAGGTAGATTTTATAATCTGAGATTAACTGTGGTAATTCATGATCAGGTTCAATCACGAAGTAAACTGCGTCGTTAATGCGCGCTCCAGGGTCTAATTCAATATTTTCGGTGTCTTTATCAAGTATTAGTTCTGTATGAATTGGAACCAGTTGATTGACTGCATAGGGGATTTCAAACCCATCAGGCATTTCTACAAAAACGGTTTTATTGTCCTTTATTCTAGCAACAACGCCTTCACCTACCTCATTTAAAAATCTGACCTTATCCCCTATTCTCAATTTCATATATCAATGCGGATGGTGCCTAAATCAGTTGCATCCATAAACCGGCAACCAAATTTAACACACAATTCCTGCAAATTGCGCTTTTTACCTTGTTTTAACCTTTTCAAAAGAATCAATTGCTTGGGTCGAAATCTTGCAAAATCCACTTCCTCTGGAATTTCGTAACAATCTAATAGCCAAACATCAGCTAGTTCAGTCTGGTCGCCAGAATTTATTAGTTTAATTACCCCTTTTTTCGTCACAAGCTTGGACCAATTTCGAATAATCTGTGGCTGTAGGGATGACTGTATTAAAAAATACGTCATATGCTTTGAATGAACCGTTTTGGTAAAAGTTAAAAGGCGATTGGCCTTACCAACAGGTACATTGAGGCAGGAATTGTTTTGAGAATGAAGCAATACCATTGGTGCATGGTAAAAATGGTCAATAAACCTGAAGCTATCAATCAGGAGAATAAAAACGATGAAGTAAAGGCTCCTTTTAAGTGATTTTATTTTGACTTTATAAAGTGCATACAACAATGAAATTTCTATTAAACCTAGGCACCAGGCATCAACAGCATCTACTGGTAAAAACTGGATGCAGCCCAATTCTGATAAAAATTGATTGATGGCTAACATCCATTCTGTTCCGTAACTTAATAACTTAGGTGCTAATGGAAAGCCAACTAGCAGGCATAAACACACTATCAATAGAGCAAATGAAAGTGGCACAATAATTAGATTGCTAATGATAAACAGCGGCGGAAATTGGTGAAATAAGTACAAGCTAATCGGTAAAGTGCCTAACGTAGCAGCAACAGAAGTAATGATCGAAGTATAGAGGTATTTGCTAATCGTGTACTTAAATTCGAAAAGCGTTTCAAATGGCGCTTGGAATAGAAATATACCCAGCATGGCAGTGTAGCTTAATTGAAAACCATTATCAAGTAGGTGATTGGGATTGGTGACAAGCAGTATGATAGCGGAAAAAAGCAGAACATTCACCTGATTCCCAGAATAACGTCGGTTACTAATTTGAGCAAAAGCCAGCAGTGAGCACATGATAGAAGAACGAATGACTGGGGGTGCTCCTCCGGCAACAAATGAAAACAGCCATATTAATACCAAGGGAATTAACTTAACCAACCACTTTTTTTTGGCGTCTTTCACAACTAGTAAAAGTAGCGCTGATGCACTGCTATAAATTAATCCTACATGTAAACCAGAGACAGAAAGTATGTGAAGCGTGCCCGTTGTAGCGAACGCCTCTGTATCTTGTGAATTAATTTGTTTAGAGAAACCTGTTATTAATGCAATAGCAATTCCACTTACCCTTTTCGATACTAGGGACTTATTGAGGACTTGGATGATTCTTTCTTTGTAACCCAGGCAAGTACTTTGAAAATCTGTAAATGATTTATAGGAGACGTATTTTTCGATGATAACGGTAAACCTTATATCATGATGAAGTAAGTACCTTTTATAATCAAACTCAGCTTCGTTAGTCGCCTTGTTCACTTCCTTAATTAAACCCGAGGCAGCATAGGATATTCCCGAATATACAGTTGTTCCAACCGGAAAATTGGCCATAGTAGTTTCATTCGCCCCTACCCACTGATTATTGTGCCAGAGAGCTGTAATTTGAATTTTAGTACGTGCCGATTTTTCATAGTGGGTTGTTACCTCTAGGACTTTGAATAGCACTATTACATCCTTTCCTTGATACCTGGTCAATTTTTGATCAAACCGTTGCTCGTTATGCTGAATGGTTAGAAATAGAAAACACAAACAGACACAACTATCTAAAGAAAAATGCCAGAGGTATTTGAACCATTTGCGAGGTACATACCAATAATTTAACAAGCACACTAATGCATAAACTAATAAACAAATGCTAAAAGGAAATGGATTTGAAGAGCAGTTGCCAATTGCAATTCCAACGAGGGTAGCTGGTAGAATTCTAAGAAATGGCGTCGTGCTAAAAACTTTCATTCTGAAAAATAAAAAAGTCCCGTGTTGTAAAACACGGGACCTCTCTAATTAGTTCAGAATTTGTTAATTATTCAACTACAAGTTTAGATACGATTCGGGTACCATTCACCGTCAAATTAACCAAGTAAACGCCAGCAGGCAACTCATTATTTTCATTGACTAACAAATTGTGTTCGCCTGAAGACAATTGAAACGCTTGTAAAGTACTTACAGTTCTTCCGGTTAAGTCGGTAACAACCATGGTTACAGACGCGTTATCACTTAAGGTAAAATTAACTCTAGCAGCGCCGTTTGTTGGGTTAGGATATAATCCGTAACGAAGCGATTTAGTGAATTTATTTAAGCCTGTTGGTTGACCGGTCAAGTTGACAGCATCCAACCAAATATTATTACCATTTCCATTGGTACCTTCAATAAATGTAAATCGGAGAATAACACTGTTGTAATTCGTTAAACCGTTCCATTTTGGCAATGTAGAAATATTGACAATTTTCCATTGTTCAGCAGTTGGCGTAAACGAAACAGCAGAAACTCCACCCGAGCTGGCTTGCAAAGAATTAGAAGACAAACTAACAATATCAAAGAAGGTTCCACCGCAATCCAAAGATGCTTGTACTTTGAGCACATCGCTTTGAGTCGAATTCGCTTTAGCATAGGCAACAGCAAACTCAAATCCTGGGTTAATGGTGCCACCTACATCATAAATTGGCGTTTGAAGAATATCTTCTTGGTTGGCACCTAATGTAGATCCTTTCAAGAAAAACGACGCTCCACCATCATAGGCAGCATCCCATGTTGCCTCCCATGCACCTGAGCCTGCATTATTATTAATCACCGACCAATCACTAGGCAAACCAGCTTCAAAACTTTCCATAGCAGGTCCGCTTAATTGAGCAGTACCATCTACAACATAAACAGTGCGTGTTTTTACGCTTGAGCCTTGTGAATTGGAAACGGTTAATGCCACTGTACAAGTACCTACGTTAGGAAACGAAGCGCTTGTATTTGCACTGCTTCCATTTTGGAAGGTGGCTCCGTTATCTCCTGACCAAGCATAGGTATCGATGGTTGCATTATAAGAATAGTCTTTAAAGGAAATACTTCCACCTGCGCAAACAGTGTAGGCACCACCTACCGATAAGAACTCAGCAATTGGTGCACAGCCTCCTGTATTATTAATTCCAGTAGTGATATGGTTGGTTGATGACACAACATTGTTTCTACCACTCACACTGCTAGCGAGGGTACCACGAATTTTTGCCGTTTGATCGGAGGTGAAATTTTTTGGACAAGAAGAATAGTCCATAATATTTTCTACGTTTGCTTGACCGGCAGCATATAAGGTGGTGGTGCTTGAGCAACCGTTACCACTAGCAGAAGAAGGACAAGTTGAAAAATAGCCCATTGTAGGAGGCGTATCAAGCAATCCATCATCACCACAAGATACACCAGGGTTGTTGGTATTACCAAAAGTATGATCTAGACCTAGCCAATGTCCCAATTCATGAGACAAACTTCTTGCTTGCAAGCCACTCAAGTAACCGTAGTTGTACACAATCGCATCAAGGTTTGAGCCCGATTGCCAGGTCCCTGGTTTGTAAGTATAACCAACCACAATGCCGTTTTGACCAGATTGCGCCACGATGTCTTTTACGATAATGATGTTTAGATAACGCGTTGGATTCCAAGTAATACCGCTATAAAGTGTGGTTAAATTACCGGTTCTATCCCAAGTTGTACGGGTATCATAACGATGAACAATACCATTTGTACAATTTCCATTAGGATCTTTTTTCGCCAACATTAATTTGATATCTGAACCAATGTAGCGACTTCTAAAAGGTTGAGCAATTGAACCTGTATCACTTCCTTTTCTAGCAAGGTCACGATTGACTTGATCAATTGCTGCGATTACCGTTGCATCTGAAATATTTTCAGAACCACCAGTATGCAGAATGTGCACAACAACAGGAATAGTATATTCCACGGCTGAGATGGCTCCTTGATGCATTTGATTTAATTTTTCCTGCTCAAACGCTTGTTGCAACAAGACCTGATTTGAGAGGTAATTGCTGCGTGCCTGTGGATCGTTACGGAAGGCTTCTTCCATAACATCATAGGTTTTACATGGAATAATTTTCTTTTCCTGTGCTTGACCGTTAAAAGCAGTAAGGAGGGATAGGGCGCATAGTACAGAAGTAAGTTGTTTTTTCATCGCTTTACCTAATTGTTTATTTTGATTCTGGTTTATTGCTATTATTTTTTAGTTGTTCGAACGCCATCATGTTGTTCAAAGTTTTTTGCATGCCTTCAGGACTACCATCCAAGAAGATCACATTTCCTTTACCGTCTTGAGCGAAATTGCGAATGGCTTCTGTCCACATGCTGAATAAAATTAGTGATGCATCCAAGTCCGCCTCTTCCATTTCTCTTGCTGCACCAGCCATACCTTTAGCTACTTCTTGGCGGAATAAGGCGATACCCTCCCCTTTTAATCGGCTAGCTTCTTTTTCAGCTTGCGCTGATATCTTGATAAAATTACCTTCTGCCTCAGCCGCTTTTGTGCGGGTAATAAGGAGCGCTTGTCCCTCATTTTCCGCAGCCGATTTTAAGTTATTACTTGCCACCACTTTAGCCATGGAGCGCATTACTTCTTCGTCAAACGTAATATCATTAAGTTGCAGATCAATCAGGTGATACCCCCATTCTTCCAAGGTCCGATCCAATTGTTCCTTTACAGCCTCAACAATTTCTCTTCTGAGAATAAGCACCTCTGCCTGTTTTTTAGTAGCAACGAACGCCCTTACAGACCCTTCGACAGAGCGAACGAGCGCTTGCATAAAATTGCGATCATCAACAAATTTAAAAGCCACGTTTTTAATTGTTTCCTCATCACTGTTAATCACAGAATACAGCAGCATAGCTGTAAAATTAACATTCGCCTGATCGACTGTAACGGCTTGAAAACCCAATTCAGCGCTTCTATTTTGGACTGAAATTTTCTTAAAAACCCTTTCAATAAGTGGTATTCTGAAGTTCAAGCCCGGTCTAAGAATTCGATTGAACTTACCAAAAACAGTAGTAATCGCTATGGTGCCTTGTTGCACCGAAACAAAGGATAACGCGATCAAAATGACCACTACAACCAAAATTGGTAAAATCATAAGCCTATATTTGTATAAAGATAAGCATTTTCCGTGTAGAATTCCACCTGATTATTTGTTGAAAAAGGAACTTCATAAGTGGTATTTTTTGTGTTTTATATGGCTAATGGCTCAATTAGTTCAGGCACAAAATCAGCAAGGAACCCCTGCTAAAGACTCACTACCTGTGCATATTCAGTATTTTGAGGCGGCTAATCGCGAAATCGATTCCCTTCGGTACGATGCCGCCATCAAATTGTTTAAAAAGGCTATTAAGAAAAAGAAGGATTATTGGGAAGCCTACCAACGCAGTGCTTTTGCTAAGTATAAAAAATCCGATTACAAAGGAGCCATAGAGGATCTTAACCAAGCTGAAAAGTTAACCAATTGGTTGTTTGATATTTACAAACTCAAGGGGATGGTTTATTATGCAAGCAAGGATTTTAAAAACGCTAAAAAATACCTGGATACAGCAGTTACCATTAGCGTTGATGATAAAATCGAAGATCCTGAGATTTTCTATTATCAAGCCCTACTTATGTACGCAGGAAAAAGTTACAAGCAAGCCCTCACCTCCTGCGAGCATGCTTTAGATTACGAATCCAAGTATGTAGAGGCTATTTTATTAAAGGGGGAAGTCCGTTTTGCCATGAAAGACTATAATTATGCCATTAAGGAATTGAATTTGGCAATAGAATCCATGAAGGACAAGGTGGATTACAAGGCTTACTACTACCGGGCTCGGAGTAAATTTGAAATAGGTGATTTTAAAGGCGCTGTAGCCGATTGGAATATTTACATTGATAATACCAAAAAAACAGAAGAAGCGCTGATATCACGTGCTGCTGCCAAAATTAATGCAGGAGACAATAGTGGAGCCATCGTTGATTTAGATGAAGCTATCGTTTTGAACCCAAAAAACCCAGTAAGTTACTGTTACCGGGGAGTTGCCAAGGGCGGAAATAAAATGTTTGCCGAAGCCTTGAAGGATCTGGACTATTCTATAAAGTTGAAATTTGATTACTCAACAGCCTATGTGAACAGGGCAGCCATAAAAATGGCTAAAAAAGATAAGAAAGGTGCTTGTGAAGACCTTGAAAAGGCCGATGGTTTGGGAAATGAATTAGCTATTCGGCTCATTGAACAGTACTGTAAACACTAAGAGTAGTTAGTTCATTTTAGCAGGAACTACCAATTCAAACCTCGGTATCAAAATCTTAAACGTTTGATTGGTTATGACATCTTCGAAGGAATAGTAGCCTTCCATGTACCCGATGTCTGAACGCAAATTACAACCACTATTATAGCCGTAGCGTTGACCAGGCATTAATACTGGATTTTCACCCACTACACCATCACCTTCGACTACCCGTTTTTCTCCAACAGAATCATAGATGTCCCAATGCCTTTTTAGTAATTGAACAGTTTTATCGCTGCGGTTTTCAATGGTAATAAAATAGACAAAGAAATAATGATTTTCAGCAGGGGAACTCTGCTCATGCCAATACTTGGCTTCGACTGACACTTCTATATTATGTGTACTCGTTCTTACCATTTAACAGCTAAATTAGGAGGATTTGGTTTATCTGTAATCGTAATAAGTTACTTTAACAAATTACCAATTTGGGGTCGATTTATTAATTACGCTGCGGTACAATTGTTCGTACTGCGGTAAAACAGCATTGACATCAAATTTAATAGCCTGTTGATACGCATTAATTTTAAACGCTTTAAGCATATCGGGATTTTTTAGCAGGCTAACAGCTTTTTCGGCCATTCCCTCAATATCACCCACATTGCACAAGAAACCCGTTTTTCCTTCTACATTCACTTCGGGCAAGCCTCCGCTATTTGTGCTAATTACAGGCACTTTAGCAGCCATTGCTTCCAAGGCCGCCAATCCAAAACTTTCTGTTTCAGAGGGGAGAATAAACAAATCGGCAATATTCAGAATTTCTTTAGGGTCGGCCACCTTACCCGCACACGTTACTTCATGTTGCAAGCCCAGCTGACGAACCAATTGCTCAATAGCTTGTTTTTCTGGTCCCTCACCCACTAAAATCAGACGAGCTGGAATTTCTTTGCGCACTCTTTCAAAAATACGCACCACATCCTCCACCCTTTTAACCTTTCTAAAATTTGAAATATGAACCAGTACTGCTTCACTATCAGGCGCATATCGTGTTTTCACTGTCCTGTCGTTAAGGACATCGTATTCTGAAAGATTGATAAAATTGGGAATCACATCGATTCTATTGTCAATTTTAAACGTATTGAGCGTATCCTTTTTAAGACTTTCAGAAACCGATGTAATAGCATTGCTATGATTGAGGGAAAAGCGGATAACCGGCTCAAACGCTGGATCACGACCTACGAGAGTGATGTCTGTTCCGTGCAATGTAGTGATGTAGGGCAGCCAGATTTTTTTCGATTTTAGAATTTGTTGCGCTGTATAAGCAACTGAAGCATGTGGAATGGCATAGTGTACATGAAGAATATCCAATTGCTCGTAAACAGCAACATCTACTATTTTGCTTGCCAAAACACTTTCATATGGCTGATAATCGAACAGTGGATAATCGTTGACGCTGAACTCATGGTAGAATAAATTTTGGTTAAATAAATTTAGTCTGAATGGCTGACTATACGACATAAAGTGCACTTTATGCCCCTTATCTGCCAAGGCAATACCCAATTCTGTAGCAACAACACCACTACCTCCGTAGGTAGGAAAACACACCATCCCAATATTCATAGCACAATTATAGGAAACAAAGGTAATACTATTGACATGGGGAATAATGTTAATCTGGGTTATGAATTTCATTATATAAACAGATTCACTAATCCTTGAATTATTTCCTTTAGAGAGGTAATCCCCTTACCTTTACAGAATGAATTATAAGGTTGGTGGTCTTTCAGAGGAAAAACAGCGGCAACTCGACGCCGGTGAGTTTTTACCGGTAATGGAAGAATTCTATACCATTCAAGGGGAAGGATATCACGCTGGAACCTCTGCCTATTTTATTAGAATTGGTGGCTGTGATGTTGGTTGTCATTGGTGTGATGTAAAAGAAAGCTGGGATGCTAATTTGCACCCGCTTATTGCTGTTGATGCGATTATAGCCCGTGTGGCCAGTACCCCAGCTCAAAACGCCGTGATTACCGGCGGAGAACCCTTGATTTACCATCTTGAATTATTAACCCAAAAGTTACATGCCGCGGGTATTAAAACATTCATAGAAACATCGGGAGCCTATCCGTTGAGTGGTGAATGGGACTGGATATGCCTTTCACCTAAAAAAACCATGGCACCCTTACCCGAAATATATTCGTTGGCCGATGAGCTGAAGGTCATCGTTTATAATCAGCATGATTTTATTTGGGCAGAAGAACAAGCAGCGAAAACTAAGAAAGCGTGTTACTTGTATTTGCAGCCAGAATGGAGTAAACGAGAGAAATTGATGCTAGAAATGGTTGATTACGTTAAAACTCACCCCCGTTGGATGATGAGTTTACAAACTCACAAGTACATGAATATTCCTTAATCTTAGCGAATATATCCGCGATCGATTGCAAATTTCACCAGCCCTAAAACACTTTTCGTCCCCGTTTTTCTAAAAATATTTTTGCGATGCGTCTCAACCGTGCGTTCACTGATAAATAATTCACGCGCAATTTCGGCATTGGTCATTTCCTTGGCAATGCATTCAATAATATCAATTTCTCGATCGGTAAGATTGACTCCTTCACTGATGGGTTGTTGCACTGCTTCGAGAGCTGCTTGAACTTCATCACTAAAATACTCCTTGCCAGCCGCTACAGTTCGAATAGCTCTTAACATTTCTTCCTTACCAGTATTTTTTAGAATGTAGCCATTTACACCAGCTTGAAGCATTTCTCGAATGTGTGAGCGTTCTCCAAACATGCTCAAAGCAATAAATGAGGTCTTTGGCACCTTGTGTTTAAGTTTTCTCACTAATTCAGAGCCTGACATTTCAGGCATATTGATATCTGTTAGCACGATATCAGGCTTTAACATTTGAATTTCTTCACAAGCGAGTATGGGCAGGGTGCATTCTCCCAATAGTGTAATATCACCCTCCTCGGCAAGAATCGCCTTGATACCATCAATCAACATTTGATGATCATCTACAAGGTATACGCTGACTGAATGTGACATTATGCCTCGCAAATTACAGAATTCCAAGAAATTTGCCTATTGCGCGATAGTAACTTTCTGCTACAGCCGCCACCCTTTTATTGACAAGTAAGCCGTCTACCATTGTATCTCTAGCCATTAATGCATAAGATTCCTTTAAATTATCTTGGTACAAGGCTTCTCCATAAACCAAAGGACTATTAATTTTTCTACATAAGGCTAAATTTCTTGCATAGACTCCCTGTTTTGGAGAGGTATTGCAATTTTCAGCCAAGTAGGTGGCGTCTTTCGACGTAGCGATTGGAATATGCAGTACATTAGAAAAAGCTTTTACGGTGAAGTGTGAAAGATCAGCCGATAGGTCAAGGTCTTTTGAAATGAGTAAGCGTACAAAATTTACCAACCCTTCTGGCTTTCCCAAATCTCCTTTGGTCATTGCACCTGGTACAAAAGTCATGGTATAATTATTATCGGTGTGTTTGTTCCATGGCACATTTTTCTCATCGACATTATAATGGATAATAACCGTAAAATCTGGTTTGAACTCATTAATGAGGCGTGCTCTGTTGGCTAATTCAAAATCTCTAAAAAAATCTTTATAAAAAGCAGAAGGACTCACCTTAAGAAGTGCCGCCGCTTTTGGGGCTGCAATGGTTTCTTTTTTTAATAAACTGTCTAAAAGAAACTTTCTTTTTGGTCCTGTAATTTGACTGTATGTATATCCTGTAGAAGTTCGGTCTTTTCCACTTCTTGTTAGATAAGTTATTGCGCCTTGTTGTTGTAATTTTGATTGCAGCAATTGTGCCGTTAAATAGGTCAATTCACTTTCATACAAACGAATGGTGTCGCCGTTAGTCGCTTTAAAATGAAGGTATTTTTGTTCTATGTGCGCATCTTCATCTGTAGCGCAAAAGTGTCCGGGTTCGATTGCAATTCGTAGGCCTTTGAGTAAAGGTTGACGTTGAAAAGAAGGTTGAGTACTAACATGAGTAAGACTATCAAGTTGTTTCTGAGATAACCGCTTGTTTTTTTTCCATTTCAATAGTTTGAATTGCTGGTCGGTGGAGAGCGATTTTAAATGTTCAGAAAATGGTCGCAGTTCATTTTCATACAATGTGACGGTTACAAGTGGGGATTTAATTTGAACAGCATTCGAAGTAAAAACAACAGCATTATTCAGTGAGCCATGAAAATTGAGGTAATTTACAAAGCGACTTTTGGAGTCGGCAATAGTTTGAGCATTAACAAGAATGGGCAACCAGACGAAAATCCGCAATAGTTTGTGCATATTCAAAAATAAAGTACAAACATCACCTATATTTCATATTTTAATGCCGTTATTAAGTAGTCCATGTTAACACCATCACAAGAACTCGCCCTGGCTCTAGAATGCGAAGTTCGTACCTCCCGTTCTGGAGGTGCAGGTGGTCAGAACGTGAACAAGGTCGAAACAAAGGTTGAATTGTTATTTCACCCGGGGAGTTCACTTGTATTGAAACCTAATGAAAAGGCCCTAGTAGCTGAAAAAGCGGGTGAGGAAATTCGTATTGTGTCTGACCGTTTTAGGAGTCAGTTGCGGAATCGCGGCGACGCCTTACGTAAACTAATTACCAAGATAAATGGCTTATTAAAGGTTCAAAACAAAAGAATTCCGACTAAACCAACTAAGGCCAGTCAAGCCAAGAACAGAAGGATTAAGGAGCGGAAAAGTGAAATCAAACGCAACCGTCGACGGTTCGACTAGGAATAACGCTTGGTCTCACCGATTATCGCAAATGCCTACTTACGAATTTTGTTAATCATGATTTTTTTATTGTGTCAGACATCTGAAGTGAATTGGAATTAATATTCCGATATTAAAGCAATACGTTCTAATTCAATAAGAAATAGTTAAAGGATAAAAGGATTAGAAGAACTTTATGGACGTGATACAACTATTATGGACTTCTACACTATTTGTCACAACTTCTCGTGAAAACAATACGGTTTTTACGTAAATTTAATACTTTTTCAAGCCTAAACCCGTTGTTAGAAAAATAGCAAATGGCACGATATACCTCTATTATCACCTTGTTTCTTACAGTCACCTTACATGGACAGGTGCGTAAATACAGTAATGAGTTTCTTAACATTGGGGTTGGCGCGCGCGCGCTTTCGATGGCCAATGCCAATATTACCAGTGTAGACGGTGTTTATGCTGGTTACTGGAATCCCGCTGCTTTAGCAACCCAAAAAGCTGATTTAAGTGCGGCATTGATGCATGCGGAGTATTTCGCAGGCATTGCTAAATATGATTATGCCGGCGTATCGAAGCGAATTGACACCAATAGTGTTGTTGGTATAACACTAGTACGGTTTGGTTTAGACAACATTCTCAACACCATCGATTTGGTAGATGCTAATGGTAACATTGATTATAGTAAAATAAGCACCTTTAATATTGTTGATTTTGCTGGGATGTTCAATTATGCCCGTATCATCAGAAAAGTTAAAGGTTTGGAAGTTGGGGGAAGTGTTAAAGTGATTCGCAGAACCTTAGGATCGTTTGGGGGGGCTTGGGGATTTGGTTTGGATGCTGCTGCTCGCTATGAATACAAAAAATGGAAGTTTGCAGCTGTTGGTAGGGATATTACCGGCACATTTAATGCTTGGAGTTATAATTTAACCCAAAGTCAAAAAGACGTTTTTGCGGCAACAGGCAACGTAATTCCTGTTTCGTCGGTAGAAATTACTGCCCCGCGTTTAGTGTTAGGAGCAGCCTACCCTATCACCTTTTGGAAAAAAAGATTGACCCTGCTCACAGAAGTCAATTTAATAAACACCTTTGATGGCAAGCGGAATACCGTTATCAAAACCAACTTTGTGAGTCTCGAACCCGCTTTCGGATTTGAGTTGGGCTACAAAGACCTGGTATTTATTCGCGGGGGTCTCGGAAATATTCAACAACAACTTAATGAGCGCTCAACGTATTATGTTACAACTGCTCAACCCAATTTTGGCGTTGGTATCAAGTACAAAATATTTTCGTTGGACTACGCTATTACAGATATTGGCGACCGTTCTGTTGCCTTGTATTCCAATATTTTCTCCTTAAAAGTTGATTTTAACCGGAAAAAGCCGTGAAAAAACTCTACACCCTCCTACTTCTTTTATGTTTCTCATCGACCCTTGTTTCCCAGAATTATGGTCACGAGTGGATTGATTACAATGCTAAGTATTATAAATTTCCTGTTAATAAAGCGAGTGTCTACCGGATAGATTCTACTGTTCTTTCGACGGCCTTCAATCTTAACACAGCTGACCCACGAAATTTTAGAGTCTTTTTAAATGGAAAGGAGCAGAAAATTTATGTTCGTGGGGAATCAGATGGGAAAATTAATACCAACGATTATGTGGAGTTTTTCGCTGACCCTGCTGTGTATGCCCTTGATTCCTTGCTTTATGATGGTATTAGTTATGTGCCAGGTAGGTTTACACCGCTCTACAGCGACACAGTTTATGCCTTCATAACTGAATCGTCAACCTCTTCCTCGTTTAGATTAACCTATATTTCTGATACAGTAGCAACAGGGATTACTGCATCACCCTTTTTCTACTCTACTCAATACAAAGCATTTAGAAACACCTACAATGCAGTTGAATCGGAAATCGAAAACAGTGTAAGTGATCCTGTATATACACAGGCGGAAGGTTGGGGATTAAAAGTGCAAAAGGGACAAACCGCTACTTTTAACTTTGGCTCCATTTATCCCTATACGGTTACCCCACTAAGTTTTGTTATTAATACCGCTTTTTCTGGAATGATTAGGGACCAATCCATGAGTCCCGATAATGACATAAATGTTCTTTATCTCAATAAAACCAATTCTCAAATCCCACTAGAGCAATTGAGTTTTACGGGATACACACCATTCAAAAAGACTTACAACATCAACGCTCAAAACATTGACAATGGGTTTTCGTTGCTTTTTCAAGTACCAACCACCTACACCCATAGCATGTTGAGTTTACTGCATTATGCGCACATTTACTATCCAAGGCGCACTGAATTAGGAAACGATGTTTCCGTTTACATGTACCTGGGGGATAATATCAATTCCACCAAAACAGTTTACAATTTCAGCAATTTTCTATCGAGTCCTGCCTACTATTGTTATGATTTAACCAATGGAAGGCGGATTGACACCCGATTTGATAATGGACAACTCCGTGTTCTAGTACCCAACGGAAATGGTAATAAAAAGTGTTTTCTAATTTCAGAAACAGCCATTATTCAGGTTGGCGCCTTAAAACCTGCAGGAAACAATGGTACATTCCCTAACCTTCCACAATTACTTGGTCAGACCAATTACCTAATTATTTCAGGAAGTGGCTTGTTGGCGGGTTCCAATCAATATAGCAACTATAGAAATTCAGCGGCAGGTGGCAACTATAATACTGGAGTTGTCGATATCAAGGATTTATATGAGCAATTTGCCTTTGGTTGCAATCAGCATCCGTTGGCAATACGAAACGCCTTGCGATATTGGAAGAAAAATGCCAATCCCAAATATGTCTTCTTAATTGGAAAAGGCATTCGGTGTGATTTTATTAATGGTGGTAACATGTACGAAAACCTGGTGCCAGCCATGGGGTCACCCGTATCGGATTTATTGTATACAAGTAATCTTTCGTCTGGAGGCAATTGGTACACCCCCGAAATACCAATTGCCCGATTATCAGCAAAGAAGGATTACCATATTACCAGTTACCTTAATAAAGTTATAACTGCAGAAGCAACGCCGCCTGGCGAATGGAACAAACGGGTGCTGCATTTTATTGGTGGTGATAATCAAAATTTAGTAAGTGACATTACACAGTACATGGGTTATTTCAAAAGTATAATAAGGGATACCTTGTGGGGAGCTAACGTAATCACATTTAATAAAACCTCTACAGAACCCGTTCAAACCGATATTTCAGAAAGTATACGCAAAGCCATCAACGATGGAGCCGGCATAATAAATGTTTTTGGACATGGCGCCAGAGAAGCCTTGGATTTATCCATTGACGATCCTTCAAAGTATAACAATGCAGGAAAATTACCCTTGTTCATTGCACTATCTTGTTTTACAGGTGATTTATATGATCAGGATACGGTTTCAGTGAGCGAGCGTTTTGTACTTTATCCCAACCGAGGCAGTATTGCCTTTCTTGCTCCGTCGGGATATGGAACCGATTTTGCGATGAATCATTACGGTCAAGAATTTTACCGTCAAGCTTCACGCTTTCATTACAACGATGGAGTTGGAGATATGCAACTCGGGGCAGCGGTTGAAACTGGAAAATCAGATCAAGCCATTATACGTTTTCTGTCCCATTACATGGTGTTGCATGGCGACCCTGCTGTAAAACTTAATAAAGATCTATTACCCGATTACGAAATCAAGAATAGTGGTGTCACAACCGATTTGCTCAGCTATACCGATTCAATTGGTATAAAGGTAAAATACAGCAGTTTAACCCGGTCGATTAATGACACCATGTTTATTCGTATTGTGCGCGAATTGCCAAATGGTGACTCCATGGTGGTGATAAAAAAACCTTTAGCGGCTATGTACATGGACAGTGTTCAGTTTTTTATGCCTATCGATTTTGACAGAGGATTTGGCTTGAACCGTTTCAAAGTTAAACTTGACCCAAATAATTTGATTGTAGAAAAGAACGAGACTAATAATTCAACGATTGGCTCTATAGATGTGTTTATAGCTGGGGCTGACCTATTGCCCATCTATCCTTACAAATTCGCCATTGTTCCAACTACGGGCAGTATTACCTTAAAGGCCAGCACCAACGATCCATTTGCTCCACTCGCCACCTATGTTTTCCAATTAGACACCACCGATAAATTTTCACCCCCAATGAAAACCTTTACGATCAGTAGTCGTGGAGGTGTAATAGAATGGCCATTGCAGTTGACAGGAAAGGACAGCAGTGTTTATTTTTGGCGAGTGAGTCGTGATAGTTTGTCGCCACAATCTGGGTATTTGTGGCGTGAAAGTTCATTCCAAACTATTGGCAATAAGCGCGGTTGGGGACAAGCCCATTTCTATCAGCATAAAGGAAATCAGTTTAAATTTATTTTATATCAAAGGAATACAAGATCGTATAATTTCTTTAGTTCGATGCATTCTATTGCATGTAGAACGGGTATAAATCCTAATCCTGCTTTATTCGAATACAATTATTGGTTTGACACAGGTGATGGAGATATTTGGTCGTCCGCGTTTGATGGGTGGAACTTTGCAGTTTTCGATTCAATTTCTGGTTATCCTCAATTGGTTTATAGCACTAATCCAAATGCAACTGGTCCTGGACCCTTTAACTGTTGTGTAGAACATGCAGGGCCAAGAAAAGTTTATTCATTTGGTGCCATCACGGCCTGTGGTTCCTTTCCAAATTGGAAATCGAACATGGAAAATTTCATTAATTCCATTCCAAATGGTTGTTATGTTTTGGGTTACAGCACAGGATTGACAGCTGGAAACAACTACTCAGGCAATTCTACATTTCCAAATTCATTACAAACAGCCTTTGAAGGAATAGGCGCAAAAAAAATCAGAACAACACCTGATACCGTTGGTTACATTTTCTTTGGTCGAAAAAAAGGAGGAATTAGCAGAGAATCGATAGGTGCGACCAAAAAATCAGTCGTTTGGCTTTACGACAGTGTTCCAGGGATTTGGAATTATGGAAGCATTATTTCGGAAAAAATTGGTCCCTCTGCCAAGTGGAATAGTCTTCACTGGCGAGTGACGGCTGATGCAAGTGACTCAACTATTTTGAAAGTCGTTGGTATTCGTCCCAATGGCGATGCAGACACCCTAGCCTATTTGCCTAAGGACAGCATGGATATTAATCTTGCAAGCTATATTGATCACAACGTCCATCCTTACATGCGGTTGGTGATGTATACAAAGGATAAGCAACTAGGATCACCTGCCACTTTAAACCGTTGGCAAGTCTTATATGAAGAATTACCTGAATGTGCAGTGAATCCATTGCGCGGTTTTGAAGCCATAAAGGACACTGTTCAACAAGGCGAACCTGTCACCCTTCGAATACCCATTGAAAACGCTGGTGCATTGCCATTTAAAGATTCGGTGCTTATCCACTATTGGTATGAAACACCTGATAGAAACAAATTAGACCTTCCCGATCACCTTATTCCTGGTCCCTTTACTGCCGGACAAGTGTGGTTTGACACCATAAAAGTGGAGTCTACCAAGTTGACGGGTAATAACACCTTATGGATGCAAGTGAACCCAAACACTGCCAGTCGTTACCAACCTGAAATGTTTGCATTCAATAATTATTTAAGTCGGCCATTTAGAGTAACTACTGATAACATCAATCCCCTTTTAGACGTGACGTTTGATGGCATTCGCATCATGAATGGTGAAATTATTTCACCTAAACCAACCATATTAATTACCTTAAAAGATGAAAACCAGTTTTTACTGCTTAACGACACCTCTGCCTTCAAACTAAGTTTGCAAGCACCAGGTGGAGCCCTAACTCCCCTTTATTTTGCCCAAGGATTGCAATTTACTCCCGCCACTAGCAAGAAAAACAGTGCGTCAATACTGTATACACCAACCTATACTTTGGATGGACTGTATACCTTAAAGGTTCAAGCCAGCGACCGTAGTAACAATAAATCTGCCAGTTCAGATTACATCATTACATTTGAAATCGACAACCATCCAGCAGTAACCAATGTGGTCAATTATCCAAACCCATTTTCAACTAGTACGCGGTTTGTATTTACATTGACAGGAAGCGAAATACCAGAAGTCTTTACCATTCAAATTATGACTATATCAGGTAAAATAGTTAGAGAAATAAAGCGGGAAGAGTTGGGCACCATTCGCATAGGCAGAAACATCAGTGAATATGCATGGGATGGCAAGGATGATTATGGAGATCGATTAGCTAACGGTGTGTATTTATACCGTGTTTTGGTGCGGTTAAACGGACAAAGAATCGATTTACGCAGTACCAGTGTGGATCAGTATTTCACGAAGGAATTTGGCAAAATGGTGATAATGCGATAAAGCCGTCACTGCCTTCATTTTTTCTTATTTTTGCGGATATGAAGGAAAACCGGCAAGCCCCACTTATTGAGTCAGATTTTCAGATTAAATTCAATCAATGGAGTAACAAAAACGACAAGAAGCTTTACATAGGGTTTCTTGTAATTTGCATTTTATTCTCCTTTCTCTCTTTCAATGCCCGTATCAGTGAAGCCCATGATGATGCTCTTTATTTAGAGGGAGGATGGCGGTATGTCAATGAATTTCCAAACTTTTTTTATACCCAAAATGCGCCGCTGTATGTTCTGTTTCTTGGAGCCCTAATTAAACTGTTTGGTTTCAAACTCATGCTATTTAAATTCTTCTCCGTCATTTTTAATCTGACAGGATTAGCCTTATTTTATCAAGCATTCAAAGGTCGGCTTCCGGCATTGGTTTTTTTACCTGTTGTCTTTTTTCAGGCGGTTAACTACTTAGTCATGTATTATGCCAGTATGACCTTTACTGAGGCGTTTTACTTTTGTTTACAAGGCTTTTTCTTTTATAGGGCCATGAAAATCGTGGATTTAACCGAAAAGGTCGAACCAGATTTACGATCGCAATGGCAAAATTGGTTGTGGTTAGGACTATCAATGTTTTTGATGAGTACAGCTAAAAGTGCTGCAATTGTGGTGATTCCTGCCATGGTACTTTACTTTTTCATGAATAAAAAAATGAAAGCCATCGTTTATACGGTGGGCGCCTACCTAATTTTCAAAATCATTTATGAAGCGCTCGTTCGATTAATCTGGGGTGCACAAAACCAATTTGCAGGGCAGGGCAAAATTCTATTGCAAAAGGACCCTTACGATATTTCAAAAGGCAATGAAGATGTAGGAGGTTTTGTTAGCCGGTTAATCGAGAATACCAATTTATCACTCAGCAAACGGTTTTACCAATTACTTGGTTTTATGGACGAAGGTTCCCTTGAAACCAATTGGTTTTTAACCCTTCTCACATTAGGACTAGCCTTGCTTGGATTTTGGTTTGCATTAAAAAGCAAGAATAAATTGCTGCTGCTTGCAGCGCTATTTACAGGAGCGCAATTAGCGTTATCGTATATTATTCTACAAGTTCGATGGGATCAGCCCCGCATAACCTTGGTTTGTATGCCGGTGGTGTTGTTTTTAATGTTGTATGCCTTGTACCGCTTAACAAGCAAGGGTGGATTTGGTCAAATGGCCTTTGTTATGATAATCCTTGTCATGTCAGGTTCTGTGCTCGGTTCTACTTTTACACGTGGGATGAAAAACCTTCCGATTGTAAAGAAGAACATGAAGGGAGATAAATACTATGGGTACACTCAGGACTGGCAAAACTTTTTAAGATGCAGTGAATGGTGTGCAGATAATTTGTCGACCACCGATTTAGTCGCCAGCCGTAAAGCACCTATGAGTTTTGTATACGGTAAGGGAAAAAAATTCTTTCCCATCTATAGTGTAATCAAAAAGGATAGCACCACTAACCAATCGCATCCAGATAGTGCCCTTGCCTTCTTTAAAAAGAACAATGTAACCCATATAATGTTAGGTCACTTGCGCTTAAATCCCGCAGAGCAAGCAAACGGATACATAAATACCATCCATAATATCTTGTTTCCAATTGCCAGACAGTATCCAAATAAATTAGAATTGGTGCACGTGGAGTCGATGAATGGCTATTCTGTTGATCCAGCATTAACCAGAAATCCTGCGCAATTGATTGTTGAAGCCGGTCAATTTGAAGAGTGTTATGTATTTAAAATCAATTATTGACATTCATGAGTTTTAGCATCAAACTTGGCAACTTTCTGTATAAAAACGCCTTTAGTCTCTACCGCCCCCTTTATACCCTATTTAAGAACCGTCAGGATGCCTTTGAGATTAGTTTATTAAAGGAGCACATTAAACAGGGACAAGTAGTTGTAGATATTGGGGCCAACATTGGCTTTTATGCTAAAATACTGGCTGAGATTGTAGGCGATAATGGTCGTGTACATTGTTTTGAACCCGATCGTACCAATTATAAGTATCTAAAAGAATTTATTGACAAGGATAAAAGAATTGTCCACTACAATGCCGCAGTTGGCGCCTCTGCCTCTACTCTTAAAATTTATCTATCCGATACCCTTAATGTTGATCATCGCACCTATGAACCCGAGCATTACGACCGTGTAGAAGAAATACCATGCGTTGCCATTGATGCCATTTTTGAAAATCAGCCTATAGATTTTATTAAAATGGACATTCAAGGATATGAACATGAGGCCCTGAAGGGGATGAAGAAGACCTTTGAAAAGAATCCCTCACTAAAAATCATTTCTGAATTTTGGCCCTACGGATTGAGAAAATCCGGTTCTTCAGCCCTGCAGTACTTTGATCAACTCACTGAATTAGGGTTTAAATGTGCCTTAATAGAAAATCAAATCACCAAGCAACTTTTGAGAAGCACGGTTGAGAAATTAAACAATGAACCGGAAGAAAAGTATTACAATATCCTTGCCTGGCGCTAATGTTCAAGAAGTACACGATACCATACGACCTCGATGATCCCCGTGCCACCTTGGCGCATCGTGACATCATATTAAACAAACCCTATTTAAAAAGGCTTTACGAAGACTATTACGCCGTTTTTCTTGAAGAATCATTAACCGTGCCGGCAGGAAAAAAATTAGAAATTGGCTCTGGAGGCGGATTTCTGAATCAGTTTACAAAAGGTTTTATCACCAGCGACATCCTACCATTAGAAGGTGTTGATATGACTTTTAGTGCCGAGCAAATGCCGTTTGAACAGCGTGAGCTCGCCTGTATTTGTATGTTAAATGTGTTTCATCACATTCCTAAGCCATACCTTTTTCTTAAGGAAGCTGAGCGAACTTTAACTTCTGGAGGGCGCATTATTATGATTGAGCCCGCTAATTCTCTATTAGGGCGATTTATTTATCGTCGTTTCCATCACGAGCCCTTTGAGCCTGCGGGAGCAAGAGAAATCGCCCCAGGAAATCCCCTATCAAATAGCAATCAAGCCTTGCCATTCATCTACTTTGAGCGCGATATTGAATTGTTTAAAACCGAATTTCCCGGATTAAAAATCACTAAAATAAAGTACCACACCCCTTTTTCGTACATTATTAGTGGAGGTGTTTCGCGCAGTGCCATGTTACCTAGTTTCATGTTCACCTTCATTCGAGGAATTGAAAAGCTATTACAGCCTTTTTCACGCAGTTTAGGCCTATTTTGCACCGTTGTTATTGAACGACGCTAATTTTCAATTGATTATATTTGAAGTTCTGAATTTTAGACTGTGAATCAGGCATTGGCATATTTTGAAAACCTTGGTAGGAAACGGAAAGAACGACGCTTTAACAAGTATTATTGGCAAGAAATTACCAATTACGCCGCTTATTTTTCTCATGAAGATGGGTCTGTATTAGAAATTGGTTGTGGCAATGGCGATTTACTAGCAGGGATAAAAGGCAGACAGAAGACAGGAATCGATTTTTCTTCCACTTTCATTGATTGGGCAAAAGAGAAGCATGCTGGTAAAAACATCGAGTTTGTGCTGATGGATGCCAACCAGATTGAATTGAACAAGACCTATGATTTGATAATCATTAGTAATCTTATTGGCTTTGTAAGCGACATTCAACAAGTCTTTGAACAAGTTAGAAAATGTTGTCATCAGAACACGAAAGTGATCGTTCAATATTATAATTCGTTTTGGGAGCCCATTATCAAATTGTCTGAGACAATTGGCCTAAAACAAAAAACACCTACACAAAACTGGCTAAGTACACGAGATATCAATAATTTGCTTTACATCTCTGGTTTTGATGTTTACCGAAATAGTAAACGGTTGATCCTTCCCATTTATCTACCAATACTTTCATTTATAGCTAATAAATACCTTGCCAAATTTCCATTTTTTCGGTTCTTTAGTTTCAATATTTACAGTTTTGCCAAACCCCTTGCCAGCTCTGAAGATGGTCACTGGTTAAAAAAATATTCTACCAGTGTTGTTATTCCTGCGCGCAATGAAAGTGGAAATATTGAAAATGCGATACTGCGACTTCCTAAATTTGGTAAGGAAGTAGAAATCATTTTCATTGAAGGAAATAGTACCGATGATACTTGGGAGAAAATTCAGGAAATTCAGAAAAAATATGCCGCAACCCATACTATAAAAATCGGTCAGCAAAAAGGCAAAGGCAAGGCTGATGCTGTGAGAGAAGGATTTAAATTGGCCACCGGTGATATATTGATGATTTTGGATGCCGATCTCACTGTTCCCCCAGAAGACCTGCCAAAATTCTACAATGCCATTGCCAGTGGCAAGGGTGATTTTATCAATGGCACTCGATTAGTTTATCCTATGGATAAAGAAGCCATGCGGTTTCTTAATTACCTTGGCAATCACTTTTTTAGTTGGGCTTTCACTTGGCTATTAGAGCAGCGATTTAAAGATACCCTCTGCGGAACCAAGGTTATGTTTAGGGAAGATTATTTAAAACTAATGGTCAATAGAAGCTATTTTGGTGACTTTGATCCCTTTGGTGATTTTGATTTACTGTTTGGTGCTCACAAGTTGAATTTAAGAATTGTAGAGGTGCCTATTCGTTATAGGGAGCGTACTTATGGTACCACCAATATTTCTCGATTTAAACACGGATTGATATTGCTAAGAATGTGTGCATTTGCGAGTCGTAAGTGCAAATTCATTTAAATGGCACCAATTCTGCTGGCAATCGCTAACTTTTGCAAATTCATTCCGACCTGGTATAAAACTTACTAAATTAGTTGCTGCATGCAACACTTGAAGTTAATAACATTTGTCGGCCATTTCGTTTTTCTGGCAGGTGTATTGAATGCGCAGTTGATACGACTTGTTGCTCCTACCCAAGGTAGTTCTATTTATGTAATTCGCTTGAAGGAATCTGGATTGACAGGACGGGTGTCTACCGATACCCTATTTCTTGGTATTGATAGCTGTGTCTATAAAAAGAACACAGAGCACGTCCTTATTCTCCAAAAACTTAAGGGCTATCGGTTGTCAACACAATTAATTGACGATCACTATATCAGTACCAATGGCAAAAAAATCACTTTAAAAAAGCTGCAGGCCATCCCACTTGGTAAGTCAACGGATAGCCAGAAATTGGTGCAGGAAGTCAATTTTCAAATAAAGAACAAGAATATCAGAATAAATAACTTCGAAAACTATAGCGATTATCTCAAAGGAAAGGTTGAATCATCAACTGTACAAGACGTTACGTTCTCAATTGAAGTAGATGAACTGAGTGATTACGCCAACAATTTTTTCGTTAACTACAAACATCTTGACACGAGTGCCTATAAGAAATTCAATCTTAACATTTACGATAAAATTGAGTTTAAAGTCCAAGTTGACCGTGTGGTTTTTAACGTCGTTGGAAAATATAGTCAGGTCGACCTCACTTGCCAAGTCAAGTTTAACGAATTTTTTTTAAAAGGTGGGTATTTTGAGAAGAAGTACCAAGTAACATCCAATTTTATTGTGAGTTCTGCTAGTGACCCCATGCAGCTATTTACTGATGGCATTGAGGAATTATTACTTTCCCTTTTAAATGATCCGGAATTAATTCCAGCGATGCAAAACATGGAAGCCAATTTTTCAGCTTTAGTAGATAGCCTTCCCCCCATAACAATGGTCGGTAGCAACAGTAGTGACTATTCTCTGGAGAACGCTGTTAGCTCTGTGGTTACAATACAACTAACAAACGGTCATGGTAGTGGCTGTGTGCTTTCAGCAGATGGTTATATTGTTACCAATTTTCATGTTGTTGGAGGTGATAGTGCAAAAATTAACATCTTGTATTCTGACGGTAGTACAAAGCCTGCTAGATTTATTAGAGGTAATCCGATATATGACCTAGCTTTGATTAAAGTAGACACTACTTTTACTACTACCATAAAACGTTCATTAAAACCCGCAAGTTTAGGGTCCGATGTGTATGCCATAGGCACGCCGAAGGATTTGAACCTAGGACAAACTATAACAAAAGGGATCGTATCAGCTAAGCGTCAATTTTCAAACAAAACCTATATTCAGTCAGATGTAAGTGTGAATGGCGGTAATAGTGGAGGCGCCTTGGTGAACAAAGATGGACTACTGGTAGGAATTGTTAACGCAAAGTTGGTTGGCGTAGGTGTTGAAGGCGTTAGTTTTGCTATACCTGTAGAGTACATAGAAAAAGCATTAAAAATTGAGTGGAAGTAATAGCAGAAGGGATTGTATGAAAAAGAACATTTTCATTTTCTTATTATTGATAGGTGGAGTTTTTGAAGGAGCTGCACAAAAAATAAAATTAATTGCTCCACAAAGTGGAACTAGCATTAAGGTGATATCTCGACCTGACCCGTCCATTATTGATGAACCCTTGTTTAATTACTCCATCAACGATTGGTATCTGTCGTCTATTACTTCTGGCCCTCAACAACGAAAATCGAGTGGTAAGCAGGATACTTTTTTTGTGGCCATTGACAGTGGTTTTTTTAAGATTAAGAAAAATGAAAACCTTGTGTTGGTTGAACGTGAAGGCTACTTACCAAATATTGAATTGGTGAACCCTGATTGGCTAAAAGGTAACAAGAAAAGAATTGAATTAAAGCCGTTGGACAGAACACCCATCAGGTCTCAAAACGCCCCACAAATAAGGGTTCGAAAAGTTTCGTTCAATGTTCCACCGAAAGGTTTTGTACAACGGTATTACGAGAGTTATTATGAATTTCAAACCGATTTAATTGACCATGTATTTACTTCTGGTAAAACCTTTGAGATTGAAAATTCAGTCTTTAGGAATTATGCCAATATTGAATTAGCACGTCTTGGTTTTTTAGATACGTTAAAAACCAATGGACTCAAGCAAGCTGCAACGATTGACCTTAGTTATGATATTAGCAGAATTACAGAATATAAATTCGGTAATTATTGTTTTGTTGAGTTGAAAATTTTGGTCAAGTTGCCAGAGTCGTTTGGTTTAAATCAGAATAAAATTTACACCGTTAGAAGTAAAATTGGTTATGATGAATCACCAGAAAATTTTGCCAATAACCGTGAGTTAATAGCCGATGCAATTAGCAGAGTATGCCTGTTTTTACTAAAAGACGAAACACTGTACGAGTACTTTCACAATTCTGAAACTCTCAACAAACCTGTTGTTCCCACTCACACAATTAGTGCCAAATCGAGTGAACCAAATTTAGAGAACGCCGCCTTAGCGGTTGTTACTATCATCACCGATGATGGACATGGCAGCGGCTGTTTTATTGGTAATGAGGGGTACTTAGTGACAAATTATCATGTAATTGCCAATGACAGTTTGCACATTAAAATTCTATTTCAAAATGGTGTGAAAAAGCCTGCCGTGTTGCTGAAATCAAACACCACAGCCGATTTAGCACTGTTGAAATGCGACACTACAATAGGAACACCCTTAGTGTTATCGCCTAAAGCAAGTAAACTCGGCGCTGATGTCTTCGCTATAGGTACGCCTAAGGATATTAACTTAGGTCAATCCCTTTCGCGTGGTATCATTTCAGGGATGCGGGTGATAGACGGGAGAAACCTTATTCAATCAGACGTGAGTGTAAACGAAGGTCATTCTGGTGGTGCGTTAGTAAACCGAGACGGTTATCTTGTTGGAATTATCTGCAGTAAACTGGTGGGAATTGGTGTTGAAGGGGTAAGTTTTGCTATCCCTTCCACCGAAATCGAAAAATTACTTGCGATACAGTTAACCAACTAAGCGGTTATAGTTGCGCAACATAATCCCTGAAATTATTTAAAATGGCTTGCCAACCGGCTTGCTGCATTTCAACGGGGTTCATGCTTTCAGGTTCAAAGTGCTGAACAACTTCGACGCCATGCGCCGATGGATTAAAAATGACTTGAACTTTTCTTCCGTCCCCTAGTGTGTAAGCAATTTCTTGATGGGGAATTACACTATCATAAATGCCGCTAAAATCAAACGACATGCTGCCATCTTTTGCCGCCATAGTGTATGAAAAAACACCACCTGGTCGTAAATCATTTTTTGCTTGAGGGCAATGCCATTCTGCTACTGCAAAATTCCATTTAACAATGTGTTGCGGATTGGTAAAGGCTTCCCAGACTTTTTCTATTGAACTGTCAATATTAACTCCAATGGTGATCATAAGTCAATTTACGTATTATTTCGATATGGTCGTTTTTTGTCCGGTGGCTAGAAAATAAACAACCAAACCGGCAAGAACGGTCACCAAACCGTACAAACTTTCAACGGGGCGACTGGTAACAATATTCCAACTGGTCCAAAAAATAATAGCTAAAAACAACAACGGGGTAAATGGATAGAAGGGCGTTTTGAAGGGCCTTTCTATTTCTGGAAAACGGTACCGGAGCACGAAAATACCTGCTACAGTAAGGAAAGTAAATACATTTAAAGTAAAGCTCACATACGTAATCAATGACTCAAACGAGGACGTTAATACGAGTACAAGAGCAATAACGCTTTGAAACATAATGGCGACATAGGGCACATTATTTTTATTCGAGATGGCCAGGAAGCGAAGTCCGTGGATGTGTTTACCCATGCTCTGCGTTACGCGTGGACCCGCTAATATCATAGCTGATATGGTTGAAACTAAAAGCAATGCAATAACTAGACTCATAAATTGTCCGACGTGTGGACCAAAAATATGACTTGCGCTAACATAACCAACTTCCACCACTCCTTCCAATTCATTCATAGGTACCGTGTAAAGAAACACATAATTGAGCGTGGCATAGATGACTAGCACCACCAAGGTGCCAACAATTAAGGCTCTTGGTAAAGCCTTTTGTACATTTTCCATTTCACCAGCCACATAGGCTGCCGCATTCCATCCGCTATAAGCATATAATACATATATCAACGATCCTGCAAAGGTACCAGAGAAGACCTCTTGCCAATCGGCAGCAGCAGCTGTAATTGTTAATTCATGAGCCGGTTGATAAAACAAACCAAATCCAATAAACATCCCAATACAGATCACTTTTATCCAGGTGAATCCTCTTTGGAAAACGCTACCAGCTTTAAGATTAAAACTATGAATAAGGGTTATGAGTACGATAATCGTAACCGCTAATCCAATTGGATTTACGTTGGGGTATATTTTGTTTACGTATTTAGAAAGTGCAACTGATGCGGCTGCAATTGGCGCAGCGAAGCCGACAGTTACACTTACCCAACCACTTAAGAAACCAATCGCTGGGTGGTATAATTTGGATAGATAATTATATTCGCCGCCACTTTGGGGTAAGGCAGCACCAATTTCGCCGTATACTAAGGCGCCACAAAGAGCAAGAACACCACCAACCACCCATAACATCATTATTGCAAACACCGAGTGGGTACCAGCAATTTGGAAACCTAGGCTGGTAAAAACCCCAGTTCCAATCATATTGGCAATGACAACGGCAACAGCTGTATTAAAGGCGATTTTATGCACGCGTATAAAGGCCTCAAATGTAAAGAAAAAGTTGTGTAACTATGGCTTGCAAACAGGAAGTTGCTAGAACCTTAAAACCATACCAAGCGTGCTCGAATTGCCAGCAAAGGCCACTTTCGCAAAAGTATAATCAAAAGTAAATCGTTTAATGTTCATATGAATACCAACGCACAAGCCATTCACTCCTCGTTTTAAGGGGATGTTCATTTCGGACTGCCTTCTAAAATTATAGCCTAATCTAACGTGGAAATTTTTTGACAATAAAATGTCGGTACCCACTACCAAGTGACGCATAAAATTCCCTGCCCGGCTAGCAAATCGGGCTGAAAACTGTTGAAAGCCTGAAGAATCAATAGCTGTTGTGGTGCCAAAACTACTAGAAGTACCTGTTGTATCGACTGGACTAATATAACTCACCTTCCAATTTAACAAATTATCATATACCATGTATAAACGAAAGGGGGCTTTTTCTACCTTTTTACTAAGTCCCAATTGAACCGTTGTAGGCAAGGCGGTAGCACCCACCCCAAGGTCATTCCATATAATTCCCAAATTTTGGGTGAGTAAACTTATCGTCAGTTCCCTTTTATTGTGGTATATAACACCAAAATCAAGCGCATTACCACTGGCACGATACGTTTCATATTGCGAAAAGAAGGTTTTGACAACCGCACCGATTTGAAAACAAGTATCTGCAAAAGTTCTAGCATAGTTTAGATTGATTGAAACGTCAGATGCTTTAAAATCCCCTAAGCTGTTGCCATTTTGATCGTAACCCTTAAAAGTTCCATAGTTGAACGACGCTATAGACACCATCGCTGTACCATTTGCTCCAATTTGTTGGGCATAACCAGCATAGAGCAAATTGATAGAAGAAACATAGTTGTTGTAATTAAAAATGACGTTCCTATGCATGGACTTATTAAGAGCAGCCGGCTGATTATAAACCAGGCCAATATCATTTCCCCAGAGAGCCATACTGGTTCCACCTGAAGAAGCCGCACGTGCAGTAACGGGTAACTTAAGAAAATTGTAGGCATACTTCCCCCCTATTTGGCCGAAACCAATTAAAGGAAGACACATTAGAAACAGGAGCCAGCGTTTCACAGATAAAAAACGTCAATATACGGGGAATATTGCCTGTTTATAGGCTCATGATGTCTTTTAATTTAACAGCCTGGCGGCGTGAAATTTCCACTTCCCTACCGTCCTTCATTTTTAGATTCAATCCTCCATTGAACCAAGGCTCGATGGAAGCTACGTAATCCAAATTCACAATGTGCCTACGGCTAGCCCTGAAGAATTGTTTTTCGCTTAAACGTGTTTCCAGGCTATTTAAACTTCTTAGAATTAGCGGTCTAAAATTCTCAAAATAAACGCGAACGTAATTCCCTTCCGATTCAAACAATCGGATAGCATTCATTTTCACCAACCAGCATTTATCACCATCCTTTACAAAAACGGTATCATCAACCCCCAATGGTGCATTATTTTCCCCTTTTGATCCACCTTCCTTAATCAGTAATTTTCTAACTGTTTCAGCTAAACGATCAGGATTGACCGGTTTTACCAAGTAATCAAACGCGTTTAATTCGAAGGCCTTAATAGCATGTTCATCAAATGCGGTGACAAAAACCACATCGACCATTGCGCTAATTTCTTCTGCCAATTCCAATCCTGTCTTGCCCGGCATTTGGATATCACAGAAAATGATATCGGGTTTGTGTTCTTGAATACTTTTCATGGCAGACATCGCATCTGCACACTCAGCAACCACTTCAATTTCTTTATGGATACTGAGTAAATTTTTTAATTCTTGACGCGCAAGACGTTCGTCATCAATAATAATAGCCTTCATAGAACTTCATTAACAAGTTGGTGAATAATAGGAATTTTAATTTCGACATTAACGCCATCAGACATTTCTGTCAAACGAATAGCGCCTTTGTTACCATAAAGTAGATTCAAACGTTGTTTGCTATTCACAAAACCAACCCCTGTTTCAGGTTGGGCGTGGTTTAATGAGCCGGTATTGAAAACAGAAATACGCAGAACGGTTTCATCGGTTAGAATAGTAATACGGATATCGCCTCCTCCAGGAATTTTTGCAATACCATGCTTGACGGCGTTTTCAATTTGGGACTGTATAATAAACGGTGGAATCATACAATGATGCCCCGCTGGGTCAATGCTCATTTCCACCCGTAATCGTTCTTCGTAACGTATTTTTTCGAGTGACAAATAATCGTTTACCAATTCCATTTCTTCGGCTAACGTTATTTCTCGGCTCTTGTCTAATTGTAAGGTTTTTCTTAAAATATTCGACAGGCGGGTAACAGCCATTTTTGATCGTTCTGGATCTTCGTCCACCAAGGCCCTAATACTATTTAAACAATTAAAAATAAAATGTGGATTGAGTTGCGATTTGAGTCGATTCAACTCTGATTCCTTGCTAACTGCCAGGTATTTCAATGCTTCAATTTCACTTTTCTTGTATCCTTCAAAGTACTTAAATCCTAAATAGATCACATTCCAAACACAAAAAACAACCGAAAAGCTAAAGACATATATCGTACCCCAGACTAAATCAAAGCTGAATTCCTTTAAAATAAATAGGTTGAGGAGCAACCAAGCTAAGCCGAAAAATAGCAACCCGTTTATTAAGCTAGAAGCAATGATATAACCTATTTGAAGGGGAATAGGTCTGCTCATTATTCTGTTCTTTTTAATGAACTTCCTGTTCATATGGGATAAGAAAATCCCACCTGGAACCATTAAAAAATACACCGCATAATCAAAAAAGGAATAGCGGGTAATGAGTCCGTCAGTTATCGAATTAAGTATGATATAAGCCGACCAACCAATTACCTGACTGTACCAGTAGATATTTTTACGGTTAGATGGCATCGTTTAATTTGAAATGGTCCAGTCGTTCGCAAACTGGCATCGGTACTCCGGTTCAATGCGTATGTACATGTTTTTCGAACGAGTTTTGATCCATTCCTTCTTTTGGTTGTTTTGTCGCATGATCATTGCCATGTTCATGATTCGTTGATAATCTTCTTTAAGATTTGCCTTATGGGGATCAATGCGTGATTTCAACTTAATGATTCTGAATCCCGGTTTTCCATCCAAGCCGTAATATTCGTAAGGTTTAGAAATATCACCCGGAACCATGCCTGATAAGGCAGGGATTAATTTCGAATCCATTTTACTTAATATTTCATTGTCAAATCGGGTTGAGGCATTGGATGGATTAACCATTAATCCGCTGTTTTGTTTAGTATCAGCATCATCGCTAAACCGTCTTACCGCTTCTTCGAAAGTAATAGTCCCTTTTTTAATTTCTGCATAAATAGAATCCAACTGTTGTTTGCAGTGGATATAGTCTTCATTCGACAAGCGTGGCATTAATAAAATATGCCTAACATCCACAATTTCGCCTCTACGAGCTACTAACTCAATGATGTGGTAGCCATAGGCGGTTTCGAATACTTCTGAAATCTCACCTGGTTTAAGGCGAAATGCAACAGACTCAAATTCGGGTACAAATTGACCACGCACCGCATTTTGAATTAAACCTCCGCTTTTTGCTGATACTTCGTCATCACTATACAAGCGAGCTAGTGTACTCATAGTACTTTGCCCTTTAATTATACGCCCCCTATATTCGTTTAAACGTGCTTTTGTCTCTTCTCGAGCCTTGGCACTGTAGGTTGGACGTTTTACCAAATTCATTAATTCTACTTCTGATTCAATAAGTGGTAAACTATCTTCTGGAATGGTAGTAAAAAACTGCCTTACTTCTGCTGGGGTAATTTTTGAATCCCCATTGATACGTTCGCTCATCTTATCCGCTAACAATTGCTCTTGAACCAATGGTCGAAATTCGTCCTTTAGTACATTCGTTCTTTTTCCATAGTACTTTTCGAGTTTTTCCTCACTCCCATGTTGGTTGATAAAATGCGCCATGCGGCGGTTGAGTTCATTTTCTACCTCTTGGTCCGACACAACAACACTATCGCGATCCGCTTGTGCTACCAGCATTTTTTGATAAACCAAGTATTCGAGCACTTTGCACTGGTCGGCATCACCATACGTTTCCCTATCAAGCATGGCGTTTTGCAAATCACTCATCAACACGGGGTACTTACCTACAACGGCTATAACACGGTCAATCACCTGCTGTGCTTGAACAAAAGTGGAACTTAACAAGAGAGTAACAAGAACCAGACGCTTCATTTGTATAAAATTAATCATTGTCATTCAGGCATTAACAACTAATGCATTAAAGAGTTTAAACGGGGTTTAACGGGAAAATAGTATGATAAACGGGTCATCTTTTAATTTCAAAAGTCTTATACCCTTGTACATTTTGCTCAACGGCTTCCACTTCAGATACTTCGGCCATACGTGGACCAATATTGCACCATTCAATAAACACATGGATTTTGTCTTCCTGCCCCTCAGCATGCGTTACCACCGTTCCATTGTGTTCATTGCGCACAAATCCAGTCAAACCCAATGCATGTGCCTTGGCTTGTGCATTGAACCTGAAGCCGACCCCGTGAACCTTTCCACTGACCACAATTTTGTAACTTCTTATCATTGCGGTAAAGTTACAAATCCATTTAGCATTATTTACCTTGCTTAAACGATAATTCGCCCACTATGGCTAGGTATTTTACTAAATTAGCCGATTGTATGCCCGTTAATCGCGCCAGAACTGAACCATTCCGAAACCTGGAACTTCTTGCCAAAAAAGTGGTAGAAGGGTTTATTACCGGCCTTCATAAAAGTCCTTTTCACGGTTTTTCAGTAGAATTTGCTGAACACCGGCTTTACAACAAGGGCGAAAGCACCCGGCATATTGATTGGAAGTTGTTCGCCCGTACCGATCGCTTGTATGTCAAACGGTACGAAGAAGAAACCAACCTGCGCTGTCAGATGGTTATCGATGCCAGCTCAAGTATGTTTTTTCCTGAAGGTGTGACTGAAAATAAGTTACACTTTGCCGTGCACGGAGCTGCGGCGCTTTGTGAATTGCTAAAACAACAGCGGGATGCGATTGGCTTGACCATTTTTGATCAGGACATTCGCAAACACCTTCCTGCCCGTGGAACACCTTCGCATTACCAAACCGCCTTCGCCTTACTCGATGATCTATTAAATGACCACGAGCTAAATAAAACCACCTCTGCTGCAACCTCGTTAGATATGGTCGCAGAAATGATACCCTCTCGTTCTTTGGTGGTAATTTTTAGCGACATGTTTGATGCTGAAAACAATGAAGCCTTGTTTACGGCCTTGCAACACCTTCGGTATAAAAAACATGAAGTAGTGCTATTTCATGTAGTTGACAAATCCAAGGAGTTGGAATTCGACTTTGAAAACCGCCCTACTCGTTTTATTGATATGGAAACGGGTGAAGAGCTTAAATTAAATCCGGTTCAAGTGCGGGAAAAGTATTTAGCCAGCATACGTGCATACCGTGAAACATTATTTAACCGTTGCGGCGCCTATGAAGTAGATTATGTTGAGGCCGATATCAACAGCGGTTTTGATACCATACTTTACACCTACCTTGTTAAACGGCAACGTTTGCTCAAATAATCATATATTTTAACATCTTCTATAGCTTAATTTTTCCGATATTTGTTAAAATGAAGCCAGTTCGGGTCATAATCCTGTTGATATTATTGTTGGCACAAACAGTTCTTCAAGCAGGCATTCCCGTTTTTTTTCATTATTGCGATGGTGATTTAGAAACCATTAGTTTTTTTGAAAAAGGGTCTGGGTGTTGTGGCGATGAAGAAGCAACCGATATGGATTGTTGCTCTACCGATTTGAGTATTATTCAACAACACTCAGATTTCACCTCTCATTCCGAAAAAGCCTCTCTGGATTTAACTGGTGTTCCTCTGATTATTATTCAATGGTTTCAGTCCACTATTTCAAGTGAGTCGAATCTAGTAGTACCTGTTATTGACACTTCGCCCGAAACCGTCCAGTCTAAACAAATTAAAACTTTCCTTCTTAGAATTTGATGTTGTCTTTGAGTTTTTATCTACCCTTTGTGTAGGTATTGACTAAATGTGGAGACCAAATCTGCTTCTCTAATACACGGAAGCCAAATCATTAAATTCAATAACATGAAAAAAGTACTTTTTCTGGCGTGTTTATTTATAAGCACCCTCCTCAATGCCCAATCAGTAAAAACCATCACTTTAACCGTTTCAGGTAATTGTGAAGAATGCAAAGAACGCATTGAGAACGCAGCGGATATCAAGGGTGTAAAAATTTGCACATGGGATTCAAAAACCAAGGTCGCAAAAATCACCTATGACGCCTCTAAAACTTCCCCTGAGCTAATTCAACAAGCAATTGCGGCTGCTGGGCATGATACACCCACTAAAAAAGCCAGCTCAGAATCCTACAAAAAACTTCCCAACTGCTGTCGCTACCGCGATGGTAAATGCGAAAAATAATGAAGCGATTATTTTTTTACTTGCTCTTGCTATTGATCTATACTAGCAAGGCACAAGTGACGGGAAGGGTTGTAAGTGTTTTGGAGAAAGACACCACAGCCCTACCCGGCGTTGCATTATATTGGGAGAACACGACAACGATTATGTTGACCGATTCTCTCGGGAAATTCACTCTAGCACCTGCAACATTGCCAGCTACCTTGGTAATACGATCAACTGGATTTGAACCACTAAAAACAGTCATTACTTCGGCTGAAAAAGAACTGCTCATTAAACTAAAGACTAACAGTGATTTGCAAGAAATAGAAGTTATCTATTACACCAATGGCACTGAAATTTCGATGTTGAGCACACAAAAAGTAGAGCTTCTTAATTCGCAATCACTTTTAAAAGCAGCATGTTGTAACCTCTCTGAAAGTTTTGAAACCAACCCCAGTGTGGATGTGAATTTTGCCGATGCTGTGAGTGGGGCAAAAACAATACAATTATTGGGTCTATCGGGACAATACGCGCAGATAACAAAGGAGAACATGCCTTATTTAAGAGGATTAGCCGCTAGCTATGGACTTTCCTTCCTGCCTGGTACTTGGATCCGATCCATTCAACTTAGCAAGGGTGCCGGTTCTGTCATAAATGGTTTTGAAAGCTTTACCGGGCAAATAAACACAGAGCTGCAAGACCCGAATACGATGGACCCATTTTTGTTTAACGCCTATGTCAATCAAAATGGTAGAAATGAATACAACTTAAACTTGGCTCTTCCTATTACTAAAAAACTTAAGGGTGCCCTGCTAAGTCACTATTCACAAAATCCGCTTGCCGAAGATCACAACCACGATGGATTTGCTGATATTCCCAAGGGTGAACAAATCAATTTCATGAACAAGTACAGCTACCAATCGGGTAAACAATTTGAAGCCGAATTTGGGGGTGGTTATATGAAGGATGTTCGCAATGGCGGCCAATTCTGGTCACTTATCCATCATAAACACGATACGTTACCACTCTACAAAATCTCACTGAAGAACGAAAAAGCCGAACTCTATTCAAAAACAGGATGGCTTTTTAAAAAGCGGCCGGGCTTCAGTACAGGTCTTCAATTGTCTTGGTTAGACCATAACCAACAAACCTTGATAGGAAATACCAAGTATACAGGATTACAAAGGACCTTTTATGCGAATTATATTTTTCAAGGTCTGATCGGGAATTCCAATCGCACCTTTAAACTAGGAGCTTCTCATCTCAATGATAAATTAAACGAGACCTATACAAATTTGCAGTACCAGCGATGGGAGCAAGTGAGTGGACTTTTTGGCGAACTCGCTTTAAATAAAAAGGATAAGGTTAATTTCATTGGTGGCATTCGCGTCGATTACCATAATTACTACGGTGTATTTATAACACCTAGAATGCATTTTAGGTACGCCTTTAATAGCAATAGTGTACTGCGTTTTAGTGGTGGGCGTGCTTTACGCACAGCAAATCCATTTGCTGATTTTGCGCCCTACATGGCTTCTTCAAGAGCTTGGTCCATTCTGGGTACAAGTAATACATTACCTTATGGATTGTCGCCTGAAATTGCCTGGAATTATGGGTTGAATTATACGCGTAAATTCAAATTCAATTATCGAGAAGCTTGGATTACCCTCGACGCCTATCGTACGGACTTCAAACAGCAAGTCATTGCCGATCTTGATCACGGTAGCAACCTAGTCAACATCTATAATCTAAAGGGGCCGAGTTGGTCAAACACCCTTCAATTTGAAATCAACCTTGAACCTCGCAAACGTTTATTTGTGCGTTCAGCATACCGCTTTGTAGAAACAAAGACCTATTACCGCGATGTTTTATTAGAAAAACCATTTATTTCGAGACACCGTGGTTTTCTAAATCTCGCTTACGAAACCAGAAATAAACACTGGCAGTTCGATGCTACTGTTCAATTTAACGGCGCCAAGCGACTACCAATAACTAGCGATAATCCCTTAGACTATCAATTAGCGACCCGGTCACCGCATTTTTACAATATCTTATCACAAATCACCTACCTCACTAAAATAAGTGGGTATGATTTTAGTGCCTATCTAGGTGTAGAAAATTTGCTCAACTTCAAACAACACGACCCTATCCTTTCCTCTGATGCGCCATACAGCCCATTTTTCGATGCTTCAATGGTCTGGGGCCCCATTTACGGCCGAATGTTTTACGCAGGCGTTCGACTCAAATTAAAGAAAACAGAATAACAAAAAAGGGCCTAACGGCCCTTTTTTAATAATACAATTGGATAAGGAAAAAAATGGGGGCAAAAAGAGCAAAAAGGTATACCAATAACATTAGTATTTTTTTGAACCCTGGAAGATCTTGTACTAAATTGGTCTGTAAAACGGCCTTCACGTGCGATATTAAGGCTGGTTCAAAAACGGTGTATTCATACCTTCCAGCAGACAACATCCCATACTTTTTCGGAAAAGAGAAAATCAAACAATCCCGTATTAACCAATAATCTTTGTCAGGCAGATCTTTATACTCTACCCGGTATTGAATTTTTTCACCTGAAAGATAAGCGCGAATCTTATTGAATTTAGACTCATTAAATAGTTCCAATCCAATCATAAACGGAATAATCAACAAGATCAAGTTGCCTTGCCACAGGGCAAGCCCTGAAAGGCCCATCATTGAAATAATTCCAAACACCATCCGAATAATGTAGTTTTCCCTAAAAAACAAGGTTTCAATCATTCTACCGCCATCCAGTGGATGCATGGGTAATAAGTTGAGAAGATTAATGACTAAGAAGGTATTGGCCAGCATTTGAAGGTTTTCATTTTTCATTTCCTGATTCAAATACAATAACACACAGCCAATGATGATACCTGGTACGGGGCCACCTAAAATAATCAAGCTCATTTGCAACTGACTTACTTTTTGTTTCACGCCCGATGTGAAAGCGCCTAAAAGCGGAACAATAAAAATTCGAACATTATTGTATTTAAAGAGTTTCATGAAAAGAAAATGTCCCGATTCATGAATTAATAACACAACAAGAATCGCTGCGATGTAGGCAATGTTCTGATCAAAAATAAAATAGAACAAGACCCCATATAAAAAAAGGCTTAACAACGAGCGCACCATCGACTGGTCGTTGCGTTCTACAATTTCAGGTTTCGGAGGGTAAACAAATGAGGTTGCTTGTTCTGCCTGAAATTCGTTGTTTTCAGAAGTTGGTTCAGTGGTTTCCAATGACAGTAGAATTTTTTTTGAAGAGTTGAAATAATAAATAAACCGTGGCGGCAAATAAAAAGAAGGCGCCGGTTTGATGGAGTGCACCCATTACTACAGGTACTTGGTAAATGAGCGTAAACACACCAAGAATAAATTGTATTGTAACGCCGTAGATGAGAAACGTAATACCATTTTGTTGCCGTTTATTCAATGCTAATTTGTTGGAACGAACCCACACATTGATGAGGGCTAAAACTACCAATACGGCCAATGTGCGGTGCACAAACTGAATACCTGATGGGTTTTCAAGCACATTGGTCAAAAACCCTTCCTTCATCGTCACTTGCTCTGGCATCCATTCAGTGCCCATTTTAGGCCAAGTATTGAAAATATGTCCCGGACGAATATGCGCATCATTACCCTCAACATAACCCGCCGTAAAAGCGCCGTAAACTATTTGCAGCAGTAGTAGAATGAAGAAGAGCGTAACCGGGGTCTTTAATTTGTGACCTTCGGTGGATTCGTTTTCCACCTCCTCGTGTGAAATTTTTAAAGCAAACCAAAAGGTTAAAGCGAAAAGGGAAAATGCACTCATTAAATGGGTAGCCAACCGATAATGACTCACAGCGGGCTGCTTTTGTAATCCACTATAAACCATCCACCATCCTATTACGGCTTGCATAATGCCGAGTGCAAACAATCCGGCAAACCATTTCCACATATCTTTTCTTATTCTTTTTCGAACCAAGAAGTAAATAAAGCCAATCAAAAAGAGGTACATCATGGTGCGACCAGTCATACGGTGCACGTATTCCCACAAAAAAATCGGCTTAAATTGTTGAATGGTCATGGTGTAGTTAATCTTCTCAAACTCCGGACTCTCTTGGTATTTATGAAAGCGATCCTGCCACATTTGTTCATTCAGTGGTGGTATGGATCCCATAAAACTCCAGTCGGTAATGCTGAGGCCAGAGTGCGTTAATCGGGTTAAACACCCTATTACTACCATTAGGTAGATCATAAAACAACCCACGAGTAACCAACGTACCATGGAATTGTTAGCAGAATTTGGTAATAGCTTCATGAGAGGTCAAATTTACGGGTAAAACCTTCCCAACGCAATAAAAGAAAAATCAGAATTCATAGGCCCCTGCGGTAATTTTTGGACGCGTTCTGAATTTCCCTGTAATATCGTCGGGAAATAACAGCACGTCGGCACGGGCTTTATTATTGTCAAAATTCTTTATAAGGGTATCTGCTGGATCAGGCCAGTACTTCCACTTGGCAACGTCGTTGTACTTAAGGGATGGGCCTTTTTTAACATTGGTATAATAAACGGTATTTGTAACAGCAGCCTCTGTTTTAAGATACGAATTACTAAAATTGACTGTTTTAATGGTGTCGATACCTTTTAAATCGAGAGTAATTTCCTCCGAAAGTTTTCCATCTATAATGCAGTTGCCGAAATAGGCTGAAATGGGCAAAATTTGACCAGACGAGGTGTAGTTAGACATGTTGATACACGTTTTGGTTCGCACATCATCGGTCCAAAAATTCGCAAAAGTACAATGTCTAAATTGATAATCACCGCCTAAAGCTATGTTGACAGCACATTCTTTACAATTACCAAACACGTTGTTGCCGGCATAAATTTTATAACCAAAACCATACAAGCCCCATAAACTCATGTTGTAAACTTGGGTGTTGGTGAGTTTGAGTTTACCGGGACCACCGATAACATTTCCTAAAATTTCTGTCTGTATCCCAATATAGCCATCCTTAATAATGGCGTAGTTGATTTCATTATTATCACTGCCTTCATTAATCCAAATACGATCCCATTGTCCCGATGTCCCTAAATACTCCTTCTCTCTTCTTGCACCTTGGAACACCACTTCATTTCCTTTTTCACCCAAAACTTTTAATTGGCCATATCGGTAAACCCACAGACCGGCTTTGTAATTTAGATAGATCTGTACGCCTGCTTCTATGGTTAATTTCTGAAGCGAATCAACTACGAGGTAGCCATAAATCACATGGGGTTTGTCTTTTTTCCAGACAGTGTCACACAAATCATTGCTGCTGATCCGAGAATAAGGCAGATAAGTACCATCTGAGAACTGAATAGCATTAGTCGCTTTATGGTACCAAGCATCTTGTCCCCATGCTTCTAAAACCACTTTTTGCTCATTCCCATTAACCGAAAACTTCAAGGCATCTGATACAATAAAGGGTGAGTTAACGTTACCTGGGTTGATATTGACCTGCACAAACACATACATGCTATCTCCAGCATCAAGTTCAATATCAGAGAAGGATGCCCCTGATATCCCATCTACATTGATAATAAAGCTTGAATTCTTTCCACCTTCTAATTCAATAGCCGAAATCTTTATTTTTTGATCGTGTGGGTTCCTGATTCTAAAATTACGTGTTGCTGATCCACTGCTAGTAAATACAGTATCAAACAAAACTGAATCGGTCGAAAACGTCACCTTAGCGCCACTGTCGGTTATAAGTTGATTCTTTCGGCAAGCGCTATTCATACCAGCTAGTACGAACAAGCTCAAAAGAAAAAAGGTGTATTTAGCGAGTTGAATCACAATTTTCAAAGATACAACGTTATTTTACCGAATCTAGTATAATCGCTTCCTACAATAAAAAAAGGGTTGCCGTTTCGGGCAACCCTTTTCAAAAAAATACAAAGTATTATTTAGCAAGAATTAATTTCTCGCGAATTTGTTCTGAACCATTGGTACCGTTGATAAAGTAAACACCGTTAGCTAAATGTGCTATGTTGATTTTGTTCACGCCGGTTTGCAATTGGAACTCAGCTACAATTTTACCTGAAACATCGGTCAAGGTTACATTCATTGCTTTTTCTGTTGAAAGGATGATGTTACCAGATGACGGGTTAGGATAAACGCTGAATATGGCTTGCTCTTGTTCGTTGAGTCCAGTACATGCATTTACCTTAATGGTAGTTGTTCCACTGCTAACACATCCATTCGCATCTGTACCGCTAACATTAAATACCATGGTTTGTGCTCCATTCGGGTTCACCGTAGCAGTTGAACCACTTCCAGTGGTAGCTCCTGTCCAGTTGTAAGTAACACCGCCATTAGCAGTTACTGTAGCTGTTTCGCCCTTACACATTACGGTGCGGTCAGGTGCAGCGGTAATGGTTGGATTGGCATTTACAACCACCTGAACAGTGGTTTCTCCAGTACAGGTCAAATTGTCAACCGTTGCTTCACCGGTTACTGTGTAAATGGTGGTAACAGTAGGATTAACTGAGCTAAACATGCTACTGAACGTGTAATTATCGGCACCACTTGCAATCAAGGTCGCTGTTTTTCCGATGCAGATAGCAGTTGGTGAGGCAATTGCTACCACAGTTGGTTGAGTAGAACTAATCATAACCGTGCTGTTACCTGGACAGATATTGCCGGCAACAAAACCAGAAACCACCACTTGCGTTAAACCTGTTGGGGTATATACAGCAGCGTTGCCAGTAGATCCATTATTCCAAGAATAGGTACTAGCACCAGTAGCATTGATCGTTACTGATTGACCTAAACAAACCAAGGTTTGTGCAGCAGTAGCAACAACCGGAGGTGCGGCCTGTACAATTAGAACTGTATTAGCCGCAGCAGAACATCCTAAAGAATTGGTTCCTACAACTTGAACGGCAATTGATGTGGTTGGTGTAAGTACAATAGACGAACCTGTTAGGGTACTGGTGTTATTCCATGTATATGACACAGCACCTGTTGCTGTAAAGGTGGCACTATTACCTGCACACATAGAGGCTGTATTTGGGGCAACAGCAATTGTTGGAGCTGCAACTACATTCAATGCCAAGGTGGTTGCACCTGGACAACCAGTGCCGTTGTAGCCAATTAACGTGTAGGTAATATTAGCAGTTGGACTAACAATAGTGCTTGATGTAGAAGCACTGCCTGGCAACCAAGTGTAGTTATTGGCACCTACCGCATTTAAGGTGGCTGCTGTTCCAGCACAAATAGAGGTATTAGAGGCTGCTGCCGAAACTGCTAATGGAACGTTTGTAACAGAAATAGTTTTTACCGCAGTAAAGGTTGAACCTGCACATGAAGTATTACCAGCAATTACTGTATAAGCAGTTGTTACCCCTGGTGTTACGGTTATAACACTTCCGCTACCAGCGCCCACCCAAGTGTAACTATTAGCGCCTACTGCACTAGCAGTAAAGGTGGCCGATTGTCCTTGACAAATAAATGAATTGGTACTTGCAATGTTAACGGTAGCTGCAGTGGGACAAGTACAGTAAATATAATAATCTTCCGTTTCACCATAATTGTTCAGGTTTGAAGAACAAGCATCACTACTAGACATGGTGCCAAACGAACACATTACGCGCATTCTTAAGTTAATGTTAAGAACAGTATTTGTCGGTATTTGAATGGTGCCACTATGTGTAGCTGCTGAACTACCTACGTATGCTGCTTCTGATGCTGCATATTGACCGTCGTTGTTAAAGTCAATCCAAATAGCCAAGCCTTCAGAATAGACACCACCACCTACTGCCGATGAAAAACTATAAACGCCACCGGGAACCAAGGTCCAAGTTTGATTGGAAGCACTGTATCCACTTAACCCGCAACCTGAACTGGTTGTCGACGAAATATTAGCCAACATATAAGTGTCAATGCGGTCATTAAACCCAGCGCAATTATTTGTTGGAGCACTTGATGTAGAACACTGAGCACTAACCTTAAAACCGGTTAATAGCACTGCTAATGCGAATAAAATTTTCTTCATACGTTGTATTTTTCGCAAAGTTAATTAAAAAAGACACCGATTTCAGCTAAAATTCGGCCTTTCACCTCCTTTTTTAGCGTATTTTCAACCATCAAAGGCAAATTACCCCTAAAAGTGTCATTAAATTCAGCAACGCTAACCCGTTCAGAGAATACGGCATTTCATTCAAATGATTGAAATAACCCGTAAAGGTGATTAATAAACACAGGGCTGCAATTAATAAGATCGGACTAGCCC
>JACCDW011959791.1_pt1 | contig 81465 bp, 78 predicted proteins | sample 7449781 | NCBI WGS metagenome assembly JACCDW01 (sample SAMN15323449, study PRJNA562643) | freshwater metagenome | isolation source: river surface water | place: USA:Blue River Watershed | collected 2017-08-18
ACGGTCAGTTCACAGTAGCAACTACAGAAGCATTTGGCAAGAACGTTACGGTAGAAGTAATGAGCTTGAGCGGTGCGGTAGTTAAGCGCATGAGCAACCAAGTTGGCGGAATGATCAGTGTAGATGCGAGCGAAGTTAGCAACGGCATGTACTTGGTAAAAGTAATGAGCGGCGACAAAGTAGTGAGCACTAAGATCAACATCCAACATTAATAATTAACAGTTAGTTACATAGTGATTCAATAAAAAAGCCACCTTCGGGTGGCTTTTTTATTGAATTAATTATAAAATTGAGTTGATATTGAATATTAGTAATGGTTCAAAATTAATTCAATTGGAAAATTGATTTGTAATTTGATTTATGGCAAGCTGTAATGGTTTATTTATATTTGGTTTGCTATACGAATTAGTCAAACTATAGATATTTAGACAATTATAAATTCGAGTTTAAATACTCGCTTTTTAATAAACTGCAAATTTTATAACGTTCCTCTTTCGTGTCTTCGAATAAGGCCTCTAATTGTTTGTACACGAGATTAATGCCGAATAATTGAGCAAATTCAAAAGGACCTTTTGGATAATTTGTTCCTAATTTCATAGCCGTGTCAATGTCGCTTTTGTTTGCAGTTCCTTCCTGAACGGTATAATAGGCTTCATTGATAATCATACATAACACCCGCGCTGTAACCAACCCAATTCTGGATTCTACCCAGTGCATCTTATCGTAACCCAAAAATTGTCCTGCAGTCTCTGATTGTTGCAATAAAAATCCTAATGTTTCTTCGGATTGTTTTTTTATATAATCAGGAATACAAACCTCCAGAATATTTCGCTCAATCAAATGTGGGAACGCACAAATTCCTATAGTATTTTTCGGGGGATGGGGAATTTGAGCATCAAATATTGCCTGATCTATATTTACTAGATTAGCTGAAAGTAAGAATATGGTATGGTCGAATTTTGCATATTCTGCAATTCTTTTCGGAAATTCATCAAAATTCAAATCTACAAATACATCATATTCGCCGCAGGATTGTGTATCTTGCACGTATGTTATTGAGGAATTTGATGAATGCTTTTCTTTCCAAGAATCTAATTTTTTACCTGTTCCCAGTACTGCTATTTTCATGTTCGTACAAAAATACATCAAATCATATGAGAGAAACCATTTTTTCTGAAAACGCGCCGGCACCAATTGGGCCTTACAGTCAAGCAGTTCAAGTTGGAAATCAATTTTATTTTTCGGGACAAATAGGATTGGATCCTAAAACCGGAATGTTTACATCCCAAGATGTAGCAGAACAAACCGTTCAGGTAATGAAAAACATTCAAGCCATAATGAGTGTTAAGGGATTGAGTTTTTCGGATGTAGTTAAAACTTCCATTTTTTTAAAGGATATGAATGATTTTCCTAAAGTAAACGAAGTGTATGCAACTTTTTTTCAAGATGTTTACCCTGCTCGAGAAACTGTAGAGGTTTCTCGATTACCTAAGGATGCTTTGGTTGAAATTTCCGTAATTTGTGTAAAAAATTAAAGTATGTCAAATCCAGAAAATAATCAGCCTACCGTTGATATTGAGTTAAGTGAGGAAATGGCCGATGGGATTTATTCCAATTTTGCCATAATAACCCACAGTCAAACCGAATTTGTAATAGATTTTGTTAGAATGATGCCTGGGATACCAAAAGGAAGAGTGAAAAGTAGAATTATTCTAGCACCACAACATGCAAAACGTTTGTTAATGGCTTTGGGTGATAATTTGTCGAAATTTGAGGAACATTTCGGTGAAGTAGATTTGCAAGAAGGTAACACTGCAAGTTTTCCATTGAATTTTGGTGGTCAAACTGGTCAAGCTTGAGGCAGGTTTTAAATCCGATTGGGATTGCAATTTTGAGTATGCATTTCCCACTTTAGTACAAAATCCTCTATTTGACTAATTGTTTATGTGGAGTGGATACTTATTCCATTTAACTCACCATAGAAAACTACAGAATACAAAATAATAAATTGAATAAAGAAGATAATAATATGAGTATGAATCCTAGAATTGCAGTAGCAATTGAACAATTGAAATTAAGAACGTATTATTCCGCTTATCCTGAAAATCCAAAAGCGTATGCTGAAGAAGCAAATGAAGCTGGAAAGCTCGCTTTTCAACAGCGTTTGAGTAATCGTTTTGAGGAATTGATAAATGATGGTTCAAATTCTTGGTTGGGAGAAGAAGTTTCTCCATACATGCAGGTCGGTTTGGGAATCGAATACCCTGTGTTTTCAACGGATACGTTGATATCCAATGCACAAGATGCTCGGAATCAGTGGAGCAAAATATCCCCCGAAAAAAGAGCCGATATTTTATTGGAAACCTTAGATAAAATACAAGATCGATTCTTTGAAATAGCATATGCAACCATGCATACCACAGGGCAGAGTTTCGTAATGAGTTTTCAAGCAAGTGGTCCGCATGCAAACGACAGAGCCCTAGAAAGTATTGCTTTGGGCTTGCAAGAATTAACCCGAATTGACCATGATGTTACTTGGGTAAAGAACATGGGTAAGTTCGATTTAACTATTAGAAAGAATTTTAAACCGGTTTCAAAAGGTGTGGGTCTTGTTATCGGATGTTCCACATTCCCAACTTGGAATACCGTTCCTGGTGTATTTGCGAATTTGATAACTGGTAATTCAGTTATAGTTAAACCTCATCCGAAAAGTGTTTTACCAATTGCCATAGTTGTGGCTGAAATGCAAAAAGTGTTTTTAGCACACGGGCTCAATGGTAGTTTGGTCCAATTGGCTGTAGACAGCCTTGCCAACCCCATAACTAAACAACTTGCAGAACATAAGGCGGTTAAATTAATTGATTATACCGGGGGATCGGAGTTTGGAGAATATGTAGAATCATTGCCTGGAAAAACAGTTTTTACTGAAAAAGCAGGTGTTAATTCAGTTATTTTAGAAAGTGTAGGTGATGCTAAGGCAGTTTTTGGAAACTTGGCCTTTTCCGCTAGTTTATATAGTGGTCAAATGTGTACCGCACCTCAGAATATTTTTGTTCCAGCTGATGGTATTGCAACTTCTGACGGACGTTTGACGTTTGATGAGGTAGTTTCTGGTATTCAACAAGCGATAGTTGGTATGGCTGAAAATCCTAAAATGGGTCCATTTACATTGGGTGCTATTCAGAATGATTTGACTAAAAATAGAGTAGTGGATACACTTGGAAATTTAGGGAAATCTCCTGTGGAAGCTCAAGTAGTGAATCCAGAGTTTGCCGATGCACGAATAATGACTCCTAGTGTTATTGCAATAGATGAGGCAGATCGTAATCTTTGGAATAAGGAGTGTTTTGGTCCAATTATGTTTATTGTTAAAGTTGAAAATGCTGCCAAAGCTCTTGAACTTGCTGCATATAATGCAGAAAATAAAGGTGCCATTACATGTTTATGCTATTCAACAGACCAAGCATATTGCACTGAAGTAGAAGAAACGATGAATGCTGTATTTACTCCCGTTAGTTTCAACTTTACAGGAGCTGCTTTTGTGAATCAACATGCTGCGTTCAGTGATTTTCACGTAACCGGTGGTAACCCAAGTGGCAATGCGACTTTTACAGATGCTTTGTTCATTAATAGACGTTTTGTTTGGGTGGGAAATCGCTACGCGTAGTTGGGAAAAAGGTTTTTTAGCGGTAGTTGGTTTTAAAATCGATAAACCAAAAAGAAAAATATTCCTGAAAACTAACTTGTATCGTACTGAATTAAAATAAAAAAGGCTGCCCTTGGGCAGCCTTTTTTTGAACTCAATCAAATAAAATTACTTCTTATTCGCAGTCAAGTCAAAAGAGATGGTAATGTCTTTAGAAACTACACCATTTTTCAAAGCAGCTTGCGCTTTTTCAGTTAAGCTCATGCTCGCTTTGTCGTAGTTTACACCCCAATCCAAACGGTTGATGGTAGTAGTACCTTTTGCAGTAAGTTTTCCGTCAGCGATAGAAACCGCAGCAGGAATATTGATATTTTTAGTAGAATCGCGCAAGGTTAAATTACCAGAAATTACGTGAGTGTTTTCACCGTTTGCTTCAGCTTTAACACCAGTGATTTCGAATTTAGCAGTTGGGAATTTCTCCGTATTGAAGAAATCATCAGCTGAAAAATGTCCGATTAATTTTTGCTTGTACTCATCAGGCATAGCTGAATCAGTAACCACAATCTTTTTCATATCGATAGTGAAGTTACCTGCAGTGATGTTACCGTTTTCAACAGAAATACTACCTTCTGAAATAGCGATGGTACCAGCGTGAGCACCAACACCTACTACTTTAGAACCGCCCCAACCCAATGTGCTACCTTCAGCAATTGTGTAAGTTGCAGCACTGTCAGATGCAGATAATGTAGAATCAGCAGCACCAGCCTCGCTGGAGTTGCTACCGCAAGAAGCCATAGCAAATACTGCTAAAGCTGCGGATACGTAAATGAAACTTTTTTTCATGTTTTTATTGTTTATTTTTTTTGGTTTTTAATCGTTTTTTACTTTCTGAAATTTTGCTGTATTCTTTTTATATCAATTTTTCTTCAATTGCATCTAATAAAGCAAGTTTTATTTTACGTGGTCTAAAAAACTGAGTTTTTCATATTGCCAAACACTAGTTAGTCCAATAGCACATAATTCTACCTTTAACAAATGCATTGCAAAGTTAAGCAAAATTAAATTTGTTTAAACAAATAACAAAATTATTTTTTTGTTTTTGGAATCCAGGGGATTTCTCTGCCCCCAAATTTTTGGTCTAAAAATCGTGCAAGAGTGAATAAATAATCACTTAGTCGATTTAAATAGCGAATAACAAATTCTGGTATTTCTTCAATGTCAGATAAATGTACGCATAGTCTCTCAGCTCTTCTGCAAACACATCGAGCTACATGGCAATGAGCACCTTGTTGGGTGGCACCTGGCAAAATAAAATTACGAAGCTCTGGTAGTTGTGATGTAATACGATCAATTTCTACTTCCATTCGATCAATATCCGATTCATCAAATTCTGGCAACACCATTTTAGAATGCGGTGAGGAAGCCAAATAACTTCCCAAAGTAAATAACGTATTTTGAATCTCGGAAAGAAATTGCTCTTCTGTGCTGTCTTGAACAAAACTTCTAACTAAGCCAACTTGACTGTTGAGTTCGTCAACGGTACCATAGCTTTCAACTCGAATATGATGCTTTGCTACTCTGTCACCTCCAATTAATGCGGTTTTTCCATCGTCGCCTTTGCGTGTATAAATTTTGAATGTCATTTGTTCGTAATAGAGTTACAATTTTAATGGAAATTGGTTTTAAAATGATACAAATTCCTGATGTTCGGAATTTGTATTTATAGATAATTTGCCGTTGGCGGAACCCCCATGATTCTCTGTAATTCGTATTGAATTCAATACAAATTCATTTACGAAATTCTGATGCTTTGCCGAAGCGAATTTCTTTTTTTTCGCAATTGATGTTTAGTTACTCCAGTTCTTCTTCGGAAAGTTTTTTGAAAACTTTTCTAGGGATGGCATTCTGATAAACTACTTGATGAATGGCTTCAATAATTGGCATTTTAAAATCCATAGATTTAGCTATTTGAAAAATTAAGTCCGTTGCATAATAACCTTCTGCTATCATATTCATTTCTAGTTGAGCAGATTTGACTGAATATCCCTTTCCTAACATATTACCGAAAGAGCGATTTCTACTGAACTGTGAATAGCAAGTTACTAGTAAATCCCCTAAATATGCCGCCTCTTTAACGTCGCGATCATCTTGGTGAATCTCATGTAAAAATGATTTCATTTCCCGTATAGCAGCAGCTACATAAATTGCTTGGAAATTATCGCCATAGCCTAATCCATGTGCAATACCAGAACCAATTGCATAAATGTTTTTCAAAACCGCAGCATACTCGGCTCCAATTAGATCTTGTGTAGTTGAAACTTTGATGAATTTGCCCTTTAATATACCGGCAATGCAATCTACCCAATCAGAATTAAAACCACTTACAGTTAAGTAACTGAGTTTTTCTAATGCAACTTCTTCTGCGTGACAGGGCCCAGAAATTAAAACTACTTGATCGAGATCAATCTTGTGCGCCTGTTTAAGATATTCTGCTATGACTTGCTTTGAATTGGGTTCAATTCCTTTAATTGCTGAAACATATATTTTATTCTGTGGTAAATCAACAGAGGTTAATACATTGTGCAGAAAAGCAGAAGGTACAGCCAAAATTATTACATCTGAAGCAGAAATGGCTTGTTGGATATTCGAGGTTGTGGTTAAGCGATTCGTATCAAACTCAACAGAGGATAAATACTTGGGATTATGACCGTGACATTGAATATAGTCGGCAGTATCTGAATCTCTCATCCACCATGTTACGTGTAATTCAGAATTGTCTAATATAATTTTAATCAGCGCTGTAGCCCAACTTCCATTTCCTACAACGGTTATTTCAGTATGAATTTTATTTCCAGTTTTTGTTGAGCTGGAAAGGTTTTCGTCGTCCATTACAAATTTAGAATCTTTGATTCCTCAAAGTTACAGAAATCAGTCCACCAATGCCAATTGAATTGACATGAGTGGATCATTTCAAAATCTGAGACGTGTGTGCTTTGGTATTTACTTTTTCGATGATTTCAACCAAAATACCTTGTTCATCAATAATAAAAGTTGTTCTAGCCATGCCCATATACTTTCTACCGTACATACTCTTCTCAACCCAAACACCGTAAGCATTGGCCACAGTTTGTTCAGTGTCGGCAAGTAAATCAAACGGTAAATTGTATTTTTCAATGAATTTAATATGCTTTTTGGGCTCATCGGGACTTACACCCAATACAACATAACCCGCATCCAAAAAACGCTGGTAATTATCCCTTAAATCACAAGCTTCAGCTGTACAACCCGGTGTATCGTCTTTGGGGTAGAAGTACAATACTATTTTTTTACCCGCAAATTGCGACAAATTAACGATTTCACTATTTTGATTTAGCGCTTCAAATGTTGGTGCTGGTTTGCCTATTTCTGGTAACATATGCTTTATTATAAAGTTTGTTTTTGTGTTGGTTATTAACTAGTCGAGTTGATCAGATTCTTGGAATATTACTTCAGCTCGTCAAATCGTTTTTGCTATTTTATTCAATCGTTTTACTTTAGCAATCAAAGGAATTGAAATATAAATATAGCATGGAACACCCAATTTCATCTCAATTTATTTGAACGTGAATTTAAGTTCGTCGTCACAAATAACAAGTGAAAAGGTTTCCCAATTCGAACGATTCTACCATTTATTAAACAGATTTCTCTCAATTCTGTTTTGAACTATTTACAAATTCTGCTTTGGTTAAATTATAAATGCTGATTTGAACTTTTTACAAATTCAGTTTTGGTTAAATTAGAAATGCTGATTTGAACATTTCACAGATTCAGTTTTGGTTAATTAATTGAGTCTGGCAGAGTTGAATTAATTACAAATTCTGCTTTGGTTAAATTAGAATTGCTGATTTGAACTAATCACAATTCTGCTTTGATTAATTGAGTCTGACAGAGTTGAATTAATTACAAATTCTGCTTTGGTTAAATTAGAAATGCTGATTTGAACATTTCACAAATTCAGTTTCAGTTAATTGAGTCTGACAGAGTTGAATTAATTACAAATTCTCTTGAATGTAATCAGTTAACTTATTGAACAAATGCACCCTGGCAGCGGGATCTCCAATTCCATGATTTCTGTTTGGATAGTATTCAGAGTCGAATTCAATACCGTTCTTAATCAGTGAATTAACCATTTCAGCCGCGTTTTGAAAATGTACGTTATCATCTGCAGTTCCATGAACAATGAGATAATTTCCTTTGATATTTTGAGTGAAATTCAACGGTGAATTGTTTTCATATCCTTCGGGATTCTCTTTGGGCGTGCGTAGATATCTTTCGGTGTAAATATTGTCGTAAAATTTCCAATGAGTAACCGGTGCTACGGCAATCGCCATTTTGAACACGTCGGGACTTTTTGTTAAGCACAAACTGCTCAAATATCCCCCGAAACTCCAACCCCAAATACCAATTCTACTCTTGTCTATATAGGGGAGTTGGCCAAAATATTCGGCGGCAAATCGCTGGTCCAATTGTTCAATTTCACCCAACTTCAAGTAAGTGCATTTTTTGAATTCTGCGCCTTGATTACCGGTGCCCCGATTGTCAACACAAGCCACTACATAACCTAAACTTGCCAAATGCTGGAACCATACGTAATAACGATTGTAGCTGTTTCTGCAAATGCTATTGCCCGGTCCGCCGTATTCATACATCAACAAGGGATATTTTTTGTTGGGATCGAAATTGGCCGGTTTCAGCATCCAATAATTTAAATTGATGTTATTTCCGCGATCCAAAGTGCCAAATTCAATTTTACCTGGCGACATTTCCGCCATCGTCATGCTGAAATTTTCGTCGATATGCTGTTCAAAATACCCTTCATTCCATAGATACCATGCGTATTTTGGACGAGTTGAAAAGTCAGATTGAATGATGTAAATCCATTTGCAATTGGGCGAAGCCACCGCGGTTTCATTGCCGGTTAATACTCCAGCTGCTGTATTGGTTTTGGTACGTAGGATATCTATTTTATTCTTTCCATCTAAGTTGATGCTATAAATGTGATCTTCGATCGTAGAAGATTCTGTGGAAGTATAAAACAGTCGTTTTGATTCGTTGTTGAAACCCAACACTGAATTTACTTGCCAGTTTCCTTGGGTAACTGCGCGCTCTTTCTTTTCAAGGAAATTGTACACGTAAATATGGTTAAATCCCGATTTTTCAGAGGTATATAAGAATTCAGAACCGCTTGGTAAAAATTGAAGATTATCGTTTATTTCCACATATCGGTCGTCTTTTTCGGAAAGTATCAATTTTAGTTGTCCCGGTAAAGTAGCGTTTTTAGCTTCGTCAAGGATTCCTTTGTTGTTTGATTTAGCTGTATTTTTTCCTTTTTTCGGGGGATTGGATACTTCGTTAGATTGTATATTTCCCATTGAAGCTAAGGAAGTACCACCCCAAGGATAGTAGAATAATAATTCCCAATGATTCTGGTGTCGATTTAAACGTTGAATACTTAATATTTGGTCAGAATTCGACCATTTAAATCTAGGAATGTAAATGTCAAAGTCTTTTTCAGTAGCATCATCTCCATATAAAGGCACTCTTTGTAAAGCGATGTTATTCATGCTTTTGTCTGTAGGTTTCAATCCCAAGCCACTGTGTACATTGAATACAAATACTTCCACTTTTGAATTGGGTTCTCCAGCTTTGGGATATTTCCATTGTTCTTTTTTGGGATATAAATTCCCGTAGATATCCATGGAAAATTCTGGGACATTAGTTTCATCGAATCGGTAGTAGGCAATGAATTTTCCGCTGGGACTCCATTCAAAACCTTGACTCATGGAAAATTCTTCTTCGTATACCCAATCCACTGCTCCATTGATAATCTCGTTGTGCTTACCATCGTTGGTTATTGCGAATTCCTTGCGTAATTCGAAGTTGAACACATACAAATTCCGATCGCGAACGTAGGCCACATTTTGGTTATCGGGACTCAATGTGGGATACATAATTCTACCCGGAATGGTGTACGTTTTTTTGTTGTCGATATCCAGTACTTTCACTCGGTAATTTGCTGAATGTCGGTAGATACTTACAGGGTCAAACTTCAAGACAACAAATTTGGAGTTTTGTGAAAATTCATATTGCCCCATGGGTATGTACTCTTTACCAGTTGCAGTATCAGCGGCCACCCAACTTCCGTTGAACCATTTACTATGGAACAATGTGTTTATTGAGTCGGACTTAGTAGCAGGATTTTGTGTATTTACCCACCAAGTTTTGTTATTGCGATCAGTCTTAGTGTCTAAAAGCCAGTTTCCATCGGGTGAAAAAGCTTTGATTTCAGCCGATTTTGGACGGAATTTGGGATTGTTCATGTCTTTCAATGTGAATTTTTGTGCATTGGAAGTCGAGAACAAACATCCCCCGAAAAAAAGGGAAAGACCTAGTTTAACAGCTATATTGTGATTGATATTTATGGACATGGATTTGAGTTTAGTTTATATCAATATTGGGTTATAAGTCAATGAATGTGTTGCGGATAGGGAAAAATTATGAATTCGGATTAAATAAAAGTTATTTTACGCGATTTAGTTTAATTTCAGTTGCTGGCGCAATCACAACGGGTACCAATTCTTTTGTAACCACGCTACCATCTAGACCAAACCATTTTTCTGGTGTTCCGGCCAACATTTTAAGATATCCGTATCCGTCCATGATGAAATGATCCATGATTGGCATTTCATTTTCAGCTGAAATTTCTTCCTCAACTAAAACAAAGCGGAAATCACCGATGGCTGTTTTATCAGAAAAGCCGTGGTAATAAGGATCCAAATCAATTTCACCATTGGCCAACATTTCTTGGATGACTTTCTTTAAATACAAACTGATTTTGGGCTGAACACGGAATCCCAATCGGAATCGCACTTTATAAATGTCGTTCTTTTCGATTACATTAACCTTATATTCCATGGTGTACGGCTCATCCGTAACATCTACGTTGATAAACCAGTAGAAGTCAGCTCTTTTGGGACGTTTTTGAAGAATGGAATACAATATTGTAGATTCTACTTCATCGTCGAGACGAGCTTTACTCAAATAGATTAAATGAGTTGCAAATTTAGGAAGGGTAGTATCTTGGCTCAGACTGCGAAGTTTCGTTCTGCAAGTGCTGAGTTTTTCGGTAACGACCATTTGCGTTTTAATTTGACCGCTTCGGAAGCTGATGTACATTACCCCGATGATTCCAATTCCAATCAATAAGGTTACATAACCACCTTCCATGAATTTAGCGAGGTTAGCCCACAAAAAGGTGGACTCAACAATGAAGAATACCAACATGATCATCCAAGTAACGATTGGATTCCATCGCTTCATTCTTAAGTAATAATACAACAGAATGCTGGTCATTAACATGGTAACTGTAATAGCCAAGCCGTAAGCAGCTTCCATTGCTTCCGATTCGTGGAATATCAATACTATGGCAATACACCCAGCCAATAAGGCTGTATTTACTGCAGGTATATAAATTTGTCCTTTAACGGTACTTGGGAATTTCACCGTGAATTTTGGCATGAAGTGCAAACGAATAGCTTCAGAAACCAATGTATACGAACCGGTAATCAAGGCTTGTGAAGCAATGATTGCAGCCATGGTGGCGATGGAAATTCCGATTGGAAGGAACCAGTCTGGCATGATGGCGTAAAAGGTTCTTGCTCCATCAAGTGGAGTATTGATGTGATTCATCAACCAAGCGCCTTGTCCGAAATAATTCAACAACAAGGTGATTTTTACAAAAATCCAGGAAATACGAATGTTTTGTTTTCCGCAATGTCCTAAATCACTGTAAAGGGCTTCTGCTCCTGTAGTACATAAAAATACCGCACCTAACAACATTAAAGCTTCGGGGCCAGATGTTAAGAATCGATATACCCAGATAGGATTCAATGCTCTGAGCACTTCAGGATGATGTACAATTTGACTTACTCCAAGAACGGCTAACATACTGAACCATACCAGCATAATGGGACCAAAGAAGCGGCCCACGGCGTTGGTTCCAGCGCGTTGGAATAAAAATACAATAATGAGAATAGTAATTACAATGGGTACGGTTTCCAATTGTCTCCAGTCCACTTTGTAACCATTCGATGGATTGATATTTCTCAAACCTTCGATTGCCGAAGAAACGGAAATGGGAGGTGTGATGATACCGTCGGCCAAGAGCATGGCGCCACCTACCATGGTGCCAACCACTAAATAGGGGAATCTTCTACGCAAAAGACTGTAAAGTGAAAAAATTCCACCTTCACCTTTATTGTCAGCTTGGAGGGTTAAAATAACGTACTTTAGAGTAGTTTGGATGGTTAAGGTCCAAAAGACAGCACTGATTCCACCGAGAATCAGCACTTCAGAGATGGGTTTGTTGCCCATAATGGCATTCATTACATACAGTGGTGAAGTACCAATATCACCATAAATAATACCTAACGTAATTAATAATCCGGCAGGGGTAAATTTGTCGATTCGGGTATGTCCCATAATAAAAGTACGGGCGAATTTAATGGGTATTCATGTATTTTGGGGATAAATGTGGATTATATATTCACAATTCGACTTAAAAATGATGTTCAACGACAAACACCCTGATTTTACAGAGTAAGTGTATTTTTGACATTTGTTGAATTCTTATGAATATTAATCCATAAAAATAATGATGTAGCAACAAAATGTGAGTAACTTTGCACCACATTTCACACACAATGAACCACACGAATACACAACTACCCAACGGTGCAGATTTGAATCACCAGCCAATCTCATCTTATTACGGAGAATTTGTTTTTGGTCCCCGCGCACAAAAAGGCTACTTAACCGATGCGGCCATCCATGAAATTGCGAAAGCAGTGAATGAAGGCCATGCAATCGACCGAAGTATTTCTGACGAAGTAGCGAAAGCGATGAAGCAGTGGGCGATGGACATGGGTGCTACCCATTATACGCACTGGTTCCAACCTTTGCGTGGTACCACAGCGGAAAAGCATGATAGCTTTTTTGAACCAACTGGAATTGATAGTGGAATTGAAGTGTTTAGTGGTAAAGCCTTAGTTCAACAAGAACCCGATGCTAGTTCATTCCCCAACGGAGGTATTCGTAATACCTTTGAAGCTCGTGGTTACACAGCCTGGGATCCAAGCTCGCCTGCGTTTATCATTGAAAAAGGTGGCGTAAGAACTTTGTGTATTCCAACCATCTTTGTATCCTACACCGGTGAAGCTTTAGATTACAAAGCCCCATTGTTGAAAACTTTGGCGTTTGTTCGTAAAGCTGCTACTGATGTTTGTCAATATTTTGATACCAACGTTACGGACTGTTCTGTTTCGTTAGGTGTTGAACAAGAATATTTCTTAGTAAAAGAAGATTTGTTCCATCAACGTCCGGACCTTATGTATACAGGTCGTACATTAATTGGACATATGCCTGCAAAGGGTCAGCAAATGGAAGATCATTATTTTGGTGCCATTCCTACCAACGTTCAGGCATTTATGAATGATTTTGAGCAACGCGCTCACCGTTTGGGAATTCCTTTAAGAACCCGTCATAATGAAGTAGCTCCTGGTCAATTTGAATGTGCACCTCAGTTTGAATCGTTGAATCTAGCAGTAGATCACAACACGTTATTGATGGATGTAATGGAAGCCGTTGCTACCGAACATGGATTTAGAGTGTTGTTGCACGAGAAACCGTACAAGGGAATCAATGGTTCTGGTAAACACAACAACTGGAGTTTAATTACCAACACCGGGGTGAATTTATTGTCGCCCGGAAATTCGCCAGAGCAGAATTTACAATTCTTAACCTTCTTTATTAACGTTATTAAAGCGGTTCACGATCACGCAGATTTGTTGAGAGCAAGTATCGCTACGGCAGGTAACGATCATCGTTTGGGTGCAAACGAAGCACCTCCAGCAATCATGAGTGTTTTCGTAGGAGATAAGTTGGAAGATGTGTTGAATGATTTTGAAGCAGACAGTACATCCCCCGAAACAAAAGAAAGCAGAAGCAGCATTCATATTCAAAGTATTCCAGAAATTTTGTTGGATAACACCGACCGAAACAGAACTTCACCATTCGCATTTACGGGTAATAAATTTGAATTCCGTGCTGTAGGAAGTTCCGACAATTGCAGTTCTTCTATGGTAGTTTTGAATGCCATTGTTGCTAATCAATTGGTGGAATTCAAGAAGCGTGTGGATGCTGAAATCGCGGCAAACCCAGATAAGTCCAAAGAAGACATTATTGAAGGAATTTTGCGTGCCGACTTAATTAGCGCTAAGCGCATTATTTTCGGAGGAAACGGATATTCTCAAGAATGGGTTGAAGAAGCTGCACGTCGTGGTTTGAGCAACATTAAAAACTCTGCGGAGGCATTGGCTGCTTACATGTTGCCAGAAAGCGTGGAATTATTCACTAAACACGGAATTTTCTCACACAAAGAATTGGAAGCACGCACCGAAATTCGATATGAAACGTTTGTATTGAGTTTGGAATTGGAATTAAAAGTATTGAGTGAAATGATTCAGAACTTTGTGATTCCTTCAGCTGTTCGCTACCAATCTCGAATTTCAGAAAATGTAAAGAATTTGGTAGCAGTTGGAATTGATAAATCTTCAGTTTCAGCCCAAATCGAGTTGTTGACCGAATTGAGTAATTTGATCAATCAAGCCCACAATTTGAACAAGAAGTTGAACGAAGAAAACGAAAAGGCACTTGCATTAGAAGAAGCACATGAGAGAGCGGTTGCATTTAATAATGTTATTCGCCCGATTTTTGAAGAGTTACGTTCAGTAAGCGATGAAATCGAACGTTTGTGCGATGATTCCGAGTGGACACTTCCTAAATACAGAGAATTGTTGACCTTGTCTTAACCAATAACCAACTCTTCAATTATAAATAGAAAGATTCTTTAGAGTCTATTTTTGGGAAAAAAAGTACGTGTAGGTTAGGCTAATTATGTATTCCTAAATCCAACGTATACCTATTTGGGAATTTTTAATTCCCATGAATCTGGGTAGTTCAGTGCTTTAAATCACCTACCCCATGAATAGACTCTATTAATTTTGTAGCAAAATAGATATGGAAAAAGTAGAATGTTTAATTATTGGTAGTGGACCTGCGGGTTACACTGCAGCAATTTATGCGGCACGCGCCGATATGAAACCCGTTGTTTATGAAGGATTACAACCTGGCGGACAATTAACCATTACCACAGATGTGGAAAATTACCCTGGATTTCCTCATGGAATTATGGGTCCTGAAATGATGGAAAACTTCAAAGCTCAAGCAGTACGCTTGGGTGCTGATGTTCGTTTCGGGATGGTAACTTCCGTTGAATTCAAGGCGGGTGGACCTCAAAAAGTAATCGTGGATGGCTCACATGAAATTGAAGCAGAAGCGGTGATTATATCTACAGGTGCATCTGCGAAATGGTTGAACTTGCCATCTGAACAACGCTTAAATGGTAGCGGTGTGAGTGCTTGTGCAGTTTGTGATGGTTTCTTTTATCGCGGAAGTGATGTAGCTATTGTAGGCGCCGGTGACACTGCATGCGAAGAGGCATCTTATCTAGCCAAAATTTGTAGTAAGGTGTACATGATTGTGAGAAAAGACGAATTCCGTGCTTCAAAGGCCATGCAACATCGTGTGATGAATACTCCTAATATTGAAGTGTTGTTCAACTCAGAAACCGATGAAGTATTGGGTGAAAATGCTGTAGAGGCAGTTCGTGTAAAAAACAATAAATCCGGGGAAATGCGCGAAATTCCAATTAAAGGATTCTTTGTTGCTATCGGACACCAACCCAATACCGATATTTTTAAACCTTTCTTAGAAATGGATGAACAAGGGTACATTATTACCGAAAAAGGAAGTTCAAGAACCAATATTGAAGGGGTATTTTGTGCTGGTGATGCCCAAGATAAAATCTATCGCCAAGCGGTAACAGCTGCTGGAAGTGGTTGTATGGCTGCTTTAGACGCAGAACGTTGGTTGTCAGCGAAAAAATCTGTATAATTCCATTCCATTTATATATTTTTGGGGGATGAAAGGACTGCTTTTGATCGGTGCTTTGGTCCCCCATTTTTTATGGGCACAAGTCCAGTCAACTTATTTACAAGATCCACCGATACCTGGAAATGAACCGAGTATCGCAATCCATCCAAACGATCCCAGTGATGTTTGGGTTGCATTCAATAATAACCATGTTTTTCATACGTTAAATGGGGGAAAACAATGGATGAAAATCGATGTAAATCCCGATCAAGGGTTTTATGGCGATCCGGTTGTAAAAGTGTCCCCCAAAGGAACCGTATACCTTGCTCATTTGGCAAAAAATGTTCGGGAAAACAAGAAACATCCAGAATGGTTTGATTGTATTGTTTTTGAACGAAGTACGAACGGTGTAGAATTTCACGCAACTTGCATTGGGAAAAATGGTAAAATGCAGGATAAGCCCGCATTCACGTTTGACCAACAACCCAAGAGTATTTACAACGGTAATGTGTATGTAGCTTGGACAGAATTTGATAAATACAATTCTTTCAATTCTACCGACTCGAGTCGTATAAGATTCGCTTTTTCGGAAGATGATGGGGTCAGTTTTTCACCGCCCATTACCGTAAGTGATAAAAGTGGAAATGCCACCGATGATGATGGAACTGCGGAAGGAACAAGTATGTGGATTGGCAAACAGGGAGAACTATTTTTGGTGTGGTCAAAGTCCGACACTCTCTGGATGGACATCAGCCGAGATGGGGGAAGAACTTGGGGTAAGGATCAATATTTAGCAACTATGTTGGGTGGTTGGGACGTGAAGGGAATTAAAGGTTTAGTAAGATGCAATGTTATGCCCATGATTTCTGGAGATAAAAAGGGCGGAATTTATGTGGTTTATGGTGCTCAAGAATGGAAAAATGGACCTCAGTCTCTGTATTATGTTTACAGCGCAGATGGGGGGAAGCAATTTTCGCATCCCCTAAAGATAAACGACGAGAAGCCAGAAATATCCGATGTTTCGCACGCCCAAGCGGTTTTCCCTTATGTAGAATTGGATAAAAACTGGGGATACCCTAGAGTTATTTGGTACGATTTCAGAAATAGTATCACAGGTAGATTCGTTATGGTGTATTCGTCGGTTTTGAAAAAAAGGAAACCATTAGCGAATACCTGCTTATTGAATCAACCGATCGTATTGCATTCTAAAAATGTCTTTTATGGGGATTATATAGGATTTGATACTTGGAAGGGTGGAGGTAAGGCCGCTATAACTAGTTTCCACGAAGAATTACAGAAGCCTGTAGTTGAAATTTTAGAATGGAAGGGGAAAAAAGCACAGATGAATAATTCTGCACCTACATTAATTCTGAATCACAATGGAGATGGAGATTCACTCATTTTTAGTACAAATATGCCCGGAGAAACAAGCTATACATTTGAAATTCGAAATGGTAGAAGTATTGTAGCTCAGAAAGTTACAGAATCAATTAGGCATCCTGAATTTGGGCTATTGGACTTTGAGGAGTTCCATTTAAGTCGCAAAGCTTTGTCCCCAGGCTTATATACCATAATCGTAAAACGCAAAACGAGGGCGATCAAGAAAAATATTTGGATAGATTAGACTTTAGAATCCTTGCAATATCAATTTGGAAATCCTATTTTTGCTTTTCTTTAAAAAATAAGACTTTAAACACATATGGCAGTTATACAAAAACTTAGAAATTCCGGAATGGTAGCGGTGGTAATTATTGCCGCCTTAGTGCTTTTTGTAGTGGGAGATTGGTTGAACGGTCGTGGAAATGGTGGTAATACGGATGAAAATCGCGATGTTATTGGTGAGATTTCAGGGGAATTAATTCGCGAAGCGGATTTAGGTCCTATCGTAGAAGAATTGTACAAGAAAGAGTTGGATCAAGATCCCAACTTCAAATTGGACGAGGAAGCCGCAAACAAACTGAACCAAAAAGCATGGCAGGAACTAGTGAAGCGTAAAGTTTTGATTTCTGCGATTGAAAAATCAGGTATTGAAGTTACGGATGAAGATTTTAACGAGATGATGGTAGGTTCACATCCAGTGGAAACCATTTTAGGAGATCCTACTTTCCAAACCGATGGCAAATTTGATCCCAAGAAAGTGGAACAAATCTTCCGTCAAGCAAAATCCAATCCTCAGATGAAAGCCCGTTTGGCTGCTTACGTAGATCAAATGAAGAAAACGGAATTGGAAACTCGTTATGCAATGTATGTGGGTAAATCACAAATGTTCAGAACCAAAAAAGAATTGGAATTCGAATATTTGGCTTCGAATCAAACAACATCAGGTAAAATAGTTGCTTTAAATTTCAGCAACATTCAAGATAAGGATGTAAAAATTACGGATGAAGATTTAGAAGATTATTTGAATGCTCACAAAGAGCGTTACAAGATCAAGTCAGAAGCTCGTGATTTTAAATACGTTGTATTTGATATAGTTCCTTCAGTTGAAGATACTTTGGCTGCCATCGAACAAGCAAATAACTATGCTGTAAACATGAAGAAAAGTCAGTCTGCACCTGATACCTTAGGCGCTAGTCCTTTTATTCGCAGAAGCGATTTGGGTGAATCTACACCTAAAGTGGTTGTTGACTCGTTGTGGAACGCTGCTTTGGGAACTGTGGTTGGTCCAAGTTTCAAAGATGGTAAATTCACCATTTATCAAAAAGTAGCTTCAAAGAAAGATACAGTTCCTGTAGTGAATGTATCACATATCTTGATTCCATTGTCTGGTGATTTGCCTAACGGTACTAAAATCGCTGATTCCATTCAAGCATTGGCAGTAGCTCAAGATGTTTACAATCAAGTAACGGGTGGAAAAGCAATTGCTGATTTGGCGGGAATGTATTCAACTGACCAAGGTTCTGCAAACAACGGTGGAAGTTATGGATGGCAAGATCCCCGTCAATATGTTCCTGAGTATAAAAATTTCTGTTTGACTGCTAAGAAAGGTCAAGTAGGATTGGTTAAAACGCAATTCGGTTATCATATCATGAAAATGATGGATGAACCTGATTATACCAACATTCGTTATGTAATGAACGAAGTGGAAATTGCTCCTGGATCTAAAACAGTAAACGCCGTGGTTGAAAAGAGCCGTAAGTTCAAAAATCAAGTTAACCCTGAAAAGCCAGAAACATTTGAAAAAGCTGCTGAAATGCAGGCTATGGCTCCATTAGTAGCTAAAGATTTTACAACCGATCAAAAAGGTGTGGCTCGTATTGAACAAATATCTGAAATGCGCTCTATTATGTATTGGTTATTTGACAATAAGCGTGAAAATGGTGATGTTTCTGAAATTTTCACCATGGAAAATAAGCACGTAATTGTTAAAATGGAAACAGTAAAACATAGAGGTTATGCAACTGTTGACATGGTACGTGCAGATATTGAACCCTTGGTTCGTGAACAAAAGAAGGGTGAATTAGCCAATGAAAAATTAGCCAAGGCAATGGCGTCAGCTAAAACCGCTGAAGCACTTCAAAAAGCGGTTAATGGCGATATCATGGATTGTGGATCTGTTCGATATGGACAAGGAATTGTTGGTCAATTTGGACAAGAATTCAGAATCTTAGGTGCTATGTTCGGATTGTCAGACAACACCACTTCTAAGCCAATTGCAGGTAAACAAATGAGTGCCGTTATCTTCAAAGAGAAGATGCAAAAAATGGAAATCCCCGTTTCTGTATACAATGCACCAAACGACGATTCTTATTTGAACCAACCAAACTATGTGTTGAGTCGCTTGCAAGATATGATGTTACGATACGCATATGTGCAAGATTACCGTTACAAATTTGAGTGGTATAAATAAAATTATTAATCAAGAATAAGGAATCCCAGATATGTTCAGTTTTTGGAATGTATCTGGGATTTTTGCTGAATGAATGTTTTGGATTCGTAAAGAAGGGTTATTCATTCTGCATAAATAAAGAATATATACACGCTGGTTTATCAGCAAATTTGAATAAATTGAATGCAACTTACATAACTCAATCAACTTAAAAAATTAACAATAAATAAAGGAACTTTCGTTAAATTTAAATCACAAATCTGAATTATTAAATTATGTCACAAATTACACATGAATTATCCCTGCAAAATTTTGCAGAACAGTTTGAATACGTATTAGCAAATTACCGTAAACACGGTAAATCAGTGAGCAATTACAAAAATATAGTTATTGCTGGATTGGGTGGAAGCGGAATTGGAGGGAGAATTGCTCGTTCTTATTTTTGGAATGAAATGCCAGTTCCTGTGGAGGTTTACTCTGATTACCATTTGCCTGCTTATGCAAACAAAGAAACGTTGACTATTCTTTGTTCTTATTCGGGTAATACGGAAGAGACATTGAATATGTATGCAGAATCCACTGAACGTGGTTGCGACATCATTTGTATGGCAGCTGGAGGCAAGTTGATGGAGTTAGCTCAGGCGGCAAATATTACAACTTATACTATTGCGACTGGATATCAACCCAGAATGACCTTGGGATTTGCTTTAGGGAATTTGGTTATGATTTTAGGTGAGTTGATCGGCAAAGATATGTCATCAACCATTAAAGGTTTGGAAGATAAATTCAGAAACCATGAATTAGCCATTCAACGTGCAAAAGAGATGCATGCTTATTTCGCAGAAACGATTCGTAATAAGTTCGTTGTGGTAACGGATATGGCTTACGAGGCGGTTGGAATTCGTTTTTGTCAGCAAATTCAAGAAAACGGTAAGGGCGAGGGATTCGTTTCGGTTTTACCTGAAGCGAATCATAACATGATTGAAAGTTACTATGAAAAGCACGACACGAATTTCATTTTATTAAACAGTGGAAGTAATGATCGAGTTACCAAGCGTTTTGATTTCGTTAAAGGGGTATTGTCCAAATTGGGCAATAAAGTATATGAATATCCGGTACAAGACGCTTCATTGGATTCTATGTTTGAGGTAATTCATGCAACGGATTGGTTGAGTATTTGGGCATCTGACGACAAGAAAGTGAACAACATGGAAGTGGGAATTATCATGGAATTGAAAGGTTTTTTAAGTAATAATTGATTTGAAAAATGAATATTTCTTAAAAAGGCCACCCAAACGGGTGGCCTTTTTAGTTTATGTTGTGGGGATTGGTTAAAATTGTGGTGGAATAGAATGAAGGTAACATTTCTTGGTACAGGTACCTCTCAAGGTGTGCCACCCATCGGGTGTAAATCGCCTGTGTGTTTGAGCGATAATCCCAAAGACAAACGATTAAGAGCTAGTGTTATGATCGAAGTCAATGGCAAGAGATTGATTATCGATACAGGACCGGATTTCCGTTACCAAATGATTCGTGCTGGCGTTGATGATATTGATGCCATTCTATTTACTCATGAACATCGTGATCATACTGCTGGTCTAGACGATATTCGTCCGTTTAACTTTTTCAACAATAAACGAATTCCCGTTTATCTCCATCAACGTGTTTATGATTCGCTCAAACAACAGTTTAGTTACATTTTTGCGGATTTAAAATATCCGGGTATTCCAGAAATTGATTTTCATTTAATTGAAAATGCACCATTTAAATTGGATGAACTAGATATCATTCCCATTGAAGTTCTGCATTATAAACTTCCCGTTTTAGGATTTAGAATTCATGATTTTGCCTACATTACAGATGCAAATTTCATTGACAGGATCGAATTAGATAAATTGAAAGGAGTGAAGTATTTAGTGTTAAATGCTTTAAGGCGTGAACCCCATATTTCCCATTATACTCTGGAGGAAGCTACACAATTAGCACTTACCATTGGAGCAGAGCATACCTATTTTACACACATGAGTCACCAAATTGGATTTCATGATGAAGTGTGCAACGAATTACCAAAAGGTATTGATTTAGCTCACGATGGTCTGGTTTTGGAGTGGTAGGTTATTTGATAAATACAAATTTTCCCATAGCTGTCTCACTGCCATCACTATTGATAGCTAGCACAAAATAGACACCACTGTTCGGGCGACTACCATCGAAACGAACGCCATTCCAAGTGGCCTTAGATCCATTAGCTTTGGTTTGATAGACTACTTTACCCTGTAAATCTACAATTTTCACATCCGCATTATTGGCCAATCCCTCTATGGTGATGAACCCGTCGAATTTTGGAGGTACCGGATTCGGGTAAATTACCACTTTGTCAAATTGATCACTTCCGAATCCTGCATCATTACGGTAAGAGACAATTCCTTTGTCTGTACCCATGAAAATTTCACTAGTATTTGAAAGTTGACCAACAGTTCTTACACGATTTGAAATCAAGGGTGAATTTTCAATAGTAAAATGGCGAATTACTCGTTGACCAAACTCATCGATGCAGAATACTCCATTATTGGTAGCCATCCATTTTCGATTTCCCCCATCCACAAGAATATCATTTATGGTTTCTTCTCCCATTAAATATCCCACTGCACCATCTTGTTCAACAATAAATCGGTCTAATTTTATCCCGGAGAAAAAATCATACGAACCGGTAAATACGTTTAATCCTTGGTTGGTGCCGATCCAAACATAGCCATTTTTATCAGCGCATAGAGAAAGTACATCCGGTGTAATTAATCCTTCGGACTGACTCAATTTTAAATATTGATCATCCAAATCGGAGTCGATATTTTTCCCTTCATGGAAAACTAAAATACCACCATCGGTTAAGAGCATCCATTTCCTATCCTGGTCATCAATTACGAGTTTCTTAATATTGCTTTGTGACAACTTGAATTTATTCCAAATTCCGGTGGAACGGGTTAGTTTTAGCAAAGCAAATTCTTCGTTGTAATTGACAATCCATAAATTTCCTTTACTATCCTCGGCCATCCCTCCGATATGAATAAAGGAAGTGTCACCAATTCTTTTGAGAGGACTATTCGAATTATCGTAACGTTGGATGATTTCTTTACCTTTGAATTCGAGAATCCCATTGGAATGTGTAGCTGCAAATAAATGGTTATCAATTTTACGGTGTAATGCAAAGGTAAAATCGTACATATTTTGGTTAAATGGAGATTCTAAGTTGCTTTTCCAACCATTTTCATCGTACAAATAAAACCCTGAATTATTGAATGCATTTCCAAAAGTGCTACTCACTCCACCGCCTGTAACTAAAAGTAAATTACCGGATTTACTCATATCAAAAACAGAAGCACGATCTGGACCATTGGGCATAAACGAGTATTCGTTGTTACTTTCCTTCTTGATAACTCCTGGTCCAATTCCGGTACAGAACCAGTAATTATTATTAAACAAGGTTGCTGAACTAACAATATTAATAGAGGTAGTGGAGTACCCAAGATTATTGATACGAAAGATTTCTCCTTGTCGAACCACATGCAAAGAATTCCCAGTATTGAATATCCGAGCAATTTTTCTTTTGTCGGGACGTAAAATGTTGATATTCCCGCGATTGTATTTCCATACCAACGAGTCGGTTTCAAAGAAAACCGTATCGTTAAAGGAAGCTAAATTAGAACATCTGTTTCTTTTATAAGCCCAAGTCCAGCGATTGAAGTCGTTTAAATTTTCAATCCGATTCCAACGCGCTTTGCGTATTCCATTTTGTGTTGCAATAAATATACTGTCGTTGGATATACATGAGGAAAATACAGGTATTTCAGTTCCCATATCTCCAATTGAGGTGTAACTATCTCTAATTTCACCTTTATTAAGATCGATAATTAACAATCCGAAATATGTTGAAACTATGGCATCATTTTGGAAAAAGGAAACGTGAAGAATCTGTTTGTCACCTTGTAGGAGTTTGTTTTTGAATCCTGGAATATTGATGATTCTGGAATCATTTATTAACAAATCGATATTGCCATCGCTATATCCGATGAAAAGGGTGTTTTTTTCTTGTGAGAATCCTAATGAGGAAACTTCTAGACCATTGAATCCATCTGTTTTCTTTAGCACTGTAGTTTCACCAAAATCATTGGTTCTCCAAAAACCATTTTCGGATGCTGAATAAACAAATCGGGTAGAAGCTTCGCAGATTTGTGCATTTTTATAACTTAAGTGAGATCTCCAAGTTCCGGTTGGAATTTGTTGTTGGGATTGGGCACTAGTATTAGAAAGCAGTAATAATGATGTTAATGCCAAAAACACCCCACTAGCTGTAAACAAGTTAAATCGTTGTTGTAGCAATCTTTCATGAAACCCCAATAACATCGCCCTAGATGAAAACAAGTTAAATCGTTGTTGTAGCAATCTTTCATGAAACGCCAATATTATCCCCCGAAATAAGTAAAAAGATTTTCTGGAATTAAACCATGAATTAATTTGATTGAGAGAAGAGCTCGGCATGTGTACCCAATATTTAAATTCCAAATGTTAAAAATTATAAATTGCTAAATCCCGTGAGGTTTAGTTAAATGTGTATCTTAATTCAATTCCAAAATCAGTTAATGACGTATAATACTGAGTTTGAATTTTCGGATCCATGATTACGCGATTGTAACGCAATGCCAAATTGATTTTCTGATTGACTTGATACGTTGCAGATGGACTGATGCGGATATTGGTCATACCTGCGGTGTAACGATTCACATTGACATCGATTTTGCGAATAACGGTAACGTTGTCGTTGATAGAAACTGCTAAATCAAATCGGAAATCGTTGGGCAAATAAATTTTACGTCCACGTCGTTTAATAGGTAAGGTTAATCCAGTTACTCGGTATCCCGCATTTAATTGGAACTCGTTTTGACGCATTTCAGTTAAATTGAAACTAGATGCAAACAGCTTTAAAATTCTCGAACGTTTGTATTCAAATCCCAATGTCCAGTTATTTTTGGTAGTAACATTTAATCCAGCTAGAGGATAGAAACCTTCGGAGATAGTGGCGTCCGCAATTTGGTATTTCGGAGTCAAATCTTTACCCATTTCCGGAGTTTCATCGGATTTGTACTTCAAGTTTTGTGTGTAATTACCGATAGTATAGGTTCCTTTGTAAGCGTGTTTGATGTTGATATTGGTGAAAATGTCGGATAAACCAGGGAGCTTGGATAATCCATTATAGTTGATATTCCAGTTCGGTAATGGAATTTTAGGGAATCCACTAATGTCGCCTCTTCCCACATCTCCGCCAGAATAGGCCATGTGGAATCCACCAATAATTACATCTTGAGCAGCTTTTGAATAGCCCATAGGGTATTTAGTAATTGTATCGATAATAGTTCCAGCTGCTCCTGCAAATCGGGGATCTACTCCCTGAAGTCGGGCTGCAACTGTGTAACGGTTGGCAATAAATGCATCGAAAACGGGATTCGGATGGTTTTCATTTTGATTTATGTCCTTGACAAAATGGGTTTGTACATAAATGCCTGAAACCGTGTAAGTACCATTTTGAGTTAACCCTTCATCCATCCATTTCAGTCCATCGTACTTGAATATACTTTGGGTTCCACGAACCTCATTTCTCAGGAAATCCAAGCGAATACGGAAATCCTTGAACGGTTCGATCGTGATATTTCCCGTAATATTCTGAGTAGAATTGTTCCTGTAGAAATTGGCCTGACGGGTATCTTGTTTTAAAGCGCCTTGATTGGCTAATTTGAATCGAATTGATTCATCTTGCTGACCAAATGCGAATCCTAAACCGGGTTGTAAATGTTTGAAATTGTATCCAAAATAATCTGGACGGAAACCAAATCCGGGCAATTCAGTTCCTTGTTTCTGAGAAATATTGAAGTTGGCATTTTTGAACATCGTTAAGAAATCACCCACTAGTACAACTGCAGGGTGGGGTTTGTTACTCGAAGATTCTTTGCCTTTTTCAATTGCACTTGCAAATGCCTCTTCTTTGCCTTCTTTTTTCTCTGATTTAGGATCTTTTTTCTTTTTCTTGGGATTTCTGTAGTCCTTTAGGAAAGGAACTTGGTTATACAATTGACTGAAATTTAGCTGGGTTGTTAAATTAATGTCTTGACTGTTTTGTATATTATTACCTAAAGTAGCAAAAGCCGGAGGAGCTTGGCGCCATTCATAACTTCCATTGTATGTTGCATTGGCACTGATCCATTTTAATACACCAATCTTTTGGAATGGGAAAGTGTAAGAAGCATTTACGCTTTGGTAGAATCTCGAAGTTCTACCGAATCCCAAGAATTCAGAGAGAATGGAGTCTTGTTTTTCGGGGGAATTGATAGCTCCAAATGGTTCCTGAATACGGGCTTCAACATTCGCTGAGTAGTTTACGGTTAATGAACTTGCCAACGGAATCGACATATTGTAATTACGATTCAACGTGAAGTTTTTATCGTATAATCTGGGATTAATTTGAACAAAGTTATTGTTGTTTCGTGCTTGATTTTCACTGTACAAACGATTGATTTGGAGTTGTGAAGTGAAATTCGAAGGAATGAAATTGAAGTTAAAATCTCTCACTAAAGCTAGATTCTTATTTTTTATTTTCTTGAATGGTCGTATGAATTTAGTATTCATTCCATATGCATACCCAATAGTAGCTTGGGTTGTATTAATAAAATACTCCTCAATTTGTTGGTTCCTTCGATATTGACTTTGGTAGCTATAACTACCATTAAAGTTCGAAACATTCCAAGGGCGTTTTTTTCCAGTTGTTGGATTGTTGATTTTGAAATTATTAACGTTGAAACTGAAAAGGGAGTTATAATCTTCTGCGGCTTTTCTAATTTGATTTCTCAGAGCCACATTTTGAATGCCTTCTAAATAAGGTCTCAATTCGATATCTGGATTTAGAGGATTAAACTTGGGTTGAATATAACTTTCAGACCATCCTAAATATACAGGAATACTAACGCCTGTTTTTGCCGGAAAGAATTTTCCTAATTCTAAATTTGAAGCAATGTCATAGTTGTAGTTATTACTCAAGCTTCGTTGATTTAACTTTTTGTCTACATCCCCAAAACCTATTGTACGAATTGATCCAGCCATGTTGACTTGACCTAAGTCAGCTAATTGAGCTTGAACATTGGCTAAGGCTGCCCAACCTCCGCCATTGGCAATATCTTTAACGCGTAATTCATTGGTCCAAACTTCGAAACATTTGGGCAACGGAGAATTGTTTTTCACTCCAACTAAAACTACTCGAATATTGGATAAATCAGGTAATCCCATAACGGTGATTTTACCTTTATCGAGCGGCTTGATATAAGGAGCGGTCATGGGCCAATTGGCATTTTGACGATCTAATTTCAAATTGAATAATTTGTCGAATTCCAAATCGATCATGTTTTCATCCGGCCAAACCAATTTATCTGCATTTGCAAGGTTCGTATTGACATAACCACGAGTCATTTTCAAGGGTACTTCGTACTCGTAATAGTTGCTCGTTAAGTCGGTTCCGAAACGAAGAATTACGGATACTTCACCATCTTCAATTGTGTTTTGTGTTACTTCTTCGGCATGAACAAACAACTGCATTCTCTTGTAGTTACGAACATCGTAAGTAACCGTTTTAAATGCACCACGTGCATCGCCTGGTTGAAGATTGCATGCAACTAACGACAAACTTTGTTCGTTTTCCAAAACGGTACCCAAAGACGCCATATTTTGAACGCGTACAATTCCGGGAGGTGTTACGTATGCTACGGGAGATCTCTTGCTATTTTCTTCTAAATTTACTGTACTTACAACGAATTTAGTTCCATCATTTGGGTCAGCTGGTACAATAACACCCGGGGTTTTCAAAGAGTTGGTGTATCTGCGCCAGTCCGCACGAACCATATTGATGTAACCCATTCTTAGTACAGCGGAGTCGTTAAATCCAGTCATAACCATTCGCATAAAACGAATGCTCTTGAAATCTGAGATGTTACCTACTGCTTTTTCGAATTCACGAATGGGGATTTTGAATTGATACCATTTAATTTCTTTGTCTTTACCGTTTCTTAATTTAACTGTGTTGGTTACTACATCGGAAACATAGTTTTTACCAATGCTCAAGTCAGAACCACTTATTTTTATTCGATATTGGTAATAATCTTCGCTTTGATTCATGGTAAAATCTCGGTTGATATCTTCGAAATCGGGTTGGGTGGTAGAAGATTTCGGCATATCAGCATAAGCTCCAGTGAATCGATCAGGATTCGAGTTGCCTTGCATCCCTTGATAGCGAGAATAACGTTGAACGATATCAGCATCGATTTGAGTATAGTTTTCCTCGAGGTAATGAACAAAATTATCGTTGGACGGATCTAATAATGCTTTTTGATAAACCGGTGAATTTGAACCAAAAGTATTTTTTAATTTTTCGAGATAAACGGTGTCGTAGAACGCTTTTTCTTCTGCATCGCCCAAACCATCTAATCCTAAATCTTGTGTTTTTAACGTGGCAGGATTGTTGTCAAAAGCGAAGTTAATTTGTGGTCCTGTTGGAACAATCCCAAAGTCAGAGGTATCTGTTTCATTAGCAGTAGCTGCCGAGGTGGGTAATCCGTTTTCAAATGCTTTTCTTCGATCCGGTAAAATGTCTTCGCTTACGTTACCCAAATGCAACAATAATTCACCACTTAGAGCAGGATTATTCATCAATGGATCCATCATCCAAATCTCAATGTAATCAATATTTGCAGCTTCAAAGTCATTTTGATCAACACGTCGCATAATTCCAGCCCAACTTTTTCTTGGGTCTAGAAATTCACCGTTGGCGTTAATATCTTGATCGTTGGAATTGAAGTTATACATCCCTTTAACTTTGGGATTATAGGCTAAATCCAGCGTAGCTAAAATGGTTGGTGTTCCTTGTGGGAAGTTTCGTTCGGGGAATACTTCACGCTGATCAATTTGACGCATGTACGGATCACTTAAAATTTCGTCTACCCGATTTTTAATATTATCGGGCATATCTAAGTCTCTGTAAAATAATTGATCAATGGTATAAAAACTCAGTTTCGCATGTTTGTTTAACCACGTAAATTTATCTGAATTCGTAGTTTCAGGGAATAAATCCGGTTGTTTCTGAGGAACGCTTGCCACTACCCAGTTATTCACCACTTTGAAATCGTTGGGCAATTCTGCATTTTCAAAATCTTCTAAATTTGAAACACCTCGTTGGTCCCCTTGTGATTTGTGATTATGTGGGATGATTTGAGCGAATTCAGCATAAGCCGTGATGTTCGATATTTCTTTTGTTTCTATAAAAGGAAGCTTATCGATCATTTTTGTTAAGAAGCGCGACTTAGAACTATAAGCTATATCTGCACCAAAAATAGTATTCAACAACGGTTCTTCATTAAAATTGGTTTTTGAAGTTAATGGACGCTCATACATGTGAAGCAAAGTACCTCCAATCAGTAGGTTTTTGCTGTATTTATGTTCAACTCGTCCGCCCAGCAGTGTTTTCTGCTGAATATTGAAGAAACTTTGTCCGTCTGCTGAAGCACGAATTTCTGCCCCACCTTGTAAAAGACCTTGGTTAATAATCCGTACCCGACCCATTGCATAATCCACTTCATAATCCATACCTTCTTGTAATGGACGTCCGTTGGCAGTAACTCGTACAGATCCCCGCTGAAGGTTGGTCGTTCCCAAAAACAATTCAGCCCCGTTTGAACTCTTAAAGCTACCTTGAAGGAAAAATTTATTGTGTTTTACATCCTGTTGGGCGAGCCATTTGGTTGAGTCGTAAACCGCATTATAGCAATAATAATCAGCAAGATCCGTTCGAGATTCAAATTTGGTTCTTAGATACGACCCAAAAGGTTCTACCACAGGGAAAATGATTCGAGCCATTTTGGTTTGTATGGTGATGCCCTCGATCGCGTCGAAAATACCATCCGGTTTAGCTTCTTGTTGGCGATTCAACTTATCCAAACCCATAACACGAATCAAGGGATTTCCATTTGCTAAAGCAGGCAAATTTGCTTTACCTACGGGAATGAAATTATAATCGGCGCCTGAAGTATCGTCAGCGTAGATCACATTTAATTTGAAATCCTCCAGTGAAAGTGAATAGGTGTTCAAGCTGTAAATATTTTTCATCATCAAATCCCAAATTGGTAATCGGGTTCTGATGGTGTTTCCTTTCAGCATTTTTAAGAACAGTAATTTCTGATCGCCGGGGGGAACATCTCGGGAGAATTCTCCCACTTGATACGTTTCGCCTTGGTAGGTGTATTCAAAAGCTACGGCTAGAATTTCGTCGTTATTTAAGGGTTGTGTTAATGAAATATAACCCAATTGTGAATTCAAGGTAAACTCGGTGTTTTTCAATTGACGAGCGTAATTCAAAACGTCAAAATCCACGGTTTGTTCGAAATAGGGGAATAGGCGATACATTTCGTCTACAGAAGAACCTGTACCTCGAGCAGCATTGTTGTTCTGAATTTGACCAAAAATTGAGTTACTCGTATTATCGGGAGCTAAGTTGGCGCTACCTCCTAACTGATTTCGATAAGGTTTAGATTCCCCTAAATCCATAAATGCCAGGATATCTCTTGGCGTTTCAACGTTAGCAGAACGATTGGTGACCCAAACTTCAACTCGGTTTACAATCACACCAGATGCTACGATGGGAAGATTTTCTAACGATTTGTCGTAATTGTCTCTGAAAAATTGAGAAAGGAAAAAATGTCGGTTTTGATCATAATTATCAGCCGAAATTTTAAATTCATTCATTTGAGCACCTCCCTTTAATACAGTTTCCGTGCTTTGACCCCGGTTTTGAGAAAACACGGTTTTAATCGTGGTTTTTCCAAACTGCATGGTATTGGAGAATCCAAATAAATTGTTAGCGGGTTTAATTAATTGGGTAGGTAGGTTTAAGTTGACATTACCTACTTGCACATCTTTTAATATTCCATCGGGTTTACCTTTCCAACCTAGATTGGTTTGATTGTCGAAATCAAACTGAGCTTCAGTATCGTAGTTGATGCCTAATTTTACGAATTCTCCGATATTACCGTTGGCAGATATTTGCAGTTGTTGATCAAAAACAGGAACAAAGTATTTTTGTTGACGCTTGCTGTAATTTGGATTGCGGTACTCGTTGATGGTACCGCCTAATTTTACCATTGCGGATCCGGTTAATTGGAAATCTACAGCACCAGCGCCAAATATTTTGGAAATTGCAGGATTGTTTAAAACTGGTTTGATGTAATCGGTAACTCCACCTTTAGATATAGCTTGACCGTAATCAGTATTCTGTGATTTTGTGCGATTGTACTCGTTATTCTTTTCTTTGGTGATTTTTTGAAAATATTCCGTAACCCCTAAGTTTTCGCCGGTTGGATAAGATAATGAACCAACTTGTTTATACGCTTCATAACGATTGGTTTTGGGATTGTATTTCCATACTAAATTTAGCGGATCTTTTAAATCCACATTTGAAGAATAAGAATTATTCGGATCGTCGTTTCCAGATGGTTTTACTTTAAACGGTATTTTACCGGTAGTATCCGTCTGTGCGATAGCGATTCCGCTGATGGTATAAGCTAATAATAAAAGTAAACTGCGCGACATGCCTTTCTTGTTGCTGATTAACGAATTTCACGTTAAATTATTGGGTAATAGAATGGTAAATTTACAATATTTTGAGTGAATTCTTGATCAGTTCTTCAACTGTTGCCATGCTGCCCAATTCTTTGCTCACTTTAAGTAGGGCTTTTTCCGCGTTATTCTTGGGATAACCCAATACAGAGAGTGCTGTAAGCGCCTCATCAATAGCGCTAGAAGAGGAATCCAAACCGGGTAATCCCTGTGTCATTTTTCTACCGGCAATTTTATCACGCAACTCCAAAACAATTCTTTGAGCTGTTTTTTCACCAATTCCTTTTATACTTTTTAATAAACCTACATTACCATTTAAAATAGCACTGGTAATGGTAGAAGGATCTAAACTGCTCAACATTATCATGGCCGTATTATTTCCCACTCCAGAAATAGAAGTCAACATTCGGAACATATGTCGTTCATCCGGATCGGAAAAGCCATAGAGTTGTATGGAAACGGGACTTTGATTCTCAACTTTGAATAATTGTTCAATAAATAATCGAGCATTTTTATTCGGTTTGATGGATTCAAACGTATTTAAACTTATAGAAATCAAATATCCAATCCCCTGGCAATTGATTACCGCATGAGTTGGGGTAATGTATTCTATCGGTCCTTCAATAAACTCGTACATGGTTTTTTATCGTGTGTATTTTCTTATAATCGTGTTTGGTTTAACTCACTTAATTCATTGGTTGAGAATGATTTATTCTTCAAATTTAATTTTAAGCACATCGTTTATCGTGTGTATTTTCTTAAACGAATCCAATGATTAATTATTCCAAACAGCAGAATAACTAACAAGGGTAATATCAATGATACATACTGCCAATAACTCTTATCAGATTTGGCTTTTTCTGGGTCTAACAATCGCAGAGTCCTCTCTTTACTGCGGATTTCTATCAGTCCGTTATCATCTATCAAATAATCAATACAATTCAATAAGAATTTTTTATTGGCAAATGTAAATTGGTTGATTCTATCGTAACCGGTTGGAAAAGGAACCCCACGACTTCCCACCGGATTTCTCATAATGTCGCCATCTGCTATTACTATCATTTTACTTTTCCCTGAATCCAAATGGCTGCTTCCATTATACTTCTGCATGTACTGATAACGGGAACGGAAATTTCCTTCCATCAAAACACCAGAGATTTGGATGCCTTGATTCAATGTTCCTCTAAAGTTTTCATCCCGCATTTGCATATATACGGTTTCTAAATCAATGGTTGCTGGAGTGGTGATAACTTTGGTGTATGGCGTACTCGCTAGAATAGGAACAATGTCGAGGTTGGGACGAACTTTTGGTTCTAAAGTTCCTGGAAATTGCGACCAAACCGAACCCATATTTTTATTGATAATGTGTGGAGTAGGTGGCTCAATAAATAAGGGGAAATAGGGGAACTCCACCAATTCCATTCTACCAGATGCCGGGATAGGAACACGATTGCAATTCAAATCCATTAAAAAGGTATTCTTTAAATTTACTCCATAGTGAAGTAATGTGGATTGAATGTTTTCCAAGTTATAGGTAATTCCTAAATTTTCTTTTGAACTGCGGAAGCTGTCAATTTCCATGTGTACTGGGTCAATTAGCCACATAACCTTGCCGCCCTTCATTAAAAATTGATCAATTAAATATAATTCTTGGTAAGAATAGTCTTTCAAGGGTTTCACCACAATTAATAAGTCGTTCATATTCAACCGACGGTGTAATCCATCAATTAAAACGAGTTCGGCTTTGTCCGGATTTTCTGCAATTTTTTGCTCAAAAGGTCTGGCGCATTCTGGATCCGAAAAATTCATGTTTAATGCCGAAATTTGATAGTATTTGCTTAGTTCTTGAGCAAAACTTTGAACACGCTCATCAATCATTTCGTCGCTACCATCGGCAACAACTACACGCTTATTTTTTTCAGAGGCCACTTGACGTAAGCCATTAGCAATTTCATATTCAATATTATCAATAGCACGTGAAATGTTCTCGTCGGGCGATAAAGCTACATCGTACTCAAAGAAATTGATCGAGGTGGTTTTGTCAATATAAAGTAACTCGGCTCCGGGAAGTAAATATTTAATTCGAGTTTCGTCCATGTTTTCACGATCAATATCTCGAACGGGTTCAATTCCTTTATCGGCGTAACTTTGTAAAATTTCATTCAAATCTTTTTCGGAAGCCCCTTTAAATGGGTCTACTATTTCAATTTCAATTTTATTACCGGAAGCCTCTCTAAATTCGTATGCCAAATCGCGGATTTCCAACTTTAACCGTTTAAATCGAGCAGACATTTCACCGTCTAAGTACAACTTGAAATACAACTTATCTTTCAGCCCCTTAGCTAATTTTTTACTCGTATTCGACAGAGTATATCGCTTCTCTTCGGTTAAATCAAATCGTTGGTAGTATATATTTCCCAAGAGATTGGCTATAAGAACAACCAGCAACAAAGCTCCTAAATTCAAGAACGATTGAGCTTTTTTATTGCTTCTATTCATCCATGATTTTTGGGCAAATTTCATGGGTGCTTTTACTGTGTTTTTGTCGGAATTTTTCATGTCTTCGCTGTTTACCATTTTCTACTTTCAAAAACTAATTTTGTTAAACCCAGAAATACCGCTGTAAATCCCAAGAAATACACAGCATCACGTGTATCAATTACTCCTCTACTGATGGAATTGTAATGGAATTCTAATCCAAACCAACTTAAACTCCGTCCAATACTATCTAACCACGTTATATCTCCTAACATACTTAGAACTGCGAAAAAGAAGAAAGACAACACCATTGAAATAAGTAAAGATACAATTTGATTATCGGTAACCGAACTGCTGAATAGCCCAATTCCGGTGTAACAAGAAGCTAATAAAATTAATCCAAAATAACTTCCTAAAGCAGAACCTGTATCCACATTTCCCACGGGAGTTGCAAGTTGATAAATGGCGTAGTAATACACTAAGGTGGGAAGTAGCGTAAACACGATTAATGTGAGCGCAGCCAGAAATTTTGCTAAAATTATTGAGGTGTCTGTTACGGGTTTCGTTGTAATGATTTCTAATGTACCTAATTTACGTTCGTCTGCGATACTCCTCATGGTAATTGCACTTACCAGGAAAATTAAAATGTACGGCGCAATGTCGAACATAACTTGTAAACTCGCTACACCCAAATCAAAAACGTTGTTTCCTTCTACAAACCAAAGGAACAAGCCAGTAAGTACTAAAAATACGCCCATAACAACGTAGGCTATAAAGGAACCCAAAAAACTTCGGATTTCTTTTTTATAAATGGTCCACATATGTATTAATCGTTTTTCTGTTGAGTAATTAAATTTTTAAAAATTTCTTCAAGCCCCTGATCATTTTTCTGTTTTAATGCTTCTAAGCTATCGTCGGCAATGATTCGACCTTGATTTATTATTATAACGCGATTGCACATGGCTTCCACTTCCTGCATGATATGGGTAGATAATAGAACGGTTTTGTCTTTTCCTAAATCGGTAATTACGTTGCGCATTTCAACCACTTGTAACGGATCTAAACCCGATGTAGGTTCGTCTAAAATGAGCACTTTAGGTTGATGTATAAGCGCTTGCGCTAATCCAACTCGCTGGCGATAGCCTTTAGATAACTGTCCAATTTTTTTATGAACTTCAGGTAATAATCGGGTTACATTCAATACATATTCCAAGTTTTGAGAAATGTTCTTTACTCCGGATAGACCACCCATAAAAGTTAGGTACTCTTTAACATACATATCCAAATACAATGGATTGTTTTCCGGTAAATAGCCCACAATCTTTCGCACTTCTAAAGATTCCTCAACAATATCAATTCCACAAATTGAACCACTACCTGAAGTTGGCGGGATATAGCCAGTAAGCATTTTCATGGTAGTGGATTTTCCAGCACCATTGGGCCCCAAAAATCCTACGATTTCACCTGTGGGAATATTAAAATTAATGGAATTTACAGCAGTTTGTTTGCCGTATACTTTACTTAAATTATCTACTTGTATACTCACGACTTATTGGACAAAAATACCAATAAATTATGAGTGATATTCGACAACATATAAATTCGTTGAATTTTCTTTTGCGAAATTTTCAAATTTCCATTCGTGATAGAATTCAGCACGACGTCTTCGTCTGGATTTACGTTTTCTACGCTTCTTGTATCTGCGTTTCTTGTAGTATTTGCCCGAATTGGGAATTTTAAACGTTTCCTGCGAAATAATTAATACGTTTGTTTTAAGAGTGTCGGCCCCAAAATCTATGATTTTTTGAGGATCAAATGGTCTACCTAAAAAACGCGTTTCAAAATGTAAATGGGGACCAGTACTTCGTCCCGTACTTCCACCTAACCCAATAACTTGACCAGCGTTTACAAGATCGCCCGGTTGAACTAATCTTAAACTTAAGTGACCGTACAACGTTTCAATTCCGTTGTAATGTCGGATCATTACACAGTTACCGTAACCACCGTGATATTCACTTAAACGTACAACACCATCGAAGGCCGCGCGAACTGTATCGCCAATTCGCAGTTGTAAGTCAATTCCCGCATGCAAACGGCCTCGGCGCCAGCCAAATTTTGAATTTACTCGGTTACGAATCGGAATCTGGTAACCACAATCCGATTGTAAAATAACCAAATGATATTGCTCTTTAATTCTTCGTAGGTCGTAACGATAGGGATCAATTGCTGATGTATCCCAATTGTAATACATATCGAAGTCGGGTTCTAATCCCGGAAAAATCCATTGTGTTGGTACAAAAACGGGTACATCCAAGGTGTCATCGGCCAAATCCTCTAAATGATTTAAGTTTTCGGGGGATGTTTCATCGGGATCGAATTCATCTTCCAATTCCGAACTATCGATTTGCCCTGAAGTATCGGCTTTTAGGGGTGGATTTTTGGTTTGAGCGTTTGAGGATTGTACCAGACATAGCATCCCCAAGAACAAAAAAAGAATATACTTTTTTTGAATGATATTTAGTGAAATTTTCGAGCTATGTAGTTGAAAAAGCGACAAATCAATAGGGCTAAGCAGGTGAATAATGGTAGTAAGACTGAAGTATTTCTCTTGCTTTTAACGCGTCCATTTGAATTTGATTCTTCAATTCTTCAAAACTTTCGAATTTTTTTTCGGGTCGGATGAATTCTATCAATTCTAATTGGATTTCATGGTCATACAGATTACCAGAAAAATCCAATAAATGAGCTTCGATTGCAAACTGAGTTCCATCTACGGTAGGACGCACACCTAAATTCAGAACCATGGGCAGCAGCTTGTCGTTTTCCGAAATAAGAGTGTCGTTGGAATTTGGGTTCAGGCTCTGGTTTTCCGTAATAGGAGTATCGTTGGAATTTGGGTTCAGGCTCTGGTTTTCCGAAATAAGAGTGTCGGTGGAATTTGGGTTCAAGCTCTGGTTTTCCGTAATAGGAGTATCGGTGGAATTTGGGTTCAGGTTGTTAGTTCCCGAATCAAGAGTAATAGAAGAAGGGGCATTCAATAATCGCGCAAAACCAGCGTAAACTCCGTAATTAGGGATCAGTTTTCCAGGTTCGTCGATGTTGAGATTTGCGGTTGGAAAACCGATAGTTCTACCTCTTTTTTGACCGTGAATCACAGTACCTGTTAGCGTGTAGTTGTACCCCAATAATTCATTGGCTTCCTTTAAATTGCCATTTTGCAAGGCTTTTCTTATACGTGTACTTGAAACCGCTATTTCATCAATTTCTTTGGGAGATATTTCAGAAACTTGAAACCCGAAATGAGGAGCAAATTGTATGAGTTCTTGAAATCCACCGCTTCGATTTTTGCCAAAGCGATGATCATATCCCACTACCATATGTTTGACTTTTAGTTTATTGACCAAAATACTAGAAATAAATTCTTCAGGATTCAATGAAGCTATTTCTTCCGTAAATGGTAATACTAAAACGGTATCAATTCCTAAATCCAAAATTCGTTTAGCTTTTTCTTTTATTGAAGATAATAAAGAGAGCGATTTATCGTTTGGATTAACAATGAGTCTTGGATGAGGATGGAAAGTAATAAGAATACTAGGCAAGTTTTCTTGTTGGGCAATGCGTACAACTTGTTGCAAAACATGCACATGACCTTTGTGCACACCATCAAAGGTGCCTTGTGTCACTACGTACCCGTTATGCTGTGGTAAGTTGTCTATTCCAAATACGAGTCCGCTCATTATAAGTTACAAAGTTCGGAATAAACCCTATTTTTGCAAAGTATGAAGACCAACTTTCTTGGAAAAATCTTAATTGCGTTGTTGTTTCTCCTTGTAAATGAAGGGAAATCGCAGTCTGGAGGACAAGGAGTCTTCTCGGTATTGGAATCTCCATTACATGCGCGAACAATGGCTTGGGGTGGTTATCTTTTGGCATTGCAACAAACGGATATTCAATATACTACAAACAATCCTGCACTATTAAATCATACATTGCACAATCAATATGGTGCAACGTACGGTACCTTGATGCCAACTGTTGGTGAAACGAAAGGTGTTTTACAAGGTGGCGCTGGATATTCGTATTCTCAGGGACTAAATAATTATTCCTTGCATGCCCAGTATATAGATTACGGAACTATGGAAGGATACGACGCAGGTAAAAACCCGATCGGAGAATTTTCAGCAAACGATCTAAAATTCACCATGGGATATTCCAGAGAATTCTTCCCCAGAGAAAAAGGAGCAAAATGGGTTGTAGGTGCTCAGTTGGGATTTGTTTACTCGGTATTAGGTCCATATGTGTCGAACGGTGTTTTTACCAATTATGGAATACATTACTCTCCGTCGGATTCTTCTATTCAAGTGGGATTAGCCATAAAAAATGTGGGTGCTCAATTGGCTACTTACAAGAATGGGGAGCGAGAAGATTTACCTTTTAATATTCAATTGGGTGCATCGTACAAGCCTCTACACATGCCTTTTAGGTTTCATTTAACCGCTCATAGCTTGCAAAAATGGGACTTAACATACAATCAATACCTGAATTCAGGGCAGGTGGATCTTTCCGGTAAGGAATTGCCTCAGTCGGAAGCAAATTTCGCTGAAAAAGCTGCAAGGCATTTAGCTTTCGGTGGGGAACTTGTTATGGGTAGGAATTTAAGTGTTTTAATTGGCTACAATCACCAACGTAGAATGGAATTGATTTCCGAGAATAGAAGAGGTGCAACCGGCTTTGGTTTTGGAATTCGTTTTAAGGTATGGAAATATCATTTAACGTATGCTAGTGCTTCCTTATTTCCGGGTATCAATACAAACACTTTATCCTTATCTTTGATGCCAGGATTGAACCGTAGATGACACGCAAAATAAATATCGCTATTGATGGTTACAGTAGCTGTGGAAAAGGGACTTTGGCAAAAGCACTGGCCAAAGAATTGAATTACATTTTTATCGACTCTGGCTCCATGTATCGAGCAGTGACCCTCTTTTTTATAGAGAACAATATTGACTTTAATAATGCCACCCAAGTGGAAAAGGCATTAGACGAAATAATACTCAATTTTGAATATGAATTAGACCGAGACCGTTATGAAATTTATTTAAACGGAAAAAATGTTGAGTCAGATGTGAGAGATCTTCGCGTGGCACAAAAGGTGAGCCATGTAGCTAAAATATCGGCTGTTCGTCGTAAGTTAGTTGAAATGCAGCAGCAAATCGGTAAAGAAAAAGGGGTGGTCATGGATGGAAGGGATATCGGAACTGTTGTTTTTCCCGATGCTGAATTGAAGATATTTATGGTAGCTTCGGATGATGTTCGTGCTGAAAGAAGGTATTTAGAAATGCTGAATGCTGGCAAAGATGTAAGCTACGATGAAGTAAAACAAAATTTAAAAGAGAGAGATTTAATTGACTCCCAACGTTCCGACAGTCCTTTGATGATGACAGAAGACTACCGGATTTTGGATAACACCGAACTAACTCCCCAAGAACAGTTTCATTTAGCACTAAACTGGGCGAAGTTTGCCACAGAAAATTGAAATCTCTGAAATTTCAATGTAACTTTGTTGGCAATGAGAAGAAAAATTGTTGCCGGCAACTGGAAAATGCACAAAACCTTGGTGGAAAGTCAAGCGTTAGTAACTGAAATTCGTGGAATCGTTCGAGATGAATTGAGAAGTAACGACGCAGAGATAGTAATTTGTCCGACGTTTTTAGCCTTGCCTTCATCGATCAAACTATTGGAAGGAAGCAATATTGCAGTTGGTGCACAAAACATGCATCAAGAGTCTCAAGGTGCATTTACGGGTGAAATTTCAGCTCCCATGATTCAAAGCATCGGAGCTACTCATGTTATCATAGGACATAGCGAACGCCGTCAATATTTTGGTGAAACTTCCCAATTATGTGCCTTGAAAACCAAAGCTGCCATTGCTAATCAATTAACGGTTTTATATTGTGTTGGAGAAACCTTAGAACAACGTGAATCTGAAACTCATTGGTCGGTAATTGAAGATCAAGTTATTTTGGGTTTACAAGGAATTGCAGCGGATGAAATGAAAAATGTGGTGATTGCATACGAACCCGTTTGGGCAATTGGAACTGGTAAAACAGCTACTTCTGCTCAAGCTCAAGAAGTACATGCGTTTATCAGAGGCATCATTGAAAAGCAATACGGAGATCAAATTGCTCAAGCTACTCGCATTCTTTACGGCGGAAGTGTAAAACCCGATAATGCAAAAGAACTTTTTGCTCAGAAAGATATAGACGGTGGTTTAATTGGAGGTGCTGCATTGAAAGCACGCGATTTCTTCGATATCATCCAAGCGGCTGTCTGATTTTTCCGTTATTTCGTGTAAATCTGTGCACGATTTTACCCATTATTCCGTTAATTCCCCATACATGCTAAAATTTTATCGCGTTACCTTTTTTATCCTATTTTTGGCTGTCGGATGTTTTCAATCCCTAAAAGCACAAGTAATTGTAAAGCAATTCAGCAATGATCCAGCAGTTTTTATTGAAGAATTGCGTGAATTGTACAAGGGATTTGAAGATAAAGAAGCGGTAAAAGAACTTGATTCGTTTCGATCCAATTGGATTAATGGTCGATTTAATCCAGAACAACAACGATATGTTATCAAAATGTCTAACAAAATGCTGTTGGAAAAGATGACATTGACTCCCTATTTTCAGTTGTTTTATCGAGGTTATCAAAAGAGTTTGTTTGGGGGATTGAATGAAAAGCTATTTGTTCAATGGAAAACATTAGCAGAGAAAATAGTTGAGGTATCTACATCCGAATATTTAGGTTTTTTAACTACTACTAACTTACTGTTTAATGAAAATACCCTGCTAAAAACGGAACATCGTAAATGGTATTTCGATTCTGCCGATTACTCATTGGAAATGAAGGGCGGAAATTTGGCCGTGGTTTTCAACAAAGTAGTACTTAAAGCTAAAGCGGAAGGCGATCAAATGCAAATTGAAACGCAAGGCGTTTTTTATCCGGCAACTGAAAAATGGGAAGGAAAATGGGGGAAAACAGATTTTTCCAGAGTATTAGACGGTGAAAATACCCAGGTCGAATTCGGTAAATTCTCCATTGAGCTTAGGCAGTTTCAATACAAAGTAGATTCCGTTAAACTTTCGTATCCTCGTTATTTTTCAAAACCGATTGGAGGTAGTTTCAGCGACAAGTTGAACACCTACATAGATTCATCGCTGAGTCAAAAATCAAAACACCCTCGATTTACATCTTTTGAAAATGATTTGAAAATTAAAGGAATTGTAGGTGAGAATTCGGTGTTTACAGGTGGTTTTTCGATGATTGGAAACGCCATTAATACCAATACTGTGGACGGAAAGCCTTCCACCATTGATATTTTCTTTAAGGGTAAAAAACAGGTTACACTGAAAAGCAAAGGATTTTTAATTAAAGAAGGTGTGGCAACATCCCTAAATACCGCATTTCAGTTGCACTTGGATTCGGGCAGATCCATCTCTCATCCATCAGTAAATGTGCGTTTTAAATACGATGAGAAGTTGTTAACCGTTGAAAAAGGAGAGGATGGATTGATGCGAGGTGTTTTTTACGATGATTTTCACAACATGAGCATCGATGTTCAAACGGTTAAGTGGAAAATTACTGAACCGTTTGTAGATTTTGATAACTACAACAACGATAAACCTGCACTGTTTGAATCAAACGATTTCTTTCGACAAATTTATTGGGACCGTTGGCAAGGAGCTTTAGCTGCGAATCCATTGGAAAAAGTGTATGCCTTTTACAACAGAATGCCACCTGACCCAGTCACCGATCGACTAAAGAGCGAACTGAAACAATTGTATTTAGCCAAAACGAAAAATGAGGCCTTAATTTCCCAAAAAACGAAAGAGTTGCAAGATCGAACACAAAAAGTTCGTGCGAATTTCAAAAAAGAAGAGCGAATTACTTTTGCCTTAAAAGATTATTGCGCTGCTTACGGATCCAGCCCCGATGCAAGTAAACACCAATTTATTGATTTACATGATGCGGGTTTTGTGGTATACAATTTTGACAATGACAGTATTACCATTCAACCTAAGTTATTCAATTATTATTTAATGAATAAAAAGGCAAAAGACTATGACGTAATTCGATTGTCTTCAGTAATTGCAGCAAAGCCCAATGCTACATTGAACTTATTAAGCAAGGAGTTGAATTTAGAAGGAATTCGCAGTTTTTATTTTTCGGATTCTCAAAGCGTATTTGTTCGTCCAACCGATCAAAAAGTAGTAGTTACTAAAAATAGAGCTTTTCGTTTTGGTGGAACGGTAAGTGCTGGCCGATTTGATTTTTTTGGTTCTAATTTTAATTTTAATTATACCAAGTTTACCGTGGATTTCGCCGTAATTGATTCCATGAGGATGTATTTTCCGGATGAATCAGGCGTACGTTTACGTCCTATTAAATCGGTATTCCGGAATATTGGTGGAACCCTCTACATAGACAAACCCAACAATAAGTCGGGCAATATCAATTATCCTGAATATCCGATTTTTACATCCAACCGAGGAGGAGATATTTTGTATGACAAGCCTTCGATTCACGGTGGTCAATACGTTGCGGATAAGTTTAAGTTCTCTTGTGATCCGTTTACCATTGACTCGTTAGATAACTTCACCATCGACGGTTTGCGTTTTGAGGGAACGTTTTACTCCGCTGATATATTCCCGGTTTTCAAACATTATGTATACATTCAACCGGATTATTCTTTGGGATTTGTGAAACGTACACCGACTTCTGGTCTTCCAATGTATAAAACTAAAGGTCATGGTGAGATGACCTTGAATTTAAGTGAAGTTGGATTTTATGGTGAAGAAGGATCCATCGATTACGAGACATCTAAAACCACATTCAAGAGGATCTTAATGTTACCTTTAAAAACTCAGGGTCCAGTAATTACCTACGATTTAAAAGAAAGTACTAAATACCCAGAATTGCATGTCAGAATGGCTCAATTAAACTGGTTGCCATACGAAGATAAATATTGTGTAACCAACGGCATTACTCCATTCGAAACGTTTTCATATAAATACGATTTCAGAGGAACCACCACTCAGTCTCCGGCAAAAGTGTTGGGAGATGGGTCTTTGAAATGGGATTTAGCTGATTTCCGTAGTAAAGAAATGCATTTGGCACCTAAAAAAGCCATAGCAAAAGTGGCAGAATTGGATATCAAAACGAAAGATACCACCAAAATGGCGTTTAGTACTGCCAATATCAACGGCACCATGGATTTTCAAACCCGGATCGGTAGTTTCGTTTCTAATATTCCTGGTCAAATTACCCGCTACCCATTTAACATGTATCAAACCAATTTGAGCGATTTTAAATGGAAAATGGATGCTAACACGATTGAAGCCAAAGTGGGACCTTCTATGGGAGCAGTAGTTCCTGATTTTATGAGTACTAATGTCCGTCAAGATAGTCTTCATTTTGAGGGACGAAAAGGCTTGTATGATATGAATGACTACACCTTGAAAGTTTCGGAAATACCTTATATCGATATTGCAGATTCTAGATTGTTCTTAAAAGATGGTAAAGTATTGATCCGTCAGCAAGCGGATATGGACCCCGTAGACAGTGCTAAAATTATTGCTAATCGCATTGATAAATATCACGAGATTTATCGTTTAAAAGCCAAGATTTATGGTAAAAACATTGTGCAGGCAAACGGTTATTATCAATATGTAACCAAAATTGGAAAACGTCAAGAGTTTTTCTTGGATTCAATTTTCATCAATAGGACTAAGAATGTAGATGCATATGGCAAAATACCCGAAGAACGTGGTTTTACTTTAGATGTAAAGATTGGTTATCAAGGGGTAGCGAATGTGAATTCTCAACAAAAGCTCATTCGTTTCAACGGTTTTGTAAAACCTTTGCACACGTTTAAAAACATTTTGCCTTCTTGGTGGGTGAAGTTCGAGGGTGAAATAGATCCCAAAGATGTGGTAATACCCATGAATCCCCCGAGAGACAAAAACAAATCACGACTGTTTGTTGGACTTCATGTGGCGAAGGATTCATCGCATGTTTATCCCATATTATACGCGAATAAACGAAGAGTGAGTGATAATGATGTTACTCAAGATACGGGAGTATTGTATTACGATCATGAAAAAGAGAGTTTCTTTGCTGGAACTTATGCCAAATTAAGAGAAGGTTCGCCCAAGGGTCATTTTATTCAGTTCAACGAAAAAGATCACTCCATTCATGCAGAAGGTCCTATGGATTTCGGTTTGGAATCCAATGAGATATCTTTTAAAAATGCCGGTGAAGCACATTTGAATGCCAATGATTCAGCATTTACATTCAAGTTGGCCATGATGCTCGATTTTCCATTACATCCTGATTTTAAATCCAGAGTATCTGAAATTTTCTTGGGGGATGAAATGGGTTCTGAGAATATTAATGATGAGTTTTTCAAAAAGGCATTGGGTGAAATGATCGAAAATCCCAAAACCTTGAAAAATGTAATTCAAGAAATCGAAACCAAAAACCAGATTCGCATTAGTAGTACCTTGTTAGGTGGAAAAGACGAAACAAATTACAACTTTATTTTATCGGATGTAGATTTACGTTGGGACAGTAAACTTCGAGGAATGTATTGCAACGATAATTCCGTGGTTTTGGCCACTGTAATGGGTAAGCCATGCAATAAGAACATTACTGCTTCCATGTTCTTAGAATCAAAAAGAGGAGCGGAGAAAATGCATTTCTATTTGAGTAACGGAGAAGATGTCCTTTACTTCTTTATTACCCGAAACCGATTAAGTATTTACTCCAACGACGAAGAACTTAATAAAATCATGGATGCAACCAATCACAAAGTGAAAGCAGAAAATTTCCAAGTGATTAAAGCTTCTGAACGTACAGTAGACAAGTTTTTACAGAAGATAGATATTGATTAAACTTCTGTGATCATTGCTCACAACTTAGGATTAATGTGGACTACGCTTCGTTTTGAGGGTCCAATATTTAGCTAGAAGGAACTTTGATGAAGATTGGAGGGATTTAAGGCTAAGTTTGGAGGGATTCAAGCGCTAAGTTTGGAGGAATCAATACTCAATTGACCATAGGAACAATCCTTTTGCAGGAACAGAATTGCCTGCGTCAGAACGGTTTTTTGCGTCTAAAATTCGTTGAAATTCTTCTATGTCAATTTTCCCTCTCCCTACTAACAATAGTGTTCCAACGGTGGCTCTAACCATGTTTCGAAGAAAACGATTGGCTTCAATGCTAAATACAATTTGCTCTGATTGAAATTCAGTTGCTCCAATGCATTGCCATTCTGCTCTAAACACTTCACATTCATAACTATTGTTGGGCGCTTCTCCTTTACAAAAGGATTGAAAATGGTGTTTACCCAACATCAATGTAGCCGCAGAGTTCATGGCCTTTATATCCAATGGGTGTGGATAATGCCACGAATAGTTTTCATTGAATGGATTTTTATTCCGCTCTAAAAAATATTTGTAACCTCTTTTTGTAGCCGAAAATCGTGCATGAAAATCCTCATTTACTGGGTTGCAGTCCAGTATACAGATAGAAGAAGGCAGTAAATTGTTTAAACGATATACTAGTTGGTCCAAATCGGATTGTTGTAATAAATCGAAGTCGAAATGGGCAGTGTAAAAATGTGCATGCACACCAGTGTCGGTTCGACCACATCCTACAATTTCAATAGACGATTTTAACAATATAGTTAAAGCGTTTTGAATCGCTTCTTGCACCGATGGTGCATTATTCTGAATTTGCCAACCGTGGAAATTTTTTCCGTCATAGCGCAAATTCAATCTATAGCGTTTCATTCGTGTAACTATTCGTGGTTATAATGGTCAAAATAAGATATTGAAAAGTACTATTTGAGTTGAATCCAATCCATTTTATAATCGCTAATACTTCAAATGGCATCTAACTAACAATTAATAATTCCTGTTTAATTGAGGTTAACCGCGAAGTCGATGGGTTTTGAATTATGATTTTAAATTTTCATAAATAATGGCAGATCCTTGTCCCACGCCAATACACATGGTAGCTAAACCATACTTCATTGCAGGGTTTTGCGCCATTTGATGAAGCAAGGTGGCTGAAATACGTGTACCACTTGCCCCCAAAGGATGTCCAATGGCGATACTTCCACCATTCATATTCACTATTTCAGGGTTCAATTTTAACTCATCTAAACAGGCAAGAGCTTGAGCAGCAAACGCTTCATTAAGTTCAATAGCTCCTAAGTCATTAACTGAAATTCCGGCTTTTTTAAGAGCCTTTTGGGTAGCTGGAACGGGTCCTATACCCATATAAGCTGGATCAACACCAGCCAATCCGATACTAACAATACGAGCCATGGGTGTAAGGTTATATTTTTTAACCATTTCCTCACTTGCTAATAAGGCACATGCCGCGCCATCATTAATACCTGAAGAGTTACCAGCAGTTACTGAACCTCCTTTTTTAAAGGCAGGATTTAATCCCGACAGAGTTTCAATGGAACTCAATCTTGGATGTTCGTCCGTATCAAAAATTATGGGATCTTTTTTCTTTTGGGGGATGGGATATGCAGCAATTTCATTTAAAAATGCACCTCTCTCATTGGCGTTTTTCCAATTTAATTGAGATTGATATGCAAATTCATCCTGTCTTTCTCTGGAAATGGAATATCGTTCAGCCACATTTTCAGCTGTTTCACCCATAGCAAATGGGTAATGGAGCTTACTTAAAGCAGGATTGGTAAATCTCCAACCAATAGTGGTATCATAAATTTCTGGAGTTCTGGAATAAGCAGTTTCTGCTTTTGCCATAACAAATGGTGCTCGGGTCATACTTTCTGTACCACCGGCAAAAATTAAGTCAGCTTCACCACTTTTTATTGCCATATATCCATTTTGAATGGACTGTAAACCCGATGCACATAAACGATTTACGGTATATCCAGGAATGGATTCAGGCAGTTGAGCCAATAACAGTGCCATACGAGCAACATTTCGATTGTCTTCGCCCGCTTGATTAGCAGCACCGAATATAACTTCATCTACTTCTGTCCAGTCAATCGATTCATTACGATTCATCAGGGCTTTAAGAACATGAGCAGCCATATCATCGGGACGAATTCCGGCTAAACTTCCTCCAAACTTACCCACTGGAGTACGAACAATATCGATTACATAAACAGCTTTCATGATACAAAGGTCGCAAAAAGATTCAATCATGCCAAAAAGCGATTATTTTCGCAGTGTGAAAAATCGCTTGTTACAATGGTTTCTAGTTGGGATTTTGGCCTTGAGCCAATGGATTCCAATTTGGGAAAGTCATTGTTTAAACAAGCAAAGACATTGGATTAAGCAACAAATTCGATGCAACTTTTCTGCGTCCAACCTAGAGAAATTAGATACTATTTTTGTTTCAGAATCTGAGTTCCCTGATTTGAAAAAAGGGGATGAAATTGACTTGGGCAAGTATCGATACGATTTAATTAGTGTAAAAAAAGTGTCAGGAGGTTGGTATGTGGTGGCTTTCAACGACCGTTTTGAAAAAGAACTAATGGTTCGAATTTCCGACGATTTCAAAAAGGGTGGGCCCTCAGACTTAACTAAGAAGAGTTTTCTAAAACTGGTCTTTTTCGTGGAAGATTTACCGGAAGTTCAGTTTTACTTCCCCCAAGAAAAAAGAAAATGGGTTATTCAAGATCCTTATTATTCCTATAGTTTTTATTCGGAATCGTTTCAACCACCGGAATTATTGCAATCATCTTAGAATTTAAAAGGTATTAAATGTACCTCACTTAAACCCTACAAAATACAAAGTAGCTTATGTGCTTGTATCCATCCATTAAAGTGGTATTTAACCTCTTTAATCTGATCTATGTATGCCAAAATGTTTGGATTCATTTTGGTAAAGATTGCAGTGAAATCCAACAATATTTATGAAACGATTATTATGGTTAACCATTTTGGGAATCAGCTCGATGAGTATGGCCCAAGTAGATAAAAAAGATAGCAGTGAAATAGAATCATTCGATGAAGTTCTGATTTCAGCACAACGATATGAACAAACTCGTAAAGAGGCTGTTCGACAAGTTGAAGTAATATCCTCCAAAAAATTAAGCGAAACTCAAGCCGCAACCCTCGCTGAAGCTTTAGTTAATTCGGGCAAGGTTTTTGTTCAAAAGAGCCAAATGGGTGGTGGAAGTCCTGTGTTAAGAGGGTTTGAAGCTAGCCGTGTACTGATGGTAGTAGATGGTGTTCGAATGAACAATTCCACATTTAGGGCAGGGCATCTGCAAGATATAATTGCCATAGATCAATTTATTTTAGATCGAATGGAAATTAATTTAGGATCTGGATCAACCCTGTATGGTTCTGACGCCTTGGGCGGTGTAATGTACTTCAAAACCAAGGATGTGAAATTCGGTGCATCGAAATGGACCGGATCTACTAATCTAAGATATTTGAGTGCATTTAACGGTGTGATGGCTAATGCCGGAATTCAATACCAATCTCAAAAATTTGGGTTAATTGCAAATATTACCCACTCAAATTATGGCGATTTACGTATGGGAAGCAAAAGCTATGTGGATTCCAATCCCGATTTTGGTTTAAGAAATTATTACGTGAAGACTTTAGATAAGCCCGTTTTATTATCGAATGGCAATTACAGAGTAGATACGTTAATGAAGAATGATGACCCGTTGAAGCAAGTTGGCACGGCATACAATCAAACTGATGTGTTTCTGAAACTGGGAATTAGAACCGGTAAAGTAAATCAAAAATGGTTACAAGTACTCAATTTTCAGGGTTCGTTTAATTCCAATATTCCTCGATATGATCGTTTACAGCAACAAAAGGTTGTATCCTCCGCTCCGTATGGTATTAACCAGGCACGCTGGGATTATGCTCCTCAACATAGAACATTCTTATCTTACACATTGAATCAGGAAAACGATAAACACCGTAATCGACTGATTATTGCGCATCAATATTTTGAAGTAGGAAGAGTTACAAGATCGTTCAATAATTCAGTGAACAATTTGAAAGAACGAACCCAGCTGGACAAAGTGAACATGTTAACGGCCAATTACGATCGATTAGACCAATGGAAAGGTTGGCAGATCAATAGTGGATTGGAATACGTGTTTAATTATGTCAATTCTGAGGGTACCATTAAAAATATCGTTACCGGAGAAATCACTCCAGGTCCTGCTCGATATGTTGATTCTTTTGGTAATACACACAGCGCTTCCGTGTTTTCTCAAGCTAGTAAAACTTTGGGCAAATTTGGAACAAAAGTAGAATTAGGTGCTCGTTTGACCTATTATTTACTTCGTGGTGTTTTTACGGAAAATAACTATTGGAAAATGCCTTATTCTGAAGTTACATTTAATCAAACTGCGCCTAGTTACAATGTGGGTTTGGTTCAACCTTTGGGAAAGAATTTCTTGATGAAAGCTTCGTTCAATCAAGCCTATCGCAATCCCAACATCGATGATATGTCGAAGGTATTTGAATCCTTAAGAGGACAAAAAGTATTAGTCCCAACCGAGAAATTGTCGCCCGAAGTTTCTCAAACCGCGGATTTGCATTTTTCGTATAAATTTTCTCAACGTTTTTTTGTGGAATTCGGGGGATTTTATACGGTGGTTGATAATCTAATGTCGGATGTTTTTGGAACATTCAAAGGTTCTGATAGTTTGGATTGGGATGGAATTAAAACTCCCGTTTACCAAATTAAAAATGTGGGAACCGGCAACATTTATGGGGGATTTGCCAATATTCAATGGAATATTCTTCAAAAGTTATGGCTGAATGCATCCATCAACGAAACTCAGGGTTTTGTTAAATATTCTAACCCTGATTGGAATAAAGGAAACAATCGATTGGATCACATTCCACCTATGTTTGGACAAATTGCTCTTCGATGGAGAGAAAATAACTGGTTTGCCGAAATGCAGTGCGTGTTTAACGGCTCCAAACCGGTTTCTGAATATTCTATTTCTGGCGAAGACAATTTACAGTATGCTACTCCATCGGGAAATCCAGCTTGGCAAGTGTATAATGTAAGAGCCGGTATTTCTGATTTTCATGGTTTGAATTTGATGATATCTGTAGAGAATTTATTGGATTTACGTTATCGTTATTTTGCTAGTGGTGTATCTGCTGCTGGAAGAGGAATCCATGTAACTGCTGGTTATAAATTCTAATAAATCAGATTGTTTAAAAACAGGTTTATTTTCATTTGAACCTATATAAATAAATATTCAGTTGATTACTTTCTTCTCGAATTGGGCGCATTGTATTATTTTTGCGCCCAATGGGAAGAATTTTTGAAAAACGCAAACATAAAATGTTTGCACGCTTCGACCGCATGGCCAAGCAATTTACCAAATTGGGAAAAGAGATTGCTATTGCGGTTAAAATGAGTGGTGAAAACCCTGATTATAATCCTAGACTTCGTCTTGCCATTCAAAATGCGAAATCGGTTAATATGCCCAAAGACCGAGTTGAAGCAGCAATCAAAAGAGCTTTAAATAAAACCGAAGGAAACTACGAAGAAGTACGTTATGAAGGTATGGCTCCTCATGGGGTCGGAATTATTGTAGAAACCGCTACCGATAACCCTACACGAACAGTTGCCAATGTTCGTATGCACTTCAATAAAGGGGGTGGTGCTATGGGAAAAACCGGTTCATTGGACTTTAATTTTACGCGTAAAGGTGTATTCAAAGTAGAGAAATCCGCTTTGGCCGGTAAGGATATGGATGAATTTGAATTCGAATTGATTGATGCTGGTTTAGATGATTTCGCTATAGACGAAGAGGAAATCTATATATACACTACCTTCACCGATTTCGGTTTGATGCAAAAAGCATTGGAGGATATGAAAATCGAGGTGAAAAACGCAGATCTTCAGTACATCCCAAATTCGTATGTGGATTTAACCGAAGAACAAGCTCAAGAAGTTTTGGATTTGATAGAACGACTGGAAGGTGACGATGACGTGCAGAACGTTTATCACAATCTTCGCTAAACTGACCTAACAGTTGGTGATGATCAATTCAGGTTGGAATTAAGTACTCCAAGAGTTGTATCCACCCAATATCTTTTGGGGTATAACTCATAATTGGGGTAATGCTAATATTCGGTGTACAGCTAATATTAGCGGTATTAATAATAATTTGGGGTATAACTAATATTCGGTGTACAGCTAATAATTACTTTACCGAGCTAGAAACTACAAAAATTGTTAATAGTTACTTAGGACAGGTTGGACAGTCGATTTTGTAATTATTGTCAAACTCAGCTTTGATCCAAATATAACGTTCTGGTTCTGTAGGGTCGTTCGCTACGATTCTTACTCCCAATGTTTTTTTGCCGTTCTTAGTAACCGTATCAAAAATAGCTTTTGCCGTAATGGTTTCACCGGGTTGAATAATTTTCTTCGAAGGAGTCACGCTGATACACGGACAATCTGGTGAAATCTGTTTTATTTCCAATGGTTTCTTGCCCGTGTTTTTGAATTTAAATTCGCAAACCTCAAGATCACCCGCTCTTAGTTTTCCAAAATCATAAACGGGATTTTCAATTTCGAGTCTGGGCTGTTTTTTTAACTGTTTCGCAGAATAAAATTTCGGAAAGTACTGTTTGCGTTGATAGGAAACGTAAATCATGGAATAAGGGGTTGCCGCATTATCGGAAAATACGGTAATCTCATATCCCCCGAAACCATAACCGGGCGCTTTATTACCATCAATTTCAATTTGAAACTTAGCAAATTCTCCTGGTTCCAGTGTTTTGGGGAAGTTCTTGATCTTGATGAACGAAGGCAATTGCAACGGATCAAAATCATAAAATGTAGTAGGATAGGAGGTGTTGTTTATGATCCGAATTTCGCGTGTAGCAATTTGGTTATCGAGCAGCGGATCAAACGAAATGTTGGATTGATCGTATCCAATGTATCCTGCCGCTTGTTGATAGGTTTGAGTTTCATCTTCAACGGGCTTCACTACATTTCCTTTAATATTTAAATAGGTAATAGGCTGAACGGGAGAATTGGTGTAAATAGTAATGGTTTTATCAAATTGTCCAAATCGATTGGTTGTTTCGTATTTTGCTTCAATGAAACCTGTTTCTCCGGGCCCAATGGAGTCTTTACTCCACGACGGCACAGTGCAACCGCAACTAGACTCAGCTCGATTAATTTTAACGGGGGTACTTCCCGGATTTTTGAATTCGAATCGATGATAAGCAAACTTCATGGTTTCCTCTAAGGTACCAAAATCGTGAGTTTTTACATCAAATTGCAAAAAGCCAGCTTGGCCGAATGCGGCGGTTGATATCCCCCAAAAAAATAAAGGAAGAAATATTCTACACAAGGATTGCGATAATTTCATGCGTTTAGTTCAATTAATTCTGATTGGAGCGGTAAATTTAGAACATGTTCTGCCATAAAAAGAAACGAGCACTGGGTTTTACTTAAAAATACGACGATGTTTCTAGTATTTTAGACGGATGTTTTGGGGGATGGTTGTACGGGTTCAAAATTATTTGCGGAGAGATAAAATAGGATGGGAGATAGAATAGTGGGCGAATGGTATAGGGATTGACCGGTGTTGATTTAGAAAATATTAGGGGGTGTATTTTCACTTTCTTTATGATTTTCAATATTTTTTTTCGAATAGTGTTGATAATGACAAAAAATAAGTTTAATTTTGCCGTCCTTTTTGGGAAAAAATATGCCTACTATACAACAGTTAATTAGAAAAGGTCGCCAGGAGATTACCGTTAAAAGTAAGTCACCTGCCTTGGACTCATGTCCTCAGCGTAGAGGGGTTTGTACCCGTGTATATACTACCACACCTAAGAAGCCTAATTCCGCATTAAGAAAGGTAGCGCGTGTGCGTTTAACCAACGGAAAAGAGGTGAATGCATACATACCAGGAGAAGGCCACAACTTGCAAGAACACAGTATCGTATTGGTACGTGGAGGAAGGGTGAAGGATTTGCCTGGGGTACGTTATCATATTGTGCGTGGAGCATTAGATACTGCGGGTGTTGAAGGAAGAAATCAACGCAGAAGTAAGTACGGAACCAAAAAGCCAAAGAAAAAATAAGAATTTAAATAGTCATGAGAAAAACTCGCGCTAAAAAACGCATATTGAATCCAGATCCTAAGTTTAACGATACGATGGTAACTCGTTTCGTAAATGGGATGATGTACGATGGTAAGAAGTCAATTGCTTTGAATATTTTCTACGATGCAATTGATATCGTTGAAAAGAAGATAACTGAAGAGCCAGGAATTGAGACATGGAGAAAAGCCATGAACAATGTAATGCCTGCAGTAGAAGTTAAGGCTCGTCGTGTAGGTGGTGCTACCTTCCAGATTCCAACTGAAATTCCTCAAAAGAGAAGAATCGCAGTGGGAATGAAGTGGTTGATAGGATATGCACGTAAGCGTAACGAGAAATCCATGGCGGAGAAATTAGCTGGAGAAATTGTTGCTGCTTCTAAGAGTGAAGGTGCTTCAGTTAAGAAGAAAGAAGATACACACAAAATGGCTGAAGCGAACAAAGCGTTCTCACACTTCAGAGCATAATTAGAATAGGAAATAGAAAATGTCACGCGATTTAAGATATACAAGAAACATTGGTATTGCAGCTCACATTGATGCTGGTAAAACGACAACAACAGAGCGTATTTTGTTTTATGCTGGGGTAAACCACAAAATTGGAGAGGTACATGATGGTGCTGCTACAATGGACTGGATGGCTCAGGAGCAAGAGCGCGGTATTACCATCACATCTGCGGCTACTACTGTATTCTGGAATTACAGAGGCGAAAAATATCATATCAACATCATCGATACTCCAGGTCACGTAGATTTTACCGTAGAGGTAAATCGTTCTTTGCGTGTATTGGATGGTTTGGTGTTCTTGTTTTCTTCAGTAGATGGTGTTGAACCACAATCTGAAACCAACTGGCGTTTAGCAAATAATTACAATGTACCTCGTATCGGTTTCGTTAACAAAATGGACCGTTCAGGTGCTGACTTCTTGAACGTAGTTAGCCAAGTTAAATCTATGTTAGGTAGCAATGCAGTTCCATTGCAATTACCTATCGGCGCTGAAGACAAATTCAGAGGGGTAGTTGATTTGATCAACTTCCGCGGTATGGTTTGGAATGAGCACGATCATGGAATGACTTACGAAGTAGTTGATATCCCAGCCGATATGGTAGAGGAAGCTACTGAGTGGAGAGAAAAGTTGTTAGAAGCAGTATCTGAGTACGATGATACTTTAATGGAAAAATTCTTCGAAAATCCTGAGTCCATTACAGAAAGAGAAATTCTTGATGCATTGCGTCCGGCGGTTATCGATTTGAAAATAGTTCCAATGATGTGTGGTTCTTCTTTCAAAAACAAAGGAGTACAAACTATGTTGGATATGGTTATGGAATTGATGCCTTCTCCAGTAGATATTGGAGGTACTAAAGGGTTTAATCCTAAAACCGAAGAAGAAGTAGTTCGTATGCCTGACTACAAAGAACCATTTGCTGCATTAGCATTTAAAATCGCAACCGATCCTTACGTAGGTCGTTTGTGCTTTATCCGTGCTTATTCTGGTAAATTGGATGCAGGTTCCTATGTGTTGAACATGCGTACTGGAAACAAAGAGCGTATTTCTCGTATCTTCCAAATGCATGCTAACAAGCAGAACCCAATTGATTTCTTGGGAGCAGGTGATATTGGAGCAGCAGTAGGTTTTAAAGATATCAAAACAGGAGATACATTGTGTGCTGAAAATGCTCCAATCGTATTGGAATCTATGGTATTCCCCGAGCCTGTAATTGGTTTGGCTATCGAACCTAAAACACAAGCAGATACAGATAAGTTAGGTATGGCTTTGGCTAAATTGGCTGAAGAGGATCCTACTTTCAAAGTGCATACAGATCAAGAAACTGGCCAAACCGTTATTTCAGGTATGGGTGAGTTGCACTTAGATATTATCGTGGATCGTTTGAGAAGAGAATTTAAAGTTGAATGTAACCAAGGTGCACCTCAAGTAGCATACAAAGAAGCAATCACTCAAAATTACAGTCATCGTGAAACGTACAAAAAGCAAACTGGTGGTCGTGGTAAATTTGCGGATATCCAATTTGAATTGGGTCCAGCAGACGAAAGCTTCCAAGGTGAAGGTTTGCAATTCGTGAATGAAGTAGTGGGTGGATCTATCCCTCGTGAATTCATTCCAGCTGTTGAAAAAGGTTTCAAAGCAGCAATGGTAAATGGTGTATTGGCTGGTTATCCTATCGATCGTATTAAAGTACGTTTGTTCGACGGATCTTTCCACCCAGTTGACTCAGATTCATTGTCATTTGAAATTGCAGCACGTCAAGGATTCCGTGAAGCAGCAAGAAAATGTGGACCGGTTTTGTTGGAACCAATCATGAAGTTGGAAGTTGTTACTCCTGCTGAAAATACAGGGGATGTAATGGGTGATTTGAACCGTCGTAGAGGACAAATGGAAGGTATCGACGAAAGAGCAGGTGCTCAAGTAGTGAAAGCTAAAGTTCCTTTGTCTGAAATGTTTGGTTATGTTACTACATTGAGAACTATCACTTCAGGTCGTGCAAACTCGTCTATGGAATTCAGTCATTATTCTGAAACTCCTAAGTCTATTGCAGAAGAAGTATTGAAAAAAGCAAACGCGTAATAGTTAAAAAAGAAAGAACAAACTACAATGGTTAGTCAGAAAATAAGAATTAAGTTAAAGTCTTTCGATCACAATTTGTTGGATAAATCAGCAGAGAAGATCGTAAAGGCGGTACGCACCACAGGGGTCGTTGTAAGCGGACCGGTGCCTCTGCCAACCCGTAAAAAGATTTTTACGGTGTTGCGTTCCCCACACGTTAACAAGAAAGCGAGAGAGCAGTTCCAATACTGCACTTACCAACGCTTGATTGACATTTTTAATGGTTCCACTAAAACCGTAGACGCGTTAATGAAGATTGAACTTCCTAGCGGTGTTGAGGTTGAAATTAAATTGTAAGAAACATGAACGGTTTAATTGGAAAGAAATTGGGAATGACCAGCATTTTTGATGCTGATGGTAAGAGAGTTGCTTGTACTGTAGTTCAAGCGGGTCCTTGCGTGGTTACTCAAGTAAAAACAGAAGCGAATGATGGCTACAATGCTGTTCAGATCGCATTTGGAGATAAAAAAGAGAAGAAAGTTACTTCAGCAGCTAAAGGTCACTTCGCAAAAGCGAACACAACTGCTAAATCTGAAGTGATTGAATTCCGTGATTATGATTCAACTGTTGAATTAGGTACCGTTTTAGACGTTACTTTATTCGAAGAAGGTGAATTCGTAGACGTAATTGGAACTTCTAAAGGTAAAGGTTTCCAAGGGGTTGTTCGTCGTCATGGTTTTGCTGGTGTGGGTGAATCTACTCACGGTCAGCATAATCGTATGCGTGCTCCTGGATCTATCGGTGCATGTTCGTTCCCAGCACGTGTATTTAAAGGTACACGTATGGCGGGTCGTATGGGCGGTGGAAGAGTGAAAGCTCAAAACCTTTCGATTTTGAAAATTGACGCGGAACGCAATCTTTTGGTAATCAAAGGATCTATCCCTGGTCATAATGGTGCAACCGTAGTAATTGAAAAATAAGTCATGGAGGTTAAAGTATTAAATAAACAAGGCGCAGAAACCGGTCGTACCGTTACATTGCCAGCAGATATATTTGGTGTAGAGCCTAACGATCATGCGATTTATTTGGACGTAAAACAGTTCATGGCTAATAATCGTCAAGGAACGCATAAAACCAAAGATCGTACCGAGATTTCTCGTTCAACACGTAAAGTATTCCGTCAAAAGGGTACAGGTGGAGCGCGTCACGGTTCTTTGAAGAGTGGTATTTATGTGGGTGGTGCTCGTATTCACGGTCCACGTCCTAGAGATTATTCTTTCAAATTGAATAAGAAATTGAAGCGTCTAGCTCGTTTATCGGCTCTTTCCTATAAAGCTAAAGAAAATGCGGTTTTTGTAGTAGAAGATTTCGAAATGGCAACGCCAAAAACGTCTGAGTTTTTGAACATCTTGAATGCTTTGAAAGCAGGAGGACGTACATTGTTTGTTACACCAGATACAAATAAGAACGTTTATTTGAGTGGTAGAAACATTCCATCAAACACAGTAGTTAAAGCTTCAGATGTAAACACATACGAAGTTTTGAAAGCTAAGAGTTTGATATTAACTGAAAGTGCAATCGCTAAATTACAGGAGACCAATACAAAATGATACTCAAGAAGCCTTTGGTTACTGAAAAATCAAGCACCTTATTAGACAAAAAGGGCAAGTATGGTTTCGTTGTGGATCACAAAGCATCCAAAGACGAAATTAAGAAAGCTGTAGAAGACTTTTACGGTGTTGAAGTGGCATCAGTGAATACCATGATCCAACGGGGGAAAGTACGTCGCAATCGTCGTACAGGCCAAATCTCCGGTTATACTAACAAGTATAAAAAGGCCTTTGTAACATTAAAAGAAGGATTTAACATCGACTTTTACGAAAACATCTAATCATGGCAGTACGTCGTTTAAAACCCATTACCCCAGGCACACGTTTCCGTGTAGCCAATACATTTGAAGAAATTACCACTGATAAGCCAGAGAAATCATTATTGGTGCCTATAAAGAAAACCGGCGGACGTAACAATCAAGGTCGTATGACTATGCGTTACATCGGAGGTGGACACAAACGTAAATACAGAATCATCGATTTCAAACGCAATAAAGCGGGAGTAGCTGGTGAAGTTTTATCTGTTGAATACGATCCAAACAGAACAGCATTCATTTGTTTAGTAGGATATACTGACGGTGAAAAGAGATACATTTTGGCACCAGCGGGTGTTAAAGTGGGTCAAAAAATTGAACAAGGCCCTGGAGTGGCACCTGAAATTGGTAATGCAATGCCAATGTTGGATATGCCATTGGGTTCCTTGATTCATAATATTGAATTGGCTCCAGGTCAAGGTGGACGTATCTGCAGAAGTGCAGGATCATACGCTCAGTTGATGGCGAAAGAAGGTAAATATGTAGCCATAAAATTACCTTCAGGCGAGAGTCGCTTAGTATTGGGAAGTTGTTTCGCAACTATTGGAACAGTTTCCAACAGTGAGCACATTCAGGAGAACAAAGGTAAAGCGGGTAGAAGCAGATGGTTGGGAAGAAGACCACGCGTTAGACCAGCAGCGATGAACCCTGTAGATCACCCCATGGGTGGTGGTGAAGGCCGAAATAAAGGAGGTCAGGCACGCTCAAGAAACTTGATTTATTCTCAAGGACAGAAAACACGTGCACCGAAGAAAGGTACATCACGTTTAATTATTGAGAGAAGAAAAAGTAAACGTAACAAATAACCGATTATAGAAAAAAGCGACAATGGCAAGATCGATAAAAAAAGGACCCTTTGTAGACATCAAATTGATGAAGAAGGTCGATGTAATGAACGAAACCAGTAAGAAGTCTGTGATTAAGACTTGGTCTCGTCGTTCCATGATTATTCCTGATTTTGTAGGACATACATTTGCTGTACATAACGGCAACAAGTTCATACCAGTATATGTAACTGAGAACATGGTAGGTCACAAATTAGGTGAGTTTGCACCAACTAGAACATACAAAGGACACGGTAAATAAGAAGAAATATGGAAGCCAAAGCAATATTAAGAAACTGTCCATTATCTCCACGTAAAATGCGCATGGTTGCTGACCAAGTTAGAGGTCAGAAAGTTGAAAATGCGTTAAGCATTTTACAGTGGAACCAAAAGGCGACCTATGCAATATTCTTGAGTAAGTTAATCAAATCAGGAATTGCGAATTGGGGTGTTGTAAATGCGGATTCTCGTATCGAAGATAGTGAGTTGTATGTTAAATCAATAATGGTTGATGGTGGTATCACTATGAAGCGTTTGAGAACTGCTCCACAAGGACGTGGTTACAGACAGCGCAAGAGATCAAATCATGTAACTGTAATTATTGACAGTAAAGTAAGTAACACTCAAACCGAAGCATAAAGAAATGGGACAAAAAGTTAACCCTATAGGATTACGTCTAGGTATCATCCGTGGTTGGGATTCCAATTGGTATGGAGGAAATGATTACGGAGATAAATTAGTAGAAGACGAAAAAATCCGTAAATATTTGAAAGTGCGTATTCCAAAAGGAGGAATCGCGAAGGTAATAATTGAGCGTACTTTGAAGCGTATCACATTAACAATCAACACGGCTCGTCCTGGTATTGTTATTGGTAAAGGCGGACAAGAAGTTGACGCAATCCGTGAGGAAATCAAGAAAATTACCGGAAAAGACGTACAAATTAACATTCATGAAATCAAACGTCCAGAATTGGATGCTCGTTTGGTGGGTGAGAACATAGCACAGCAGATTGAAAATCGTTTCTCTTACAAGAGAGCTATCAAGAATGCTTTGCAAAGCACTATGAAAATGGGTGCTGATGGAATCAAGATTCGTATCAGTGGTCGTTTGAATGGAGCAGAGATTGCACGTTCTGAGATTTACAAAGAAGGTAGAACTCCTTTGCATACGTTGAGATCAAACATCGATTATTCTTTGGTTGAAGCTCAAACCGTTTACGGAAAGATTGGTATCAAGGTATGGGTTTGCCGTGGAGAAATTTACGGTAAAGTGGATCTTGCACCAGGAGCGGATGCTGAGAAGAAATCAGGTAACCGTGGAGGATCATCCTCTTCGAATGACAGAAACAGAGGAGGACGTGATCGCGGAGATCGCCGTCGTCGTAACAATTAATAAGGAGTACTGAAATGTTAAGTCCAAGAAGAACGAAATATAGAAAACAACAGAAAGGGCGTGTTCGCGGTATCGCTGGAAAAGGACACCGTATTGAGTTTGGAAGCTTTGGTTTGAAATCCATGGAGCCAAGCTGGATCACCGCTCGTCAACTTGAATCTGCTCGTATCGCGGTTACGCGTTATTTAAAGAGAGAAGGTCAGGTTTGGATTCGAATTTTTCCAGATAAGCCAGTTACGAAGAAGCCTGCAGAAGTACGTATGGGTAAGGGTAAGGGTGCTCCTGAATATTGGGTAGCGCGTGTAAAACCTGGTACCATTATGTTTGAAGTAGGTGGTGTGCCTTTGGAAATTGCGAAGGAAGGAATGAGATTGGCAGCACAGAAGTTGCCCGTAACTTGTAAATTTGTTGTACGTCCTGATTATAACGAGGAGGATTAAAAATGAAATACGCGGATATTAAAGCCCTTCCGAATAAGGAATTAGTGGAGCGCTACAAAGAGGAGCGTAAGCGTTACCAAAAGATGCAGTTTCAAAATGCTGTATCTCCATTGGAGCAGCCCCACAAATTGAAAGAGTCAAGAAGAGAGGTTGCTCGCTTGTTGACCGAATTAAATGTACGTAGATCTGAAGCACAATATCAGGCCTACATGAAGAATAACGTTAACACAATTGAAGAATAATGGAAACAACTAGAAACGCCAGAAAAGAGATTATTGGTACTGTTACCAGTTCTAAAATGGATAAAACCATCGTAGTTTCCGTGGTTCGTAGTGTAAAACATCCGAAATACGGTAAATATTTCAAAAAGACTAAGAAATTCGCCGCTCACGATGAAAACAACGAATGCGGAGAAAACGATATCGTACGTATTATGGAGACTCGTCCTTTGAGTAAATCAAAGTGTTGGAGACTCGTTGAAATCATTGAAAAAGCCAAATAATTATGATACAACAAGAAAGTAGATTAAAAGTGGCTGATAACAGCGGTGCCAAAGAGGTACTCTGTATCCGCGTACTCGGTGGAACTCGTCGCAGATACGCGAGCGTTGGCGATAAAATTGTAGTGAGCGTAAAGCATGCTATTCCTGGTGGAAACGTGAAGAAAGGTAGCGTTTCTAAAGCAGTAGTAGTACGTGTAAAGAAAGAAGTTCGCCGCCCAGATGGTTCGTACATCCGTTTTGATGAAAATAGTTGTGTATTGTTGAACAATTCTGATGAACCAAGAGGAACCCGTATTTTCGGCCCTGTTGCAAGAGAATTGCGCGATAAACAATTCATGAAGATTGTTTCACTAGCCCCTGAAGTTTTATAAAAATGGCAAACAGAAAAAAGATACACGTAAAAAAGGGTGACACCGTGATGGTATTGTCTGGCGATGACAAAGGTAAAACCGGTCGCGTTTTGGCAGTTTACCCAACTGATAATCGTGCTTTGGTTGAAGGTTTGAATATGGTAACTAAGCATAGAAAGCCTACAGCTCAAAACACGAGCGGTAAAATTGATAAAATTGAAGCTCCAATGCATATTTCTAAGCTTATGGTTATGGTAGGTAACGCTCCAAGCCGTATCGGAAGAAAATTGGATGAAAACGGGAAATTACAACGTTATTCAAAAAAGTCTGGTGAAATTATTAAATAATTGAAAGTATGAGTTACGTACCAAGATTAAGAAAAAAGTATTTTGAAGAAGTTGTTCCCGCGATGCAAGCGAAGTTCAACTATAGAAATGGAATGCAAGTTCCACGTATCACTAAGGTGGTATTAAACCAAGGTGTTGGTTCTGCTGTAAACGATAAAAAATTAGTTGATGCAGCTATCGATGAGATGACTAAAATCACAGGTCAAAAAGCTGTAGCTACTATCTCTCGTAAAGCGATCTCTAACTTTAAATTGAGAGAAAATATGCCTATCGGTTGTAAAGTAACTTTACGTGGAGAGCGCATGTATGATTTCATTGATCGTTTGATTTCAATTTCCATGCCCCGTATTCGTGACTTTCAAGGTCTTAATGTTAAAGGTTTTGATGGTCGTGGTAACTGGACTATGGGTATCACTGAGCAAATCATTTTCCCTGAGATTGATATTGACAAAGTGAACCGCATTACCGGTATGGATATCACGTTTGTAACAACAGCTGAAACGGATGAAGAAAGCTTGGAGTTGTTGCGTTTGTTAGGTTTCCCATTTAAAAAAGACTAAAAGATAATGGCAAAAGAAAGTATAAAAGCTAGACAGCGTAAACGTGAAGCTATGGTAGCTCGTTACGCTGAAAAGCGCGCACAATTGAAAGCTGAAGGTAATTACGAAGAATTGCAAAAAATTCCTCGTAACGCTTCTCCAGTTCGTTTGCGTAATCGTTGTAAAATTACAGGTAAGCCTCGTGGATACATCCGTACATTCGGTATCTGCAGAAATCAGTTCCGTCAAATGGCGTCTGATGGTAAAATCCCAGGTGTAACTAAATCAAGTTGGTAAAATAGAAGAAAATGACTGATCCAATAGCAGACTACTTAACCAGATTGCGCAATGCAATGAAAGCGAATCACCGTATCGTGGAGGTTCCAGCTAGCAATCTTAAGAAAGAGATTACCCGTGTTTTATACGAAAAAGGGTACATCTTAAAGTACAAGTTTGAAACCACTGAAAATAAACAAGGGGTTATCAAAATTGCATTAAAATACAATCCACAAACCAGACAAAGTGCAATCACTTCTTTGAAGCGTATCAGTACTCCTGGTTTGAGAAAATATGCTGGTCATTTGGACTTACCTCGTGTTTTGAATGGTTTGGGTGTTGCCATCCTTACTACTTCAAGAGGTGTAATGACCGACAAAGAAGCTCGTCAACTAGGTATTGGCGGTGAAGTTTTGTGTTACGTTTTATAATAATTAAATAGAGAAAGTAATATATGTCACGCGTAGGAAAAGCTCCCATTCAAGTTCCGTCAGGAGTGAATGTAACAGTTAGCGAAGGATTCGTAACTGCAAAGGGGCCAAAAGGAGAACTGTCTCAATCTATCGCTGCTGGTTTTGAAATCAAAGTAGAAGATGGTTTGATGACTGTACATCGCCCAAGCGACAGCAAACAGGATAGAAGCCTTCATGGTTTGTATCGTTCCTTGTTAAATAACCTTATCAAAGGTGTAAGTGAGGGTCACACTGTTCAGCAGGAGTTGGTGGGTGTTGGTTACAAAGTTTCTAACCAAGGTAACTTGGTTGAATTTGTAGTGGGTTACTCACACAAAATTTTGTTGGAAGTTCCCCAAGAAATTACAGTTACAACCATTACCGAAAAAGGTAAGAACCCAACCATTATCATGAGTTGTGTTGACAAGCAATTGTTGGGCCAAGTAGCTGCAAAAATTCGTTCATTCCGTAAACCTGAGCCATACAAAGGTAAAGGTATCAAGTTTACTGGTGAAGTATTACGTAAAAAGGCAGGTAAGTCTGCATCTAAGTAAGGATTTAACATGGCAAAGACTAAAGTTTATAGAAGAGATAAAATACGCAAGCGTATTCGCGGCGTAGTTTCGGGTACTGCGGAAAGACCCAGATTAAGTGTTTTTCGTAGTAATTCAGATATTTATGCGCAATTGATCGATGATGCAAAAGGAGTTACTTTGGTAGCTGCTTCATCTCGTGATAAAGCTATTGTTGATATCAAAGATACTAAAGTAGCAAAAGCAGCTTTAGTAGGTAAGAAATTGGCAGAATTAGCTAAGGGCGCTGGAATTGAAAGTGTTGTTTTTGATCGCGGAGGTTATTTATACCACGGTCGTGTTAAAAGTTTAGCAGACGGCGCTCGTGAGGGTGGTCTTCAGTTCTAATTTTAAATTTAAAGAAAATGTCAAATCTTAGAAATAATCGAGTAAGACCTGGAGATATTAACTTAACTGAAAAAGTAGTTTCTATCAACCGTGTTGCTAAAGTAACTAAAGGTGGACGTACCTTCAGCTTTACTGCTCTTGTAGTAGTAGGTGATGGTAACGGTATCGTTGGTCACGGTTTAGGTAAATCTGGTGAAGTAATTGATGCTATTAATAAAGGAATTGAAGATGCTAAGAAGAACTTAATTAAAGTTCCAGTAATTAACGGAACAGTTCCTCATGATCAGCATGGTAAATTCGGTGGTGGACGAGTATTCTTGAAACCAGCTGCTCACGGTACTGGAGTAATTGCCGGTGGTGCAATGCGTGCAGTATTGGAAAGTGCAGGTGTAACAGACGTATTAGCAAAGTCTAAAGGTTCTTCAAACCCACACAACGTGGTAAAAGCTACCTTTGATGCTTTGACTTCTATGAGAGATCCTCACACGGTTGCGCAAATGCGTGGCTTAAGTTTGAAAAAAGTGTTTAACGGCTAAAAGTTATGGGAAAAGTTAAAATCACTCAAGTAAAAAGTGGGATCGGTTATCCCAAAAACCAAAAAGCCACATTGAAAGCGCTTGGTTTACGTAAAATGAATGCGTCTCGTGAATTCGAATTGAATCCTCAAATCGAAGGAATGATCCGTACAGTTCAACATCTTATTAAAGTAGAAAACGCGTAATGAATCTGAGTAATCTAAAACCTGCAGAAGGTTCAGTAAAAAATCGTAAGCGTATTGGTCGTGGTCAGGGTTCTGGTCGTGGAGGTACGTCTACAAAAGGTCATAAGGGTGCGCAATCTCGTACTGGTTATTCTCGAAAAATCGGTTTTGAGGGAGGTCAAATGCCATTGCAACGTCGTATTCCAAAAGGTGGATTTAAAAATATCAACCGTATGGAATATGCTGCAGTAAATCTTGATGTATTGCAAACCTTAGCTGAAGAAATGAAAGTGAATAAAATCGACAAAGAAACTTTGATCGCAAAACACCTAATCGGAAAGAACGAATTGTTCAAAGTATTGGGTCGTGGAGAAATCAAAATGGCTTTGGAAGTGCATGCACACAAGTTCAGCGATACAGCTAAATCTGCTATAGAAGCAGCCGGTGGTTCGGTTCATTTAATTTCTAAATAATCATGAGAAAATTCCTCGATACCTTTAAACATATCTGGTCCATAGAGGAGCTACGAAAGCGTATTTTATATACGCTTTTGTTGTTGGTTATTTACCGATTAGGCTCTTATATCATTCTTCCCGGAATTGATGCAGAGATGCTAGAGGGATTGAGAGGGCAAACTAAAAATAATATCTTGGGTCTAATCAACACCTTCGCGGGTGGTGCTTTTGCTCGTGGTGCTATTTTTGCTCTTGGTATCATGCCCTACATTTCAGCTTCGATCTTCATGCAACTTGTTTCTATTGCAATCCCTAGTTTTCAGAGATTGCAAAAAGAAGGTGAAGAGGGACGTAGAAAAATCAATCAATACACACGTATTTTAACGATTGTATTTACCGGTGTTCAAGCATACGCTTATTTGAATAACATAATTGGCACTCCAGGTAATGCTGCGGCTTTGTTATTTAACTATGGTGATACCATGTCGAAATCAATGTTCATTATTACTAATATCTTCTTACTTACCGCTGGAACAATGTTCACCATGTGGATGGGAGAAAGAATTACTGATCGTGGTTTAGGTAACGGTATAAGTTTGATCATTATGGTGGGTATCATTGCTCGTATGCCTGCTGCTATTGTGGGTGAGTTTTTGTTCCGCTTAACTAAAGGTGGTCCAATATTGTTCATAGTAGAGTTGGTTATCTGGTTTATGGTGATATTGTTCGTTATCTTGTTAACTCAAGGTACACGTAAAATCAGTATCAATTACGCAAAGCGTATTGTAGGTAATCGTCAGTACGGTGGAGCTCGTCAGTTTGTACCAATTAAAATCTTATCAGCTGGTGTAATGCCAATCATTTTTGCTCAGGCAATTTTATTCTTGCCGGCTACTATTGGTAACTTCTATACTGAGGGTAATGCCCCAGGCTGGTTGTTGTCTATGATGAATCCAAATGGATTTTGGCACAATGCACTTCTGGTATTCTTGATTGTTGTGTTCACATATTTCTACACTGCAATTATTTTTAATCCAGTACAGATGGCAGATGACATGAAGCGAAACAATGGATTCATTCCAGGAATCAAACCAGGAAAACACACAGCTAATTTTATTGACGGTGTGATTTCAAGAATAACATTACCCGGTGCTATTTTTATAAGCATTGTGGCTGTGTTGCCTGTTTTTGCCTCTATGGCAAATATTAATCAGGAGTTTGGACAATTCTTTGGTGGAACAAGTTTGCTCATTTTAGTGGGTGTTGTATTGGATACATTGCAGCAAATAGAGAGTTATTTGTTGATGAGAAAGTACGACGGTTTCATGAGTAACGGAGGTAAATTAAAGGGTCGAATGACCAATGGATATAATCAAGTTGAATTTTAATAAAAAAAATACTATTTTTGCAACCCTTTTGATATGTCGAAGCAAGATGCCATAAAACAAGACGGAGTGATTTCGGAGGCGTTATCCAACGCTATGTTCCGTGTGAAATTACAAAACGGACACGAAATCATAGCCACCATCTCTGGCAAAATGCGGATGCACTACATACGCATACTCCCTGGCGATAAGGTTCAGGTAGAGATGTCGCCGTATGACTTAACAAGAGGTCGCATAACCCTAAGATATAAGTAATCATTAATATGAAAGTTAGAACTTCTGTTAAAAAACGCAGCGAAGACTGCAAGATTGTGCGCCGTAAGGGAAAGGTGTATGTTATCAACAAAAAGAACCCTAAATACAAGCAAAGACAAGGATAAACAAAATGGCTAGAATAGCAGGTATAGACATTCCGAAAAATAAGCGAGGCGTAATAGGTCTTACTTACATTTATGGAATTGGTCGCAGTACAGCGGCTGAGATTTTAGATCGTTCAGGTATTTCTCACGACAAAAAAGTGAGTGAGTGGAATGACGATGAGTTAGGTTTGATTCGTGGATTCATCACTGAGAATCTTAAAACAGAGGGTGAATTACGTTCAGAAATTCAATTGAACATCAAACGTTTGATGGATATCGGATGTTACCGCGGTCAAAGACATCGTAAAGGCTTACCAGTTCGTGGTCAGAAGACACGTACGAATGCACGTACAAGAAAAGGTAAACGTAAAACTGTTGCAGGTAAGAAAAAAGCAACTAAATAAAAAAGCGCAGTAAATTAGTATGGCTAATCAAAAGAAAGTAACCAAGAAAAAAGTAAAAGTAGATCCATTGGGTCAAGTGCATATTCGTGCCACTTTTAACAACATTATAATTTCTGTTACCAACATGGAAGGTCAGGTAATATCCTGGTCATCTGCTGGTAAGATGGGATTCAGAGGTTCAAAAAAGAATACTCCTTACGCAGCACAAGTTGCTGTGTTGGATTGCGCAAAAGTTGCTTATGATTCTGGACTTCGTAAAGTAGAGGTGTTCGTTAAGGGCCCTGGAAGCGGAAGAGACAGTGCGATCAGAAATTTACAAACTGTAGGTTTGGAAGTTACATCTATCATGGATATTACTCCAATGCCACACAACGGTTGTCGTCCTCCAAAACGTAGAAGAGTATAATCCCTTAAAGAAAACATTCAATGGCAAGATATACAGGTCCAAAATCAAAAGTTTCCAGAAGATTTCGTGAAGCAATCTTCGGTAGAGATAAAGCTTTAGAAAGAAAGAATTACGGTCCGGGAATGCATGGAAATTCTCGTCGCAGACCAAAACAATCTGAATACGCAATTCAGTTGGCTGAAAAGCAAAAAGCAAAATACATCTATGGTGTTTTGGAAAAGCAGTTCAGAAATACATTTAAAAAAGCAGCAGCTAAAAAAGGTATCACAGGTGAAAACTTGTTGAAGTTTTTAGAATCTCGCTTAGACAACACGGTTTACCGTATGGGTATTACTCCTACTCGTAGAAGTGCTCGTCAGTTTGTATCACACTGTCATATATTGGTAAACGGGGAAGTAGTGAACATCCCAAGTTATCAATTGAAGCCAGGTGATGTAGTTTCCGTTCGTGAGCGTTCAAAATCTCTTGAATTGGTTACTGCTTCAACTAGCAGCAATAGAAGCCGTTTCTCTTGGATTGAATGGGATGGTGCACAAATGCAAGGTAAGTTTATCTCTTACCCTGATCGTGCAGATATTCCTGAAAATATCAAAGAGCAACTGATTGTCGAACTTTATAGTAAGTAATCCATTTAAACAATAACAAACATGGGTGTTATACCATTTCAAAAACCAAACAAGGTTGTGATGACCAAATCCAACGACGCTCACGGAGTGTTCGAGTTTTTCCCCTTGGAAAAAGGATATGGTGTTACAATCGGCAATGCGATGCGTCGCGTATTGCTTTCCTCTTTGGAGGGTTATGCGATCTCCGCAGTTAAAATTTCAGGTGTTGAACACGAGTTCAGTACCATCAAAGGTGTGGTTGAAGATGTTGTTGAGATTGTTTTAAATTTGAAACAAGTTCGTTTCAAATCCAATGGTGCCAGTGATGAACAAGAAAAATTGTTTATTACCATCAAGGGTAAAGAACAATTCTTGGCGGGTGATATCGGACGTTATACAAACGACTTTATCATCTTGAACCCAGAACACGTTATCTGTAACATGGACCCTACCGTATCTTTAGAAGTAGAATTAATCGTTTCTAAAGGTCGCGGATATGTTCCAGCAGATGAAAACAAACAAAAAGATGCCCCAATAGGTTTGATTCCTGTAGATTCTATCTTCACACCAATCAAAAACGTAAAATACAACGTAGAAGATTATCGCGTTGAACAAAGAACGGATTTTGAAAAATTGGTGATGGAAGTTACTTCCGACGGAAGCATTCACCCTGAGGAGGCATTGAAAGAAGCAGCAAAAATTCTTATCGAACACTTTGTATTGTTCAGTGATGAGAATATTATGCCAGAAACTAAAGTTTCTAAAGTAGTAGAAGAAGTTGATGAGTCATTCTTGCAAATGAGAAAGATTTTGAAAACTCCTCTAGCTGATTTAGATCTTTCAGTTCGTGCATACAACTGCTTGAAAGCTGCTGAGATTAAAACTCTTGGTGAGTTGGTAAATTATCATATTGAAGATTTATTGAAGTTCAGAAACTTCGGTAAGAAATCTTTATCTGAATTAGAAGAATTCGTACGTGATAGAGGTTTACATTTCGGTATGGATGTATCAAAATACAATCTTAATGACGATTAATTAGAATGAGACACGGGAAAAAAATAAATCATTTAGGAAGAACCTCTTCGCATCGTAAAGCTATGCTTGCGAATATGGCTTCTTCTTTGATCAAACACAAACGAATTGTAACTACGGTTGCAAAAGCTAAGTCGTTGCGTGTTTTTGTTGAACCTCTTATCACTAAGAGCAAGCAACCAACCACACATAACTATCGTACAGTATTTGCTTATTTAGGTGATAAAGTTGCCGTAAATGAACTATTTACAGTAGTAAGTGAAAAAGTTGCTAATCGTCCTGGTGGATATACTCGTATCCTTAAAACAGGTAATCGTATTGGTGATAACGCGGAAATGGCAATGATTGAGTTGGTAGATTTCAACGAATTCTTCGACGGATTCCAAAAAGATCGTAAAAAATCAACTACTCGTCGTTCTCGTAGAAGTGGTTCTTCAGCTTCAGTTTCTGCACCAAAACCAGTTGCAGCTGTTGAAGAAGTTCAAGATGCTATCGTAGTAGAAGAAACACCTGCTGTTGAAGATGCTGCTGATAACGCTACTGAAGCTTCTAACGAAGAAAACAAAGATTAATTTCGAAAGAATTCAACTGAATAGAAAAGCCACCCTAGGGTGGCTTTTTTGTTGATGGAGTGTGTTAACTTATTTATGCTGTAGCAATAATGCCATTAAACTACCTTTATCCATCATTCCTGAACGACGGAATAATTGTTTACCTTGTTTAAAAACCATTAAGGTAGGCACACCTGAAATATTTAGCGACTGAGCAACTGCTGGGTTGCGGTCAACATCTATCTTGACAATCACTGCGTCATCCCCAATTTCATCCTTTACGGATTCTAAAATTGGTTGCATCGCTTTACATGGACCGCACCATGTAGCAAAAAAATCAATGAGAACAGGTTTATCAGAATTGATTAAATCTTGAAATGAACTACTCATATTTAAGGTTATTAGGAATTAAATTTAAAACAAATTTTTAATTTACTCGTATTTCCTCAAATTGGTCCATCCACCACCATTTATAACAGTCTTGAATCCTGCTTTTAATAGAATACCTCGTGCTGAGGCACTTCGCATTCCTGAGGCACAACAAGTAATAATGGGTTTGTTTTTGTCTAATTTGTTCAACTGGCCAGAAAGCCTATCCAAAGGAATATTTTTAGCTTTCTTTATATGACCTTGTGAGAATTCACCCGCTGAACGGACATCAATGATTTGTGCACCGTTTTTAATTAGTTCTCCGATGTTTACGGTATCTTTTTTACCGAATAATGCTGATAGTAATCCCATATTTTTATTTTTAATTTTCTCTTCTTTGTTGGATTAAATTTTTCTATAATCTGTAGACTTGGGTTCTATTTTATTACACTCTATTCGTAGTTCGCAAACGCAGCTTCCACAGTTGCAGCTTTGAATTCCGTTTTGTGTTAAATGCCGTAGTTCGCAAATCCATTTGTAAACTCACCATAGTCTATCTAATCATATACTAATCTAATCCACTGCAAATTTCCCCCGAAAAAAGAAAAAGCATTGTGACTATTCGCACAATGCTTTTTCATATTCATGTATATATTAAATGTATGTTTTCTTGAAATTTTACCTTTATTCGGATTCAAATAGAAGTCTGGATTAAACAAGCTTATTCCATTTCAAATAATTATTTCTAAAACGCATTACTGAATTTCAAAATTCAATTCTTTCAATATATGGTCGGCTTCGGAAACATATTTTAAAACATATAGCACATAACGAATATCGCAGCCAATACTCCTGCTGTACTGTTCATTCCATGCAAAATCATTAATGGTTGCGGTAAAACTACGATCAAAATTGATTCCAATAAGTTCACCTTTATCATTTAAAACTGGACTCCCTGAGTTTCCTCCTGTAGTATCCATGTTATATAAGAAGCCCACAATTACCTTTCCAGTTTTGGGATCTTTGAAAATAGTGGGTACTTCTTTCTTCGTTAATTTATCTTGAATGTGCTGGGGTAAACGATAATCTTCCTTGGTATTGGCTTTCTCAAAAATCCCTTCCAACGTAGTAAATGGACTATGAGATTCGCCGTCATTTGGGCTGTATCCTCGAACGTATCCGTAAGTTAAGCGCAATGTACTATTCGCGTCTGGAATGAATTTGGATTTCAGAAATTGTTCGCGCAATCCAATGTATTGAGGCATCAAAGAATTTAATTTTAAAGCAGTTTGTTGCCAGTTTTGTCCCACGGTGGATTCAATACCGTGCATATCCAAACAAATTAAAACCAGAGGATCTTGAGATAAAATTAGTTTTTCGGGTTGCTGACGAATCATTTTACCTAAGTATGCCGTATCAAACATTTTGCTTTTCAGGAGTTTTTTACGCATTTCTGCCTTCAATCCGTTTTCAAAACTTCCAAACTTTCCCGGATACTTGAACAGTCCGGTTTTGCCTGATTCTTTATAAATTTGATCAACTAAATATTCAAAAGTTTGTTTTTCTAATTTAGCATCAATAAAACGATAGGATTTTAATGCTTCTTTTTGGAATTCACTAATTACTTGCGACATGCTTTTTTCCGAACGTTTATATTTAACAGCCGCCATATTGAATTTTGCTTGTACAATTTCCAATCCCAAATGACCCACCGTACTTTCATTGTTTAGGAAAATATTAGAATAATAGAAAAGGCGACCTTGTTTTTTACGAATATTCCAAGCTTCATCAATTCCGTCTAACACTTGTTGTGCTTGTATATCCTCTTTGGAGCCTTTGGGGAAAGCAGTTCTCATAGCTACATCCTGTTGTTGACGATTTTGAACTACGGAAGTTCTTCTCAAGCCTTGTATTTTTCCTCTGTAATTCTTTTCAGTATTCTCCAATCCTTGAATTTTACCAGCAAAAGCAAGACGCTTATTCACATCGGTTTTACTGAATTCTTTCATCCAATCGATATAGGTTTTGTACCAATTTTGAATAACAGGCAATTGGATTTCTTGCTGAAATTGCAAATATTGTCCACTTTCATGTCTAAAGGTGCGTCCCGGATATCCCATAATAAATACAAAATCACCCTCTTGTGTGCCATTTGGATTGATTTTTAAGGTCTTTTTGGGCTTGTAGGGGACGTTATCTGGGGAATAGGGGGCAGGTTTGCCATTTTTATCCACGTAGGCACGAACCAAACTAAAGTCTCCATTATGACGAGGCCATTCCCAGTTATCACTGTCTCCGCCAAATTGTCCAACGGTAAGTGGTGGTGCCATTACCAAACGAACATCCATCAAAGTGACATAACGAAACAAGGTATAACTCTTACCTACAAACATCTCGGATATTTCAACTGTCAATTCTGGATGAGCAGCTCTTTCTTTATCTAACACTCGTTTTATGTTCGCGGCAATTGTATTGGCTCTTTCTTCGGGGGATGTTTTATCTGTGATTCCATCCAATACCAATGCAGAAACATCTTCATAACTCTGAGTGATTTTGCAAGGCATGGAAACACTAAGTTCTTCGGATTTATTTTTAGCAACAAATCCATTTTCCAAATAGTTATGGTCAGAGTTACTTAAGCGAGCAACACTGCCATAAACGCAGTGGTGATTGGTTATAATCAACCCTTCATCCGAAATAAAGGATCCAGTGCATCCACCTACACGCACCAAAGCATCGGTTAATGATACTTCTCCGGGATTGAAGATTTCGCTGGCTTGAAGTTTAATTCCTGCGTTTTTAAGATCATTTATGTTTAAATAATTCAAGGGAAACATTCCCTCATCGGGTTTGAATGATGCTGTACTGATCAATCCTGCCACAGCAACAACGGGAACCCACCATTTTTGTGAAAATCGCAAATTTATTTTCATGATTCTTACAAAACTAAGGAACCCAATGAAGGAATCCCAAATAAACAATCTTATTTTTGTAGAAATGCACAATTCAACGGTTATCACGCTGATTTTACTGGGGGTTATTTTTGCCTCTTTGGTACTAGATTTAGGATTATTATCCAAAAACTCAAATGACACAGAAGGGCTGTCGTTAAAACAAAGTTTGAAGCGAAGTACATTTTGGTTCGCCTTGGGGTTATCGGTTATGTTAGGAATCTATTATTGGATTCCTGATTTGCATGAAATTACCGACATGAATGGATTACAGAAATATGTAAATACACATGGAAATACATTTCGGATTACCGGTAATTATGAGGAATCTTTACATAATTTTAGGATTTCGTCTGCAATGGCATATTTATCAGGTTATTTGTTGGAATATGCTTTAAGTGTCGATAATCTTTTTGTGATGCTTTTGGTATTTCAATCATTTAAAATTTCTCACAAGAATGAGCAGAGAATATTGGTTTGGGGCGTTTTAGGAGCTATGGTGCTGCGATTTATTTTTATTTATATAGGTAGCGCAGCCATTCAAAGGTTTCACTGGATTCTTTTTGTTTTCGGGGGATTGTTAATCTATTCCGGTTTAAAATTACTATTTCAAAACGAAGACAAAGAGTTTGATCCCGAAAATCACGGAGTAATGAAGTGGGTAAAAAAAATGATTCCGGTAACGGAATTACCAGAGGATAAATCCCATTTTTTTATACGGATCAACGGAAAGTTGCATGCAACCGTTTTGTTTGTGGTGTTATTAATTGTAGAGTTTACCGATGTCGTATTTGCTATTGATTCAGTACCTGCTGTTTTTGGTGTAACTACCGATACCTATGTGGTGTTCTTCTCCAATATCTTTGCTATTTTAGGATTGAGAAGTTTGTATTTCCTTATCGGATTCGGAATGGATAAATTCTATGCTTTGAAATATGGTTTATCTGTGATATTGGTTTACATCGGAATCAAAATGATTTTCGAAGATTTTTTCCATAGAATTGGGTTTACTCATTTTCACAATTTACTTATTCTAGTAGGGATTTTAGCCGTGAGTATTTTCTATTCCTTGTATCGTCCGCTCAATACTTCGAAATAATTTGGATCATGTCCTAGGTACCAAGCTTTGAGTGAGGAGTAACTACATTGAAGACTGAATTACCGAGCATTGAGTTAGGAGTAACTACATTGAAAACTGAATTACCAAGCTTTGAGCGAGGAGTGACTGCATTGAAGACTGAATTACCGAGCTTTGAGTGAGGAGTGACTGCATTGAAGACTGAATTACCAAGCTTTGAATTGATTGTAACTACATTGAAGTCTGAATTACCGAGCTTTGAGCGAGGAGTAACTACATTGAAAACGCTAATTCTAGACAAAATTGCTTAATTTCGTTTTAAACAACCATTTAATTTAACACTTTATGAACAAAATCGTATTTCGAATTTTAATTGTGCTCTTGGCAATAGTAGGATTGTTTTTGTTCTTAAGGGAAATCAATTGGAGTAAAATATTCGGAATAGATCAAGCCACACATAAATTGGAACAAGAATTGGGTGATCAAATTTGGGAATCGATGAAAATCTCTGAAACCGTGGATAATGACACCATGATGCTGGAGGTTTTGGATACCATTGTCAATCGTTTATGTGAAAATAATCAAATCCCCCGAAGCCAAATAAAACTACATTTGGTAGAAGATGCAACCGCAAACGCTTTTGCGATGCCAGGCGATTACCTAATTGTACATACTGGACTTTTTACCAATGGGTGTAAATCGGCCGACCAAATTGCTGGCGTGTTAGCTCATGAACTAGCGCACATTCAAAAAGATCATGTTTCACGAAAAATTACCACTCAGATTGGTATAACCGCATTAACCACTTTAGTAGGTGGTAATGCAGAAGCTGTGAAAGAAGCAATTCGATTCTTTACATCAAATGCATATGATAGATCCTTAGAAGAAGAAGCTGATTTATTGGCTGTAACGTACATGGATAAATCAAATTTAGACCCAAAGGCTCTTGCAGAAACCATGGATATTTTTTCCCAAAAATCAGGCAATCCAGAACTAGAAGAGAATTTGAGCTGGTTTTCTACCCATCCCGCCTCTAAAGAACGTGCCGAGTACATTCGTAAAGAAGCAGATAAAATAAAAGGAAGGAAGTACCATAAATTGCAAATTTCGCAAGAATATAAGGAACATTTTGGGTGGTAGATTTTGTTATTCAACTTAAAATAGGGAACTTTGCATCCTTAGAGTGAGTTCACAAATTTCTAAAGCAATATTGCTCCTGGAAGACGGTACGTTTTTCGAAGGAACAGCCATCGGCAAGATCGGAACAACTACAGGCGAGATCTGCTTCAACACGGGAATGACCGGTTATCAAGAAGTATTTACAGATCCTTCGTATTACGGACAAATTTTAGTCATGACTACCGATCATATCGGTAATTACGGAGTTCACCAAGATGAAGTAGAGAGCGATAACATTAAAATTGCTGGATTGGTTTGTAAAAAATTCTCTCCTAACTATTCCAGAAAATTGGGAAACAGTAGTTTGGACCAGTACTTTACTGACAATAATTTAGTTGGAATTGCAGATATAGACACGCGTATGTTAGTGGCTCATATCCGTGAAACCGGTGCTCAGAACGCAATCATATCGAGCGAAACTTTGAATATTGAAGCGTTAAAATTGGCATTGTCTGATGTTCCCAATATGGATGGTTTGGATTTGGCTCCAATTGTATCAACTTCAGAATTTTATGAAGATTCAACCCCAAATCCAGTCGCAAAAGTAGCATTAATCGATTTTGGGAGTAAAAAGAACATTGCTCGTGAATTGAAAAAACGTGGATGTACTTTAGGCGTATTTCCGTATAACGCTACAGCCGAAGATATACTTGCATGGAATCCCGATGGTTTTATGATTAGTAACGGACCTGGTGATCCTGCATCCATGACCTATGCCATTGAAACGGTAAAAAAGGTGGTAGACGCAGGGATTCCAACATTTGGAATTTGCTTAGGCCATCAATTGCTGAGCTTAGCTTCTGGTTTAAAAACATATAAAATGCACCATGGTCATCGTGGCTGTAATCATCCGGTTAAAAACTTAATTACGGGTAGAAGTGAGATAACATCACAGAATCATGGTTTTGCAGTTGAGTTTAATGATGCACTGTCTGACTCAGTGGAACTCACACATATCAATTTGAATGATGATACTGTAGAAGGAATTCGCAGAAAAGATCGACTAGCCTTTTCAGTTCAACACCATCCTGAAGCATCTCCGGGACCTCACGATTCTTTGTATTTATTTGATGATTTTGTTTCACTAATTTTAAAAAATAAGTCTTAAAGAGTACTGCCTAAACGTTAAATTGTACTTCCCAAAATTAATAGTACCACTTAAACTTTTAACAGTATCGACTAAAAAACAGATAGAATGAATACATATCCCGGAAACCTGACAAAATAGGTTAACGGACAAAATGTTCTTCTAGAAAATGAGTTAATATTTGCATATCCCAATTAAAAAAACATCCCCAAAAACAAGAATATGAGCGAAATTACACACATCCAAGCCAGACAAATTTTAGATTCCAGAGGGAATCCAACCGTTGAAGCCGAAGTTTTCACCGAAGATGGTGGATTTGGAAGAGCTGCTGTGCCTTCAGGTGCGAGCACAGGAATTCATGAAGCGGTTGAATTGCGTGATGAAGATAAGCACATTTACCTAGGTAAAGGTGTTTTGAGAGCCGTGGATAATGTGAATAACGTAATTGCGGAGGCTTTAGAAGGTACTGAAATTTGCGCTCAAAACGAAATAGATCGCATCATGTTGGATTTAGATGGAACTCCAAATAAATCTAATTTGGGAGCTAATGCAATTCTAGCTGTGTCTTTAGCAGCAGCTAGAGCGGCTGCTGATGAGTTGGGAATGCCCCTTTATCGTTATGTTGGAGGTACCAATGCAAATGTTTTGCCAGTGCCTATGATGAATATTTTGAACGGAGGTGCACACGCAGATAACAAAATCGATTTTCAAGAGTTTATGGTTATGCCAGTAAAAGCAGAATCATTTTCTCACGGAATGAGAATGGGCGTGGAGATTTTTCATCATTTAAAATCCGTTCTGAAATCAGCAGGTTACAGCACCAACGTGGGTGATGAAGGTGGATTTGCTCCAAATATTCAAAGCAACGAAGAAGCAATTGAAATCGTTTTAAAAGCTATTGAAAAAGCTGGATACAAGCCAGGCGAAGAGGTTTACATCGCAATGGATGCCGCAACAAGTGAATTATATAACGAAGAAACGGGTTTGTATACGTTCAAAAAATCAAGTGGCTTAACCATGACCGGTGAGGAAATGGTGAACTATTGGGCTGAGTGGTGCAAGAAATATCCCATAATATCTATCGAAGACGGTTGTGCAGAAGACGATTGGAAATCATGGAAATTAATGACCGAAAAATTGGGAAGCAAAATCCAATTGGTTGGCGATGATTTATTTGTAACTAACGTAAATCGTTTGCAACGAGGAATCACGGAAGGTATTGCTAACAGTATATTGATTAAAGTAAATCAAATAGGTACATTAACCGAAACATTGAATGCGATTCAACTTGCAACCCGCAACAGCTATACCAACGTAATGAGTCACAGAAGTGGTGAAACCGAAGATAGCACAATCGCAGATTTAGCAGTTGCGATGAACAGCGGGCAGATTAAAACTGGTTCTGCTTCTAGATCTGACAGAATGGCTAAGTATAATCAATTGCTTCGCATTGAAGAAGAATTGGGCGATGATGCCGTTTATGGTGGTTCCATGTTTCGTTTTTAAAAATTAATTTTTAACAATTTCATAAGTTGGGGCGTCGAATTGTTGTTTCGATGCCCCAAATTTTTTTAATTTGTAATTCAACACACGGCAGGAAGAAATGGATTTTATTTTTAATTCAACTTGGAATCTCACCATATTTTTGAGTTTTATTGCATATTTAGTCGGTTCAATACCAAGCTCTGTATGGGTAGGTAAAACCTTTTATGGATTGGATGTGCGAGATTTCGGAAGCGGAAATGCTGGAGCAACCAATACGTTTCGGGTATTGGGTAGGCCCGCAGGTACCATAGTTCTTGTAATGGATATCCTAAAAGGATATTTTGCGGCACGACTTGCTTATGTAGTGGTGAACCAATTTCCCGACCTTTACGATAATTTTGACCTGGTCAATGTGAAGTTATTGTTCGGATTTATGGCAGTATTTGGACACTTATTACCCATCTTCGCCGGATTCAGAGGCGGAAAAGGGGTGGCAACCTTGGCTGGATTAATTATAGCTCTGAATGTAAATGTAGCTTTAATTGCATTAGGCATATTTTTAGTTACCCTATTCGTAACACGATTTGTGAGTGTAAGCTCTATGCTTGCAGGAATCTCTATTCCCGTTTTGTTTGTTAGTGTTTTCGGGAGAAATTTGCACGAATATCGTCAACCTACCGCTATTGTATTTACCATAGCAATTGCTATTTTGGTGGTTTATACCCATCGTAAAAACATCAAACGCTTGATTGATGGAAATGAAACCAAAGCAAAATTGTTGCCTCGTCATCGCAGAATTGACGAATAAACAAAATCGTACTATCTTTATAGATATTTTCAGAATCAACATTAAGTAAAGCAGAATTAACGAATGAGTATCGCATCCCCCATGAAAACCCCAAAATCCATACAATTAATGTCTCTTCCACAGTGGGAAGAAGAAATCGAATTGTTATTGGATGATGTGGCGCTAGATAATTGGGCCATCGTGCTTTATAATGATGATGTAAATACATTTGATTGGGTAATTGAGTGTTTGGTGAAGTACTGCGGACATGATACTATTCAAGCAGAGCAATGTGCTTGGTTTGTGCATTCCAAAGGAAAATATTCCGTTAAAGTAGGATCCCGAACAAAACTTAAACCCATTTGTGAAGTCCTACAAGAAAAAGGATTGTCAGCCCAATTAGAAAAGAATTCATGAACAAAGTATATAAGAATGCAGAAGAGGCCATCGCCGATATCCAAGATGGAGTAACCATAATGTTGGGAGGTTTTGGCTTGTGTGGAATTCCAGAAAATTGTATCAATGCGTTGGTGCGAAAAGGTGTTAAGAATTTAACCTGTATTTCAAATAATGCAGGTGTCGACGATTTTGGAATAGGATTGATGTTGCAAACACGCCAAGTTAAGAAAATGATCAGTTCTTACGTGGGCGAAAATGCTGAATTTGAACGTCAACTTCTTTCCGGAGAATTAGAAGTAGAATTAATTCCGCAAGGTACTTTAGCGGAAAGATGTAGAGCTGCAGGAGCAGGTATCCCAGCTTTTTATACCCCCGCAGGTGTTGGAACTGAAGTGGCAGAGGGAAAAGAAACCCGTGTATTTAATGGTAAAACCTATTTATTAGAACATGCTTTTGATGCTGAATACGCTATAGTTAAGGCTTGGAAAGGTGACCGTTATGGAAATCTAATATTTAAAGATACTGCTCGCAATTTCAATACCGTAATGGCAACCGGTGGTAAAATTACCATTGCAGAAGTAGAAGAATTGGTAGAATTGGGCGAATTGAATCCCAACGATATTCATGTACCCGGTATCTATGTTCACCGGATTTTTCAAGGTTCTGATTACGAAAAACGAATCGAACAGCGCACTGTTCGCCAACGTCAGTAATTTTCTTAGCAATGATTTTTGCTACAAATAATGCACATAAGCTCCAAGAAGCTCGTGCGATTCTTGCAGGATTCAGCGAAATTATCAGTCTTCAAGATTGTGGTTTCACCGACGAAATTCCGGAAACGGCTGATACCTTCGAAGGAAATGCCTTAATCAAAGCTAAAACCATTTACGAAAAATTAGGAAAACCCTGCTTTGCAGATGATTCTGGATTGGTGGTCCCCGCGTTGAATGGAGCACCCGGAGTTAAATCTGCACGTTATGCCTCCGAAGTCGGTCCCGTTAATCACCATGCAAATAATCAGAAATTACTAGATGAACTACAAGGTCTACCTCGAGAAGCCTACTTCACAACAGTGATTTGTTTGTATGGATTTACTGAAGAACCCGTATATTTTCACGGAAAAGTTGATGGGCATATTGCTGAGTCTCTTTCTGGAAGCAGCGGATTCGGTTACGATCCGTTGTTCATCCCCCAAGGATACAATCAAACTTTTAGTGAATTGGGAGAAGATATTAAAAATACCTTATCTCACCGTTTTCATGCTCTCATGAAAATGCGACAGTTTTTTTCCAAAATTCCTCCGATAGATTTGGAAGAATACAATTACTCCTTCGATGAATCTCTAATTGCCTACCATCCTGTACAACCAAAAGATCATTCAAGATTACTGGTGTTTCAGAATGGACAAATACAACATAAACATTTCTATGATCTGCCGAAGTATTTGAATTCAGATACATTATTGGTGGCGAATGATACCAAAGTGATTCCGGCAAGATTTTGGTTCCTTAATAACAAAGGACAATCCATTCAAGTATTCCTCTTGAAACCATTGGATTCTGATTGGTCTATTTGGGAAGCAATGGTCGGTAATCGTAAAAAATTCAAAGTAGAAGATACCCTGTTGCTGGAGAATGAAGGAATGAAACTTTGGGTTTCTTGGGAAAATAGAGAGAACAATACCATTCGATTAACAGCGGAAGGAGGAACGGTGCATGAAGCGATCGAGAAATTTGGCGAAGTTCCTTTGCCACCTTATATAGAACGAAAAGTTCAAGATGGCGACCGTTTGGATTATCAAGCCATTTTTGCGTCCAAGGAAGGAGCAGTTGCCGCACCTACGGCTTCTCTGCATTTCACCGATGATCTTTGGTCGAAGCTCGATGACTTAGGAATCCAAAAATCATTCGTTACGTTACACGTAAGTGCCGGCACCTTTAAGCCGGTCACCGCACGATTTGCGAATGAACATGAAATGCATGCTGAACGTTTTGAAGTAACATTAGAATTAATTGATACCTTATTAAAGAAGCGAACTGGGGTTACCGCCATCGGAACCACTTCATGTAGAGTCTTGGAGAGTCTCTTTTTCTTGGGATGTAAATTCGCTTTAGGAAGAACGGATGAAGTGTTCGTAAGTTCAGAAGATGGTTATAATTCAGAGTACGATACTTTTAGTATAGAGACAGCCTTACATTCACTACGCGATTGGGTGTTAAAAGAAGGGGGCGTATTAAAGGGAGAAACTCAAATTTTTATAGTTCCTGGGTATAAATTTAGATTGGTTCAACAGCTTATTACTAACTTTCATCAACCAAAATCGACCTTGATATTAATGATTTCTTGTTTCTTGGGGGACGATTGGAAGAAAGTTTACGCCTCGGCACTGGCGGAGAGGTACCGATTATTCAGTTACGGTGATAGTAGTTTGTTGCGCGGTCAGCGCGAAATAGGGTGGTAGTGAAGTGGAATTGCGTAGTCAATTCCCCACGCCGGTGCCCTGAAAGTAGATCTTCACTGGGCTAGTTTAGTATAAAAATGGGCTAATTGTATGGTCAATTCCCCATGCCGGTGCCCTGAAAGTAGTTCTTTACTGGGGTAGTTTAGTATTAAAATGGTATAAATGTATAGTCGATTCCACATGCCGGCTGTCTGAAAGTAGATCTTCACTGGGGTAGTTTAGCATTAAAATGGGCTAAATGTATGGTCGATTCCCCACGCTGGTTGCCTCTATTGATACTTCAAAGGAGTAAAAACGGGAATGTTTTAGGAGTTGTTGAGGGAAGTGCGAAAAAAACTTCAATTTTTTTTGGAGGTGTAAGTAGTTGTTTAATAGGTTAATGCGAGATTGGA
>JACCDW010106188.1_pt1 | contig 81364 bp, 78 predicted proteins | sample 7449781 | NCBI WGS metagenome assembly JACCDW01 (sample SAMN15323449, study PRJNA562643) | freshwater metagenome | isolation source: river surface water | place: USA:Blue River Watershed | collected 2017-08-18
GTAACGACCTAAATAAACCGTTAACAATACTAAATGAATCGGTTGAATACAATAATAAAATACGTTGACTTTTGTCAAAAACCTAAATATAATCAACAAACATGGAGACTCATATGAAAGACATTTTACAAGATCTAGTTGCACACACTCACGCACTAGGATTTATTCCGTTGGTAAAAATTACTGCCGACGATAAAGAAACACTGATTGAATCTATGGCCGAAGACCGTAGCGTTATTATCAGTGCTAAAACTAAAACGCCTGTACAGGAATTCGAAGGTGTGTTTGGTATGCCAAACTTAAACAAACTAGACATCCATTTGAAGTGTCCAGAGTATAAAGAAAAGGCAAAGATTAGTGTTACAGTTGCTAACCGTAACGGTGAAGATATTCCAACTGGTCTACACTTTGAAAACGAAGCAGGGGACTTTGAAAACGACTATCGTTTTATGAGTACAGAAATTATCAACGAAAAACTCAAATCTGTTAAGTTTAAAGGTGCAACTTGGAATATCGATTTTGAACCAAGTGTTACTAGTATTCAGAAACTTAAATTCCAAGCAAACGCACACAGCGAAGAAAATGTTTTCCAAGTCAAAACAGATAACGGAAATCTTGTTTTTAGTTTCGGAGATGCAAGTACACACGCAGGTGAATTTATTTTTGAATCAAATGTTAGCGGAAAACTAAAACAGACATGGGCATGGCCTGTTGTTCAAGTTATGAGCATTCTTAATCTAGCAGGCGATAAAACTATTAAGATTGCCGATGCTGGTGCTATGATGATTACTGTAGATAGCGGACTTGCAGAGTACGATTATATTCTGCCAGCACAGAGCAAATAATTATGTCTAATTTATTATTCATTATAGCGGCCATGGTATTCGTGCCATGGCTATTGCTAAAAATCACACGCATGGAAAAGTGGATTCCATTGCCAATGGCAATGATTGCCTTTGGCATTTGTATGGGCCCAAGTGCTATTGGACAGTTTTATCCCGAACTGTTTAGCACAGTATTCACTGCGCCAATTAAGACAGGATTGGATGCTATTCAAATTTTAGCAATTTCAATCTTTGCCTTTATCGCAGGCATCGAACTTAAACCTAAAGAAATTATTGCTGTCGAAGGTAACAAGATTTGGAGTCAAGCGTTCACCGTGATCATTCTGCCTATCATCTTAGCGGCAGGCGCTTTCATGGTGTTCTTTGATAATCCTGTTTGGCACTCTACTGAACGGCCTTTTTGGCAATATGCTCTAGGAATGGGTGTTGCCACTTGTATTACTGCCATGCCAATGCTAGTAATAGCCTGTAAAGAAGTTGGAATACACGGCACTAATACATATCGAAAACTGTTGGCACTAGTCACATTTGACGATCTGGTACTGTGGCTAGCAGTTGCTTTTATTATTAGCTTTTCAAAATATGCAACTAGTTCTGCAATCTTCTTTGCAGTATTTGCCGTGTTATACTATGTATGGCCAAAGATTTTAGATCTAGCAGGAGAAAAGGCATATCCTGCGCTGACTGTATCGTTAGTACTAAGCATGGCTGCATTTAGTTATTGGGCAGGTCTACATTATGTATTAGGTGCATTCTTTGCTGGAATGATTACACCTCGCAACACTACCAAGTGGAATGAGGGTATGGATTTTCAACAGATGTACTGGTTAATGCCCGTGTTCTTTATTTGGACTGGATTAAAAACTGTTTGGACGTTAGACTTATCTACTATTTTGCTAGGTGCAGTGGGTATGTTTATTATAGCTATCATAACCAAATTTATTGGTGTTTGGTTAGCTTATCGAGATCAAGGTCTTAGAGTCGTATGTTTTAAAACTGCATTACTGCAAAATAAAGGGCTAATGGAAATATTTTTGGCCACTATGTTATTGACTGCCAATGTTATTAGTGCTAATATGTTTGCGGCCGTAGTAATAATGAGTTTAATCAGTACAGTTGCGGCTGTACCTCTAGCAAGATTATTTTATAAGCCAGAAGTGGATAATTTTTAATGAATCGTAATTTAACAGCGGCACAAAACGACTACGCATATTTCCTACCAGCTGTATCCGGTTTTTATAGTACATTTATCGGAAAACAGAGGTATGGAAATTATGTTGATCCAGCCCGTGTGCCTAAAACATTTACTAACGGGGTTGAAAGTTTAAACTTTCTAGACCCAGATAAAGGTCTATTCTATTATGACCATTGTTTGTATAGTGCAGGTCACGCCAATTTAGATCTCAATAAACAAGACGATAGCGAGGATATGTTTCGCAATCGTAACAGATCTACTAGCTGGGTGCTAGGAGACTCCGGCGGTTTCCAGATTGGTAAGGGCAAGTGGGAAGGTGATTGGAAAGATCCTAACTGTCCTAAGGCAGCTAAGAAACGTGCCCAAGTTCTAACGTGGATGGATACACTAATGGACTATGGCATGATTCTTGATATTCCCGCTTGGGTGGCTCGTAGTCCTGCTGGACAAAAAGCCACAGGTATTAGTACCTATGCAGAAGCAGTTCAAGGAACATATATTAACAACGATTATTTTATTAAAAATCGCAATGGTAATTGTAAATTCTTAAACGTCTTACAAGGCGAAAATCATACAGATGCTGAAGACTGGTATCAACGTATGAAAAAATATTGTGACCCAAAGCAATATAGCAATCATTTTAATGGTTGGGCAATGGGCGGACAGAACATGTGTGATGTGCATCTTACACTAAAGCGTATTGTTGCACTTCGCCATGATGGGTTACTAGAAAAAGGCAAACAAGATTGGATGCACTTTCTAGGAACTAGTAAACTAGAGTGGGCTTTATTATTAACTGACATTCAACGTGCTGTAAGGAAATATCACAATGAGAACTTTACCATATCTTTTGACTGCGCCTCACCGTTTTTGGCAACAGCCAATGGACAAATCTATGTCCAAACAGAAATTGCAGATAGAGAAAAGTGGCTCTACCGCATGTTGCCGTCTATTGATGACAAAAAATATCACCAAGACACAAGACTCTTCCAAGACGCAGTAGTACAAGATAATCATTTTAAAACGTTTACTACTAGTCCTATTATGGATGGTGTTCCTGTCAAAGACGTTTGTATCTATGGTCCTAATGATGTAAACAAATTAGGAAAAGTAGGTAAGACATCGTGGGATAGTTTTAGCTATGCTATTATGATGGGCCATAATGTGTGGCAGCATTTGAATAGTGTGCAAGAAGCCAATCGCCAATATGATGCAGGCTTATGTCCGAATATGCTTGTGCAAGAAAACATTAACAGAGTTTACTTTAAAGATGTTGTAGAAGCTATTTTTGCCACCAGTAGTAAAGCAGAAAGCGACGAGATTATCGAAGACTTTAGTCGTTTTTGGATGGCTATTCCGGGCACTAGAGGTGCAATTGGTAAGAAAACTGTAAACTCCAGTACTAAGTATTTCGAATTGTTTGACGAAGTAGAACCAGAGACTATACAATTAGACAATACCGAAGAATTCGACAACGATGTAATCGATAAACTAGATGACTTGGAAGCACAACTACATAATGACATTACCTGACGAAAGATATCGTGCTGTAGTACAAACCGAAAAGTTCCTACGAGAGATTTTAACTACTCCTCGAGTTCCTAAGGCAATTAAAGACGGTGCTAGACATTGTCTTCGACATTATCCTGGAGAATGGGATATGAAACGTGCGGCAGAAGGCAGTCCAGATGTGTTTGCTGAACGTATGGAAGATGTAACTAGATTATTCAAACAATACGAAGAATCACAAAGGCCAAAAAATGCGTAGTCTTATTGTTGGCATGGGTATAGGAAATCTATACCATAGTGTCTTTAACAGTCTGGGTTATAGTATCGATACTGTAGATTCCAACCCTGACAAAAATGCAACGTACCGCAATGTCGATGAAATAAACGATACATACGATATTGCTGTAATTTGTACTCCTAATTTTACACACGAACTTATTGCAAGAACTATTGCCCCAAAGTGTAAAATTGTTCTTATTGAAAAACCCGGTGTAGCTGATGCTAAATGCTGGCAATGTCTTATTGAAGATTATCCGTCAACAAGATTTATGATGGTTAAAAATAACCAATACAGGCCTGAGATTAGTGAATTTAAAAGAATAGCAGATAATAGTAAACGAGTCCATGTAATATGGAATAATAAAAATCGTATTCCGCATCCAGGTAGTTGGTTCACTAATCGAGAACTGGCGTTCGGAGGAGTTAGCAGAGATCTTATTCCTCATATGTTGAGTTACTATACCTGCCTGACTGACTATCAAAAAGGAACTAGAATATTTGCAGGAGCTGTTCAGAGACATCAATTAAAAGATATTACTAGTACTGATTATGGAAACGTGAACCCCGACGGCGTATTTGATGTTGACGACTTCGCAGAACTAGAATATTATAGTGGTGTTACTAAATGGGTACTAAGTGCCAACTGGAAAGACGATAAAGCTGACGATGTTTATATAAGTTTTAGTTCTGACAATAGTGCAATAAAACACACACTAGGTCTGTGTCCCGAATCAGCTTATAAAAAAATGATCGAGACTGCTGTTAACAACCTAAATAACAATGCTTTCTGGCAAGATCAATATCAACAAGACTTATGGATTCATAAGCAACTAGGGAAATTATGCGTACAAGACTTCTAATGACTGATGGTAAGGGTACTTTTACCGAAGGAGGGTGGGAGAAACCGGATCATACAGACACCGAAATTGTTGTTAAGGCAATAATGACGGGCGTATGTCGCAGTGATATTGATATGATGCAAGGTAACTTCGGGCCGCTTCCCTTAAGTATGCAAGGCCACGAAGGCCTGGGCAAAGTAATACAAGTAGGAAAGAATGTTATAAACGTCAAAGTAGGCGATTATGTTGCCACTCGAGGCGAACCTGCTTATGCAGATTACTATAACGTTAGGGCCAATGAGTTTGTTGTTGTACCTGAAGCAGATCCAAAGTATATTTTAGAACCAGTTGCATGCGGTATTAACCTAATTAACCAAGCCAAAGATCAAATTGAAAAAAGACAAGGCGGTATGTCAAGGATGTTGATACTCGGCAGCGGTTTTTTGGCGTGGGTTGCATACCATACTATGCGTCTAAATGGTTATTTCTATAACATAGATGTAGTTGGATCTAGTAATAAAGAGCTGTGGGGTGATATACTACAGTCCAAAACAAGTGCTAACTACGATGTTGTTATTGATCTGAGTAGCAAAACCGATGTATTTGACAAAGATATACTAAGAGAAAATGCATTGGTAATTTTTGGATCACAGAAAACAGTTACAACTGACTTTTCAAACTTACTTTGGAAGGCTTGTACAATGATTTTTCCTAGCCCAAGAAATTCTGGCTTTTTAGACTGCATGCATTTTGCTAAACACTGGGTCGAAAACGGTTATCTAGAGGTTGATTCTTTCTGGACTAAAGGTTATAATCGTAATACAGAATGGCAACAGGCATTTGCGGATGGTGTGGATCGTCCAGATGGCTACAGCAGAGGTTATATCAAATGGGACTAAACACTGAAGAACGACAAGACATTGTCTACTTTACAGGTTACGAGGTCGAGCATACTATTTGTTATGGTATGTTTACACTATTTGTAGTAGGTACTCCTCCACTAGAAGAAATTTTGCGTAAGGCAGATGATACCCAGGCATACTTGGACGAGTCTAAACGCATCAAACAAATCTACTTTGGCACCAGTCAAAGTTTTAATCCTGCAACTCCTGAAGATTGGGCGGCTTGGAATGAAGTCATTATGGGTTGTCTAAATGCAGGCTATTGGGTTACCTTAGACTTTGATGTAAAATACGCAGAAGAAATTCACGAAGATGGGTGGTGCGAAAAAGATAGATTTGTTCCTATGATTAGTGTAAAATTGCCTTACATTAAACTTTACAATTATAATACCACAATCAAACTTGACGACAGAACTTGGGGTGCTACAAACCCCGGCGTATGGACTCACCACTTACCAAGCCTAATGAGTAAAGACAAATATACTTATTGGGATCAATATACACAAGATACACCAACATGATTATCAAACAAGACATCCGTCCTAACAAAATGATTTGGGTCACATTTCGTAAGGAGGGTATTCATAAGTACCCGGCGGCTTTAACAGATCCTAACTTAGCAACTGGAGACGAATATGACGTTTCGTTCTTGGGTCATCCTCATCGCCATATCTTTCATTTTAGGGTTTGGCTATCTGTCACGCATAACGACAGAGACGTGGAATTTATTCAATTCAAGCGATGGCTTGAAAAATTGTATTCTGGCGACCAAAGTGTATTGTCGTTAGATTATAAAAGTTGTGAGATGATGAGCGACGATTTACATGCTCAGATTCACGCAAAGTATCCGGATCGTGAGGTCTGGATTGAGATCTCCGAAGACGGAGAAAATGGTTCATTTATTAAGTACTAAAAAGGAAAGCTATCATGGCTAAAAATTATAAAGAAATCTCTTATTTCAGTGAACGTCCTGACATTGTTAAAATCTTTGATGATCTTGACGCATTCCGCGACTTTTGTCGTTTAGAGATGGCTCCGTTTAATGAAGCGGATCTTTATAACAGAGCAAGTTGGGCGTGGCGCAACTATGAAAAGAGTCTAAAGCCAAAGAAGGCTTGGGACAATACACGTAAACCTCGCGGTGAATATAACCGCAGTGGAAACAATAGGTCTTATGTACAATGACCATATATGTTGTAGATTTAGAGGCGGTTGAAACCCGCTATACCGCACAATGGAAAGAACATGTACCCAAGATTCTTAAAAGGACAGGACATGAGATTCAAATTATCTCTGGTCCTGAAGATATTCCTCGTGCCACTACTCCTGGTGCCTTTCTCAATTTTGGCGGGACTAATATCTATAAGTCTCGTCAAGTTGAGGAATTTAGTCGGCTATTTACATCCGGAGCAGTTAAGCCAGGCGATCATTTTCTTTTTACTGATGCTTGGCACCCGGGTATCATAAACTTAAAATACATGAGCGAACTTCTTGGCATTCCTGTCAAGATACATGCTCTATGGCATGCTGGTAGTTATGATCCTCAGGATTTCTTAGGACGATTAATTGGAAAAGCTAAGTGGGTAAGACATGCTGAAAAATCGTTCTTTTATGCTATAGATCATAATTACTTTGCTACAGAGTTTCATATTGAGATGTTTGTAGATAATTTGCTAGAAGACGGTTTTAAGAATGAGAATCCTTGGTACGATTTAGATTTTGAAGATTATCTGTCTAGTGGTAAAATTGTTCGTACCGGTTGGCCTATGGAGTATATGCAGAATACTCTTGCTCCGTATAAAGGCATGAAAAAACGAAACTTGATCCTTTTCCCTCATAGGATCGCACCTGAAAAGCAGGTTGAGATTTTTCGAGACCTTGCTACACACTTACCACAATATGAATTTGTAGTATGTCAAGATCAACAGCTAACAAAACACGAATATCATACTTTGTTAGGCGAGGCCAAGTTAGTGTTTAGTGCCAATTTACAGGAAACGCTAGGCATTAGTTGCTACGAAGGCGCCATAGTTGATGCCGTACCAATGGTGCCCGATCGACTCAGTTACACAGAGATGTATTTTAATATTTTTAAATATCAAAGCAAATGGACAGAAAGCTGGGATGCCTATAATGTTTTTAGGCCTGATTTATGTAGAGCAATAATGAGTCATATGGACTATTACGAATCAAGACTTCCACAGCTTAAACAACAAACGGAGTCTTTACATGAACAGTTCTTCTCAGCAACCAAGTTGTTTAACAATTTCTCAACTTGATGCAATCAATAATTCCGGTACTGTTAGCATAACTAGTAGTACCGGAATTGATACTATTAACTTAAACGAGTATTCGTATGACTCGAGTTATTTTGCCAATAGCGGAGATACAATAACAATATCTAATCTAACGGCTAGTAGTCCCATTTATACGACTACTTACTCTACTATTAACACCGTTAATAATATTCAGTCAATTGATGTATCAAATATTTCAGGATTTTTTATTAATCAAGAGTGGAAAAATACTTTTCCAGATTTTACAAGGATACAAAAAATGTGCGACATGTATCCTGGATTAAAAATTGCTTTTGAAAAATTCAAAACCACTTACGAACTTGTAAAGGAAGACTATGATAATCCAAACACTAAAAAATAAATTCCTAAAATTTTTAGAACATAGCGGCCGAAAAAGAATTATTATGGATCGTATAGACAACGAGCCTTATCTTGAAAGGTACTACGTTTTCCTTAAAGACAGGACATGGTTTCCGTTTAATGTATTTGTACACAAATTTCTTAAAAGTGATCCTGATGATGTGCATGATCATCCATGGCCTTACGCTACTCTAATACTTAAAGGTGGTTATTATGAATGGATTCCGCAATTTAACAGCCAAGGCGAAAAGATTGGCGAGATTGCGAAGTGGCGAGCTCCAGGTCATTTTCGTATTTGTAGTTCTACTTCTTATCACAGGATTGAGCTAGATCCTAATGTAACAGCATGGACTTTGTTTATGCCAGGTCCTCAAAAAAGAGAATGGGGATTTCTCGTAAAGAATAAATGGATACCAAATGGCGAGTACTTACAACAACGCAAAATTAGCGGCTAGTAATACACTAGTCTATACCACTAATAATACTAGCGGACAGTTTTTAACTTCGAACGGAAGCAACGGCACTAGTTGGACTACTACCACCGATACTGTACTAGTAGCCAATCAAAATCCTGCTAGTTTAGAAGTTAAGGGTCGTATGGTTATTAACGGCAGAGATTTAGAAGAACGGTTAGATACAATTGAAACTGTCTTGCAAATTCCCGAAAGAGATGTTAAACTAGAGAAAAATTATCCTAAACTTAAAAAAATGTACGAAGATTACATTAAGGAATTAAGTAAGGCTCGTATGTGGGAATCTATTAAAGGCAACGAAAATGACTGAAGAAAACAAACCTCTTAAAATTCAATTTGCGCCTGGCTGCTTTGATAATTTCGACGGAACTCAAGAAGAACTAGACGAATTTATAAAAGAAATTACTACTATGTTCACTGAGCTAACTCCAGAAGAACTAGAATTACGTAGCAGACCAATTAGTGTCGACGAGTTGCTAGAAGACGAATCGATATCCGACGACCAGCTAGAACAAATTTTGTCTGCACTAGTTAACGAAGATAAAAGGAAATTACAATGAGATACTTACACCCTGATGTTGCAGGAACTGCAACAGAAATGACAATTAAAGAAACTCCCGGTTTTAGACTTCGAATGGAGAAGTGGGAGGCGGCAACTCCTAAAGGACTATATGCTATCGATTTAATACAAGAAATCTTTAACAAAGACGGTGAAATTGAATCAACTAGTACTTACAATTTTCACATGACTAAAGAAGAACTACAATCTCTTTCTTATGCGCTAACAGTATGACAGACGTTACTATCCAAGATCTAGAAGAAAAAATTAAACGTGTAGAAGACGACATCAAAAAACTTTTAACCGAAGCTGGGGAAAACGCTGGTAGAAAATTAGAAGTGTTGGCCGAGTACAAAGAATACCTTCTAGATGAAATAAAGATGATGAAGAATGAAGAACGACTTAATAAACGCACTAGATGAAGGTGTTGCTCCTTGGAAAGAAATCGAATTTAGATCTAAGGATTATTGGGTTTTTCGAGATGCCTATCCGGTAACGGAAGGGCATTTGCTATTTGTACCTACAGTAATTAACCCTAGCTGTCTGTGGCCTTGTTTTAAAGCTGCTTATAAATTTGGCTACGAAGGCGTTGAATTAGGTCGATGGGACGGTTTTAACATTGGACAGAACGTTGGAGAGTCAGCAGGACAAACTGTGATGTATCCGCATGTACATATGATACCAAGACGAAAAGGAGATATGGATGATCCGAGAGGTGGCGTCAGACACGTTATTCCCGAAAAGGGAAACTATAGAAAAAAGATTTGATTATCCCGTAAGACTCACATGGGATAATCAAAGTATTCCGTGGTGGAATGAATGTTGTGCCATGGTATTAGAAGTATTTGGATTGCCGGGTAATAGATTTATCTATCATCCTTTTGAAGATTATATGGAATTTCATTTTAAAAATGAAAAAGATCAAAAATTATGTCAAATAATGTTCAGCGAGAAATTGTGAAATATATTATTGGCGCTATTGTTGCTTCAATTTGCTGGGTGATTTTACTAGCATCTATACCAATGCCTGAAGAACGTGTAAGAATTTACGATTGCGGAATGGCAGAATGGCATCCTGATATTCCAAAAGAAGTTAAAGAAGAATGCCGAAAAAGATACAAACCATTGACCAAGACCTAAATACATCTATATAATGTTATAGATAGGAGAAATAATGACAGAAAAAAGAGAAACAGCACTAGACGCAATGGCCGGTGACGGTGGCTACAAAGAAGCATACCTAGGAGACCACATTCGTTTTAAAATGAAACGTGAAGGTAAGCGTTTCTGGGCAGGCGACAATATCAGCGATTATCTATATGAAGGTGATATAGAACGACTAATCGACGAAGCAACACCGGCTTTTGAACAAGTGTTAGATAAATTGCTTATTGATCGCGAAAACGATCCTAACAGCAAAGGCACAGCCCGCAGGCTTGCTAAAATGTATTTTAATGAAATAATGGCAGGAAGATATGAACCAGCACCAGACGCTACAGCGTTCCCAAATGATTCGACGGACCGTTATGAAGGTATGCTTGTTGTTCGCAGTGAGCTTCGCAGTATGTGTAGCCATCATCACCAACCCGTTAATGGCGTTGCTTATATTGGCATTATTGCCGCTGAGAAACTTATTGGTCTCTCAAAATACACACGTATCGCACAGTGGTGTGCCCGACGTGGTACTCTCCAGGAGGAACTTTGTAATGACATTGCTAGGGAAATCGAACGTGCAACCGGCGCAAAAGACCTAGGTGTTTACATACAAGCTACACATGGATGCTGTGAGAATCGTGGTATTATGGCGCATAGCTCTTTGACGCAGACTACTGTACTTAAAGGTGCTTTCAAGGACGATGCAGGTACAAAGAAGGAATTCTTTGACAATATTAAATTACAACAGGAGTTTGCTCCAAGATGAACGCACAACAGCCAGCTCAAGGAGTGTTGCTAGTTAACAACTGGGGAACTAGTAAGATGTATAAAGCAGTATGCGAATGCGGAGATAATGACTGTACACATACAATTGACGTCGAAGCCGAAGACACGGGCGTTGTTGTAACCATTTATACTACAACCAGGACTAATTTTTGGTCTAAGAGCAGATGGCATCATATTTGGCGTTTATTAACCAAAGGTTATACCGATTACGAAACTTGCATCATTATGAATAAGCAAGTTGCTCTTAACTATGCTAGCGTGTTACAATCAGCTGTTAACGATGTAGAAGAACTTAGGAAAAAACAAAATGTCAAAAATTAAAATCGCAGAGCTGTTTTACAGCATTCAAGGAGAAGGACGTTATATGGGCGTCCCGTCTGTGTTTCTACGCACATTTGGTTGTAACTTTAAATGCCAAGGCTTTGGTATGCCACGCGGAGAAATGAGCCAAGAAGTCGAATCTATTGCGGCACGTATTACAGAATTTAAAGATTATAATGAGCTTCCACTTGTGTCAACTGGTTGTGATAGTTACGCAAGTTGGGATCCTCGTTTTAAAGATTTGAGTCCAATGTTAACTACAGATGCAATTGCAGAACGCATTTGTGAAATCATTCCGCATGGCGAATGGCGAGATGAACATCTTGTTATTACAGGCGGTGAACCATTGTTAGGTTGGCAACGTGCTTATCCAGACTTGCTGGATCATCCTAAGATGGCGGGCTTGACAGAAATCACATTTGAAACAAATGGTACCCAACAGCTAACACCGGAATTTAAAGAGTACTTAAAAAAATGGCAATTGAGAACTTGGCATGCTGGCGGACCTGTACGAGAGATTACATTTAGTGTCAGTGCCAAACTTCCATGTAGTGGCGAAAAGTGGGAAGATGCTATTTGTCCAGAAATTGTACGCGAGTATGAACAAGTCGGTACGGCATATTTAAAATTTGTAATTTCTACCGAACAAGACTTCGCCGATGCAGAATGTGCTATTGCTGCCTTCCGTAAAGCAGGATTTAGAGGGCATGTTTATCTAATGCCTGTGGGAGGTGTCGAGAGTGTTTATGCGCTAAATAATCGTAAAGTAGCAGAGCTTGCTATGAAACACGGACTTAGATACAGTGACAGATTGCAGGTTCCGCTCTTTAAAAACGAGTGGGGAACTTAATGAAAACAAACATTTACTGGTCGTACAGTAGAATAACACCTTTACGAGATAGTTTAGATATGCTCTGGGAAGAGCCTACTTCTTTACTAAGCGAAGTAAAAGAAGAAATAAAAAAAAATACTTTACCAGATCTAAATACAGATAAAGAAGTGGCCTACTTAAAGTGCCCTTCTTTATTAAAAGAACTTAGTAGTACCTATGTAATTAAATCCCCTGTTGACTATACATTTACATGGACTGGTGATTCACTGTCATCTACAAGCCTTGATCAAGACTTTTTTAACAGAGCTTTTTATGTCAGGGACTTAAAATCGGGAATGCTTTCTTTTAATTTTAGAATTATATTTTTAGCAGATAGCCCTACTAATTTAATCATAACTGGTGCTCATTTTTCTAATAATAATTTTACAAATAACGTAAGAATCTTTCCCGGATCATTTGACGTTTCTAAATGGTTCCGGCCTGTAGATTTTACCTTTCAAGTTAAAGATAAAAATAAGCCCATTGAAATTAAAAGAGGCGATCATCTTATGTATGTAAAATTTGATACAGAGAATGCTTTTAATTTAAAAAAGTTTTACATGACAGAAGAGATTGACGGGTACGCTGCCAAGTGCATGGATGTAAAACACTTTTTGCCCGGAAAACCTTTAAATTTTTTATATGATATTTTTACAAAAAAATCAAACTTTAATAAAAAGGTCTTAAAACTAGTAAAAGAAAATACCGTAGGATAACTAAATGCATCAAAGAGTAAAAAGTATTTGCGTGTTTGGAGCAGGATCGGCAGGGTGGGTTTCGGTATTAGGAATTAAAGCACTACTACCAGAAATTGATATTACTATCATTTGCCCAAAAAAGCATTCGAGTATTGGTGTTGGAGAAAGTACCCTGCCTGATCTTCTGCATATACTAGAACAAGCAGGTATCGATTTACCAGATTTTATGGTTCAGACAAACTCTGTGTTTAAACACGGAATGTATTTTAAGAACTGGAACGGTGAAGGGTCAGAATACTGGCATCCTTTCTCAAATTTAGATCGTGCAGGAAATATGTATTCAAGGGCACATCATTATCATATGATGAATAAAGTTGACCCTACAAACTTTCCAAGAAAAGATTACTACAAACACGTACATCCTAGTTGGACTTTAGCTATCGAAAATAATCTAAGTTCTACCGAAATAGGTCATGCATTACATATTAATGCTATAGAATTTGCAGACTATATTCGTAAATTTGTAGGAGATAGCGTTCGCGTAATCGATTGTGACAACCACCATATTAATCATAGCAATCAGCGAATAGATTCGATTATTGCAGACGGAGTTACTATTAAGGCCGATCTTTATATAGACTGCACAGGTTTTAATAAAGTACTGATCGGCAAAGTAAGCGACCTAGAGCATGACAATTACGAAGCCAATGTTAATGTTGCACTTTTTGGCCGGGTACAATATACTCATCCTAATGTAAAATTTATTCCGTACACAAAAGGCGAGGCAACCAAACACGGATGGATTTGGACTACACCTATTAGAAACCAAGTTGGTACTGGGTGTTGCTATCATAGTAATTTTACCTCCGACGACGAGGCTATGAAAACATTCATAGACTATTGGGGCGGTGCTATCAAAGAAGAAAACATTCGCAAAATTCCCTTTCCATCAACATCTTTAAAAAAGCCTTGGGTCAATAATGTTGTAGCAATCGGTTTGAGTTCAGGTTGGGTTGAGCCTTTGGAAGCAACCGGGTTAAGCACATTTATTCAAGCCATTAGCAGTTTAACAAGATTTTTAGAAAATCATTACTACGACGAAGACGTAGCAAATAGATACAATGCGAATACGGTAAATCATATTGAAGATATTAAAGACTTTATTGACGTGCATTATGTACTAAGTTCCAGACGTGATAGCGATTTCTGGCGGTGGGCTACCAGCAGAAAAGTTCATCCAAGATTGGAATCAAAACTCGCAGTTTATAAAAGATTTTTACCTAATCTAAATAATCGTCAAACTACATACTCATGGGCGTTTAGCGATATATCTTGGATCGATACACTAACAGGTTATGATTTTGAATTCGATCCTGTCACTAATATACCGCAATGGCTGTTAAATAAGCGCGATATGGAATTGTACATGGATTTTAATAAAATAATAAAGGGTCAACAATGAGCTTGTGGCAAAAAGTAAAAGAATTTTGGATACGTAGTTATACTAGCGACCGGCGTGCATTTTATTATGAAACTGTTGCCAGCGCATGTGTCTTTGTATCTATGACATGGATTAGTGTAACCGCACAGCACCCGCCGATGCATTTAATTTATCCTATTAGTTTTTTAGGCGCGGTGTTTAGTATTGCTAGTTTTATTAGAAGAGGTGCAGGATGGCCGTTAGTAATGACTTGTTATTTTGCCTGCTTACATGTATTTGGTTTTGGAAGAGCCATGGGATGGTATTAAAATGAAAAAATTTATGAAAAAATTATTCGGCATAGATGAAATGGAAAAGACTATTGCCGAAGCTCACGCTAAACTAGAAGAAACAGAACGTCTCAGAGCAGAAGCACTAGCAAGAGCAGAAGAGGCATTAGCAAAAGAAGAAGAGGCCAAACTTACTCCTAAGGATCGCGCCACAAAGAAAAAAGAACCGTGGGTCGCTGTACTTGACACACACGTCAATAAAGAAAATATCAGAAACGGATTCTTTGAGCTCGATTGGAACGAATACTTTATTGCCGAACTTAAAAAATCAGGGTACGGATTTGATGGCGACCCTGATGAAGAAATTGTAGATCGCTGGTTCAAAGACCTAGCAAGAAATATGCTAACCGACGAAGGGTTAGATCCTAATAGGGGTGCAGGATTTATCGATGTACGTAAGATTTCTCCCGATAAGTCTGAAGTAAGCTAATGAAAATTATTGATAAAAATGAATATATCGAACGATATGATTTTAGTAATTTAATCACTGAAGACGATAACAAAGAAATCATGCGTATTAGTAAAGAGCTAATTGACGCAGGTCTTTATTTTACCAACAGTCCTAAGTATCAAACTAAAGCCAACTTATTTGCAAGGCCTGAGCCAGTATGGCTCAAAATGAGACAAAGTTTCATTTATAGTTGCTTCATGTTTCTTGGTAAAGAAGTTAGAATACGCGGAATAAACAGCTGGGTTTTTATGACAAAACACGGCGATGAAGTTAATCGAGAACAACTTTGGCACCATCATCATTACGACTTAGAGCATGGCAAAATTAGCGGAATATGGTATGTAAATATTCCCAAAGATGCAGGTGCTTATGATGAATGCGGAACTGAATTTGCATTAGATGGCGTAGAAGGAACTGATAAAGTTATGGTGAAGCCGACTCCTTCTACTTGGGTAGTTTATCCAAGTAAGTTATGGCATAGACCTGCTCTAACTCATAATAAAGAAAATTACAGATTTGTATTTGCAGCTGACTTAGAGTATTTTTTATGAAAATTGCAGTATTAGGAGTTGGAACTGCCGGGCTTACATCGTTAGCTCACTGTCTTGCTCATCTAGATCCGTCATGGACCGTGTACTCTATAAGCGATCCATCGACTCCAATTTTAGGTATTGGCGAAAGCACTACCCCGTTAATTCCTGGGCAACTTTATAACGGCGCTCGTTTTACACTTTTAGAAGACTCCGACGAATTAGATGCTACTGTAAAATACGGAGTAAAGTATGTAGGCTGGAGAGAAAAAGATTTTTTTAGTCATATACTTCCGCCTAATCATGCGATGCACTTTAACAATTTTAAATTGAAAGAATTTTGTTTTAATCGATTCCAGGATCGCTGGAAAGAAAAATTCAAAATCATTAACGGGAAAATTCAATCATTAGAAAACAAAAATAACCATGCTGAAGTTTCTGTAGATAATAACATATACAATTTTGATTTTGTTATTGATTGCAGAGGCTATCCTGATGACTATACTGACTATACTATTGCCGAATCAATTCCGGTAAATCACTGCCTTGTACATACAGTAAACCAACCAGGTACATGGAATTGGACATATCATGTTGCACATCGCAACGGTTGGATGTTTGGGATTCCGTTAAAAACAAGACAAGGCTGGGGTTACTTATACAACGATACTATAACTCCTCGAGAAGACGCAGTTGAAGATATCAAAGAAAGATTCAATGTAAAAGACAAAGATTTAAATCTAAGAGAATTTTCTTTTAAAACATACTACGCAAAAAAGTTTATGGAAGGACGTATTATTAAAAATGGTAATCGTGCTTTATTCTTTGAACCACTGGAAGCGTTGTCCGGATCTTTCTACGGTACGTTAATGCGTTCGTTTATTAGTTTTATTTCTGGAGACATCGACGAAGATTATTTCAATACTAGCTTGACACATGTAGCACAAGATTTTGAAAATTTTATTTGTTTTATGTACCACGGTGGGTCAAATTACGATTCCGATTTTTGGAGAATAACCAAAAATAAATGTAGGGCACATTTACACGGTAATGAAAGATTTGATCATTTTATTAATTTGATAAGAACATTACAACCACACGAATTCGAACATAAAATGTGGACACCATTTTTATCAACCAATTGGATTGACTTTGATCGAGATTTAGGCTATAATTATCTTAATCCTAACTCTAAAGACAGACCATGACTTACATTATTGTAGATACCGCTAACACATTTTTCCGTGCTAGACACGTTGTAAACGGATCTAGTGATATCAAGCTAGGAATGGCATTCCATATTACTTTTAACAGTATCAAAAAGGCATGGCAAGATTTCGAAGGCAAACATGTAGTATTCTGCCTCGAAGGTCGAAGCTGGCGCAAAGATTTTTACGAACCTTATAAAAGAAATCGTGCAGAAAGCCGTGCCGCACTTACTCCTAGAGAACAAGAAGAAGATAAATTATTCTGGGAAGCCTTTGATGAATTTAAATCGTTCATAAACGATAAAACTAACTGTACAGTATTGCAACACCCTCAATTAGAAGCTGACGATCTTATTGCAGGATTCATCCAAGCGCATCCTAATGAAAAACACGTTATCATTTCAACAGATAGCGATTTCTATCAACTCATTGCACCAAATGTAAGTCAGTACAACGGTGTGCAAGAACACCATATTACACACGAAGGCATCTTTGACGCTAAAGGTAAACTTGTTAAAGACAAGAAAACTGGCGAAGCAAAAGAAGTACCAAATCCCGAATGGCTCTTGTTCGAAAAGTGTATGCGTGGTGATACCAGTGATAATGTCTTTTCGGCTTTTCCTGGAGTACGTATTAAGGGCACAAAAAACAAAGTGGGTCTTACAGAAGCATTCCAAGATCGTAACAGCAAGGGGTTTGCGTGGAACAATCTCATGCTTCAACGTTGGGTTGACCACGAAGGCAAAGAACATAGAGTAAAAGAAGACTACGAACGTAATCGTATTCTTATCGATCTCTCTGCACAACCGGCAGAAATTAAAGAGCTAATACGTAAAACAATCGAAGTTGACTGCGTTGCAAAGGATATTTCACAAGTTGGAATTCGTATGCTTAAATTTTGCAATGCATGGGATATGAAAAAGATCGCAGATAATATTCAGCAGTACGCTGAACCATTCCAAGCAAAATATCAAAGGAGCTAATTATGGTACGTAAGAAAAAAACAAAGGACTGGTTAGAAGAGCAAGCAGAAGAAATAAATGAAGCTTTTGCTGAGGAACTTAGTAAACTTACAGCCGAAGATATTCCAAGAATTACAGGTAAAAAATCTAAAGAAATTTGGCCGAAAGTAATTCAAGGCAGTCATAGTACACGGACAGAATATGAGGACGGTCGTGTAGAGTTTGTAACAGATTGGAAAGCTCTTCAGCGAGATGTTCGAGAAGCCATTGCTAGTGTAGAAAATAAAACAATTACAGAAGATAAACCCAAAAAGCAGTCTAAGAAAAAACAAAAGGAATAAACATGACAGAGATACACGCAAAACCTATTGTTGATGGAAAGTTCTGGATCGTAGAGCAAGACGGTACTAAAATTGCTACTTTACATAAAAAAGAAAATAACAAATTTCTTCTTAGTAGCACTAGCGGAGAGATCGTCTTTAACAAGAAAGAGGAACTGACTAAACAATTTGGCAGAGAATTCTTTCTAACTAATTCAAAGGTAAAAGTCACTACCCTAGAACCAAAAGAATGTCACGGATATCCTACAAGTTGTAAACCAAACAATTCAATGTATGATGTACGACGAAAACTTCCACTTTTTACAAAAAGTGCCCAGAGTAAGAGCCTGTACTGTGCCGGTTATTATATTATTAAGTTTGATAAAGGCTGGGTCAAAAGCTTCTGCCCTAAAGCAATTACTATTGAACGGTACCCTTTCAAAGGACCTTTTAAAACAGAAATAGAAATGAAACAGGTACTTGCTAATGCAAAATCAAATTAATACTAGCCCTGTATCACAATTTAGCCAATTGCTAAGAGCGGCCGAACAGTCACAAAGTAAAGAAGTTCGAATTCCTATTCAGCAAGCAAGGGCTTTAAATATGGCCCTTGTAGAACTTCTAGATCGTATAAATCAAGATTATGAGTCGCTTTATAATGCTCTTAAAAACACAGGTTCTAGCGAAGTTGTAACAGTTTCTATGGACGGTGGTAGTTTCGAGGACAAATAATGATAAATATATGCGTATATAACTTGGATACGCATTATGTCACGACCTAAACCGAAAATATTGCTAGAGCATGTAAACAAAAAAACTTACAAAGCAGAACAAATATTAGAAGCCGATGCTATTTGGGCAGTTTTTTATAAAAATGAACCTTTTAATTTAAAAAGCTTCAATAGCCTTACAAGCTATCCTGGGCCAAAGTACAAAAAGGTAAGTTTTTCAAACCCTGGGCATGCGCACAATCTAGCAAAGAAATTAAACTTGACATTTGGAACTGAAGATTTTCAAGTGGTTAAATTAACACAGGGTCAAATCATAAAATGATCTCTCGAGATGCTCTTACAAAAATTTTTTTACAACAATGGGGTAAGAGCACAGATAATGCCAATTTATCAATGTATAACAGAACTTGGTGGCAATCGAATCGTTCTGGCAAAAATTCGTTTCGTTTAAGCGATAAAGGCTACGAATTTTTAGTTTCTGAATTGGGCCTAAAGGAATACGAAATACCGTTTACTGAGCCCATCGAACTTAGTCCCCAAACAATAGTCTTTTTGGAAAGATATATTGACTGTCCTTATTATCTAACAAATCAAAGTATTACTGTATTTTCGGAAAGAAAAAGTTTTGAATTAATGTTGTTTTCGGACGACATACGAAAATTTGGGCTTATAAAAGCCATGAAAGAACGACAAAAAGAGTTGCCAATTTAACCTTATCTGATAAAAAGTTGTTGACTTCTAAAGAGAAATGCCGTATAATTACATACATCAACACAACACTAGTTCGATAACTTTTTAAAGGAAACAAAATGGCAGAAGTTATTAGCCGCACAGTCGGACCCAAGAATGCTAAAAAGAGCCTGCGTAAAGCATTCAAAAGCAAGCGACCAATTTTTATGTGGGGGCCTCCTGGAATTGGCAAATCTGATATTATTAAACAACTCGGTGATGAACTCGAAGCTCATGTAATTGATGTACGTTTGAGTCTTTGGGAACCTACTGACATTAAAGGTATTCCTTATTTTGACTCCAACGATGGTACTATGCGTTGGGCTCCGCCAAGCGAACTGCCTAGCAAAGAATTTGCAAAGAATCATAAACAGATTGTTCTGTTCCTGGATGAAATGAACTCTGCGGCTCCTGCCGTGCAGGCTGCGGCTTATCAGCTAGTTCTTAATCGTCGTGTTGGTACATATCAACTTCCAGACAATGTCTCAATTGTTGCAGCCGGTAACCGCGAAAGCGACAAAGGTGTTACCTATCGTATGCCTGCACCGCTGGCTAACCGTTTCGTTCACTTGGAACTATCAGTCGATTGGGATGACTGGTTTGAGTGGGCCACTGAAAACAAGACTCACAAGGACGTAGTTGGTTTCCTTACTTTCAGCAAGAAAGATCTTTACGACTTTGATCCTAAGTCTAGCTCACGTGCATTTGCTACACCTCGTAGTTGGGCATTTGTTAGCGAACTGCTAGAAGACGACGACACAGATACCGATACACTAACTGACTTGGTTAGCGGTGCTGTAGGCGAAGGCCTTGCCATCAAGTTTATGGCGCATCGTAAGATTGCATCTAAACTGCCCGACCCTACAGACATTCTTAAGGGCAAGGTTAAGAAGATGGAGTCAAAAGAAATTTCCGCTATGTACTCTTTGACCGTTAGCTTGTGCTATGAACTCAAAGATGCATGCGATAAGAATGTTAAAGATTGGAACGACCAAGTTAATTGTTTCTTCGAATTTATGATGAATAACTTTGAAACTGAATTGGTTATCATGGGTACTAAACTTGCTCTGAGCCAATATAAACTGCCGTTGGATCCAGACGAGATCAAATGCTTCGATGACTTCCATGCAAAATTTGGTAAGTACATTGCGGCAGCTACTGAAAAGTAATTTGGTTTAGCACCATTTGACACCGCCCCCGGGCGGTGTTATACTATATACATATACAAAAGGAGCCGAAATGTCACATCAAGATCCAATTATTGACAAAATTATTGTAGCACGAGTTGGTCTGCTACTCCGTCATCCTTTCTTCGGTAATATGGCTACACGTCTTAAAATTGAAGAATGTACTGATTGGTGCCCTACTGCCGCAACTGACGGCCGCACTATCTTCTTTAATCGAGAATTTTTCCAGAAACTTTCAATTAAACAAATCGAATTCGTTATTGCACACGAGATTATGCATAACGTATTTGACCACTTGGCACGTACCGAAGGTCGAGATCGTCGCATCTTCAATGCGGCAGCTGATTATTGTGTTAACGGACAATTGGTACGTGATAAAATCGGCGATCACAATATTCCAGATATTAAAATTTTCCACGATCCTAAGTACTACAGCTGGAGTGCTGAGCAAGTTTACGATGACATTTTTGAAAAACACGACGAAGAAAGTCTTAAAGCTCTAGGCCAATTACTAGACGAACATATTGATTGGGAAAAAGACGGCAACAACGGACAGCCAAAGTACACTAAAGACGAGCTAAAACAAATCCGCGACGAGATTCGAGAAGCCACCATGCAAGCGGCTCAGGCGGCGGGTGCGGGTAATGTTCCTGCAAGTGTACAGCGAATGATTAAAGAGCTCACCGAGCCTAAGATGAACTGGCGTGAAATTCTGCGTCAGCAAATTCAAAGTACTATTAAAAACGACTTTAGCTTCATGCGTCCTAACCGTAAAGGCTGGCACATGAACGCAATTTTGCCAGGTCAACAGTTTCAAGAAACAATCGACATCTGTGTAGCCATTGACATGTCAGGTAGTATCGGTGACGATCAAGCTAAAGATTTTCTTAGCGAGATTAAGGGTATCATGGAAGAATATAAAGACTTTAAAATTAAAGTTTGGTGTTTCGATACTCAGGTATACAACGAAGCCGATTTTGACGGTTACACTATGGACGAGTTTATGGACTACGAACCTATGGGCGGTGGTGGTACTGACTTTGATATTAACTGGACTTACATGAAAGAACACGATATTCAACCTAAAAAGTTTATCATGTTTACAGACGGTTATCCGTTTGGTAGTTGGGGTGACGAGCTGTACTGTGATACAATATTCATTATCCACGGTAATGACAAAATTATTCCTCCGTTCGGCGATTACGCATATTACGAAGGTTTGAAGGAAACTGCGTAATGGCTCTAAAAAATGGCAAGCCTAACTCTTTAAATTATTTTGGTATAAGAAAAGTTGGGTTTGCCGCACCTCATTTTAAATATATTACAATAGAAAAATTTAATCCAATTTATACTAAACAATTAGATTCGTGGATTAAAAAATACCTCAATCATCGTTATTATATAGGGCAAAGCATTTCGCTCGACAATAACAACACTATTATCTACACTACAAAAATCGGATTTGAAAGTGAAAAAGAACTTAGCTTTTTCACGATTGCGTGTCCGCATTTTCAAACAAGATAATTAACTATGCAGTTCGAATAAGGAGAAACCATGACTGATACTGTAGAAAATCAAGAACAAAAAAACGATAATATTGCTGTACCCGTTGAGATCCTCAACGTACAAGATCTTGTAGATATTGCAAATCTAATCGATGTTGTTACACAACGTGGTGCATTCCGTGCAGATGAACTAAGTGCCGCCGGAGCACTATACGATAAACTCAAAACTTTCCTTGCAACCTTATTGCCTAAGGAAGGTGAATCCGAAGAAACCGATACTAAAGTTGAAGGAACATACGAGTTTAAAGGAGAATAATCAATGGCCGAAACTACTGCCCAGACTCCAGAAAAAGAAGATATGGATCTAAGCCTTAATGATCTCAATGCCATGAAGGTTATTATTGATATTGCTAGCTCAAGAGGTGCATTTAAACCAAATGAAATGGCAGTTGTAGGAACTACCTACAATAAATTAACTGCTTTTTTAGATAATGTAGCTAAACAAGCCGAGGCAGCAAAGGCTGCTAAACCAGCTGCCACTCAACCGGAGGCATAAAATATGCAAAATTTAAAACACGTTGGTAGAATTAAATCTACTAAAAAGAAAGTACTTGTTGCTTACAGGACCTTACCTGGCGATGCATATTATTGCCTAGTGGTTCCAACTGAATCATTAGATGATTCATATCATAACGCTATCATTAATCTTGTTGAAAGTCCAGCGGCACAGTCAGCTTATGAATTTGCCGAAGCACTAGATCGCACACAATTCCCAGACGGTAGTCGTATGCTTCCAAGTCTTCACTCTAAAGGAATGCTATTAAAAGTCTCAACAGATCAAGTCGAAATGACGCCTAGTCCATCTGCTAGCATTTTGTTGTCAGAACTTAATCAGATTATTGCCGAACAAAGAGGTGTTGCTGTAGACGGTTTATCCATTGCACCTGCTAATGCAGATAAAGTTGAATACATGGATACCGAAATAAAAGAACGTGTTCGTGATACAAGTCTTAAAACTACATCGCAAGATGTTGTACAAGAATCTAGCGAGCCAACGTTCGACTCACCGGAAGCCGAAGCAAAATACTATCGTAGCCAAGCAGACAAGCTAGCCAAGCAAGCTGCCGAAATGCGTCGTAAAGCTGAGGACCTTGCTCCTACTAAAAAGAAAGTTTCTGAAGTAGCGTGACATCAACCGGGAAAACTCTTCCCAAAGAAGTCATAGATTTTTGGCCCGAGGTATTTGGTGAAGTTCGCATTCACGTGTTACCTCTCAGATATTTAGATTCGGTGCTGATAAATTTTAAAGACGGTAAAATTTGGGAAATTAAAGTAACAGCAAAGACTAAGCGCCAAGGTTGGGAAGCCTTTGAAAAATCGCTCTCCGAGCTGGCTAAGTCCTATGAACGAAAAATCGATAGCATTAATTTTAAACTAGACACAGAGAAAATTCGAACAGACATCGAAAAATCAACACAGAAATTTTTAAAGAAACGGAAACTTTAATGGAAGTTAAATTAATTAGTGTAAGCAAACCAAGTGCAGAAATGTTAGCACAAGGTATCGACGATGCTCAAGAACTAATTGCATTTTGTGCAAGGGTGAGTAATCCTAGTAATCAGTTTAACACGGAAACTAGTGAAAAGCTAATCAAATACTTGGTAAAGCATCAGCACTGGAGTCCTTTAGAAATGGTGAGTGCCTGTTTGGAAATTACTACAACAAGAGACATAGCAAGGCAAATACTTAGGCACCGTAGTTTTAGCTTCCAAGAATTTAGTCAAAGATATGCAGATCCAACTAAGGATCTTAACTTTGTACTAAGGGAGCCAAGGTTTCAAGATTCCAAGAATCGTCAAAATAGTATTGATATTGATTGGGACAACGATGAGCATCGTCAGATTGCATATCAATGGGAAAACTTGCAAAATGAACTAATTCGCCGCACCCGTGATGCCTACGAGTGGGCAGTAACTAAAGGCATTGCAAAAGAACAAGCTCGAGCAGTCTTACCTGAAGGTCTAATTGAAAGTCGCTTGTACATGAATGGAACGTTGCGTAGTTGGGTTCACTTCATCGAACTGCGATCGGCAAACGGCACTCAAAAAGAACATCAGGAAGTTGCAAGAGCTTGTGCTCGCGCAATCTCTGAAATTTTTCCTATGGTTGATAGTCTTACTTAAAAGACTCGGGCGGAAACATTTTAGTGTGTTGCTGAAATTCCGCCTTTAACCACTCATAGTTGTTAATTTTCAACAACATCTCTTTATTGTTCTTATAGGTTTTACCAAACCATTGTCCGGCACTAGCGCCACCGCGTACATATTCCGCATAAGGTCGATCGCTGCCGCCCGATAACCATACTTTTAATCTGTCTTCAGTTTCTTGATCAACCTGCCCGTCGATAACACGACTGCTGAGTTTTGCACACTCACGGAAGGCGCTACGCCATGCGCTGAATGAGTCGGTATTGAAGTGGGTGATATTTGCCACCTCAGGCATTATTTTAATATCTTTAGATATGCTAGTTGTCATATCAACAGAATCCAAAGACATGTTTAATACTTTTTCTCGAGGTAATAGTTTAAGTCCACCAAAACCATACTCTAAATGATTCACAGGATTGCGGCTGTGCCATACGTGAACCATTTCTTCTTCCTCTGGAGTTAGACTTAAATTAAATTTAAAAGTTGGTAGTATTTCAGAATCGGCATCAACTACCCAAAACATGTTTGTTCCCGCGTTTTTTGCTGCTTCGATATGAGCGTTATGGATTCCTTTAACCCCCTCGATATGAAATACTCTATTGGCTTTTCTGCCCGGGTGTGTTAATAGTTCTCGGTAGCGTAAATTTGCATGATATTCATGATTTGATATAAAAGCAATGTCGTAGCCTTTTGTAAAAGTTGCAACCGTATTCATTTTTATCATGCCGACAAAAAATCGATATTCTAGCTCTCTCTTAGTAACTGTTTTATTCTTAGGAAACAATCCAATGCTAGGCAAGTTTTTATCAACACTATTAGGCCAAATATGTATGTACTCTTCTTCGCTAGTTGCTGGCCTAAAATCAAAATTAAAATTATTATCTACAACAACTCCCGGCCAAACTGCCCAGAACAATTTTGTAACAGATTTTTCCTGGGCTTGTTCAAACGTCATTGCTCTCTTGGCAAAAGGACATATTTCCTTTAGACTAGAAAAATCTCCATCAGTACTAGGAGTATGTTCTCCTATAAAAAATAAATCATACATGTTTTTTTCTTAACCCTCTAGGAAAATTTTGATATACTGCTTTAAAAAACTTACTGCCGGCTGGATCTAAATTTGCTATTTCTATTCCACATTTTTCTCTAAGCTCTCGTCCATAGAAATTAATTTGTTCTGTGTAGGTTTCAACTGTAGCATTTTCGTAATGCTTATTCCAGTAGTCAGTCAAATATTCAAAATCTCGAACATTAGTATAATCCCAATCTGTACAATTAGTCAAAGCAGCTCCTTCTCTGGCGCCAAGTATACTGTACATTCCATTTTCAACATCTGCTCCTACACTACACCAAATTAACAATCTTTGATAATTTTGCCAATATGTTTTCTTTAACTCTTTTACGCGAGCTCCTTGATCTAGTGACATTTTTACACCTTCACGAAATCCTGCTCGCCATGCTTGGAAAGGAGTAGCATTGGTAAAACTTTCACTGTAACTGGTATCAAATTGATAATAGTAGTCATCGAAACAAAATTCAACAAGCCCACGAGTATCAGTAGGATCACTATTTTCATGTGTCTTCATATTGTTAACAAATTTACGAGTCCACATTTTAAGGCCGCCATTACCGTACATTAGATGATTAACATGAACTTTTCCAGTCCAACTAAACACATGATCCGGCGTAAGATCTAATTCTTCTAAATCTATTTCAACTTCTAAAAACTTTGGATCAATAATGTTGTCGCCGTCGACAGTAACAAAATATTCTGTCTCACTAAGGGCTGCGCAGGCTTTATGGGCAGCGTCACTACCTTTAACGCCATGCACACGTTTTGCCCAAGGCACTTTAGTTAATAGATCTGCATAATGCTTTTCAGCATTAGGTTCATCATAGCTTAAAAATATGATATCTTGTTCAATTATTTTAATTGTTGTCATAAACTTTAGTCAACCCGTATGTTTCAAAAACTAATCTACTCGACACTAATAAATTAGAAAGATCATGTTCTTTTGTTGAAATAAAAGGATGATATACTTTTTCCTTAAACAACAGCAAGGATGTATCAATATAGATTATTCGTAACAATAGATTTAAATCCGATGCATCTGTAACAAATATTGCTACACGCTGAGCAAGTCCTTCTTCGTGCAATCTAGCTCTAGCTTTTGGAGTTAAGTAAAAATACCAGCCCCAGCTTTTCATGTTCCATTCAACAATAAATTCTTTATCTTCAGGTGCAGTTGTTGGCTTAATAATTTCAAATATATTTGTCCGTCTGATAAAAAATTCTTCTTCTTTTGGAATTATTGTCAGGCCGATTTTTTCATCATAAGCTACGCAATAGTCGTTAATAGATTGTTGCCCTTCTAAAAAAGGAACAATAACTGATTTTTCAACTTCAAGAAAATGTTCAAATTTATCAGTTTTTTCATTCGTTACTGATAAAATATTTCCAGTTTTTTTATCGTAGTAAACAAAATAATTTTTAGGAGCGGCCTGCGCAAAAACCTGTGATAACTCTTCTTCTGTAAAATAAATTAATTCATCGTTTTGCATCTGGTAAGCCCTTAATAATTTCAAATATTTCTGGAGTTAAGAAATCTTCTTCGACATAGTGGAACACTTTTTCCTGCTGTATATTAGCTAGATACAATTTTCCCGACTTGTTCATAAATTTATGAATAATATTTTGCCATCTAATATTGTCCAATACCCAGCCTTGTATTGCAGGTTTCATATGAGTAAATTCTAAAGGGCAATTTTTATCTACTACTTCGTCTTGAAAACTAGAAATTTTTAATGCAATGGCTGCTGAAAGATCCATACTTAACCAATGTTGGTATTCTTTTGGTGCATAGGTTCCGTAACAATGTTCCCAATTTTTAATTACAAATTCCAAAATCTTATAGAATCCTAAAGCTAAATTTGACTTACGAAAATAGTGTAGCGCACAATAGACATTTGGCAGGTCATTTTCAATAAATGCTTTTCTATGTTTAAAATCTTTTTCAATAACTTCGTTTTTGTAATTTTTGATCTTAGTGCAAAATTTTAAATCATAGTTGTCAAGATAGTTCCACCAATTTGCAATATCTTCTAATATCAACATATCACTATCAAGAACAATAGTTTGTTCATAAGGTGTAATATGATATAACTTCCATCTGTGGTCGGCAGCTAGAAAATTATCGCTTTCATCGTACCACGGTATTTCAATTATGTTATCAAACAAATTTTTAAAATTATCAGGAACTTCGTTATTTGTTACCAGTGAAACATTATTAACTACAGATTGAGTTTTTTTGATACTCAACGCTAATGCACACGCCTGTTGAACATAATTAACATCTTTAGAATTTTTAGCAAAAATAACAAACCCTTTAGACATTAGCATCTCCATCAATACATCTTGCAAGACTTATTTTGTTCATAACATGTACGTCTAAATTATTAATTTTTGCAGCCGTATATTCGCCTAAATGATTTTCTTTTTCAACTAGGAACTTCATACCGTTGTCTTTTATTTCTAGCAAAATATCTTTATCGGTAGTAAAAATCATTTTCCCCGGTAGCTCTAATGGAAGGTCACTAGAAGTTTTTCCATTTAGTAAATGTATTGCTATGCTAAAAGAATAGTCATTACGATAGATGCTAGAATCAATATTATACAATGCTCTGTAGTAATTCCAGTTTTCTTTAATAAATTCTACCAAGTTAAAAAACGTTTGCGTCCATAATGACTTGGTAAAGACAAAAACAGTAGCCCAATAAAAAGGAATACTTTGATCATTTATTCGTTTAAATTCTTCATTTTTTCTCCATGTTGTCAAATCTATACTCGACTTATAAATCTGAAAATCAGAATCTCTTTCTAACGCTACTTTAAGTAGTGGAGAATTAATAATATAGTCACTATCAATAACTAATGTTTTTTCAAATGGGGTAATATCATATATTTTTGTTCTTGACAAATTCTTCCATTCAAGAACCTTGCTAGCCATAGCACCATCGTGAAACGAACGTTTTCCGGCGGCAGGACCGTCAATATGAATAACATGGTCAAAGCAATGATTAGGATAAGCTGCTTCGAGCCATCCTTGACTGTCTGTTGCAAGTGCAACAGGAATGTTTAGATGTTTTTTAATTTGTTCAGCTGCAAAAACAGCTAATTTAACATAATCTATAACACCGTTATTTTGAGCAAAAATTAAAGCACCCGTTGTCATAGATCAACTAAATCTTTTACTTTTCTTTTAGATCTAATTTCTGCATACTTTGATGCATACGCATTAACAGATTCAAAATAGGTAGAAAAAAGTGTTTCGTGAAATGTTGAAACATCTTTTACCATTACAGGTATATTGTTGTCGTCTAGAAGAACTGCATCTGATAAAATACCTTTATCGAGAAGTAATTTAGAAAAATTGATTAACTCAATGGTAATCTTAAAAGTTCCGCCGTTGTAATAGTAAATTAGGCTTTGGTCCAACTCTTCCAAAATTATTTTCTTTTGGCTAGCTAAAGTTGCAAAATAATTGGTTATTTGGAATGCTTTTTCCGTGCGTTCATCCATAGATAATCCTTGTAGTTATATACTACTTTAATTATCTATTATTTGATAAGAGGATTATAATTGTGAAGACGTTGCAGGAGGAGCAGGAACAGATACGTTAGATCCAGAAGCACGTCTTACTTGACATGTTCCAATTAGTGTTCCATCGACATCCTCGTCTACCGGTGGGCCAAGTCCTGTTTGATCACCGGCATCGTCGTCTCTAAATTCCAAAGTAAATTCAAGTTGATTTGCGCTTACTTTTCTGCCGTATAAGAAAAAGTCATTCTCGGCGTACACACCTGCAGGTGCAGGTTTATGGAATATCTGTGTAGTAGATCCAGGTAAATTACTCCATCCGTATGCAGAGCCTGTACCAGACCCGCTAGCAATAGTATCAGAGTATGCAAAAGTAATTGTGCCCATGCCTGTTAACATTGCCGTCCATGTATTATTCTTAGAACCGCTGTTACCGCCAGAACGACTAGCACTAAATTGAATATTGCTGCCTGAGTTGAAAAAATGTCTTGCTGCATCAGCATTAGGCCATGTTATTGTTATAACCTGTTGTAAGGTTCCGTTCCAGGATAAAGTCCTTGTAGAGCTAGCTATTGTTTCGATAGTTGCCTCGCCTGACGGAGGAGTAACTAGTCTGTTGGTTACAATAAGACTAGCCATTGTATTACAATCAGTATAGATTGAATTTGCAATTACGGCGCCTGCAACTGGAATTGGAATATTTGCCGATTCATCGTTGCCTGTCTGATGTTGTCTAGCCTTTAGTAAATCAGTTCTTAAATTAATCCATTGCTGGGCTGAAATTACAGATCCTGCAGAAATCTGGCTGCTTGCAAGACTTTGACCATAGCCAAAATCTCCAGTACCTGTTCCCATAACAGATTGGACAGTTGATTGTATTGTATTATAATCAGTTAGCTGGATTAATGGCATTTTTTACCCTATTATAAAATTACTGCTTCAATTAGCTTAATGCCAGTGTCATCACTGCCTTCTAAAGCAATAGCAAACACATCGTTAGCATGTGGAACTGCGGCAACTGCTGTACCATTGTTAGATGCAACTAAACGCTGACCTTTACGAACAACACCTACAACTTTAACTGGAACACGACCCTTAAGAGCAATATAAGTACCGCCTTCCAATCCTTCATTCATCATGTAAGCTGGATTAGCAGATACAGCTCCTAGTGCTCTATCACCATATTTGGCTGCTGTTACTTCTTTTTCTCCGCCTACTGATACTACTGTACCGACTTCATAATCTGCATCAGCTAGATATTTTTCTGCCAAGTCAGCGTATTGTGCAGAAGTAGCAACACCTCTAAATGTAGTTGCATACAAATCACCAACTGCATCTCTAGCGGCAATTGTTACGTTACCTGCTGAAATAGAAGTTGTAGCTGTTCTTGCAGTACCAGCAACAGTTAAAGTATTTGCTTGTGTAGCAATACCTTCAAACTGATTAGCATAAACTGTTGCATACTTATAAGTCAAAGATCCAATGTTTGAATTTCCGTCGGTGTCAGGTAAAATATCGTTACCTATTAACTTTAAAGGAATCTTTGTAACAGATGCTACAGTTGTTTGGAAAACCATTGTATTTGTATTAGATTGGAATACTGGATTTCCGCTTGGGTTGATAGAAACTTGTAACTTCTTCGTTGCTAGACCAACAGTATATCCTGGGTCCCCAAATTCAACTTGTGTATTAAATGTAGCACTTGTTGCTTGAACAAATGAACTAGCCGGAAAACCGCCTAGTAAATCGGCATTCGTTGCGGTACCGTAAAACTTAATCGGAGGTGTAGTTTGTCCCGGAGCTGCCGGATTGTTAGTATTTCTTAGGGTAATACCAGGGTGTACATCTGTAAACCCATCAATAGCGTTAACTGTATCTTTTAGTGTAAATGTTGTTGTTTCTGTACTTACAATAAAGGAAACTACGCCGTTAACAGTTGCGCAAATAATAGCATGAGAGCCACCTAAGGTATCAATAACCAAGCGGCTAACCATTTCAGTTTGCTGTGTACCTGCTGCCTGTGGTCCGATAAGCGTAAAACTAGTACCGTTGTAAGCATATAACTGCTTATTATCGGTATCCCACCAAAAATCTCCTAAGGTCAACCCTGATGGTTCTGTATTTCCAACCTCTGCTCCGCCTGTAGTTCTAAAGTAGACACCATCAAAAAACTTTAACTTCTTATTTGAAGTGTCGTACCAAATTTGTCCGCTTACTGGCTTAGACGGTGGTGAACTATAAGCAAAATTTTCAAGTAATTTTACGAAATTTTCATTCTGAATTTCGCCGTAACCTGCATAATTTTTACCAATTAATTTAATGTCAAGGGTGCTATCAATAGTGCCATCAGCTACTACAGCTACTTGATCTCCACTTGTTTTATTAATAGTATATGGCATCTCGGTTATTCCTTATTCCTAGTATTTATTCGTTTTTGGGCAGTTACAGGCATCAGATATCTGTGTTATAAGTCCACACTCCTGTTACAACGGAGTATAATTTGTTTGTTCTAACGCCACCGTTAATGCAGTGAATCCTACATAAAGTTCCGTTAGCGTAGTCAATTGCAGGGAAAACTTTTTCAATGATTGAAGAAGCAATTGCAGAAGTTTGATTTGCAAGTCCTGTAGTATCAGCGGAAATTCCTAATGATTTAGAAGCAATCTGTGTGTCAACATATGCTTTATTTGCTGCATCGTTATTTCCCACAGGCGTTGCTAGATTAGAAATTTTCTTAGAACTTGCATCAATAACACCAGAACCGTTAGGTGCTACTACAATATTTCCGTTAATAGCAGTAGAACTGATAGTATTTCCAGTAATATTAATAGTTCCAGCATAAAAATTTGACTGGGTTCCTATACTTGTTAAACCTGGTGCGCTGGTAACTGTAGATCCTAAAGCAGTCTGGCTTAGTACGTCAAAGCCGTTAATTTTGTATGTTTTATTAACTGCTAAATTAAGATTTTCTGAACTGGTCCAAGATGTGTTAGAAGAAACCCAAACTAAAGTTTTATCTCCGTCAGTTCCTGCCTCAAGCAAAATGCCGCCACCGTTGGCTGTAGTATTGCTTGGAGTATCAACTTTACCTAGTTCGATTAATAAATCTTCAATTTGTAAATTTGTAGTGTTGATAGTGGTAACTGCACCCTCTACTGTAAGGTTGCCAGTAATCCTAGCACTACCTGCCACATCTAAAGTGTACTGCGGAGAATCAGTAAAAATACCAAAGTTCTGGTTCTGTGCATCTATAAAAACAGCAGACTGCAAACCGCCAGCATTTTTTACACCTATTTTGAAATTTTGATTACTTCTATTAGAATTAATTGCAAAAAGTGAGTTTGATACTAAAAATTCATTTTGTGTTGCAGGCCCTAACTTTAAAGGAGTTGTATTAAGAATAGATACTGTTCCGTTAATTGCCGAATCACCGTCATTTAAAACAAAGTTTTCAACAACCTTTAAATTTCCCAAGCTATCAATTAAATTATATGCTGCTGTTACGTTTGTCTTAAACTGCATATTGGATAGTGTTCCTTGATTAAAACCTGGAACAATGCTACCACTAAATCCTGGTATTGCAGTCGATGGGGTAAATGTATCTTTAGCAAAGATGCCTAGTAAAACTTGTCCAACATAAAAATAAATTACTGTGTGGCTATTTTGATTAGTGTCTAAAATATCTACAACTTGGAATCCACTAATACCCTGCTGTTCAGTGTACAAAGGACCAGCTAATAAATTAGAAACGCCATCATTAAAATACAATTGCCTTCTAAAACTATCAATCCAAATATCTCCCTGAGCTATTGAGCTAGGAGCACTTGAACTTACAATAGTTCCTCCACTAACTTTCCACCCGTTACCATCATAAACCTTTACTCTTCCTTCGCTAGTATCATACCACAACTGTCCTTGTACTGGTTTGTTTGGTTGGCTATTATTGGCAAAGTTTTCTAAAAGGTGAACAAAGTTTTCATTAAAGTATTCGCCATAAGAAGTGGAATTTTTTCCAATTAAGGTCAAATCTGTAGCAGTCTGATCAATAGTACCATCGACTATTTCAGTTAATACAGAACCGTCAGTTTTGTTTATAGTATAGCTCATTATAGGACACCAGTGAAAATTATATAATTAATAGTCAAATACGGATTCATCCTCGAAAACGCATCGCTTGTCGTAGAAGTTAAAATATCTCCAGTACGAGGTAACCCTTGGCCAGTACTTGAGCTTGGCAGTCCTAAACCAGCAATTGCATTAGGATCTCCTGGGGCTCCTGGCAAGCCACCTGCATAGTATTGTCCAGCGCCAGTTGATAAGTCGTGTTGGTGATTAGGCAAATTAGAAACAACTAGCGTTGTTTCTTCGCTTCCAGCACCTTGACCTACTAGGTCAGCAGTAGTGTCAGTTACTCTGTTAGCTGGGCCGCCTCCGGCGTCAATTAAAATTGCAGGATCATTTTTATCAGGCACTTGTTGTCCATTGTCCATATTATCTCGACCTAATGGAAACCTACCCCTTAAATCTGGTAAGGCAAATGTATTATTACCTATTAAAAATGCTGCATTCTTATAAGTGTAACCGATAACAGAAAATAAACTGCTATAAGTTCCGATGGCGATCTCTGATCCGTCGCAGAGTAAATATCCGTCTGGTAATGTTGTTCCTGCAAAGGGCATTATTGCACCAATTGGAACTGTTGCAACATTAGATAAAAATGCCTGTTTAGTAACTTTCTTAAGGCCGCTATCAAGACCAGATCGATAAATTAATAAAGTATCTGTTGGGGTAGCTGTTGTTACTGCGGTTTTAGTTGTAATAATGTCTGAGCTAATAGTTGCGTTAAGAACTGCAACACCTGCATTGGCTTGACCGTCGACAGAAACACCAGGACTAGTAACGTCGCCTGTTAAACTAAAAACTGTTGGGCTTGCCCATCTAGCAGCCGATCCACTAATGCTACCAGCTAAACTTCCTGTAAAAGATCCGCTGAAATTTCCTACAAAGTTGTTAGCGTAGATGTTTCTAAAGGCTCTAGTACTAGAACCAATATCATATACTCCATTGGCTAAATCGCTTCCTGGAACTAGTACACTTGCCGGTGTCGGATCTCCGTTTGTGTCTAGGTTATTGACAATTATCTGGCCGTTGGCAACTGTTATATTTCCACCAAACGTAGAAGATTTACTTATTGCGGCGCCGCCTGCAACTTGTAAGCTACCTGTTGATAAACTAGTTGACGCTGTGCTTCCTAAAATTGTAACATCATTATCAATACTAGCACTACCGCCAACATCTAAGGCAGCAACAGGATTAGTATTATTAGGACCAACACCAACAAATCCGCTAGAATTTAAAAATAGACCAGTAACGGTGTTTAAATTATTAGTTAACTGAATAGCAATACTGGCATCGCTATTTTTACTATAAAGTATAGTAGTGTTTTCTGTGTCGTCACGACCAATATTGAAACTTAAATCTGCACCAAGACTTATACCCTGGTTTGATCGAATATTAAATTGTGCGTTTGTTGTACTTGCAACATCGCTTCTAAGAAAATTTGAAGCATCAACAGAAGAATTATTAACAATTAAAGAATTAGCTTTTTCACTTGTACCCCAGAACTTAATTGGAGCACTAGAACTTGTAGCATCATTAGCATTTAAATTAATACCTTGATTAATACTCAAGTAACCAGATATGCTAGCCTTTGGTGTAAATGCTTCCCTACTAATAATAGCTATTCTATTGTTATTAGCATACAAACTTATAACACTATGGGATACATTTACTGTATCAATAATTGTTTCAACTGTTGGGCCTGTTTTTGTTCCTGAACTAAATTGTGGTCCTACTAGTAGCCAAGCCGATCCTGAATACAAGTATAATTGTTGATTAACAGTATCTGCCCATAAATCTCCAGCTAGTGCAGTATTTGGTGCTGAAGAAGATTTTTTAACCGACCCGGAATTTACCCATTGAGTTCCATCATAAACTTTAAGCAAATTAACATCTGCATTATTATCGTACCATAACTGGCCCTGGACTGGATTGTCCGGTGGAGTATTTTTAGCAAAATTTTCTAACAAATGTAAAAAATTTTCAGCTATAAGGGGCGCATACCCTGCATAGTTTTTTCCAACAAACGTTAAACTTGTCTCAGTATTAAGAGTTTGGTCGTTAACTGTTAATGTAGGTTTAGCAGGATTGGTTGTTTCTGTAAATTTAACTTGATAAGCCATTTATTACACTCCTGCTAGACCTGTTAAACTTTGAATTCTTACAGTATAGTCAATTTGAATAAGTCTATTCAGTGACTTTTGTACCGGATGGAATATAACATGTGTTAAAAGTAAGCTGTTACCTGAAGAGCTATAAGATTTTAAACCAAGTTCGTCAAATACGTAGGCACTTTCGTTATTATTTGTATTGTCATACGCAGACTGACCGTCTGGTTCGCCGTAATCTAATAGACAACTTACAAACACATCAGTATAATTAGTTCCTGTAACGTGTCTAGATTCCACATAGTTTCTAGTTGGATCTATATTATTACTCGATCTATCGTTGACAACTTTTGAATATGTTTCGTTGTAGAGACTAGCGTTTGCTCCTGAGCTGTTAGGTGTAAGGTAAGTGATGATTCCAGTTGGGTCAACAGCGGTTCCGCCGTTTCCAAAAGCCATTTGATAGATAAATCCCTGGCCGCTATTACCAATACTCTCTGCTAGAGCAATGCTCATATTTTCGTAATGGATAGCATTACGTTTATTAATGTAAATTTCCTTGGAAACAGGGTCATAAATTTTAATATGACCCTCTATATGGATTCCTGTAAGATCTTTGCTCTGCATAACGTTCTCTCTTTATAGTATATTTATCTAGTACCATTATATGGTAGTTTATTAGGTCCTAGTTACTGTTAACGGATTCGAACCGTTAAACGGCCATCTTAAATACCTATTAGCGGCACCTTGCAAACTTAGTGTGTCAGTATAGGTTGTTGTACCTGAATCGCTCATTCTGCCCTGGGTTGCTGTACTAGCAAGCCAATTGATACAGTCATAAGAATCGTAATCTCGGCGGCTCTCAAGTAAACATGCTAGAACACCAGCAACTTGCGGTGCGGCCATACTTGTTCCTTGTATTTTTTTAATATAAAATGTTGGATCGTCGGGGTGAGATACCGATCCTGAACCTAAAGTTGCTGTTAACGGCATTGCAGATTGTACTGCTTCGCCCGGAGCGAATACAGTTATGCCTGGCCCGCAACAACTAAAGTTACTCTTGTATTCAGTGTTAGCTGCACGAATAGCACCGACAGTAATTACACCGTTAGGACCGTTCGGTGTTGATCCTCTATGATAGTATCTGTTAGCTCCGCCAGATGTAAAATAATTATTGTAGTCTAAACCGCCTTGTACATCAATTTTATGAGTATCATTACCAGCAGCGGCAACTAAAATAATACCTGCACTGATACAACTATCTATATCTGCATCAACACTAGCTACCCTGATAGGATGCGTATACGCATTATACGTAGAACTAAAATTATAAACACTATTCACCATACCATATTGGCTTTGAGAACTAGTACCAGTCCAAGACGTTCCTCTATAATTTCCTCCGGTGATGCCAGTATACAAATTAAAATATCCCCAACTCATGTTAACAACTGTTGGATTTTTATTTGTTTTTAACAAGTGCCACCCTCTAATCATATTAAAAGCAGCACTAGTACCGAATGCATCAGTATCGAATATCTTTATAGCATAAATGTTAGATTCTTTAGCCCAGCCATACCTTCTTCCGGCAGCGGTACCTGCACAATGCGTTCCATGACCATAGGTATCGGTGTAATGCTGGGCACCTTGCGTATAGGTTCCCGACAAACCAGACGCACTAGGCCAATTGATTTGATTAAGTCTGTCCGTTACTCCGTTTTGGCCCTTCCATTCTGGATGTCCTACCTGTATGCCTGAATCCATAATAACAGAATCAACATTTCTTCCTGTTGCAACATAAGGGTGTTGATAGGTCAAAGTATTTCCTGAGAAAGGATTTGAATTACTAATGCAAGCAGGTATTGCCCAAGCATAATCACTATTACTTTGAGTCGTTGATCGAGAATAGGTTCTACTAGCATCTAGCGTACTGCGACCAAGAAAAATGCCGTTTTCTTGTTTAGAGCCGTAGCGAACATCTGTTACTCGAGAATCTCTTTTCAATAATTCAACTTCTTCACGTGTTAAAACTACGTCGAAATTCCTTTCGCTATCGTTTTTTTCATTCCACATTTCAACACGACGCCCCAAGGCTTTGCCTGAGACAATGTCGTCCATTAAGGCATCGACATCTATGCCCTTTTCTGCTGTTACAACACAACGATTTTGATCTTCGGTACTCATATTAATATAAAGCGTTCCAACTTGTTCCGTTATAAAATACTGGGTATGCGGCGCCTGTGCCTTTTGATGCAGGATCCCAATTTGTCCTATCTGCAACTGCAAATACTCCAGCAGTTATACCCGTTGGTGCTGCCGATAATGGGGATAATCTTAAAAATTTTGTTGCTTCAACAGCACCCTGTACAACCATTGACCCGGTTGAGCTGCCTGTAGCAAACACAAAGTCGCTAGCTGATGTATAAGTAGGAACTCCAGTACCTGAACTTGTTAGAGTAGTTGCGGTAACTGTGCCTCCTACTGTTAAATTTGTTCCGTCAAATGTTAAATTTGCGCTTCCGGCAAATGCTCCGCTACTATTATACTGTACTTGTGTATTAGAGCCACCTGGGCTTGTACTGCCGCCGCCGCCACCGCCACCGGTGGCTGAAATAGTAATTGTATCTGTTGTAGCATCTGTTGTTATAGTTACATTGGCTCCTGCAACCAATGTTAGTGTATCTAAGCTACTATCTGCAACAACACTGGTTTGACCTGAAACTGCTATTGTATTAAATGAATTTACTGAACCAGTTGATGAAATAGTTATCGAATCTGTATTTGCATCTGTAGTTAAAGTAATTCCAGATCCTGCAACCAGTGTTAAAACATCCTCTGGAACATCTGCAATAGCATCTGCCTGTCCGGTAATGCGTATTGAACCAAAAGAATTAGGCAATGAAGGAGTGCCCTGATCAGCAGCAGTTATTGTAATAGTATCAGTGGCTGCATTTGTTGTTATAGTAATGTTATTACCAGCCGCTATTGTTAAGACATCAGTTGGAGAGTTTGCAGTTACATTACTCTGCCCAGCAACTGAAATAACAGAGAACGAATTCGAAGGAGGGCTACCTCCTGCACCAATATCATCTTCTCCGTTAAACCAGTTAGTTCCGTTATATTTTAAAACTTGTCCAGATAAAGGTGTATTAATTACAACATCAGTAAGTCCATCTAAATTTGAAGCTCCACCGCCACCGCCATTAGCTAATACCCATGCGCGGGTAGCTATAATGGATCCTCCAGTTAAGTTTCCGTTATATACTCTTAAAGTATTACTGGCTGCGTCCCAAAAAACTTCACCGGGTTCATATGTAAACTTATTTAAAGTCTCCGTTCCTTGCGATTTTAATCTAATAGAGCGTACTGGTGTTGTCATTTTTATATCTCTTCTTAATTTACTAAAATATCTACATTAGGAGCAGGATATATTCCTAAACGTACATTCATAGTCAGTGCGTTTGAAGTTGTCATAGTTATAGGGAGGGACCCAGAATTATTATTAACTGTAATTGTTCCTGTTAAAGGAACACTTAACGATGTTCTACTAAACGGATATACCGCTCCGCCTGGACTTTGTAATGCCCAACGTGCATTTAAGCCGGTGTGGATATCAATCTGATTGTTGGTGTTTTCATAAAATACAGCTTCATAAACCATATTTGGACTACCTAGTGTTCCGCCAACAGAATTGGTTCCTTCCCACCTAACTCTAAAAGTTCTGTTAGGTGCAACGCCTTCTGTACCATAATACATTATTTGACAACTATTATCGTTGGCAGATATCATAATTTTTGGAATAGGTGGGTTAGAACTACTCAACTGTGAATAATTACTCGAACCTGCACCAAAGGTGATGTATGTGTTAGTTCCTACATATATTGTTGAATAAGTTTGATTTAAAAAACTTATAGTAAATGGTAGCGGCACAGTCCAGTATCCATCGTCACTGTTTCCAGTGAAAGTTAACGCCCCTGGAGACGACGGTGTTGAAGAACTTAAACTGGCTGGGCCAAGAATAGAATTTGCAATACTAATTCTCGATCCTGCCGTTGGTGTAGTTGTTGTGATCCTATTACCAGTATTTGGCCTAGAATCAAATCCTTCTGTATTTGTAACTCTAGTATCCGTTGTATAGATTCCACTAAATCCCGACTCAACTAATACCGGAGATCCTGATGTTCTTGGACGGGCAGTTACAATGTAAGGAACTACTGTTCCGTTAGGAACATTCGTTGTTGCTAAATTAACTGTAACTGTTCCAGAGTTGATTACTGAACCTACGTCGGAGGTTAGACTAAATGTTGCTTGATTGTTATAGCTGTAAAATGCTCTACGTCTAGGAACAACTTGTCCGTTTACCGGACGGTGTGAGGCAGTAATTTCAGGAAAAGGCACAGAATGAAAACCGCCCACATCTAATGTAGGCACTCTTGTTCCTACCAATAGCAATACTTGTTTATTACTTGCTGGATTAAATGACAAACCAGCATCTTTTTGATCCTGGGCGCCACCGTTTGAGCTTTGTAACACTGGAGGACACATAGCTTTTAAATACTCCCTGGCTTCCTTTTGAGTCATCCTTGGATATTTTTCGGCAAGGCATGCAAGTACTCCAGTAGTTTGAGGGCAGCTCATACTAGTGCCTGGACATTTTTTAAAATTATTGTTTATTGTGTCTGTTCCTGATAGTGCTTCAATTCTTGGATCTGTTGCTGCTAGTGAGTCGTATAAAGTAGTTCCTGTACTCCAAATACTTTGGATCCCTGACCCTGGTGCATATACGTCGATCCTAGGACCGTAATTACTAAATTCTGCCTTAAAATCTCCTGTTTCGATTCCTGTTGAACTGTAAATGCTAGCTCCTGAAGTTTCGTTGTGCTGACCCATTGCGCCTGAGCAAATTATTTTTGTTTCTTCTGTGCCGCCGTCAGCTGCTCCTGGACTGCTACCTCTATGTATATAATAAGTAGTTCCACTATAGATCATAGTATTATCATAATCTAACCCGCCAATGACGTCTTCATAAAAATAACTATTACCTGCACTGGCAACAATAATTATACCTTCAGCCATTGCATCAATCATGTCAACGTCTGTTCCAGTATCTCTACTAGGAAATGCGCCGCCGATATTCAGTCTAGCAATATTTTGTAAAACATTTGAATTCCAAACATAACTTCCCGAAGTACCGCTTGTAGGAAAATATTCGACGCCGCGAATAGTTAACTTTGAAATGTAAGCAGGATTTAAAGATCCGCTACGGAATCCCCAACTGTTATTCATCACTGTAGGATTCTTTACTCCTGTTAAGGGGTTAATTGGTTTATTCTTATGAAACTCTCTGACATAATCGATGCTGTCGTAGAATGTAATATTATAAATGTTTGCATCACGGGCCCAGCCTTGTGTGTTTCCAGCAGTAGTACCTGACGTATGTGCCCCGTGCTGCTGTAACCTTTCTGCTGGGTAGTCATAATAGCCTATTGCGCCGCCAGTTACTGCTGGGTTGTGAATAAACCAGTTGTACTCGACCATTCGACTATAGCCTGTTCCGTTTGGATTTTGTGCATACTCGTATGTTGTAGGAAAAGGAGCACCGTCATCCATAATAACGACATCTACATTTTTGCCTGAACAATCTACTAACAACGAAGCAGCCTGCTGTACTGTTCCGTCAATTCCCCAGTTTGAAATATTAGTTTTTTTCAAACATCTAATAAATCCCCAGTTTAAATCTCCCGGGTCACTTGCAACACGCTTATCAAAGTTAGAAGAAGATTGTTCAAAACCAAAAGTTCCTCGAATCAATCCGAGGTCTCGGTAGTTAAGCTCTACTGTAAGAACTCTCGGATCTTGTTTGATCAATGCTGCTTCATCGTAGGTCAACATATAATGTGTATTTCGACTTATAGGTCGTCGATTGACACACTCTACTATGCGGCCTGGTATGTGAACTGATCCACCTGGGTTTTCCATATCTTTGTAAAAATCCTCGGCATCATCCATGCTTTTAAGAGTAACAATATACTCTTTAAGACTTTGATCTTCTGGATTGCCTAAGTGTGGAATTGGATCCATATTATACCTCTAATTGCAACAATGTTAATGTAACAGTAATTGTTGTCGTCGAACCGCTTCTATTTGTAACTGCTACTGGAATGCTTGTTGTCGGAGAATTTTCAGAATTAAATCCTAACACCGCTGGAGTAACAATAACAGTTTGACTTCCTGTTGTAATAAATTCTGCTAGCACTCCGCTGCCTGGGTTTGGATCTGTTAAAATGTCTCTTGTTGAATCAGCAGTTCTGGATGCTGTATCAGTGTACAATCTAACCCAAGCTGCTGCACTTGTCTGTACTCTTAACAACATATAGGATTTAAATCCGGTGATTGTTACGTTGCCTGTTGCATTATTAGCAATACTTGCTGTTGTAGCTGAAGCTGTTGTTCTGCTATAGGCGCCGCCAGAACCTGAAACTGCGGCAAAAGAAAACACACCGGCGCCGTTTGTAGTTAAAAATGTTCCTGGCAAACCGTCAGTGATGCCAAGATTTAAAATACTAGTAGGTATTGTTGGGCGTGCAGATAAATCTGTATAAAGTCCTGAAGTTGCAACTATTGAAAAAGCCGGCCTGTTTTGAATTGCAGACCATTCAACAACGCCAGCACCAGTTGACGAGATTACACCGTTAGCATCGATAGATATAGATGCACCGTCAACCTTTACACCACCCAATGTCCCGCCGCTGCCTGTACCTGCCGTAGGCAATGTATACTGTGAAGGTATTGTTGGCTTATTAGTTAAATCTGCATAACTTCCACTTGTTGCTACAGTTGCAAATGTTGGTTTCCCTGATATGTTAGCCCACGCTAACGATGTTAAAGTAATATAACCTGATCCATTAATAAGCTGATTTGTGTTATTCGGTATGGTAGGCTTATTTGTTAAGTCATTATAACTACCACTGAACAATGCAGGTTTATTTGTTAAGTCATTATAATTACCACTAAATGTTACTGGTTTATCGCTTAAATCTTCATAACTGCCGCTTGATGCTACCAATGCCAAGGATGGAGTATTGTCAAGATCAAAATAACTGCCAGATACAGCCACATCGGACAATGCTGGCTTGTTTGTCAAATCAGCATAACTTCCGCTAAACAGTACAGGTTTATTTAAAATTTCGGCAGCACCAGATGTAGCGTTCCAATCAGCGTTAATCTGGCCAGCTTCCATAAACTGGAATAGCTCTGTAAAATTATCATTTATTTTCTGGGCACCAGTTCTTAACGTATCGCCAGATCCGTCATTTGCTGTAGCTCCTGCATTTATTACTCTTTGTGACATTTTTTTATCCTTGGTCAAATGTTATGTCATTACTATCGAACGAGCCGGCGCTTGAATCAAAAGTTGAAACAGCTTCGGCACTTTGATATTTATTGCTCTCTTGATACCATATTCCTGGAACAGCTTTTAAGAATGTTGCTACATTATTATCATCTTTCAACAAGTTTATAGTTGAATCCCAAATAACTCCTTTCTTTCTAATTACGGTTATATTGGTTCCATAATCTAGCGGAGTTCTTAATGTAAGAACATTAGTACTACCGTCAACTGTAAACTCTGCATCAAAGTTCACATCTCCCTCAGGACTTTCTGGTGCTTTATTAACGTTATAAACTTTATAATCGTCTTTTCTTAATCTTAAGTTTCCAATAAAGAATTCCCACTTACTATAATCAGTTACAAAACTATCTGAACTAGTATGATTTGAAATACACCTATAGGTATAACTTCCCAATGTAATAATATCGCCTACGCTGTATGTTACACTCGAAGCCCATTCAGCGCCAATGTTATATCCACCAACAAATACTTCGATAGAATCTTTTGCAAGTCCAACCGAATCTTCTGCTGTCATAGATAACCCTTGGTATGTATAAGTTGTATTAAAATTACCTGGAATAAAATTCAAATTGACAGTATTAGTTCCATCAGAAATTAATTTCTGGATAATTTGTTCGTTGACATAAGGAATTGTTTCTGATGGTCCAATATCTTGAACAAAACTATTCAAAGGATGCACATTTGGTGCGCCTGTTCCTAACGTTCCTCGGCGTAGTTGACTTAAAACGTTTCCATTCTTTTGGAAATATTCTATTCTTTCTCCCCTAATTTCGAGAATGCCGGGCTTATTTGCCGCAGGATTAGGAACGTCAAAATTAGATGCGTCTTCCACTTCTATAGAAACATCGTTATATTTTAACGGTTTAGTTAATCGTGTTTGCTTATACAAACTTAATCGTTTAAAGTGATCTCGATTTAGCATATCTTTAAATTGCATATAAGCTATACCTGGCGATAACACATTACTTCCGAAAGTTATTACGTTTATTTCTTGATCTAAAGGCACATATTCTGTTAATTTTACAGTAATCTTATCTTCCTTAACTACGTAATCAACACTCGGTACAAGTAGCTTCCCACCTTGTATTAACCAAACATAATTTTCATCAATCACTGGATTTCTTAATGTAATGTTGCCTCCAGAAACACCAACATAACTGTAATACTCAGTTGTGTCAGGTGTTACAGATACTGAAGAATCTACTGTTAATACTGTTCTTTCAATATCTAAAATATCATGCTTATAAGAACTTATAATTTCAACAGTATCTAAATTTGAATATGCTTGAGTAAATGTTATCTGTGCAGGAGTTGCTCCTTGTGGAGGAGTATAGACATACTCAGCATTTTGTGTTACATTAACAATTAACTTATGTCCTTTATATTGACTAGCAATAGTCGGAGATATCTTTACGTTAATAACACTTAAATCAATCGTATAGTCGTTGCCCAAGGTTAACAATGTTCCGTTAGCATATATTTTTAAATCTGTGATATCAATGCTGTAAGGAGGCAATGTTATTGGATCTAGCGGGTAATTATATTTGTTTGACTTAATTGTAAAATACTGATTAGTAGGTCCAGTTAAGAAGTTTTGATTTACCCTGACTAGTACATTTGACTCAATTGGTAATGAGTCGCCTATTACATTAGTTAAATCATAAGTTAAAGAACCATCAGTAGCAAGTTTTTCAGTCTTAGTTACTGCAAAAGTTTGCTGGTTGCCTGCAACAATAGAATATGTTATTATATCGCCAGACGCCGGTGGTGCTCCAAATCTAATTCCAACTCTGTTAGGGCTATCATACGTTTCATCTGTTTTAAAGATTTGCGCATTACATGGCTCTCCATTTAAGTATATCAAGTATGACATTTGTGCGAGCCAAGGAGCTTTAGTAATGAATTCTTCAGTTGTGCTATTTCCAATAAAATAATCAATATCTAAAATATTTCCGCCGTTGAATCCAAAACTATAAACTGATACAATGCTCTTGGCTGGTGGCACAGATGTAAAACTAACTGAATTATTTTGATAATCAAATGTGTAATCTATTTCAGCTGTCTTAACAGAGTGTACAGTATTAGCTATAATTTTAACTATAACAGCCTGTTTTGTATTTGGCTTCTGCGACAATATAAATTCGTTGTTAATTCCGTCGGCAACGAAGTTATCAACTCGCATAACAGCACTTGCAGCATATGGTTTATCGTAAACTTTGATAGAAACTGTATCAAACAACTGCCCTGGTACAACTTCTTCTGGTGCAGGACTAGATGTTGGAGTGACGAATCCATCACCGTCGACAATTATATCTTCTGGTAGCAATCCAGTTGCAGTTGAATAGGCAAAATTTCCTCCAGAAAGTGCTGTGTCATAATCTGCTTCGTCTGGTTTTATTGAACCATCGCTAGTACTCTTTCTAATAATGATTTGGTCGCCGTCGTTAATTGTGTAAGTTAACGGAATTGCAATATCATAAGCCGGAACTGTTGGATCCGAACTCACACCTGTCGACACAATCGTTTCCATAATAGCGTTAGAATTTGTCTGCGCTGGAGTGCCGTAATCAGGATCGTCTAGTCTTATTGGCTCTAATAAAGAATAAACTTCAACCCAAGACTGGTTTGGTGCTGGAACTGTAAGTACTGCAATATCAAATCCTGTTAGTGCATAGTCAATATTTTTTACTAGGTTTCTAGTAAAAGTCAGTGGGCTAGACGGTTCTATTGTACCGTATAAAATCTGATTTAACTTGACTTGTGTACTGCTAATAATTTGTGTAACAGTTGTGTTTAAACCAAGTACTCCATTAACCGTTGTTGTTACAACATCGCCGACAGCTAATCCCGTAGTACTAGATACACTTAGAATATCAACTCCTGGTTTATTCAAAGTAAATTTAAGTGCTGTTCCGTTAGCAGGAGGTAAACTTGGAGCTGCGCTCAAAATTAATGTAGTTGAATTTGAAACTGTCACTACTGTTTGTGTTGTAAATTCAGTTCCAACAACTAGCATTCCTGGAGTAATTCCTGTTGTACTAGAAACTTTTAACGTTGTTCCAAAGCTGCCGGCAGAGTTATAATTTGCCACAACACCACCGGAGTTGACGTAACGTTTCACTCTGACTCTAGGAGATACCATATTAGTATTATATGGATATTCAAGATTGATGCCGTCTGATTGTAAAGCATCAATTTCTAACTTTATATGGTAAACATTTATTTCTGTGCCCGCTGTAGGAACATAACTTAATGTCCACTCATGATCTCCCGATCCTGTTGTTACTATAAAGTCATCAAACGTCGGATCGGCACTATCCCATCTTTCAGTAAAGTAAGGAACATTATCCCAGCCTTGACCTACATCAAAATCTAAGCCGTCAAGTACAACTCCGCCGTAGTCGATACCTGTCATCAATTGTGCTAAATCTTTACCAATCTGCCCCGTTGTTGGATTATAATAGAACTGAACTCTGTCGGCAGCGTTTAGTAATGACCAATCTTTTGTATAGGTTACAATGACTGTTGCATTTTTAGCAGGAGCATTTTCAAAAATAATCGATCCGCTATAACTTGTATAGCCCTTTGAAATAGATTTTAAGATGACTAGTTTATAGTTGTCTCTTAGTTCTTCGACTCCGTTAACAGTAACAGTAGATTTGCTTACACGAACGTCTGGGCCCCATTTTAGCGGAAACTGTAATCTACTACCAGTGCCATTAAATGTTTCTGTTTCTTCTAATTGAGTTATAAAGTAGTTCTGTGTTATACGGTCAAACTTCATACGAATAGTCTGTGATCGTGTAACACCTCCCCCAATTATTGCTACAGCAGTAGCAGACGTGCCGCCTTCTTCTAATCCGCCTTCTAGTATTACTTGAGGAGCAGACAAGTATCCACTTCCAGAATTTAGAAGTACGATTCTGTTTACTTTACCGTTAGCAATGAATGCTCTAGCTTCAGCGCCAGTGCCGGTAGTGCTAATAAATCTCACTACTGGAGGAGAGTGATATAATGTACCATTATCAACAAGTTGAATTGAAATGACTTTATAACTTGCATTGTCAAGCCAGTTTTTCCAAGGATAGCTATCGATAACTGTTGATGTACTTACAATTTGATTATTCTGCACCGATGCATTAACAACAGAAATTTGTCCGTTTTGATAGGCAGGTTGCAAATCAAAGTCAGTTACTAATAGTTGAGCAGGGTCGACTTTGTTGTATGTGCTGATATACTCTCTAATTTTAGTCCTATAAGGTTTAACTTCTGACACATAGGATTCAAAGTCGGCTAGATTATCGTTTTTGTAGTTTACAGGTTGATGTAATTCACCGACATTATGATTTACCTTTACAAAACTTGTTTTAAAAATCCAATCAACATATGTTTGCTCGTTTAAAATATAACGAATAGTATTGAAGAAAGATCCAAGATAAGCATACTCTAACGTATCAACAAGAATATTATTCTTTAGGGCAACGAGAATGTTTCTTAATTCAGTAGTTGCAGAATTGTCAAAAGTTGCGTTATCGTACAATGCTCCGTCAAAACCGTAATCAGTATTTTGGAAACGATACAAGCTAGAACTTAACTGTATTGTTCCGTTTTCTTGACCAACTACCTTATAAACCTGTGTCCAGTCAATACTTTCAGTGTCTGAATATTTTTCTAGTAAGAACCAAGTTCCGCTGCTACTTGTTCTTACTTTTACAGTTTGTCCAATAGACGGAGTAATATTATTCAAATCTGCAAACGTTTCTACAGCAAAATTTATTGCAGTATATTCACTGTAACCACTAGCGTACCAATTAACATAGTTCCAATACTTTCTAGTGTCATATGACTGGCTTCTAATTCTAGACCATACTTTGTTTACTGGATCATATGAGTATATACTCCAAGTGCCTGTTGCGGCAGTATCTGTATGCACAAGAGCTGCATAGCTTCTTATTGAGAAGACAGTATTTGTATCATAACCATAGCCTGGAGAAATAATTTTAATTCCAGTAATTTGTCCTTTAGAATTAATTAATGCTTTTATCGATGCACCAAACCCTGAACCTACAACATCGATAACAGGAGCAACAATGTATCCTCTGCCAGAATCTACTACTGTAGCACCGACAATCGATCCGTTTTCTATGATAGGAGTTAAATGCGGTAATACAAACGAACCAACATTTGCAAATCTTAATTCTAAGTCAGTGTCTAAAACTACATCATATAAACCTGTGTTTAGACTAGGTTCTTTTTCATAAGAATCTAAGAGACTAAAATCTCTCTGTCCTGATATTTGAGTGTTTATTAAAACTCTATTAACATACTCAATGTATTGTTTTAAAGCTTCTAAACGATTAATAAACATTCCCTGTCTAGGTCTGTTTTCAATTCCATATAATAATTTTGGAGGTAAAGCAGGATCAGGCACTACGCGGCCTTGATCATCCTTTCCGCACAAACTGTCGACCCATTTTTGTTCAATTGCATCTGGTATTACTGTATCGTTGTTTGTGCTTATAAGTTTCCACTGACTGTGTATATTCTTACTAGGTGGATCACTTACCCAATATTCTACAGACAGCACTACATCTTTATCAGATAGTAAGCTACTAACATTTACAAGACTAAATGAATTTGAACTTGTAAGTGCAAGATATCTATAGGCTTGACCACGTGGGTTGCCGATTAAGCCAGCAACATCTAGTGATGAAATATATCTTCCAGTCGTATTAGGAATTGTCTTTTTATCTTTTACCCAGTAGTAATATGTATACTTGTAATTTTTTGCAATGTTATCCCATTTCTTGGTATAACTGTAGGTATTATTACCGTAAAGAGTTTGTCCGCTTATTCCTGCGGCAAGACCTTCCTCTGTATCGGCTTTAGTATTCCAATCAACCGGTTTGTATTTTGATTCAACCCATTCGTAAATATCTACGGTAGATCCAGGAAATAAAGAATTCCAAGTACTGTTTCTATATACAGTATCGTTATCGTTACTATCGACAAATTTAGTTGTGCGTAAATCCCACCATAACGTTCCTACTTGCAACTTGCCCCATGAAAGACCGTCGTCGATTTTTACAGAAGTATTTGGTGTTTCTGATAACGGTGTTGAATAAATTGCAGGATCAAAATATGTTTTATACCTTATCTCTTGATCAGCAATACCTGGAATTTTTCCTTGACTCGAATCGATCACATCTAGATAAGTTATAAATTTACTTGTGCGTTTATTGTAAAGGAATACTGATTTAATCTTAGACAGGTCGACTTTATCAATCTCATAATGATTTAAAGTCCAGCTGTAAGCTCCTTGCTTCTTAATGTAAGAATAGAGTTTTCCAGAAGTTCGCCCATTTACAATTGCATATGGTGCTCCGACAAATACATAATTCCCACCAACTGTAATTGATGCTCCGTACCATTCTTTTGCATCAGTATCAGTTTCTAAACTTTCTCCGAAGATCCATTTTTTGTTGTATCTATCGTAAATGTCGACACGGCCACCGTCAATATTCTTTTCAAGATAGAATGTTGTCAAGGAATCATCAAAAGTTGTTCCGTCTGTTAAGTCCCATCCAACACGACTATCTGCACTTGCACTAAAAATTACAAGTGTTTTATCGTTATTCATAAAGAATATTTTACTTCCAAACATTTCCCCTTGTTCAGAATTTAATGAAGTAATTACTTGCCCCAAGTCGTTATTCAAATCTAAAACATAATTTCCTAGTTGATTCTTTTCGTAAATGACTACTTTACCTTGATCAACCTTATCGCCATCGTATACGCTTGAAGATATTGCAATATACGATGCAGTATCTGTAATAGCTATTCCCTGGCCGAATCTGGTTTCTGTTCCAGAAATAGTTTGTGCTAAATTGTATACCCCTGCATTATTTTTCTTATATACATATACTACACCATTAGACATTGAAGTAATTGCCGGTGCAGAAACAACCATTGTTGAACTGTCTCTGCTTACTACAACGGAATCTCCAAACTGGTTGCCAGATGTTCCAGCTGTGAATCCAGTAAGATTATCATATGCCCAAGATGTCAATACAAAGTTTAATCGACCAAATGCATCACCGTCAGCAGGAGCACTTAATGTTAATGTAGTTGAATTGACAACTGAAATAACCTGCTGCCCCTGAGTGAAACCAGTTCCGACGACTGTCATTCCTTCTTTAACACCGACTGTACTTGATACTTTAATTGTAGTTCCGGTACTTCCTACAGGGTTATATAAAGAGCTAGCCTGAACACGAGAAGCGTAATTTAACTGATAAATTTTACTTGAACTATCGGCTGTTGATACAAATAATGTATTGTCTCCAAATGTAACCTTATAACCAAACAACTCATCAACAGTTGGAGTAGGGCTTACAAAAGTTGTAAGATGTGAGTACAACCCAATACTATTTTTAAAATAAACTGAAACTGCGCCTTGCTGTAAAGGCCCGGTATTAGTGGCGGCATTAACTGTTTCAATTAGATTATTCTCAGTCCAGTATGTAGGTGAACTAGATGGAGGGTGTGATCCAGAAAAACTTACTATAGCTTCGTATATAGTTGATCCTTCTTTTACTAAATCCCCAACTACATAAGAGCTAGAAGGATTATATGTTCCTCTAAATTTAGTAGCGGCAAGACCAGTTCGTGGATGGCCAACAGCTAACCAATATCCATCAGGAGAAAAGGCTGCTGACTCGGCAAACCAACTATCTTGGTTTGGGTTAATGCCTAACACATCATTAGCTATGACAGGTCTTAAAAATATTTGAACTTTTGTCCAAGGAACTCCTGGAACTGGTTTAGTATATAATGATGGCTGTCCAGAAGTATCAGAAACAAATGCTACGTTGCCGTCAAGATTCATTACTGTTAAACGACCAAAGAGTAAATCATCGTCTAACGGATTAGGAGGAATTGCTTCAGATGCGAATACAGAACTGTACTTCCATGTTCCCCACTTTCCGTCGCCTTTGTCTTTGGTCCACAATGTTTCGCCTTCGGTGCGAACTGGCGACAACACATCGTCAACTGTGTCGATTGATTCTGCTAACTGCGACTTAAGAGCAAATACTGGAACATCTGTTCCGGCTTGGAATGGTGTCCAACCGGTGATTGTTTTATTGATTATAATTTTTTCTACAGACACTGAGGAAATCTGATAGAAGCCTTTAAATCCAACTTTTTCGATACCAATATAAGATCCAGGTTCTAGATCAACTACTCGATCTGTTTCAAGTGTAAGAACAGAATTACTATAAGTAGCATTAATGATTTTAATATCGAGCGGAGTATATCTGTAAACATTCCAACTAATACCTTCAAATCCTACCCAGACATATGATCCATTTTCATAATCATCGATGTTTTCAAGTAAGATTTTATCCAACGTAGTCAAGACTGTTTTAACTTCATCTGCCCTAACGAACCCTGCAGACCTTAAATAGTTCTGCTCGGCTGTCTTTAATGGCCATGGGTTATTATTATATCCAAGAGGTTTTAAATAAATTTCACTCGGAACTTGTCGTACAATAAAATCGTTTAATGTTCTATCAACAGAATTTACTAATTCAAATCCTTGCGGATTGTTTTTAAACAGCGATTCATCTAATACAAACTCAATATTTTCAAAAGCAGCATTTGCGCCGTATAATCCAACACGTATTGCCCACTCTTCGTAAAAATCTAAATTTTCTTTTCCGCTAGCGCCGAATACGTCAAATAATTTATCTAAAGAATTTGCTGTTCCTTTATCTGCTATCATTCCTTGATAGAATTTAAATTCGCTAACATCGTCTTGAATAATATTACTTAGGTACTGTCTTTTTTGATAACCAATTAAATGTTGTGCTACTTGCTGTTGTCCAGCATCGAAGTTATCACTATCAAGACTATAAAAGTCAGTAAACTGTTCTGCCTTATAACTCCAGTTTGGAATTAATCGAGGAACGGGTTTATCCGATAACTTAATCCAATCGTTCGTGTTAAAATCCTGGACGCCTTTTAATGACGATGCAGCACTATAATAAAACTCTTTATATTTGACGATATCGCCAAGGTTATAATCAATCCAAGGTGTCCAATCGTTGATCGTTGCTTCGTCGTAGATAAAACCTGGAACGTTAAAGCCGCCATTCCAGTCCGAGCTTAGATAACCAGCTACTTTAATTCTTTCTTGTCTGTATCCGCTTTCAAGATTATAAATTGTATCACCAAACATTGTTTGATTGTTTAGTAGAACAACTTGTTCTTTTTGTACTAGATAAAAAACTGCACCAAATATTCCGTCTTCACCGCTTGGGGAATAAGTTACTGCGTTATCTTCTCTATAGGTCGAAATGAAGGAGTCAACAATCGGAGAGCCGTCAACTCTATAAATTTCATAACCGTTAAATTGACTTCTAATATCATCAACAACAGAATAAGGAGTTGAAAAAGACAAGGCACTTGCTGAAGGACTTAGACTTATTACACTACTGCCAACTGTACTTAAACCATCTAACTTGACAAAGTCTTGTTCGTTAAAAATAGGAGATGCAAAAACTTTATATTTTGCCTGATAATAATCTCCATTATATTTTACAATTTCTTGGTATTCAATGTCCTGGTCTTCACTCCAGTCTTTCCATTTATCTTGGCCCGAATTCCAATTCTGTGTTGTCCAGAATAAGAATTCTTTTGCACTAGTTTCCCAATTAGTAATTGTTCTTAGAGTTGTGTTAAAATCATCAAATATAAAACCTTGATCTTTTAACCATTCACCGTAGCCAACGATAAAATCATAGGTGTCCTGTATAGTGTCAAATTTTGTTCCGTAAGGAACAATTATAGCTTCTGATCGATCCCAACGCACCCTTGTAGTAGCTTCTTTCCCGCCAATCATTGGCAGAGAACCCAATGCTTGATAGAAATCAGAATTAAATTCATCTTCGGCAGTATGATTTACTTTTACTCTATAAAACTTATTTTGATAGTTAACCACCTTTCCTGCAACATATAAAGAGCCAACAGTCCAGAATGTATAGCCTTCTGATATGCCGCCAACATTGATTGTCGGTCCTGATTGATTATACGGGTAGTAGTAAAAATACGGCTGAGTTTTACTATAGCCCTTGACTTCAAATCCCGTGGGCAATTTTGTAATAATTATACCACTATATACAATCTTTTTAATCGGACTAGAAGAGTTTAAAATTATGTTATAATCTTCTTGAGGAATAAAAACTCCGCCGGAACTTAAAGGATTTTTACTATCTAAAATAAAATTAAATTTTTCTTTACTGGTAAATCCGCCAAGTCTTAAACTTATCTGTGCTGAAATATTTTTTAAATCATATGTATATTGATCGTATGACCTCAAATAATCACTTAAGATATAATCTACAACGTAGTTAATAAGTCCAGAAGTGTAAACACGTTGAGGACTTGAATATATGCTTGGTAAGACTACGTCGCCCGGTGTAATTCTTAATTCAGTTTCAGTGTAGACTAATTGATCTGCAATGTTTCTTTTAATACGAGATCTGTCAAGTAGTGTTCCAAAAGACATTGCTGGGTTAATTAATGTAGAAGTAATTAAAAAACTAAAAGGATAATGACTACTTCTTCTCCACGCTGCTTCTATTGGGCTTACATCTCCAAAAACATAATCGCCGGCTGTTGAACGGCTTATTGTTCCTTCGACAATTTCTGAAGAATAAGGACTTCTTAATTGTCCGTACTGATCTACTGGAATATGATCCAGTAAGTAAGGACGTACATATTGTTCAAGTACTATTGTTGGAACTTCAGGCTCTCGTACAAGACCCTCAGCCATATCTTGCCATAATATTAAATTATCGCTTGTGTATGGGGCTGGCCCGTAGACACTTTCCCACCACTCTGGCTGTAGTGTAAAGCCTAATATTTCCCATGGGCATAGATGAGGACGATCTGTACCAAACATCCAACGATAGATACCCCTCCAATAACCTGGAACGTTTCTTCCGTCTAAACTAACATAATCTTTATAATTCCAGGTAAAAGAATTGTCTTCATTAAAACTCAACGGTTTAGAAAAATCTCGGTCAACGAATGATGTCCATTTAAAAAACTGAGGTGCAAGAATTTTATTAAACTCATCTAAATCAACACCTGAATTGTTAACATAGCTTGGCTCAATTTGTTTTACATCAAATATTTCTGGTTGATATTTTATTTTAATGTTATTAAAAATTCTTTTTTCTAACTCTAAAATAAGTTCATCTCGATAATCTCCGTATGCCAACACCTGACTTCCGTCATGGCCTTGTATCATTGTCCTCGGAGTTACTAAACTTGTATCAAGATAGATTTTAGGCTCGTAGGCCGGCCAGATTCCTAGCTTAGTAGGTGTGGCAGGTATAAAACATCCATCTGTACTGTCATATTCATAAACAGTTATAACATCGTCATTAGCCAGGGTAGATTTTATAACAACAAAACTTTGTTCGCTATCGAACACATAATCTTTACCGTGTACTAAATGAGTCCCATTTAGATAAACATAAACTGCTTTATTAGACAAGGATGTCAAATCAAACGATTTCAATACTGGGTATGTTTTTATCCTGTAATCAATTACTGTGTAAGTATTAACAATTGAAGCCGTATATCCAACCATGTCACTAAAATAATACGGGCCTGTTGTCGACTTGTCTTTATTGATGTGATTTAAAATTGCATTAACATGCCCAACATAATCGGTTAAATTAGGATAATCTAACACTTCGATTACGTTAATAAAATTACGTTTAAAAATACCGTAGTCGTCTCGTGCTTTTTCAATGCCGCGAATAATATTGCTTGACTGACTTGTAACGTGATATAAACTTAAACTTAATGGGCCAGCATGCTGAACAAATTTTGTTCCGTAAGGAGAAACATTTCCAAGATCTCTTATATTACTCGATCCTGGGAAAATTCCTTCAAAATCCTCAATATTATCTACAATAGAACCTACATGGTCGATAACTTCGCCTAGTGTAAAGTCTTTCATTGTTCCGTTTAAAGGATTATTTTGCAGATTTATAGGAATTTCATAGTATCCATTAGAATTAATTTTTTGTTTAGCAAATGCTCGAATAGTCAATACATCCGCCAACTCAATATCTGAATTTAAAACAATTCTTTTATAGTCCGGAGCATTTGCAATTGACCAGTACTTTGCGTCTAGCCTAATTCCGTTTACGTAAATCTTTACTTTTAAATCGTCTAAATTGTTAACGTCGTCAAAGATGTCTAAGCGGAAATTATTTGTAAATCCAGAATCTTTATAAATTCTAACAGCAGCTTGTGTATTAACTAACACAGACTTTTCCCAGCCGTTTAGATATTCTTTGTTACCAGTTAGTGGACTTGTTTTAATCAAAAAACCTACATCGCATTTTTTTTCAAACACAGATGCTAACTTTTTATACTGGAAGGAATCTGTTAAAATATTAAAATTAAAAACAATGTCTCCGACATTATTGATATTTTTATAAGACAACGCAAAACCAAGGTTTGCATCTACTGTGCCGGTTCCTGCCTTATAGGAAAATAATTTAGTTCCTTGGAACGTTGTACCTTCATAAACAGACTCGTTTCCAAAACTATTATATTCTGAATCAACAAGATCAAACACTGGAGGTTGATTGACTGCTACTTTTTGCTGGCTTTCTTGCCATACTGTGCCGTTGAACCAATAGGTCACGCCGCCTTTAGTATTTCCGTATTTGACAATAACAGTATCGTCTAGCTCAGGCTCATCTTCTAAAACAAGATGAATTTGCCTACTGCCGTCATTGAGATGCAAAACGTCTAAAAATTCAACTCTGTAAATTTTATTTTTAACTAATACATCTGTATCAGCTGTAAACAAAATTCTTTGCCCTTGGGACACGCTCACGCCATCAATGTTATAACCAAATGTTCCTTCAATCGTTGAAAAAACGTCTGTGGTAAATGTATCAATCAGATCAACATCAGGAACAGCACGAGTTCCAAAATTGTACAATCGTAATCCTGCTTCAAACTCAATGATTGGTCTTACTGCTCTCTGATTTTGATTTAAGCTGGGTATCTTACCGTTTAATTCGGCACTCGTGTTAATGACATCTTTATGAATCCATCTATTGTATCTACTCCATGGATTTTTATCCATGCTGGCTCTATTTACAACGTGATAGTCAACAGAACTAGCTAGAGAAGTTGCATCGCTAAAAGGCATTTCATCAAAAGGTGTCGAATCAAATAATACTGCTTCTGATGTTGTGTAAGCACTTATTAACTCTAAATCATTTTTATTGATTAAAATAATTTCGCTTCCTACACCTTCGACATAAAACTGGCCGCTAGCATATTTTTCTGGTTCGACTCTGCCTGTAAAAGTAACCATCATTCCGTTACTTAATTTTGTACCCGAAGGCAATGTGTAGGTCTGTTTTCCAATTATTTCGTCATCGACATTGATGTATGTATTTTCTTCAATTGATAAAACATGTATTACGCCGCCGACGTCAACATTTGCTTCACTAACGTAGTACAATACATCAGGTGCATCGTATGGAATAGTGATGGTTATTGTTCCTGTTTCAACTGCAAACTGATTAAAATCAATTGTTTGATATCTGTCTTGAGGACCTGCCGTTCTTAAATTTTTAATACTAAAAGGCTGCCCTGGACAATTAATTTCAAAATTGTAAGTTTGGCCCCTGAACAGAGTCAATGTTGGATTACGTTCTAGCCCGTTAGGTGTAAACAAATAGGTATATGTGTTCAGCTGATTTTCTAGTGTTACATTATATGTACTAATAATTTCTAATTGCTGTCCGGCAATTTTAATTACATCAGGGCCGTTAGGTAACCAATAATAATTTTGAAAATTAACAAACTTATCCCAATCAATATGCGGATTCCAAGAATAAAATTCTTCGTTGTTAACCCTGCTATGATTGGAAATATTAGCTCCAAATACATTTAACTGATTAATGTAGTCTTGGTAATCTTTAAAAAAGGTAGTGTTATCAAGTTTATCTTTAATTGTGAAACCTGGCTCAAGCTGATAATTCTGTCTGTCATTGTTAACAGCCGAAATAAAAATATCATCGCCAACAGTAGCTTTACTATTTTGCCTTCCAACGAAACCGTTTATCTTTTTAACTGTTCCCGGTGTAACTAGTTGATCTAATGTTGCTTGTAAAAACTTTTTGTTTGGGTCTGACCTAAAGATTTTTGGAAGAAAATTGTAACTAGTAGTTGATTTAGAATTAACATTATCAGCCATTAGATGCTCCGTATGTTGCACTTGTTATAGTTTGTTGAGATTCGACAGTGGATTCAATTAATGTTCCAGATACCGATTTAATATTGCTTGTGGTTATTCCTGTGATAATTTCAATATCGTCAACAGTTGCACCGTTGACAAATAATTCATCACTTTCTGATTTTATTTCAAATAAACTTCCAAAATTTAAACCAGCCTGCTTAGGAACAATGACAAAGTTTACAATGTCAGGGCTTAATTGATTCAAGACATAAGTTGACAATTCTGTAAAATAAAATGTTTCACCAAAATCCCAATTTTCTAGAGCAAAAAATTGATTTATTGCAACTAAAATTCTAGACTTAATGTCGTTGTCACTTAAGGATTGATTACTGTTTTTAACAACTTTAAATGTTGCTTGCAGAGTTGCACTTGCAGAGCTGCCAAATAAAATCTTATATCTTATAGGATGATAGATTATTTCATCCGACATAGTTTTAATTGGATTAAGGGTGCTGCTTACCAAGTCATTTAATTCGTTTGAACTAGGTGGTAGAGGTTTTGTAATGTTTGCACCATTTAACCATTTTCTAAAGTTAGTGTCATAACTCTTAGTTAACACGTACACATCGATAATATTGCTTGCGCCTGGATCAATTCTTGATTCATAGTCTGCGCTATGAATGTATTGGAACTTAAGGTTGTCTCGGCCAATAAACACTTTATAATCTAAGCTAACATCTAATCTACCTAAAGTCTTGTTAAGTTGTTTAACAATCCTAGTATCAACAAAGTAAAAATACTGTTTATCCGCATACGAAGAATATGAAATTAACGCCGACTCCGATGCAAGGATGATAACTTTTTCATCACTGTTAGAAACATACTTGTAATCTTCTTGTCCTATTGAAATAAGATATTTTTGTTGGATTACGTATTTCTTTTGTAATATTGTTTGACTAGTTTCAGTTAACGCTGGGGGATTAACTATATTAGTAAAAATGTCTGGGTCGTCTACAGCACCGTTATCATCTATGTCTGCAAAAGAAACAATAATTTTTTTATTGTCAATATATCCATCAAGGCCGACAAATTCTGATACAATATCCCACTCAAGGTCTCTTGTAAAAGAAACTGTTGAATCTGGAACGGTGTTAATGCTTAAAACATTAATACTATCCTTAACAACTTTACCTGTGCGACTATCATAGATTTTTTTAGATGCATCATAATAGAATCTTAATTGTGTGTCACTTTCTATCACGTATCTTTTTAGTCGAGAAGTTACAGTATAAAATTCGTTGTCTGTTGTAAACAGTAATAGCCAACTAGAGTCCAGTTGTTGATTAGAAACATCTCCTTGATTGCCCAAGCTAAAATTAGAAACTGTATTCAAATTTGATTCGAACACAACTTGCCATACTTGGGTACTAGAATTATATCTCAGTCCGAATGGCTTATTAGCAAAAATTAAGTCAATCATCGTGGTAACAACGTTACTATCAATAACTGTTCTCCACTTAGGCAGAATTACAGAAATAACAGAATTTAAAGGAACAGTTTTGTTTAAAGCGATTGGACCAAAACCTGTTGTTAGTACACCTTTGTTATTTGCTGTTCCGTCGTCGTATACAGAAACAACTTCTGCCCAAATATATGATGTGGTTCCTGGGCCGTTTGTAGAAGTCAATTTATTTGAATCTGTTGTGTCAAAATAATACTGGACACTACCAATTGTTGGTGCTAAAAATTTTACTAACGAGCCAACTGTTAGATACTTTAGATCTGTTACAGTATATGATCCAACTTTGTACCACTGTAGCGCATCACGAATTGCACCTGTAGAATAACCTTGCTCTGATGTTGCCGGAGTCCAGTAAACATTTAAACTCGAAGCTAATTTTACAGGATAATTTGAATAATAGAAATTTCTTAAATCTGCAGATTTAAGAATGTCAAAAATAGCATTGTAAACAATACCTTCAATATCAGTTTTATTAGCATACGAGAACCTAACTTGATCTGTATAGTCTTCTGTATAAACAACTCCGTCTGTAGCAAAAATATTTGTAGAACTATATTTTCCAGTAGGATCAACTAAATCAAAATAACGACTTATACCGCTACTTGATCTATTAAGTGCTTTAATTTTTGATATTTCTGTACTAGCAGAAAGAGGACTTATATTATAATCCTCTGCTGTTACCATCCTGTTCTGTGTATAATAATACTGAGGAGCATTTGTCTTAATTGAATCATTTGGTTCTGAGGACAATGCATTTGAAACAGAACTAGTTAAGGATAGAATAATTGTTAAGGATTCTATCTGGTTGCTAGCAGAATAATAAGGAATAGTTAAAGAAACATTTCTTATATCTTTAGGGTTAATAGTGTATGTTAAACCATTACTAACTCTATAATAAGATCTAAATGTTCCTAAAGGTAAGTTTCCAAATACACCGTCACCAAACCCTAATGCAACTCGGTCGCCTGCTCTGGTAGTAACTGTGTAGATATTTCTAATATTTTTGTTTAAACTATTATAGATAATATTATTACCTTCAAAGTTAGAAACTTGTGTCCACTCTTCAGCTTCAAAATTATTTTTATCTAGTCTATAAAGCCAAACGTCTGTGTTGTTAATATTAACAGAGTCGATATCAATTGAATCATTACTGCTAGGCTGCGTAATTGTAAAGGTTCCCTGATTTAACGTTCCTTGTGTAAAGTTTAAAAAGAAACCAGAATTAGCAGACCCTGCGCCACGGCCATCATCTCTGTAGATAAATGCTAGGCTGTTGGCAACTTTAGGTGATTCTTCGTATATAAATGTTTTACCATTAAATGTAGTGCTGGTAACTTCAAAACTCATAGAGCTGCCATCTATGACTTTTGTAAATCCGTAGACTGGGACATCTGCATTTGCACTTTGAAATCTGTACTGCTCTGTATTAATTCCGTAGATTGTAGCTTTATCACTTGGGTTTCCAAATTGCTGAGTATTTGGAATCGATGCGTTTATGATTTTAATAAACTGATCATACCAGTTAGGGTTTGAAGGGTCATTCCAGTTGATGATTTGGCCGGCTAGATTTCTCCCGTTGCTATCTATAACAGACTGAGTTGTCTGCACAGCTTGAAATTTTAAAAGGCCTTTTGCAGCAGTAGTGCGCTTGGCATTGTAAGAAATCATCCTCGCCAATCGTAGTACACTTTCGCGGCGCTCTGCTAGTTCTAAGAAGTTTTCACGGGCATTTAAATCAACACGGAAAGCTATGCTTTGGCCCAAGAACGCAATAAGGTCAATTAGGGCAAGGTATTCGCTAGATTCAATATAATCGTTAAAATCTTCTGGATAATTTTGCCTGATATAGCTAATCATGGTGCGACGCAGATTTTCAAAGTCATAGCTTTTGAAGTCTGCATTGCGGAAAGACTGGTATATTTTCTTCCAATCTTCTGCTACAAGTAATCGATTTTGTCTATCAGTTGCACTCATGATATGTCCTAATAACTATATTTATTGAATAAAATTATGTGCGTAGTTTATCTCAATAGTAGACCGTTTTGTTGATCAAACCTTAATTCCAATGCTTGCTGAATGTTATAAGGGCGGTATTCTAACAAACATTGTATCTGTATCCCTGACTCATATGCCGTTACAATAACTTCTTTTGCATTGATTCTTGGATCATAATTTATAATCTTATTCACGTTTTCAGTGATAATAAATTTTATTTCTTCTGTCAAGGGCTCAAACAACAAGTCCCATATAACAGTTCCAAAGCCCGGATTCATCAAACGTTCGCCTTGCCTAGTACTAAAATGATTTATTAAATCCTGCTTAATTAGGGCAAAATCAAACAGCCCAAAATTCTCAGAATCTGGACTAATTGTGCTGAATCCTTTGTACATTTTTGGAACAATAGAATCACTAGATTGTTTTCCTCTTAGTACTACTCTATCATAAAGTCTTGCGCTCATTGCTGATCCTCCTCAGGATTTTCTTCAGGCGGAACAATCTGTTCAAAAGTATCACTATCAGTAGAATACTTTTTCCAGTATTCAGGAACTTCAATTGCACTTCCTGATTCTCTATCTGTTAAATCCGATTTAAATTTTGTTGCATCAAGATTTTCATGATGCGGGTAAGGTTCTGTAGTAGGAACACGTAGCATAATACTTTCTAATGTTGTTCCTTCTGTTTCTGTTGGGTTTTCAAAAGTAGTTAAGGCCTCAGGGGGTTCTGCGCTAGCGGCTGAAGCGGCCCCTGGACCGTTCATATGAATCTGGCTTGCTGTTTCTGTGTGGTTGCCACCAGATAAAATATCAGTTGCGCCGCCGGCAGTAAACTTGTTTCCTCCACCAGTGTTTAAATCATAATCGCCAGATGTTGTTATCAAATGGCTTCCTGATACCACAACTTTTTGATCTCCAGTAATACCCATAGTACGGTTACCGGTAACTAATAAATTATAATCGCCGCCAACTTCTTGTTGGAATCGTTCAGCAATTTTTAAATTAAAATTTCTTCCAACTTCAATATTGAAATCCCTATCTGCATAAAAATTAAAATCATTTTGTGTGCGAACGCTAATGCTGTCTTGAGAATAAATGTCAATTTTTCCGTCGCTAGTTAATTCTATCCATGCAGTACCACGACTATTAGTAATGTAAATTAAATCTTCACTATTGTGTAGAAGAATTTGATGCCCTGTACGAGTTCTAATTCTAAAAAGTTCGTTGTGAGGTATTGTAACTTCGCCGCCTTCTTCGCCTTGCTCTCGAGCAATATATTTTGGCGGGCCATCTGTTACCTTAGTGTCTCTAATATAAGCAGGATCCCCGTCATCCATAACAAAAGTAGTTCCGCCAAGGTGACTTACAGGTACTATTTTTTTGTTCGGTGCTTCGCCTTTAAGGCCTTCTTTGGCGCCAGACTGTTTATCAATTGGGCCTGGGGTACTAATACCAAATACCATACTTGGTGTTTCTCTACGAGCACTACTTGAAGTAGTACCCCGTGTGTCATCATCGAGCAATCCTTGATTTTCTAAGACATCGGCAAAAGGATGCTTAGGCTTGGGAACTTTTGTGTCGTCGCCAGTAACTGTTGCAATAGTTCTATTAAGATCGGCTACTGGTAATCTTTTACTCGAGTCTTCATTATTAAAGATTGTCGAAGCGATGCCGGGCACCATAAAATTAACGCCGTTATTTTTTAATATGCCGCCTATCCAATACCCTTGTTCAATTTTTCCTTGATGAAAAACTACTAAACCATAAGTGCCCGGATCTGGAGGAATCATCCACATGCCGTAACTTTTTTGTGTATTATTATAATCGTCCGGATCTTCGCCGAGATAATCTTCCGATGTAGATCCAAAGAACGGACTGCAATATGCAACATCAATAATTTGTCCTGGCTGAGTTTCGTTATTATTACCTACATTACGCAAAAGCTCAACACGAAGCCTTCCCATATATGTGGTGTCGCTGTGATTTACTATCCTTGCAATACAAGGAGGTTCTGGTACAAATGCACGTTCACCGCTGTTAATATCTTCACTCATATTTTATCCTGGGAAGTCCCCTAAATCTTTACTAGCTTGTATTTCAGCAGGTGTTCTTAGTTCTGTTGATAAGCCTTTATTAGTAGAAACTTCTTCTTTAGTAGTATATAAAGTTTTTGGATTTGGTGTAGCTTTAGAATCTTGACCTTGTCTACGATGGCAAGTTAAGATTTGCCTAAATGTACCTTTTGAGAAATAACTTCTAATAGTTGAAACTCGGTATAATCCGCTAAAACTTTGAACTACTTTTGTATTTGAAAGTTCATACAGACCGGTAGATTGATTAATATCTGTTGGTGTTCTAAAAGTTACAACAACATCCACTTCACTATTAACATAGTTAACACTACCATCTTTACTAACGTTAATTAAATTTGTTGGATTATCTACATAATTACCTTTACCGCTGTTGGCAATCCAGTATGGGTCTCCAACAATTTCTAATTCTAAATTCATCATGTCTTGACCGTATGTTAGCGAATCATGAAACATACGTGCAACACGATTAGCTGCGGTTTCACCAGACGTTCCGCCTTTATTATCTGTGCTAGTATTTGTTTGCGTTGCCAGTGTTCTGGTAGCAAATCCTTCTCCAGGAAGAGGAGGAGGGCCACCTTTAGGCTGTGGGATAGAAGTATTTGGGCCTGGTTTAATATCACTTCCTGCCGCCTTGGCTGTTTTTTCGTCTGCTGTTTTGTTTCCGCTATCTGCCAATACAGGATTATAAAATGTATTTTTGATTTCTATATCAAATTTTAATATGTCAACATTTTTTCCTGTATAGATGTAATTGTACTCTTTTGCAGCTTGTTTCTTTAATTCAGGAATACCTGGAGCTGGTGCATTCGGTGGCAATAAACGACTAGCGTGTACCTTATACGGAATTATCCTATAGACAATTAGTCGAGGAATTTGACCAGTTGACTTCATATTTGCATTAGTAGGAATGTCATAAGTCTTTACATCAATTTTCCACCAAGGTCTCATTCCTTCTTTACTAAGCTGTCCAGGATCAAGAGCCTGTTTACTAGCATCGCTTTTAATCAGTACCTGATTAATAATGTTGATGATATCTGAATTCTGCCCAAACTGCATTACTACTTCTTTTGGGTTTGCAACAGATTTTCCTCTAACATACGTTTTTGTTTTTTCATCGTAGTGATCGGCAACATTTGTAATTGGTTTGTCGCCGGGACGTTCTGCGTCAAAACCTAGACTTGCTCGACCTAGCGGGTTGACATCACCACTACCTTGTATTAAAGTTTTGTTGGACGAGCTACGGCTAACACCCAACTTTTGGAACAGACTTGCGCCGCTTTCTTGAGAAGCTGATTTCGATGCTGTTGCAGGAGTGTCGTTTTCTTTAGCAGTATTAGGAGAGCTAGATCCTGCCGCTGAAGAAATATCGTTAGGAAAGAGTATTAGTATTTCGTCAGGAACTGCTAGTTGGCCGTCTTCTTTTTGTTGCTTAAATCTTGCATTAGCTACTACTTGTAAACTTTGATCGCCTGTTTGTAAAATTTCTTGAACAGTTTTTCCTCTAATCGAAACATCATTTTTAACTAGCTTATAACTGTCATTTAGTGCTACTGCATTGGCAATAGTAGCAACAACATTATAAACGCTTCCGCCAGCGGTGACTTTAAAAATTAAATTGTTAAATCTAAAAGGAATAAATTTTCTTGTTCCTGGAACTACTTTCATAGTACCAGATTGATCTGCTCCGCGGAATTCAATCATAAGCAGGAAAACTGCATCTGTATAGTTTGCATAGCCGCGCTCATAAGCTGTCTGCTGGACTGCCAGCATAAAGAGGCCCATACTATAAGGTTCAGTAATCTGAAACTCTACGTTAGTTGAGTTGACGTTGCCCGTTGACTTTTCAAAACCGTACTGTCCAACAATCTGAACATTGTCAATATAGAAATCAAACTTGCCAGCTTTAGTTTGAACACGGTTATTAGGATCTGCGTTGGCACTTTTTAATATCCAAGGAGGGTATTTTCCTGCAAAATATGATTGATCTGGAAAATTGAATTCTTCTGCTGACAAACAACCTATAGAAAACAAGCAATCATAACTAGCGTAGTCATGCAGAACATTTGGCATAGGTAATTTTTTGTCTGATTGGACAACACCTAGCGCAGATCCTGAAAAAATATTTCCTATACTACCAGCAACTGAACTTAATGCTCCAGATAATGCTCCTCCAATTTTGTCGCCGAGGGCTGATAACCCCGAGGCTGGCCCAAAACTTGAAAGGGCATTCTTTGCCGTCGAGACGGCATTAGTTGCTGAATTAATTACACCTGGAAGATTATCCAATGCCATATTAAATACCTAAAATTGTTTTAAGGCTACTGCTCTTAGGAATATAAATTTGTACACCTGCAACAAAATCATATATTGGGTCTTGCAGAACGTCTAAGTTTCTCTGCATAAACACCCACCAAAGCCCTGATTCACCGTAAAGGTCATAGGCAAGAATGTCCGGGCGATACTCATAAGAAGAAGTAATAGTCCAATAGACATCATCAGGTTCTGCCGAAACTGGTCTTATAGTTAATAAATCGAGATAATCTTCTTTAACTTCAGTGTTTGCCCACGGACTAATATTGTTGTAGTTTGCCATATTATACGTATCCGAAAGAATTTGTCATATAGCCGCCAGTTACAAATCTATCTAGGCTAAAGGTTCTTACACTTGTTCTGCTGTACATAGGCTGTAGCGTTATAGTAAATGTACTCTTAGTTGGAACGTATGCTTTGCCGCCAGATGTTGAACCGCCTAGGCCAAATGTTCCTGCGAGGCCGGCCACTTGGCCTATTCCTCCAGCAATAGTACTAACTGTACTGGTAATTCCGCTTAGTCCTGGGATGGCTCCTCCTAGTGTTCCTGCTAGGCCGCCGATACTATCAGTAATTCCGGCAACTGCACCTGCGGCACTACCGACAACATCACAACTAATATAGTCTGCATCTTTTGGTAACTGTACTTGGAATTGAGTCATCGCTACAGGAACGTTTTTAAAAACATAATTTCCGTAGCCGTTTAAGAAAAATATAGGCGGAGGATTACCTGCCTTAGGATCAAAACCTGTAAACATTTTTGTCACGCTTCGACAAAAGTGCAAGGCAGCAATCCAATATAACGCCTGTGAAGAATCTTCTACATACATTGGAGCAGTAATCGATATTACTCCAGGACTACTACTTTCGTAAGCACTAAAGGGATAATTACTATGCACCGTTTGTATCTGAGTATACTTTGCACTACCTGATAACTGTATATCCGGTGTATATGGAAACACGAAGCCGCCAGCGTCTTTTAAAGGCTTTAGCACAGGGCTACTTTTGAAGCTAGACCAGTTTGGTAAACTTAATCTTACACGCCAATCTTTGCTATTGCCTGTATCAGAAAATAAGGAGACTGCACTAAGAACATCACCTATTGCTTCGCCTGCGGCTGGTAAACCAGATAATGCCATACGTGCTGCGCTGGCAGGGTCGCCTGCATTACCAATAGAACTGGCAAGATTACTTGCAACACCTATGGCGCTTTGAACTGCCCCGAATGTTGTACTGGCAGCACCAATTGTAGATGACAATGATTGTCCGACGTTGAATAAGCCCATATATTTTTCCTGTTTGGTAATGTATTTATTTGACTTAATAAAGTGCGTAGTTTATAATGTTATATCGGAGATTAATCAAGGATGACAACAACAACACCAAAGGTAAACTATCTAAACAATAAAGATATGTTAGCGGAAATACACCGTTCCAAAAGCACGTATTGTAGCTTTAAGGATCCGTCTTTCCATCAATACGATATAATTCTGCCAAGTTTGGAGAAAATTAATATCAGAACAATAGCAGAAGCAAAAAGAAATAAAGCAAAACGGCTTTCTGATCTAGATCATGCTAAAAGAAAAGCAGCTGGAGAAAAGGTAAAACTGGCTGATTGCGAAGTTGATTACAAAAAAATTCCAAAGCAAGATTTAATCTTTAGGATTATGACGTACGATCACATTCCTACTAATACTACTAGAAAGAAAAATCCTAAAACAATTGCCGATGGACGTGATAAAGTTAACTTTCCTCCTTTTCAACACTGGAAATTTAATGAAGACGACGAATTAGAATGTGTTGGTAAAAGTCACTGGAAGGGAGACCTTGAAAAAGGGCATTTTGATAAAGATGCTGGTCAAATTACTCCCGGTCTAGCACGTATGATGATTAAACTCTGTGAACGATATGCTACTCGAGGCAATGTACGAGGTTATACCTACAATGACGAAATGAAGGGTCAGGCAATTTTACAACTAACACAAATAGGACTTCAATTTGATGAAAGTAAATCTGATAATCCTTTTGCTTACTTTACTGCTGCTGTCACTAATTCATTCGTTAGAGTTATCAACATTGAAAAACGCAATCAAAACATTCGAGACGATATTCTTGAAATGAACGGAATGAACCCAAGTTATAGCAGAACAGGGCAAGGAGAACACGAAGCAGCAATGCGGCGTTATTCTGAGGGACAAGATGAGTAATTTATTTAAAAAAGTAGCCTGCTTTACAGACATACACTTTGGACTAAAATCAAATAGTAGTGTACATAATAAAGACTGTGAAGACTTTGTTGACTGGTATATTGCTAAAGCAAAGGAGGAAGGCTGTGACACAGGTATTTTTATGGGCGATTGGCATCACAACCGCAATAGTCTTAATATTACTACTATGGACTACAGTCTCAGAGCCCTCGAGAAACTTGGACAGGCGTTTGATCAGTTTTTCTTCTTTCCTGGTAACCATGATCTTTATTACAAAGATAAGCGCGATATTCATTCAGTAGAGTTTGGCAAGTATATTCCCGGTATTACAGTAGTTCATTATCCTATTACGGACGGGAATGTAACCTTGTGCCCTTGGCTAGTAGGAGAAGAATGGAAACAGATAGGAAAGAAGCAGGCCAAGTACATATTTGGTCACTTTGAACTTCCACATTTCTATATGAATGCTATGGTGCAGATGCCAGATCACGGTGAAATACAGCTAGATGCGTTTAATGGTTACGAAATGGGCTTTAGTGGGCACTTCCACAAACGTCAAAGCAAGGGCAATATGCACTATATCGGCAATGCTTTCCCGCACAACTATGCAGATGCGTGGGACGATGAACGCGGAATGATGATTCTAGAGTGGGGAGGTAAGCCGGAATATCACAGTTGGCCTAATCAACCTACTTTCCGTACAGTAAAACTAAGTCAATTGATTGATGAGGCAGATACACTAATCAAGCCTAAACAGCATCTGCGTGTAAGTTTAGATATAGATATTACTTACGAAGAAGCTAGTTTTATCAAAGAAGACTTTATGAGCCGTTATGAGATTAGAGAACTAACTCTTATAACAGAAAAGAAAGAAGTCGAAATTAATACCAACATCGATATTCAAAATTTTGAAAGTGTAGATCAAATCGTGTCCAAGCAACTTGCTAATATCGATAGTGATACGTACAATAAGAGCACCTTGCTGGAAATTTATAATAGCCTATGATTAAAATAAAGGAACTAACTGTCAAAAACTTTATGAGTGTGGGTAACCAAACCCAAGCAGTAGATTTTGGCAAAGAGCACCTAACACTTGTACTAGGAGAAAACCTAGATCAAGGTGGTGATGATAGCGGAAGTAGAAACGGTACAGGTAAAACTACTATTGTTAATGCACTAAGCTATGCATTATTTGGAACTGCTCTTACAAACATTAAGAAAGATAACTTAATCAACAAAATTAATAACAAAAACATGTTGGTTACACTTTCTTTTAACAAAGACGGAAGTGATTATCGTATTGAGCGTGGACGCAAGCCTAATGTTTTAAAGTTCTACGTTAACGACCAAGAGCAAGAAACAGAAGAAAGCGATGATGCACAAGGGGACATGCGTGAAACTCAAAAAGATCTAGATGATTTACTAGGTATGAGCCACGACATGTTTAAGCATATTGTTGCACTGAATACCTACACAGAGCCTTTCCTTAGTATGAAGGCTAACGATCAACGTGCAATTATCGAACAACTTCTAGGAATTACTCTGCTAAGTGAAAAAGCTGAGAATTTAAAAGAACTTGTGCGTCAAACTAAAGATGCCATTACTCAAGAAACAGCCGATATTGAAGCTATTAAGAAATCTAACGAGAAAATACGTCTGAGTATTGATAGTTTGCTTACTAGGCAAACAGCATGGAACAAGCAACACGAACAAGATTTAGAAAAGATTGCCCGGGCCATTGTAGAATTAGAAAATGTTGATATCGAAGCAGAACTTGAAACCCACGCACTACAAAAAGTCTATACGGAGCATAGCGCAAAGCTCAAGAGCCTGAATAAGGAACGGGCTACGTTAGAAAGCGCGACAGCGCAAGCGGAGCGAAGCGTCACGAAGTACGACGGCGAGCTCGCCAAATTGGCAGATAAGACCTGCCATGCCTGTGCCCAACAGCTACATGATCACAAACATGAAGAAATGACTGCTACTGCTACTGCTAACTTGGCAGAAGCTCAGAAATATCTAGATAAAGTCACGGCAGACCTAAAGAAGATACAGAAAGAAATAGCAGACATTGGGGAGCTTACAAGGCCCAAGGATACCTACTACGAAACAGTTGAGGAAGCCCTCAAGCATCAGAATAATTTACAGACACTAGAGACACAGTATACAGTTAAACTTGGTGAAGTAGATCCTTACCAAGAACAAATTGATGAACTTACTAACACGGCTCTACAGGAAGTATCCTGGGATACTGTTAATGAATTGACTACCTTAAAGGAACATCAAGAGTTTCTTTTAAAATTACTAACAAGTAAAGACAGTTTCATTCGTAAGAAGATCATAGATCAGAACCTAGCATATCTTAATAATAGATTAACCTACTATCTAGACAAGATGGGCCTGCCACATACTGTGGTATTCCAGAATGATCTAACCGTTGAAATTACCCAGCTGGGTCAAGACTTGGACTTCGACAATCTAAGTCGTGGGGAAAGAAATAGACTTATACTTGGACTTTCTTGGGCATTTAGAGATGTTTGGGAGAGTTTATATCAGAACATCAATTTGTTATTTGTTGACGAACTGGTTGACAATGGTCTAGATGCGTCAGGCGTTGAGAACGCTCTGGCAGTACTAAAGAAAATGGCTCGTGAACGTAAAAAGAACATTTATTTGATTAGCCACAAGGACGAGTTAATTGGTCGTGTTAACAATGTACTTAAGGTTATCAAAGAAAATGGTTTTACCAGCTATGCCAACGACTTGGAAGTAACAGAATGACTGTAGGATTTACCTGTAGCACCTTTGATCTGTTTCACGCAGGTCATATCATCATGCTTAAAGAAGCAAAAAGTGTTTGCGACTACTTGATTGTGGGTCTACAGACTGATCCAACTATTGATCGTAAAGAAAAAAACAAGCCTGTACAGAGCATTTTTGAAAGATATGTACAACTACAGGCCTGCAAGTATGTAGACGAGATTGTAGTCTATGCTACGGAAAAGGATCTCCTGGACATACTGCTCAGTTACCCGATTAACATTAGAATACTAGGCGATGAATACGAACACAAGGCATTTACCGGCAGGCAAGAGTGTATACAAAAAGGGATAAAATTTTATTTTAACAAGAGAGAACACACATTTTCTAGTACTGAACTGCGACAGCGTGTCATTGATGCTGAAGCAGCTAAGTTTATGGCAAGAGTAGATGAGCAAACACGTTGAACCACTTGATTATCAGGACGAAGAAACTCACGAACAGTTGATGACAGCTTTTCGTGAGTACTTCAAATCTAATCAAGAATGGATCAATAAAGGCACACGCATAGCTGGCGAGAATAGTCGCTACTGGCTTGCACAAATTAGAATTATTGCCAAGGCTCGCAGAGAAAGAATACAACAGTACCGTGTTCATTTGGACCGTACTAAGGCTCAAAAGAAGGCAGAAGATACTGACAAGACTGATACATAGTTGATGTCTTGGACGTATCAAAATCAACCAGTAGAAGAAATTCCAGAAGGCATTATTGGCTTCGTTTATCTTATTACCAACACTACCACCGGTCAAAAATACATAGGCAAAAAACTAGCACAGTTTAAGCGTACCAAACCACCACTCAAAGGCAAAAAACTTAAACGTAGATCTACAGTAGAAAGCGATTGGCGCGACTACTGGGGCTCGTCGGATAGGTTACAAGCAGACGTCCAAGCACTAGGTCCGGAAAAATTCACAAGAGAAATAATTTACCTTTGCAAAAGCAAGGCAGAAATGAGCTATCTAGAGGCTAGAGAACAATTTGAACGCAGAGTTTTAGAGAGTGACGAATACTATAACGGCATTATCAACGTTAGAGTAGGCGGGTCAAATATCCTAAGACAGCGTTTGTTAGAACAAGCAGAGGCAAAATCAAACGGTTAATGGCTAGCGCAGGCCAAATTCGTGCGCTCTATACCTGGACCCAGGGTCGCAGGGACGGAAACCTCTCGCCGTTAAGAGTACTCAACCACTACCCGCAAGGATGAGGACAGCTTAAAACCTGCTGTTTGGTTGTTGGAAAAGGAATAATATAGGTAAAATGAGGGTTAATAACCCACGGCTGTGCGTGTGATAGCGTATGCGTACAGACCCGCCGTTGTGATAAGACGGAGCTCGAGGTACCGGACAACCGCCTCTGCAATGCTCTAACGCTGTGTGACATGTGCAACTCAGATAATGTCAAACTTTAGCCCATTAGGGCTAAGTGTGACTGAACAATCTAGATAATATCTTTAACGCTTCGCGTTTAAATAATAAAATAAGTTCGAGCGATAGCGAAGAACAGATGAACGCTAGTTCATCTTTAATAAATACACTACTATGAAAATTACAGAAATTGTTTCTACACCTGAACTAGAGGAAAGCCTTACCGGAGATGCACTTCGGGGAGCTATTAATTTAGGTAAGAGAGTTTTTGGCAAAGGCTCCGATGATGCTGCCCGTGCAGCTAGAGAAGTTCCTAGTCCTCCTGCTGTTCCAAAAACTGATAAGAAAACATGGCAACAGCAGGCTCAAGAGTTAGCGGCTAAGAAGCAGGCCGAACAAAAACTTGCTCGAGCCAACGCCAAGGCATTTCAATATGCTTCTGAACACTTATCCCCCGAAGTAACTAAGGCACTAAAACGCATGTTACTTTTGGAAACTGCAATTGAGTACTATGTCAAGGTACAACAACTACATGACAAATACCCTGGCACTGACGAAGAAGACGAACAGAATCCAGAGTTTATCAAGGAAAGACTGCAACTTCGTGGACTAATGATCAGCCAATGGCTAGCACCAAAGATTGCCAACTTAGGACTAAGTGCGGTCAACGGTGCTGCCAAAGTAGGAACTTTAGGCATTTATGGTCTAATTCAAACAGCGGCTCGTAGGGTTCCTTATGCAGGGCCGTTAGTTATAGATTGGACCAAACCTCTTGTAAGAGCTGCCGTTACAGCATTTATTGTTAGTCCAGCAGGTGGTAAATGGCTAGCAGAATTCTTAGGAGAACATATCGAATCTATTGGTAGTATGCCAGCCCTGATGGGAAATGTGTACGATTGGATCAAAGGTAAGATAACCGGAGAGCCTGACGCTACTGCCAGTGATGGAACAGCTGATTCCGGTGCCAAGGACGATGCCGCTGGATCTAGTACTGCTCCTTCGGGACAAGCAGGACAGCCGGGAACTGGAGCAAAACCTGGAGCGGCTCAGGGAAAGAAAGACGAGTATGATCCTTTCCGCTTGCAAAAAGTAAACCCTTACGATTTTAGTTTAAAAGATATCAGCGATAAGAAATAAATTAAACCAGGGCCATCTGTGTAGCTTTGGTTGCTTCGATATTTTCTTTGATAATGTCCTGCATTATCTTGATATCTTCAAGTGTGTAACGATCAAACAGATCATTGATGTTTACACCTCCGCGCATAAACCAACTTATTCTAAATAATTCTTCTTTGAATTGAATAATATCTTTGTCAAGCCTAACAAGATATTCTGCTATTTCTTCGTCAGAAAGTCTAGTTAGGCGTTGACGAAAAAACTAGATTGATCCAATTCAATTCGGAACAGGTCTTCGTGTCCGCAGTTGTCACACTTGATATGATTTTCAGGTATGCGCCAAACTTCGTTGTTACCGTTAACATGTTCTTTTAACTTGTCAAACAACACTTTGTCTGCATTTTCTAACCACTCTTTAATATAGCCTCTTTCAGTTACTGTGCCCTGGGGTGTTTCAACACTTTCGACTCCAGTCATAAAGACTTTATTTTGTAACTCACCAACTTCTTTAAAAATGTCTGCAATGTGTTTTTGTTTAATTTCTTCGTCTTGGATTTCAACTGCCTGTGTTAATCTTTTCTGTAGTGCAAAATTTTCTAAATTAAAACCTGTAGCTTCCTTATAGTTTAAGGGTTTTAATTTAATCGTAAGGTCTCCAAATACAACTTTATCGTCAAACTTACATCTACTAAAATGATCTAGTATACCTGGTAAAGAAACATCAAAGTCCATTTCGTTAGAACAGTTTTTACAAACATGGCCAACAGTCATGGTTTCTCCGTAGGTAGCAATTCTAATAGCTACTAGCAATGCATCTAGGTCTAAATTGCTTACGTCCCATGCATCTTTAATATTAGGGCAGCAACTCTGAATAATTTTAACAGTAGCTTCACCATTGAGTAGTGCATCAGGAGTCTTGACTAATATTTCATCCATACCAGTCATGCCAAAAACTGGAATGTTGTCGGCAGTTCCATCAATCGATCCGGGCTGATTGTAAACACCTAGCGTGGGCAATTTTAAAAAGATTTTAGGTTGTCTAAAATACTGTTGCAAAGGGTTAATAGCCATAATTTCTCCAGATAAATATAATGTACCTAGTATTTATATACGCACTTTTCTTGGAAAAATAAATGGCAGATCCAGTAAAATTAGACGACGACTCGCTTGAACGATTGGCTAGAATGATTAATAGCAATCGGGGCAGTTCAACACCGCCACCCAACCTTGCCGGAGCAGGAGCCGCAGCGGATCAGTTAAGCTCGGCCACTAGAGGAGGCGCCGCAGCTCTAAACACATTTACCAGCGAAATAACTAAGGGAACGGCAACAGCAACAGGTCTAGTTGATACCTATAAACTTTTTACAAATGTAGGTGTAAACTTTGGAAATGATGCACTACAGTTTAGAGATAACATTGCTAGAACTCGCATGAGTGTTCAAGAATATAGCGATGTTATGGGTAAATTAATTCCAAATATAACAGCTCTTGGCGGTACTGTAACTGACGGAGCAAAAAGATTTGGAAAGATGTCAGAAGAATTTAGCCAGACAAAAGCTGCCGATGAATTAAGGCAGATTGGTTATACAACAAAAGAATACAACGAAGTTCTTGCAATTAGTCTTGCAGGAAGAAAAAACATAGATTTCCAAGATGCAGATTCACGCAAGAAAGCCAATATGGCTGCGGCCGATCTTGCTATGGAAATGGATAAAGTTGCACAGCTAACTGGTGTAAGCAGACAAGAACAACAAAGAACACTACAAGAAAAACAAGGTAACGCAAGGGTACAGGCAGCTATCGAACAGCAAGTTCGTGCCGGCGGCGCCGATGCTGCTGCCGCTTATCAAAAAATGGCTGTGCAGATGAAAGGCTTAGGACTTGATAAACTCAGCGACGAAATTTATTCTGGACAAGCATTAAGTCAAAAATCTATTGCACAGCTTAACGCATTAGGTCCTGCAGGTAATCAGTTAAGAGATGCGATCAATCAAGTTCGTAATGCAACAGATGCAGAAAGCCGAGCAAGAGCAGATGCAGCATTAAGAGAAGCTCAAGCAGCCGTTGCTAGACAGGTAACTAGTGATCAGTCACTAAATCAAATTCGTTACGGCCAAGGTGAAACAGCTGAAGCACTAGGTGAAATTTCTATCAGTGCTAGAAACTATGCCAATGGAATTAACGAAGAAAAAGAACGTGCTCGTCGAGCTGGTAAAGAAATCAGTGATCAAGAAGCAGCACAAAATTTAGAAAGACGAGCAAGATTCACACAGGATCTTGCTAGCGGAAAAGCAGAAGCCGATGCAAAAAGAGAACTCGAACAAGCTACTAGAACTGGAACAGAAGCAGAAAAGGCCGCGGCCGCTGCAAAACTAAAAGAAGTAGAACGTGCTAAAATGGAAGCTAAACCCACTGAAGCACTTATCCTAGTTCTTAACAGATTAAACGATCTAATGAGTACTGCTGTGCAAACTGGAATTGCCGCAGGTAAAGGAACACTTGGAAGTCCTACAGGGCAAGCTGCTCTTGGAGGAATCGTGCAAGCAGCACAACCGGGAGCAATTGTACCTCGAGGAACAGTTGATGCTATCAATCAAGCAATAGCGTCTGGAAACTGGGTTGAAGCTGGTAAAAAAGTTGCAGAGGGGTTTGTTGCCAGTGCTAGAAATTTATTAAAGATAGGCACTGAGACAGCTACAAACACAGCCAATGCGGTAACTGCGCCCGATAAACCTCGTTATGAAAGTACGCCTCCTGTATCTCGTGCAGGCGGCAGTCCTAATTTTGATAGCTTTTTAGAAGATTTTGGAGCAGGAACTCCTGCTGTATTACACGGTAAAGAAGCAGTTGTAACAGAAGATCAGCTTAAGAAACTGGTCAGCGGTATAATGTCTGAGTCAATGGTTTCAACTAGACAAACTGCAACAGAAACACTAACAACTGGTGGCGGCGAAACAACTACAACTAGAGTACAAAACGAAGAAAGCAAGGCCGCAGAAAAAGAAATGGAAGCCTTACGAGTTAAGTTTGGCGAAGACTGGCAAAAGCGAAAAGAAGTTCTTATTGAAGGTATGGCTGTAGAAGACAGAAAGTTTTCTAAAGTGCAAGCAGCATTAAAAGCCGATGTAGAAGCACAAAAGATTAAAGAAGATTACGAAACTAAAAAAGCCGAATTACAAAAACGCATCGACGAAGGTATAAGATATGAAGTTGAGACAAAGCAGTCTGCCAACGAACAAATAAAACAACTTGCTACAGAATCTCAAGAAGTTCTTACAAAGGGCGCACAGAAAGAAACAGATATTAAGAAAACTAGCAGTGACTTAATTACAAATACGATTCTTGCAGCCGCTGAAAAAGAAACAGATATTAAGAAAACTAGCAGCGATACAATTACTGATACAATTCGTGCAGCTACAGAAAAAGAAATTTCGATTAAGGAAGCACCTAAGCCAAGAGGGTTTGATGCAGCCATAGAAGCATTACAAAAAGATTTAATAGCCAAAGGTGCTAATATCAAAGCCGATGGGATTTTAGGACCACTTACCAAAACAGCCATGGCAAGATTTAGTGACATTAAGGCTCCTGAAACAACGCAGGTTAAAAATTTGAGTAAGACTATTCCTAACGAAGTAGCCCAATCAAGAGCAGAAGCAACTAAAAAAACTATTACAGAATCTGTAGCACCAAAACAAGAAGATACTACAAAACAACTTAAAGAGTCTACAACTCTAGACGACTTGAAGACAGAACTAATTCAGTTAAATAAGACTATGGGAGAGATGTTATCTTATTCTTCCGAAATGGTTGGCAACATTGAGAAACAGGTACGTGCTACAAAACGCATGGATCCTAACGTTGCCCTAAGAGGATAATTATGTCTTGGAAAAAGTATTTTACACCTGTTCCAACAGGTAATCAATTAAGCCCAGTCTCCGGTGGCGGAGTTTCGGTGCGTCCAGGACCAGCTAAAGCCAATTACTCTAGTTACTTGCCAGATGTGTACACTGGTAGTCCAAATCGTATCGAACGTTACTTACAATACGAAGTAATGGATAGTGACCCAGAAGTTAATGCGGCACTAGACATTTTAGCAGAATTTTCAACACAAAAACTTAAAGACGGTAAAACACCATTTAGTATTCAATGGCGCCGTAAGGCTACTAATAGTGAAATAAGAATTCTTGGCGAATATCTACAGCAATGGGTCAAGACAAATAAGTTTGATACACGAATTTTCCGTATGATTCGTAATACTTTTAAGTATGGCGATGCATTTTTTATACGTGATCCAGAAACACAAAAGTGGCAATATATTGATCCTAGCAAATTGGTCAAAGTTATTGTAAATGAAAGCGAAGGAAAGAAACCTGAACAGTATGTTGTTAAAGATCTTGCTCCTAACTTCATGGATCTTGTTGCCACGCAGATAACTCCTAACATTAATCCACGTAATAATGCCGGTGGAATTCCTGGCGGTTCTGGTTATTTAGGCACAGCTGGTGCAAGCAAAGGCGGTGGTGGAGCATATCCTAGTCCAAGCGGCGGAAATCGTTTTGGTACAACCGAAACAGAATATGCAATTGATGCTAAACACGTTGTACATTTGTCGCTAAGTGAAGGTTTAGATAACAATTATCCATTTGGAAACAGTCTTTTAGAAAACATTTTTAAAGTCTACAAGCAAAAAGAATTGCTTGAAGATGCTATCTTAATCTATCGTATACAACGTGCTCCAGAGCGCAGAGTGTTCCATATTGACGTGGGTAACATGCCAGGGCATATGGCAATGGCGTTTGTAGAAAGGGTTAAAAATGAAATCCATCAACGAAGAATTCCAAGTCAAACCGGCGGCGGACAAAATGTTATCGATAGTGCTTATAATCCACTGTCTATTAATGAAGATTACTTCTTCCCTCAGACAGCAGAAGGAAGAGGATCTAAAGTTGAGACTCTACCTGGAGGGACGAATCTTGGCGAGATTGACGACCTAAAGTACTTTACTAACAAGTTATTCCGCGGTTTGCGCATACCAAGTAGCTACTTGCCAACTGGTGCAGATGACAGTCAAGCAAGCTATAATGATGGTCGTGTAGGTACTGCGTACATCCAAGAACTACGTTTTAACAAGTATTGCGAGCGACTACAAAGCCTAGTTACAGCAGTATTTGACGAAGAATTTAAGCTGTATATGAACTTGCGTGGTGTTAATATTGATTCAAATTTATTTGAATTAAAATTTAATCCACCATTAAACTTTGCCAGTAGTCGCCAAGCTGACATGGATGGTCAGCGTATTAACACATTTAATACTATACAAGCTATTCCTTTTGTATCAAAACGCTTTGCAATGAAACGTTTCTTAGGTTTATCGGAAGAAGAAATTGCAGAAAACGAACGTATGTGGGCAGAAGAAAATGGTAAAGGCCAGCCTACAATGACTGATGCTGCTGGAGAATTACGAAGTGCAGGTCTAAGTGCCGGGGGCATAGAAGGCGACTTAGGCATGGCTGGAGACCTAAGTGCTCCAGAAGATATGGAAGCAGAATTGGGCGGAACTCCTGCAGGAGCTGCTGCACCACCAGTTGCTAGCGCACCTGCAACACCACCTGCTGCATAAATATAATCATGCTATTAAGAGAAATGTTTTATATCGATCCTGATACTAGACGTATCGCTAACGATCTGAGATACAGTCCAGATCGCGATGTTACGACTCTACATAGATCAGATACACGAAAAACTAGACTAAGTCTACGTCAGATTAATGAATTAAGAAAATCCAGTGAAGCTCATATTCTTGAACAAGAAAGGGAATTAGAGTTTATAGCTGACATGTACAAAGCACCGGCTCCGGCTGCACCAGCATAAATAAACGGATTTTTTTATAAAAACGGCCGTTTTTAGGCTATTATAACCCCTTTTTTACGATTAATTGTAAATATTACACAGCCTTGTCATCACTACAGGAGAAAAGAACATGACTGACCGCAAACAATTTGAGGCCATGCTTGAGGCCCTTATCAATGAAGATACAGACCAAGCAAAAGAAATTTTTCATAATATCGTAGTAGCAAAGTCTCGCGAAATTTATGAAGAACTTTTAAGTGAAGATTTTGAAGAACAAGAAGCCGTCGACGAAGAAGCTGAAGAAGATGAAGCTGCCGTTGAAGGCATGGAAGGCGAAGAAGAAGCCGCAGTAGAAGCTTTTGGCGACGACGAAGAAGGTGCAGACGACGAAGAAGGTTCCGATGATGATATCGGTGGCGATGCCACAGACGATATGATCGGTGACGTTGATGCAGACGCCGACGGCGAAGAAGAAATGGACGACGAAGAGCAAACTGACAGAATTCTTGACTTAGAAGACGCTCTAGAAGAACTAAAAGCAGAATTTGAACAACTAATGGCCGGCGAAGAAGGCGGCGACGACATGGGTGGCATGGACGACATGGGTGGCATGGACGACATGGGTGCTGAGCCAGAAATGAAAATGGGCGAAGAAGACGAACTACAAACCATGATGGAATATGTTAACAAAGTTGGTGGCCAAACATACAATACATTTGGTAAAATGGGCGACGACGGTGTAAACAATAAGTCAGTTGTAGCTGGTAAGAACGACATGGGCGGCACAACTGCTAACATTGCTAAATCATTCTCAACAGACAAAGGCGGCACAGAAGGCGGCCTAGCAAGTCCTAAAGCTGGTGATTTAACAAGTGGTTTAGGAACAATTCACAACCGTAAAGACAGCAAAGCTGGTAAGACTGCTTTCACAAAGAAAGAGCCAGGCCACGGTGCTGAAAAGAAAGGTGCTGCTGAGAAAGCTGATAATAAAACCAGCATGATCAATGGTGCACCAGGTCGTGCAAAGTAATTTAAAGCGACATAGTAATATGTTATACCTCCGAGAGAATCTCAGTTTCAACGAAGCAAAAATGATCGTTGAGTCTGATGACAAAGATGGGAAAAACCTGTACATGTCTGGAATTTGCATACAAGGAGGGATCCGTAATGCAAACCAGCGTGTATACCCTGTGAGTGAGATTAGCAAGGCTGTTAAGACCCTTAACGATCAGATTCAGAACGGTTATTCAGTTCTCGGAGAAGTAGATCATCCAGATGATCTAAAAATAAATTTGGATCGAGTTAGCCACATGATAGTTAATATGTGGATGGACGGTCCAAATGGTTATGGTAAATTAAAGATTTTACCTACACCAATGGGACAACTAATTCGCACAATGCTAGAAAGCGGAGTGAAGTTAGGAGTAAGTTCACGCGGATCCGGAAACGTCAGGGATGACGGATCCGGTGAAGTGTCAGATTTTGAGATTATCACAGTAGATATGGTAGCTCAACCTAGTGCTCCTGGAGCATATCCTACACCAATTTACGAACACCTGATGAACAGTCGTGGTGGTTTTAATGCCTTGCGTATAGCGCAAGAGGTGAAAGGGGACCCTAAAGCACAAAAATATCTCAAAGAGAGCTTATTAGGAATAATAAGCAAACTCCAATAACAAGGAGAATCACATGTTGGATGCGTTAAAACAGTTATTTGAAAACAATGTGATTTCTGAGGAGATCAAAGAGTCAATTCAAGCCGCTTGGGATGCAAAGATTCTAGAGAATCGTGAACAAGTTGCAAATCAACTACGCGAAGAGTTCGCACAAAAATACGAGCACGACAAAGAACAAATGATTGAAGCTATCGATAGAATGGTCACTGATCACCTATCTAGCGAAATTGTTGAATTTGCCGAAGATCGTAAGTCATTAGCAGAAATGAAAGTCAAGTATGCTCAAAACATGAAGCAACATGCTGGCATGATGAAGGAATTCGTCACACGCCAACTAGCTGCTGAAGTTCGTGAGTTACATGAAGATCAAGTTGTTATGGCTGAAAAATTTGGAACTCTAGAAAAATTTGTAGTTGAGGCTCTTGCTGAAGAAATTGCAGAGTTTTACAAAGACAAACAAGACTTAGCTGAAACTAAAGTTCGTCTAGTTCGTGAAGGACGTGAAGAGCTTAAGAATATGAAGCAGCAGTTTATCGAACGTGCAGCCAAAATGGTCGACACCGTTGTTAACGAGAGCTTACGCTCTGAGCTAACTTCGTTGAAAGAAGACATTGATGCAGCTCGTCGTAATGACTTTGGCCGTAAACTATTCGAAGCTTTTGCTAGCGAATATCAAGCCAGTTACTTAAACGAAAAGTCAGAAACATCAAAATTACTAAAGGTTATAGACCTAAAAGACTTAGCTATTCAAGAAGCTGCACAAGCTGCTGAAGATGCTAAAGCCTTGGTAGAAAGTAAAGAAGCAGAAATTGCTTCTCTAAAAGAGGCACAAGAAAGAAAAGCAATCATGAACGAATTACTTGCTCCATTAAACTCAGAGCAACGTGACATCATGAGCGAGTTAATGGAGAGTGTAAAAACTCAGAGACTCAATGAGAGTTTCGAGAAGTACCTACCAGCAGTACTTAACGGTACAGCAGGTAAAGCTCCGCAGAAGAAACAGGCACTTGTAGAGGCAAAAGAAATTACCGGAAATAAAGAAATTTCCAACAGCAAACGTAGCAGCGAGAGCGACAGCAACATTATTGATATCCGTCGCCTTGCAGGACTAAAAATTTAAGGAGAAATTTAAATGTCAGAACTACTAAACGGCCGTTGGGCAGAAACCAAAGAAGCTCTTTTAGAAGGCCTACAAGGCAC